>ERZ842401.1321-NODE-1321-length-35804-cov-5.791015_pt1 | contig 35804 bp, 31 predicted proteins | sample MGYA00521270_ERZ842401 | MGnify/ENA primary metagenome ERZ842401 (study PRJEB31892, sample SAMEA3878208) | bioreactor metagenome | biome: Moose rumen | place: Sweden | collected 2011-10 | study: EMG produced TPA metagenomics assembly of the PRJEB12797 data set...
CGGCTGACTGTAGAGTGTTTTCGGTAAAACCGATACAGCCGCTGAAATCAGCAGGCCCCCTGTTCAAATCAGGGAGTGGGGACCATTATTGTCCAGCATCTCCTTTACGGACCCGTTTAAAATTTTCCGCGAAAATTTGACGTGTACCACTTTACGCACGCGCACTAAGGGTATTTTACAACACAAAAAACGGTCCGATTACGGACCCCTTTTCGGACAGCACGTTCCTAAGACCAGAGGGAAGAAACCTCTCATCAACAACCCGAACAACGGAGGCGTTCTGCCATGAATCCTTCCGATGCGATGATGTATCTGAAGGCCTTGGGATACACCCTAGACAGCGGATACGTGTTCAACGGGAAGTACCGTTACGGGAGGATCTTCGAAGATGCGTTCGTCCCCGAAGGCGATTCCTCGGTCCCAATACCATGGTCGAATATTATTGAATTCCACAGTTGCGACAGCGGTTCCTTCGGCAGCAATCTCATGGTCATAAAGACGGACGGCACAGATACGGAACTGAAACGTTCCGAGCTTCCCGAGAGGAACGGATACTCCGGGCTGAAACCCAATCCCAACGGAGAGGGATTCCTGATGCCGTACAGCATATCCGACCTGATGAATGCCTGGAGATTTGTCTTCCCGGACTTCAGAGAAAAATGCTGGAAGGAGATCACCACGAACTACATCATGGTGGATCTCTCCCTCATCGGAGAGAGGGGATTCAAAAGCCTGGATGACCCGATGATCACCCGCATAGCAGCATACGTACAGGACCAGTTGAAGAAGCTCGGATGCAAGGGCAAACAACCGGGAAAGGATATCATCAGGGATGTTCTGATCGCACAGGCCGAACTCAACTCCAGGAATGCTTTCCTGGATATGATGCGCTCGAAATTCTGGGACAAACAGCCGCGTCTGGACAGGTTGTTCATCGATGTGTTCGGTGCGAGGATGCGCGGTCTTTCCGAGGAGGATTCGGAAGCCGTGTTGAAGGACGTGTGCAAATGCTGGTTCCTGGGTGCGGTAGCACGTCAGCACAGGGCGATCCAACTAGACATCATCCCCATCATGATCGGTGCCACCGGGACAAGGAAGTCGTCTGCAGTAAGATGGATGGCGACCTGTGACGAGTTCTACAGGGATCCCCTCGACATCAGCGAGAAGAGATTCGTTGAGGACACCAAAGGCGGGCTGATAATCGAACTGGCGGAGATGAAGGCCACCAAGGGGATGGATAACGATTACCTCAAGGGTTTCATCTCCAGGGCCTCCGACCACATAAGACTCCCCTATGACAGATGTGCCAGCGAAAACGTCCGCAGATTCGTGATCATCGGCACCACCAACGAAGCAGAGTTTCTGTCTGACCCCACCGGGAACAGGAGATACTTCCCGTTCACGGCGAACCCGGAGATGGCAATCGTCGGTTTCGGTAAAGGAGGTTTCAGATCGGATGAAGCTAAGGAATACATCATCCAGGTCTGGGCTGAAGCCTATCACAGATACATGTCAAAGGAAGGATGGGATCTTAATCCGAAGACCATCCAGATGGCAAAAATCGCACAGGAAGCATCCACCATAAACAACCCGAATGTAGACATCCTCTCCGAACTGGTAGATGAACTATATCCTCTCCCTGGAGCAAGATTGTGCAGGAAGGATCTGGAATTCATCCTATCATCGAACGCTGGAATCTACGGTGATGAAGCCATCAAAGCTGCCGACCTGTGGATGAGATCACCGCACCCGGGATGGAGCAATATCGCCGCCATGAGGATCCACGCAGAAGGGAGAGAATGGATGAAACAGGCAAGCACCACCCAGAGATGCAGAGAAAGACTCCAGCCAGTAGGTTACATGACACCGCCTCCGATGCACATGCTGGGGGAGTGATGTTACAGTGTTACACCCGTTTCACCGACTTCATACGCGCGCGTACGGGGGTTAAGGGGTCTCTCAAAACCACTATAACAAGTGTAACAGTGTAACAGAAGGAATGAAAGATGGAAAATCTTGGAAACCACTCAAAAAAAAAACCAATTCACTAAGAAATTCCCAAATTGAACAACTATACTTTTCTTAAATGCCGGCCTTAGAACCGGGGGATTTTTCACGATAGTCCCGGGGTTTCCGTGCAGATCCGATATCGTTTACTGGGTCATGTCCTGGACAGTATCCGATTTCTCTGTTTTCGGGGCTAATTTTCGATTCATTTTCGTGTTCTTCTGGGGGTTAGTATAGTGTAATTTAAGTACTAATAGTACTATACACATACAGTGGTAAGATGGGCATTCCGGAAGAGATCAGGAAAGTGGAAAGGCCTGCGAACACCGTCGTGGTGGCATACGGTAAGGACAAGGACAAATACGCAGTGAGGTCGAGGATCGGCTGCAGGAACATCGACGGGCGCAGGGTGCCCGTAGAAGGTCCGATAGTCGGGCACATAATCAACGGCGAATACGTTCCGATCGATGAGAAACAGAGGGTATCGGAGAGCCCCGTCGACATCAAGGACTGGGCGAACATCGAATTCATCACCTATTGCTCCTCCGACCTCCTGGACGAGCTATGCCAGGTGTACCACAGGGACGATGCACTGAAGCTGTACTGCATAGCCGTCCTCAGGGCATGTTATAACGGGATCAAGGACGACGAGCTGAAGGACGCCTACGACAACTCGTTCCTTTCGGAGATGTACCCCGGTGTCGCGCTGTCGCGCAACACCGTATCCGAGTTCCACAAGGATGTGGGGAAGACGTACTCCAAGATCGTGGAGTACATGCGCAACCGTGTCGCGAAACTTCAGGAATCCCACCATCTGGTGATAGACAGTACCCTGAAATCAGACGAGAGCACAGTCAATTCCCTGTCCAATTACTCCCGCAAGGCCCGTACCAAGGGCACCAAGGACATCTCGGTGCTTTACGCTTATGATGTGGAGACCATGGAACCCGTGTGTTCCAAGATCTATCCCGGCAACATGCTGGATATCGTGGCTTTCAGAGATTTCCTGAACACCAACAGGATCTCCAAAGGCCTGATCATAGCCGATAAAGGATTCACGGTAAAAGCAGCCAATCAGGTCTTCGCGGATAATCCGGAACTCCATTATCTACTCCCGCTGAAAAGGGACGCTGCACTCATCGATCATTATGACATGTATCAATTCGAGATGTCCCTGGACGGCAACCCCCAGATCGTATGCAGGAAAGCGAAGATCAACAACGAGAGGAAATGGCTGTACTCCTTCAGGGATGCCACCAAAGCGGCCAACGAGGAATACGCATACCTGCAGAAGCACAAGGACGATTACGATCCAGCCGACCACGAAGCAAGGAGGGAGGAGTTCGGAACGATCGTGTTCGAATCCGATTACGACTGTCCCTGTGAACTCATATACAAAGCCTATGAGGAACGCTGGCTGATCGAGATGGTGTTCCGTTACTACAAGGACGTCAACGAATTCGACGAGACCCGGGTGCATTCCGATTATTCCGTGATCTCATCGGAGTTCGTCTGTTTCCTGTCGAGCGTCATCAGCAGCAGGATACTGAAGAGATTCGATTCCGCCAAATCATTGGACGGTCTCAGTTACGGGAAGAGCATGGCCGTGTTGGAGAGGGCGAAGAAGGTACGCATAGACGGTAAATGGAACCTTGTCAGGCTTACAGGTAAGGACAGCGAGATACTGATCGATCTGGGACTCATCCCCGATGTCATAACCGTGAAGAATCCCCGCGGGCGCCCCCGTAAGAACAAACCCTGATCGTGGTATAGTTATACGATTTGGGAATCTCTTAATTCACCAGAGCCGAGTAAACGAAATAACTGAGCATCATAGGATGTATGAATCGTTCGAAGCGAACTGTTTCGTATACTCCCGCTCTGGGCCTCTATTCTACATCACTAATATCTAATCAGGAAATCATACATCGAATATGGGTTTCCTGAGGAATCTTATCGATTCATTCAATGCATTCCTGGAGAAACGCCGCGAGAAGCGGCGTATCGAGCAGGAACGCAGGCGGATTGAGAGGGAGAGACGCCTCGAAGAGGAAAGGAGGCGGCAGGAACAGGAGAGGTTCCTGTACCGTCTCGGCAACGACTTCGAGGATTACGTCATCGGGATGTTCGATTCCGAGAGGTTCGAGCTCATCCACCGGACACCCACCAACGACGACACCAACGGCAGATTCGTTCATTCGATGGTCTATCCCGATCTTCGTTTCAGGGAGATCGCCACAGGAAGGAAGTTCTGGGTGGAGGTCAAGTTCCGGGCACGCACCGAGGACAGGGGCGTGATTACATGGTGCAATGACAATCAGCTCAGGAACTACAAGAAGACGATGTACGAGTCCAGGAATCCGGTGTTCATCATGATCGGTCTCGGAGGGACCGTTCAGAATCCGGAGAAGATCTTCTGTCTGAATCTCGATAGGATCAACTTCACAACCCTCTACTATGGGACATATGTTCACAACAGGGTCACCAACCGCAGGATCGAATCCTTCGAAGAGCTAATCGACATCGACGGAAAGGCCGAAACGGATAACCATTTCCGCCAGTGAAAACACGAAAACCTATCAAAATCCTACAGGTTAAGATATAGATATATGCGTACACGGGGTGTGTTTTGGTGGTGGAATTTTTCATTCCACCGTTTTAACACGTTTGTAACGGTCGATGTTCTTCTCCGACTTGTCGACAGCCCAGGATAGCCCGTACTCCTCCGCCTTCCTCCTGAGAGTAGTTACGGGGATGCCGAAGGCTCTTGAGATTGACTCGTCCGTCAGACCCATCGACTTGATCCTCGAAGCTGCAGCAAGAAGGATCCCCTCTGGGCCTTTGAGTTCCTCAGCCTCGGTCTCTTTCATGTCACGATAGAAGTTCCTGATGGCATCGACCATCTCGAAGCTGGAGACGTTCCCGGTGGCGGAAATGAAGGCCTTGAAATCGAATCCTTCGCCGACAGAGAATTCCGCCGAGGCCTTGTGGTCGTAGCAGAACTCCCCTTCCTTCAGTTTGTCCGGCGGAGTCGTCCATGACAGCTTGGGAATGATTGTGGCTTCCGCACGTTCCAGGGCGCTGTATTTCATGAATATGATGTCGCGTGTGTCGAGGTTCAGATTATGCTTTCTGATGATCTTCCTTGCGAAATCCTCGTGCCTATCCCATAGCACGCTGACGTTGCCCGGATTATCAGGATCGTCGATGAAGTTCCTGAACGCGGGCCCCATGTTCTTGGTAACAGGTGATAAGAGCCAGACTGCGATATTGAACTTCCTTATGATGCCCATGAACGTCTTCATGGAAGTCACCGTGGGCGTACCGTTGTGCTCTCCGAGAAGGAAGTTCTGGGCCTCGTCAAGGATCAGGAGAAGGTTCTCGTTCTTTTCCAGGACATCGGCGGCAATCGGGAAGAGTTCCTTCAGTGAGACGATATGATGGACGCCTGCAGGGTAATCTGTTACGAATTTCTCCCTATGCTTCCTGACGAAGATTACGTTGGTGGCAATCCTCCATTTTCCCAGTTCCGGGTATGTGCCGTTGACCAGCATCTGTGCGAAGGATATGGCGGAATGTGTCTTTCCTCCGCCTCTGCGGCCTGACGTGACCATCAGGGCCCCGGGCCTGAACACCTTCTGGTAGTACTTCAGGATCACATCCCGTTTGATCTTGCCCATCCTTTTCCTGTTCTCGGCATCCCACTCCGAGGGTTCTTCATCATACTCATTCATCGACGAAGGCCTCCGCGTTGATGAAGTCGGTCTTTGAGTTCAGTTCCAGAAGCTCCCTCAGGAGTCCGGTTGTGAAGAGAAGCTCCGTGATCCTCCCAAGACACTTCGCATAGGCGAGCTTGTCAACGTGTCCTTTTCTCGGGATCCATCCCTCGGGAATCACGTCGACCTTCCTGTCGAGACAGTATTCGAGATAGGTCTGAAGATCGTAGATGTGCTCTGCATAGGGATTATCCTCTTCCATGTACCACAGGCATTCGGTGTACATGTCGTTGAGTTCTCTGAGATCCTTCTCCCATTCCGCCTGGTCCGAAATCGACCGATTACGGACCTCTGCGTTCTTTATAACCGTTTGAGGGGTTTTCTCCACCCCTCCCTTTTGGACCCCGGTCATTCGGACACCTCCTTTTCGGACCTGGTGGAGATGAGGTTCTCTACCTCCTCCCTTCTGCGGAGAAGAGTGGTCTTCGGGATGCGAAGATCTCTTGAGATCGATTTCCATGAGTTTCCGGCAATGCGGAGGGTGACGATTGTGTCGATGGGGATGTCGTCCCTTCTCTTCCTTCCGAGGTGGACACCTTTGGCCTTCCTCGCCTCAATCCCTTCTCTGGTCCTCTGAACGATGATCTCCCTCTCCCATTCGGCGATGGCCCCTATGATTTGCATCTGCACCTTCCCCATGGGTGTGGTGGGGTCTATCTCCCCCATATCGGCACAGATGAGCTTGACCCCGTAGGTATTGAGGTTGTCCATAGTGATGTTGAGCTGCACAAGGGACCTCATAACCCTGTCGAGCTTCGTGACGAGGATCGCATCGAACAAATGGTTCGATGCATCAAGCATGAGATCCTGCCATCCGGGGCGGTTCGCATCCTTTGCAGAGGCCTCATCGGAGTATTCACGATAGACTTCGAATCCCCTGTTCTTGGCCATCTCCCTGAGACGGGGGAGCTGGTTAGTCTCATCCTGCTTCTTCGTGGAGACGCGGACATAGATGGCGACCTTCATATCCAAACGCCTCCCGAAAATGTGCCCGGGACGGGCTGCCTGTTTACTGCTCCGCAATCAGGAATATACATGTTTTCGATGTTCCTGCGTACCCCTATACGGGTACTGTTTCCGTATGAAACGCCTGTGCTTTTCATAACAGTGCCAGACGTGTTATGTGTTGATAATGATTGACCCGATTTCCGGCCATATTTGCGGTTCGGATCGGACAGGCTGCGAAACGGCATTCTGTATACGGCCGTATACGGATTCGCAAGGATTTGGAGACGGACGTCCCGGTGATTACCCGTGCAGTTCCGTTCATCGGAACCGTCACTCGGTATCGCTCGCTGTCGACGGTCTTGCTCAGCAGTTTTGTAATCGCCCCGAACGCGGCCGAGGACGCGATCTGCAACGTATCCGCACCGCAGACGACCGCAACATCGCCGTCCCGCATGCCGATTTCCGCTGCCAGATCCGAGAGGTCGGGGTAACTAAGCTGAACGGATTCGCAGTACGGGGAAACCACCTTACCGCCGTCCATGCGGACGAGCATGCAGCTTTTGGCACCGACCCTGATGGCCGCATCCCTGTAGGCGATGCTGCTATCGAGAAGACGGCCTTTTCCACGTGCGAGAAGGACGTAGTTACATTCGCCCTCGACTATTCCTGAGGTCCGATTTCCGGGCATCACTATCCCGGTCATGTCCCTGAGCTTGACCCCTTCGGGGGCGAGTTTTGTGCCACGGCGCGTAGTCTCAATCAATTCCATCCTTCTCAGACAAGAGAGCATATTGCGTACCGCGCCCTCGCCCACCCCGGTCCTCTCCGCCAGCTCCTGGCGGCTTATCCTCCCGGACCCGCACAGGCACAGGACGTACAGCATGTGTGCGTCGGTGAAACGGTGCATCCCCCTGGTGCCCAGTTCGGTCCCGGAACGTTCCATCAGGTCCTGGAAGAGGGTCCCGACGAACGGTCTGGGGTATGTAGGAACCCCGCGGTTCTGTGCCATCGTGTTGGTTATATGCGTATCCGTTTCCGTCATACTCCCATCCTCATCTTCCTTATCAGTGAAATCCCGAACACCAGCACGAAGAACACGATCAGGCCGATCTCGACCGCCAGCAGCAGAGTCTGGTCCTTCTGCGGTTCCGGTTCGGTTATCGGCTGCGCATCGAATGCCGACCAGGACCTCAGGACCCCGTCCGATGCGTATATCTTGAATGAATCCACGTCCACGTTGGTGAAAGCGTTCTCGAATCCCTCGAAGTATTCGCAGTGCACCTCCAGTTCGGTTATGTGCTTGCAGTTGCCGAACGCTCCGTTACCAAGGGACCTCATGTTCTCGCCGAGTACTATGAACTCCATGGAGGATGTCCCGGTCGAGGAATAGAACGCATCCTTCCCCACGGTCTCCACCCCGTTCAGGTCGACGAACTGGAGTCCGTCGCAGTTGTAGAACGCCTTGTTACCGATGGTCCTGACGGAATCCGGAAGACTGATGTCGGTGAGCCTCGGACAGTTGCCGAAGCAGTCATCGGGTATTGCAGTGATACCCTTCCCGAACGTCACGTTGGACAGGCTAGCACATCCGTAGAATGCGCTTGCTCCGACGGTCCTGACGGAGTCGGGAATCGTGAATCTGGTGAATGCCTTCCCGTCGCATCCCGCGAACGCACCGCTGCCTATGAACACCAGTTCGTCGGAGAAGGAGACGTTGGACAGGGACTGACACCCGGCGAACGCCTGGTCCCATATGTACACCACCGAATCGGTGATGTAGAGGTTGGAGAAGGTGGAACCGTAGAAGGCGCGGGTCTGGATGCCCTTGATGTGGCTGCTGAGCTCCATGGTCGCGATGTTGTAGGGGTCGCTGAATACCAGCTGGTACCTGGTCTTGACGGCGGCATCCCTGGAGAACATGAACGCCGCATCGCCGATCTGCGTAATCGGATAGGAGGTGCCGCTGACGGAGACGGAATCGGGGACCTGGACGTACGGGCCCGAGACGTACCTGTGGATGACCGCCTCGTCGTTTATTATGTAATACGTGAAACGGAACGTGTCCTTGCGGTAGGATCCGTTGTACTCATGGATCTCCAGGTCGTCCTCGCCTATCGCCCATCCTGTAGCATCGGGACGGTGGTGGACGGTCACGCCAGCGGGGACCGCGCCCTCGAATGTCGGGGAGTTGCCCAGGAAGTAAACATCCTTGATTCCGGCATTGGACCAGGCCAGCCATGAGAAGTGCCTGACGGTCACTGGAATCACTGCGGAAGGTGCGTTCACCACACCGTTGAGCGCTCCCGCGTCCATGATGTCGAGAGTGCATCCTCCGAAGGAGGATGGTACGAAGAGAACGCCGCCCATGTTGTCCAGTGTCATGGATACGAGGGTGGAGTTGCCGGTGATCCCCGAACCGGAGGTGGTGAATTCGACCTCGCCGTACGGACAGACGACGATCTGCCTCACGATGACCTCGTCGGTGGTACCGACGGCATAGAACTGCATCAGGTCGGTGGAGAAGGTCACGAACCTGCCGTCGTAGGACGGCTCGATATGGGTGGTGGCTCCGGATGAGGTTATGTTCCATACGTCGGCGTGTACGCCCTCCCCCAGCTCCAGGAGCAGGGAGACATCGGCGGTGACATTCAGGGACTTCAGATCCATGACCGAAGCTCCGTCGACGCGGAGGTTGAGACGGTAGAAGTTGCTGTAATTGACCTTCTTCAGTGCTGACGATATCTTGACGTTGAAGGGTCCGTTCTGTACCGAGAAGGAGAGTTCGTCTCCGTCGCCTATCACGGTCAGGATCGATGAAAGGCTCATTGTGAACGAACCGCGGGGAACGATGACGATTGCTTTCGCATCGCCGCCGTGCTCAGCTATCAGAGCGGAAACCGATGCCTTGTCGATGGATACCGCAGTGGCGTTGGGATACTGGGAGAGATCGCATATCACAATCTTTCCATCATACTTGGTTGCCGCATGTGCCAGCGCTGCTGTGAACGATACGGATACCGTATCTCCGGACATGTTGCCGTCGGTGTCGCGGGGAGCGTTGTATGCTCCTGCTATTTTTGAAACATATACGGTGGTGTCGCCGACCACGATGTAGTTGGTGTCATACTCCTTGGTCAGGGCTGAATCGCGGTACATCTTCGCAAGGGCGGAACTGTGGAACACGTCCAGCGGGAGAGTGCCTCCGATGGATGACCCGTACTTGACGGGATAAATGCCCACGGTGCTTCCGTTCTCCATGAAGGTCAGGGTGTACTCCCTGGCCTCCGGTTCGAAGTATGCGTAAGCGTAGGTGATGTCGGTGATGTTGTCCAGATCCACCGGAACGTAGTTATTGGGGGTGATGCTCCATCCCACGAACGAATACTGGTATCTCACGGTGGGATCCCTGGCGGGATCCGCAGGAAGTACCGCCGCAGTGCCGTATTCGGTCGATGAAACGGATATCGGAGAACGGTCGTAGTTGAAGAATTTCACATCGTAGGAACGGGTGACCGGCGTGAACACCGGTTTGACAGTGATGCTGTCCGTGACGGTGGTCAGATCCTGATCCCAGTGGTCGAACACGTAATCGTACTGCTGATTGCTCAATTTGCTGGGTACCCCGTCGTAAGTTGCAGCGGAACCCGGGGAGACGTACTCCTTCCTGATCAGCTTGTCGTCCTCGGTGAGGTAGGTCACGCACTTCATGTCGGGAGTGATATCGACGAAGGTCGCAGTAAATGCCGTATCCTTCGTTATGGCTGCGGTGGTGTCTCCCCACCCTACGAATCCCTTACCGTCGATGGAAGGTTCAGATACCTCGGACATGTCCACCTGCTGACCGTATCTGACCTGCTGGGTCTTCCATACGGAGCCGTTCGGGAGCTTGAAGGTCACATCGAGGATGTTCTTCATGACCATGATCGTATCTGTCTCCGGATTGGGCTCGGGGCCTCCCCTGTCCTGCACGTAGCCGTCGCCGTAGGGGTCGGGTGTCGATATCAGATAGATGCATTCCACGTACGGATACACTGCGGGATCGTAGTATCCGAGGGTGTAGCTGTTGAACGTCCACTGGTGGTCTATCCAGCAGAACTGGTTCCAGAAAGCCCAGATGTTGTCCCCCAGATTATCGTTGCCGAGGCCGAACATGGTATTGATCCAATCGGCCACGTCGTTGCCCATGCCGTCGTTGCCCGTGTATGTATCTATCTCCCCGGGCCAGTTGGCGTTGATGGCGTTCTTCAGGACCTCTCCCATGCTGGATCCCTCGGCGCTGATCCAGAATCCCTGCTCCCTGATCTCGGAGGTGAAGACGGATTTCACGTGCTCGTTATCCGGGGAGAACCCGTTGGCGAACCTGATGAAGATGTATCCTGTGGAAACGGGTTTGAAGTTCGGTTCGGAGTAGACGATGCTGCCGTTGACCTTGCTCATGGTGGAGATGGTGACGCAGTAGGTCGTGCCGGACATCATCCTGTCGTTGGATGCGGAATTGAATGCCTGCATGCTCCATCCGGAGTTACCGGGTGCGAGCCACTGGAACACCCTCCAGTACTGGTCGTCGGCTGCGGATGCTGTACGGCCGTCAACCGATTTGATGGCGGTCATGGTCTGGTTCAGTTCCATACTGCGGCCCTGCTGAGCCAGGGCCTTGTTGATCGCTTCCCTCACGGTCTGCACGTTGCTGACGGTGGATTTTGTATAGGTATCGTCCTCGTTGAGGATGTAGACGTTCACATCATCGCAGATCTCCGCCGAGGAATCGTCGCTGTTTATGACTACAGCTACCGCTGCAACTATCGCGAACAATGAAAGTGCCAGCAGTATCTTCCTCATGGTATCACTTGATGTATCTCTTGGGGAGGACGTAGATCTCCCCGTCCACGTCGAGACCGACACGGGCATCCACCTCGTAGACCTGTCTGATGAGGTCCTCGGTGATGACCTTCTTCGGATCCCCGATTGTCACGATAGATCCTTTCTTCATGATGATGCAGATGTCGCAGTACCTCGCCATGAGGGAGATGTCGTGCTCCGCGACGAGGATGGTCATGTCCTTGCGGGCCATGTTCTGCAGGTATTCCATGACCTCGAGCTTGTACTTCATATCCAGGTGGGAGGTGGGCTCGTCCACCAGCATGAGCTTGGGTTCCTGCACGTACGCTTTAGCAATGAGTGCACGCTGTTTCTCTCCCGATGAGCACAACGCCACCTGTTTCCTCCTGAGATGGTCGAGGCCGAATGTCTTCAGTGCCTCACGGACGGTCTTCTCGTCCTCGGGGGACTCCCACCAGACCTTGTTGACGAAGGGGTATCTTCCCAGCATGACCAGTTCCATGACCGTGGTGCCGAAGAGGGGTCCCGGCTCCGCCGGGACGTTGGCGACCATCTTGGCTATGTCCTTGGCCTTGAAACCGGCGGTGTCCTGGCCGTCGATGGAGATCTTCCCCGTCCAGTTGGTGTGGAGCTTGGAGATGCACTTCATCATGGTGGATTTGCCGCATCCGTTGGGACCGATCAATCCCACTAGCAATCCCTTGGGCAAAGTGAAGTTGATGCCGTGAAGGGCCTCGAAATCACCGAAGCTGATGCGGAGGTCCTCTATCCTGAGAAGCTCCTCGCCGGTGAGACCGGCATCGGAGTTGCGGATGTTGGCGAGTGAATCATCCGTCATAGTCGCGCCCCCTCCTGATGAGCATGTAGGCGAAGACAGGAGTACCTATCAACGCCGTGACCGCTCCTACAGGGATCTCCAGCGGTGCGATGACCGTCCTTGCGACGAGGTCAGCGAACAGCATCAGGCACGCACCGAGAACGATGGATGCAGGCATGATGAGACGGTGGTCCCCACCCATGAGCATACGGCAGGCGTGGGGGATGACGAGACCGACGAAACCGATGACACCTACAAACGCTACGCATACGGAAGTGAGGATGGAAGCAACGACCATCATCTCGGCCTTGAACATCCTGACGTTGAGTCCCAGCTGCCTCGCTTGGTCTTCACCGGACATGAAGAGATTGAACTCCCTGGCCCACAGCATGGCGATGAACGAGATCGCCAGTGCGGGGATGAGGACGAGGAAGGCGTTCTCCCAGGTGATGTTGGCGAAGGAACCATACAGCCACCACATGACGTTGGTGAGATTGTCCTTCTGCAGGGACAGGAAGATCGTCTGGACGGAAGTGAACGCGAATCCGACGATCGTACCTGCGAGGATGTAGTTGGTGGCGGATCCTCCCGCGCCTTCGGCTACGGCGAGTGTGATGCCGAAAGCTATGAGTCCTCCGGCGATGGCGGCCACGGGGATGATGTAGTTGCTGAAGTCGCTGAGTGCGGAGAGGGTGATGCCCATCACCACGATGGCGATGGCGAAGCATCCCGCTCCCGACGACACTCCGGTGATGTACGGGTCCACCAGGGGATTCCTGATGAGTGCCTGGAACATGCATCCTGCGATAGCGAGACCAGCTCCGACGCCTATGGCGGCGATGGTCCTGGGGAGACGGGACTGGAAGATGTACAGTTCCGTGGTGTCGAGGTCATGGCCTCCCTTCTGTATCGCCGATACCAGGGCGGAGAAGGCATCCGTGATGGGGATGATCCCTCCCGATGAGATGGCGATGGAGATCATGAACATCACCGCGCAGATGAATATGCCCACCAGGAGGATGATCGTGAATCTTCTCCTCTTGATGGAGATCTCGCTCCTGTCGTCGTCATCGGCGACCATGTCGTCCTTCATTCCGTTGTATCCTTTCCTCAGGGTGGAGAAGAGCCCTTTCAGCGGGCCCTTTCCCTTGGGGACCTGTCCCTCGGGGGGACCGGCCGTGTCCTGAACGGATGTTCCTTCGTACGGTCCGTTCGGGTCTTCGTTCTCGTTCATTCGTTCACTTCCTTGGTTAATGTAAATTCAATGTCTGTACGCCCATACCGCGACCGCCAGCACCACGAACACGGATGCGATCATGGCAATCCACGAGGGATGTGCCAGACCCTGCGACTGGTACTCTATCTCCCCGCTCTTCGCGCGTTCGTTGCCGGAGGTCTCGGATATCACGTATATCGCTCCGTAATCGTTGCCCACCAGCACTTTACCATCAACTACGGTGGGACACACCATGCTGTAGGCGTTGCCATTGTAGGGAGATACCCTGCACTTCCAGACGACGTTCCCGGTGTCCGCATCGATGCACCAGACGTTGCCTCCGTTGGCTCCCTCGGTACCGGGGGAGTAGTCCATGCTGTACACCCTTCCGTCACAGAATGTCGTTCCGCCGATGGATAAAGCATCGGTCTGCCTGCACCACAGCATACTGCCGTCGGATACCCACATGGAGTAGTATCCGCTCACCAGGTCCACGTCCTGATTGGTGACGGAGTCCCTGATCTTCTGTTCGGGGAGGGCGGAGACGTAGCAATAGAACCTCTCGCCGGAGACGACCGGCCTTCCGCACCTAACATCCTCCTTCCAGATAACGGAGCCGTCGGTGACGTCTATGAGCATTATCCCGCCTCCGGCGGAGCTCATCTCTCCTCCGGAGTAGCATACCAGTGCTTTCCCTCCGGGGCATACTGTAATGGATGAGACCTGGCCGACCTTGTTGCCATTGGTGTCGGTGACGCTCTGAACCCAGATCTTGGACCCGGTGAGGCCGTCGGCACAGATCAGCCCGCCTCCGTAGTTGCCGATCATCACGTATTTCGTACCGTTGTAGTCGCAGACCACCGGGGGATGGTAGTAGAAGCATCCCCTGTACTCGTCGTCGGGCTTGTAGGTCCAGACCTCCTTGAATCCCTTCTCCCTGTCGATGGAGAAACATCTGAGGAGACCGTCGGAGGTACCGAAGTAGAGGACACCGGAATCGTAGACGGTGTTGGTCATCCCTCCCTCCAGATGGATCCTGTCGCTAGAGACGGAGGAATCGGTCTTCCTGGGGATGTAGGTGGTGAGTTTGGACCCCTTGCAGATATCGCCGTCATCGCCCGAAGGGGCGAGCTCGGCGATCGCTTCGCCGGTGAAACGGTCGAAGCAGTACATGTGCCAGTTACCTGAAGTAACTATGATTAGATTGCCCACGATGACGGGGGTGGTGATCTCCGTGTTCCCCGAATTGGAATAGGTCACGGACCACAGCAATTCTTGATTCACGGGATCGAGACAGTTAATCCTCGCCAGTGCGTCCATTCCCACGGCACCGTACTTCCCGGCGACGGTGTGATATATCATCCCGTCAGCGTAGAGTATGGATGAGTCGACAGCACCGGCGTAGGTGTTGGTCCATTCCAGCGGGGTGGCGACGGTCTCCGGTCCGTACGAGGAACTCACACCGGATGAGGAGGAGTCGCCGCGGTAGGAGGTCCACACATCCCTGTAGTCGGGATTGGAGACGGGGATGACAGTGTCGTTGGGGTAGTATCCCAGGGCCAGGAAGCCGTTGGAATACCTTTCGGTGACATCTGTGGTGAGGAATTCCCATTCAACCGTGTTCCATGCGTATAAACGCCAATGGCAGGCCTGTCTGTTCACTCCCGTACCCACGGTGACCTCCGAAACGCCGTCCACAGAAAGGACGGTCCTCTCCCCGTCTCTGTCGCCGAATCCGACACGGGAACCGAGGGTGTTGGTCAGCATGGCCTCGATGGTGTTCCCGGACACGATATCCTTCCATTCGGTATGACCGTTGCCGAAGTCCACCAAGAGGGCGTCGGGAACGGTCTGGGCATCATCTGCCGAGGAGCTGTCCAGCACCAGAGGTACCGAACAGAGCATCAGCAGCACCGCCATCAGGGAGATCAGTCTCTTTGCCATTCCAACAGCCCCTGTGCTTTCACGTACCTCAGATACCCGTTGTCGGGATCGTTGTACGAATCGTTGTAATACTTCACGCCCACCACGTCGGTGGGGTCCTCGTTGATGAAGGATTCCGGGTCCATGATCTTGGCCAGGAGCTCCAATGACTCCGGGAGCCTGGCGCCCGCTCTCGAGAGCAGACTTGCCGCATCCCCGGAGAAAACGTACACCTCGCCGTTGGTGTAGGCGGGGGTGCGCTTCCACATGTCGTTGAAGTGCGATACGAGAGTACGGTACTCCCTCTGGGAGGTTATCTGCTCCGCGTCGTGTATTATGATGATTATATCCGGCTGCCTCTCATAGACGGCCTCCTTGGAAGCCATGAACCAGGAGTTGGAGTCGTTGGCGAAGATATTCCTGGCGCCGAGGGACTCCAGCATGTTGGTTATGTACGTTCCGGAACCGGCGGTGTAGGGGGAGTCGCTGACTCCGAGAGCAACGAACACCTTCTTGTCCTGGAGGTCGGCGATGCGGCAGACGTTGTTGATCGCTTCGGATACATCGGTGATGTAGTCGTTGCCCCTCTCCGGGAATCCCAGTGCAGAGGCGCAGATCCACAAATTCTTGAGGAGATCGTCGGTGGTGACCGCGTTGTACAGAACGACGCAGTTTATGCCGGACTTCCTGAACTTGTCGGCCATGGTGACGTGCTCCCCGGTACCTCCGTCCAGGAACACTATGTCTGGATTCTCTGCGACTACCTTCTCGAAGTTGGGGTCGGTGTAACCTCCGACGATAGATATCTTACCGCTCCTCTGAGCGGACACGAGCCCGTTGGGGTAGTCGCTGTACCTGTCGGTACCCACTATGTAATCCAATCCGCCTACGGCACAGACGGTCTCGGTGACGGAGGGGGCGAGGGTGACTATCTTGAGATCTTCGCCCATGGGGTTCTTCCCGAGCTTGGCGTAGCTGTAGTAGGTGAATCCCGTCTGGTCGACGGCGGGCATCATGGCGCTGCCCGCACCTGTGCGGGCCCAGGAGATGATTTTCTCCTTCGATACATCGTATCCAGAGGGATCGGCGACTGGGGACCAGTTCCCGGAGGGATCGAGGACGTACATCCCCCACTCCACCTTCTCCAGTTCGGTCTTGCTGTTCACGGAGTATACGGAACCGTCGGGATTCTTCACGACGGGGTAGGATCTCTCGGCACAGGCCGCGTCGAGGGCCTGGTCGCCGGTCATCCCCTCAGGGAACTCCATCTCTATCCAATCCACTTCGTAGTAACCGAAGTCAATCATGACCCCCTGTTTCGCATCGACGGAGTCAGCGGTGAAACCTATGACGGAGATTCCCGTGACTGCGAGGATTGCGATTATCCCCGCGGACACGAGTTTTATTGTTGACGCCTGCATCGGATCCGCTTCGTTTCTTTATCAGGCCCTTCTCCTCATCACGAACACGGCACCGAGAAGTGCCAGCACGGCGATCGCACCGATTCCTGCGTAGAGGAACATGCCATTGTTGCCGCCGTTGTTCCCGCCGTCGGAGGGATCCTCGGAGGATTCGGACTCGTACCCTATAGCGTAGATGGACAGGTGGTCCGCGTCGAAGGATACGACGCCGTCCTGATAGGAGACGTTAGTGGCGTAGGTCTTCTTTCCGTAGTCGTCGATCCTCCAGGCCTTCAGTTCCTTTCCGTCCTGGGTCGTGATCTCACAGGTGACTGATAGTCTGAACGTTCCGAAGTCGTGCTGTTCTACATCGCCACAGGTAAGGTTGATGGTGAAGACCTTGGCGTCTCCGACGGCGGACTGCTGTTTGGCTGTCATCTTCGCACCGGACTCGGCAGAAAACTTCACGTTTCCTCCGGCTGCGACGAGGTTCTTCAGGGTATCGGCACCCATGGAGATCGTCACGGAACCCGTATCCATCGCCATGCTGGCTCCCGCTTCCGCTGCGGATGTGACGGACTTGGCGTTGACGATCGCTCCGGCATTGATTACGATCCCGTTCACGGAAGAATCGTCCGTAGCTGCGGAGATGAGCCCGGAAACATCGACAGAACCGTTTTCGTCGAGATTGATGACCACGGAACCGTTCTCGCTGACGATATTGAAATCGGCCTGCTTGCTCTCATAGACCGTCTCAGTGTCTGAACTGACGGGATTGACGGAATCTCCCACATAATGCTCCACAGTCACCTCAGAAACGTCATATGATGCGTACTCCGTCCTCACAATGTAGGTGATGTCCTTTACATTCAGGATGTTGTCCTTCACCGACTCGGTGGAGTTTACCCTTATCACTCCTATGTCGAGTCTGGCGGTGATCGTTTCGGAATAGTATTCCGAATCCACCTTCAGCACACCGTTCTCTTCGAAGATTTCCGTCCTTTCGATGACATCGGAATCGTGACCATCCATCGTGAGTCCAGTGTATCTTGATTCGGCGGTGTTCCTCACCGAGACAACATTATCCATGGAATCCTTCACGGTCTCGGTGACGGCCCTTTCTATTGCTATATCCGTCTCCTCCGTCCTCGATTCCGTATGGATCGTTCCGCCGCTTTCCGTTGCATCGGTCCTGATTGATACGGTGATGGTCTTGCCGTTTTCGACGGTTACCTTGGGGAGAACGTTGACAGATATTAGGTGCTGAACACCTTCGATATCGACAGTGATCGTGGCGGTCTTCTCCTTCAAACCAGTCACGGTCAGCATATTCCCCACTCTGGTGACCTGGATAACCGTTTCGTCAGAAACCGAATATGTCGATTCCATCAGTTCGGGAAGTGCGATTGTTATCGAGGATTCTCTGTTCACCTGTTCAATGGGCTTTATCTTAACATCGTTCGCCGAAGGGGGTGCATCGAGATAATACCACGCGCAGCCGATGGAATCCTTGATGGTGGATAAATCGCTGAATGATGCTTTCTTACAACCATCATTAAAGTAGTACCAGCCTTTCTGCCCATCTTCGGGAAGAGTCATGGAGGACGATTTCTCCAACAGAACAATCTGACGGAATGTGGATTCTGTGACCCCGTTCTTGTATGTTCCGGAGTAGGTACCGACGGAGGGATTCGTAACAAGGACCCATGTGTTCGTGACCTCGTTCAATCCGTAGATAAAGTATTCCTTGCCACCTATCGTAGCGTTTCTGCCACTGATTTCGATGGTCGGATATATTTTTTTCAAAACGTCCTGAATGTTCTTGCCACATGCAGTTTCGGATTGTGCATAGCCACCTTCCACAGTTATTACGTTGATGCGATATTTGTCTGCAGGAACATAGCAATCGATGTATCCGCTGTCCACGTAGAACAACAATTCACCATCGGGTCCGGCACGAATACATTGGGAACACCAATCAGTGCGGGCTATAGCTAGCTCTGTACGTGGTTTTAATGACCATACACCGTTAGACCATTCATCAGTAAAGACATATAATGCCTGGCCTGCTGCATTGTAAGGAAGCATATAGATGAGAATCTCCCCCTCTTCTGCATGAGCCGTATTGACCACTATGCCCCCATGGGTCATCGCGCTACTCACTGACTCCCTGGGTACTGGTTCACCGTTGGATTCGATCTCATACGCGATCATCTTCGACCCGGCATCATCTGATCCGCCAAGTGTATCTGTTTCTAATGCTCTTACATTCAGATAACCCCTTCCGTTGTAAATAACCAAACCAGAGGCTATGCCTCTAAACTCATTACCCTCTGGATCTTGAATATTTTTATATGACGGTTCCTGAAACGCTCCAGTTTCAAAGTCAAATTTAACCCACATGAGAGAGGATCTCTTGTCCTCCAGCCCAGTTACGACTCCGCCGAACAATCCTGCTGTGTACGCAGTCAAGTAGAAATATCCATCGTAGTAAGTAAGCCACCCATCATCCCAGGGCATACCCTCGAAACCAGTTAACCGGCAGGTTACTGACACCTCGGTTTTGATATTGAATGCAGATATTGCTCTATAACCAACTGCTCCAGTATGCATATCCGCCTGAAGGAAAAAGAACCAATCTCCTATGAATAATACATTGGAAAACTGACCATACTGAGCAAAAACATTAAATCTAGCACTACTTGTAAAGAGATTCTGTTTAACGTTATTTACCAAATCGCTATCTCTGTCGGCCGAGGTCTTGTACATCGTGTAATAGCTGTTGCCTACATCGAGACAACCATAGAAGTATCCCTCATGATAAGATACAAACCTTAAGTTTGATGGAATATCATAAAGATAATTTAAATCCAAATCGTATGCTTTGTATCCTACAGTATCGAAGATTATTCCATTTCCATAACTTAGGTAGTGATAGTAATCAACGGTATATCCAGTCGAAGTGACAAAGTTGATTATAGAACCGCTTTCCATATCAAGAGCATATAACCTGGGACCTGCACGGACATATGCAACATGATCTACTATAAGCGGAGTGCAAGGCATCCCCGTCCACATTCCTCCTGACTTGTCTAGAAGGGTACTCTTAAAAGACCATGCCAACACTAATTCGTCTTCCGAATCTGGTAAATCATCTACATCAACGATATTGATTAATTCCTGAGAGGTAGAATAGTTACGAATGATTACAGTGAGATTGACAGTTCCCTGCACCGAGGTAATTGTTATCTTATTGAGATTAGTTGAATAAACGGCAGAACCTTCAATCTGCCAGGAAAGGAATTCATAACCTCTGTTCGGAATGTATTGGAGAGTCAATTCGCCTGTGAAATCCCCCCCGTTGTAATCGAGACCCGTGGTGTTGTCTACAAGCCGCCCGTGGTCGTAAGACACTTCGATGACATTTGCTGGATCAGCATCAGTACCAGGAGCATCGATTATCACGATACTGGACGAGGCCATTATGAATACCAGCATCAGTGCCATGGCAGTCTTTTTGTTTGTTCTCATTTTCTCCTCCTAAAGCGTTTGACATCACCAATTGGGGGGCGGTGCAACTGTTTGAAAGATGTTTGGAGGGGTTGCCCCCTCTGTTGAAGTTTATGCCTTTCTGCGGTAGTAGTTGAATCCGACGAGCATCGACAGAGCGATTCCGACCACTATCAGGAGACCGAGGTACAGCATGAACGTGGCACCCGAATCCTCCGAGACGGACTCAGCAACAACCACATAGGTGGAGTTGTGGGTGGTCTCGAAGGTCACGCTGTCGGAGGCGTGGGATATGACCCTCATCTTCTCCAGTGCGGATCCGTTCTGCCAGTACACCGCGGGGACTTTACCCTTCTCCGGGGTATAAGGCAGGGTCACCTGCATCTTCCCGGTTATGGGCTGGTCGTCGGCCTTGGTGACGGTGACCTCGTACGCACGGGCAGCACCGTCGACCTCCGCGGTGTTGGGGATCTCCTCCACTTTGGTGATGACGGTGGTTCCCGCTCCAATCGACGAAGTGTCCTGGATTACCACGGAGATGTTCTCGTCCACGGTGACCGTGACCGTCTTCGTGTCGGCAGGGATGACGAACGCATCCGTATCCTTGTCCAGGACGACCTCGGTCTTCCCGGATTCGTCAACGGTAGCGTTCATCGCAGCCCACACAGCGCTGATGGTCAGATCCTTGGCGGGAACGGTACTCGGTATCTCCTGGTCCCACTTGACAAAGGTAAATCCCTCCTTGGCGGGATCCGCGGGAGCGGTAACCGCAGTGCCATAATCCTGAGTGATCGCTGCCACCTCAGAGCCTCCGAGGGTATCGAAGGTGATGGTGTAGGTATTGACCGCCCACTGCGCCACGTACGTTGTGTTACCTGCGGGCATGATTGAGGGGAATGCAGGTTCCCATCCGACAAAGGTGTACCCTACCCTGACGGGGTCCGCCGGGGCGGTAACCACTGTTCCGTACGCCTGTGTTATACCATCCACCGCACTTCCCCCGTTGGAATCGAAGATGATGGTAGATGTGGCGTTGATGAACTTCGCCGTCAGTGCCCTATCCGCGGATATGCTGAAAGTGTACTCGGTCTGTGCCGAGACCCTCTCGCTGCCAGAGAACCAGCCGTCGAAGAGGTAGCCTTCAGCAGCCGAGGCATTGAGGGTCAGCGTGGTACCGGAGATATAGTCCCCGGCACCGTTCACCGCCCCCGCACCGGCAGGAGATACCTCGGTTGATACGGAATACAGTGTCGCCAGTCTGAGTTTGCAACTCGCATCCCATCCGCTGGCATGGGCAATGACAAGATAGGTCGCACTGGAATCCAGGGATTCACCCAGATTGACCATCGCATCCTTGCCGCCCGCGGAGAGTGCTTTGGTTCCTCCACTTCCGGTCACGTCAACTATATACAGCCCCGGTCCGGGATCGGCGTCGAGCCTGACGGTCAGCGTGGTGCCGCCGTTGTACTCGACAGCCATCCCGTTGTTCTCCTCAGTGATCCACCTTTCGGATACCGCATCAGACATGTCTGATGACGGCCCCAGCACAGCTACCGCTAACATAACGGCGAACAGTGCCGAGACCGCCAGGACCGTCTTGTATCTCATCGGCAACCCTCAGGGCTTGAACACGGCCTGTATCTCCGATACGGACATGATCACGGGCGAAGCGACGATTACGGTCTTTTCGGCTCCCGAAGAGGTATCATTGAAGGAGTAGTTCGCGTACCCATAAACTAGGTATGCCCCGTCCACATTGAGGTAGAACTCTCCCATCACGAAAGAGGTCTTTCCGGTACCGAGCGCTATGTCACAGTCGTCAACACCAGTGGTCTGACCGCTGGTGGTGAAGCACCAGAGATTCTGTTCAGAATCCCAGGTCTTGTACACATAACGTACCGTGAACTTGCCTGCGGTGTCCACGTACCCATTCTCGGCGGTGACGGTCGCCCTGAATCCAGGTGCTCCGTCCTTGGCCACTTCTACCAGAGATACGGCATATTCGGAGGCCTTACCGACATCGATGAATGCCACAGTAACTGTGACATCGGCATCATTCATGGAATACACCATCGCGGTCGTATCGGATACGGAAACGACATATGCTCCCTCAGTAGAGGTGCTGAACGTTGCCTTCTCGAACTGGCCGGGGATCACGGTTATCAGCCCGTAAGAGCCTATGGCGTTGGATTTGGTCCAGAACGCTTTGCCGTTGACATCTCCCGTAACCGCAAGAGTCCAAGAGGACTTCTCGATCGGAGAGAACGAGGCCTCCAGAGCAATGATGCCGATTTCATCTGCGTCGTTGACACTGACGATGTATTGTGCACCGAGCAGTGTACCGCCAATCGCCCATCCGTTGAAGTTCTGATCATCCTTCGCCTCCGTCGGGAGAGTGATGACACTACCAGGAGCCAATCCGGAAATAGAATCCTTGACGGAATCGTCTACTACGAAATTGACCGTACAGGTATCGATTCTGAACTTTGCGTACAGGGTTAAATCAGCAGTAACATTCTCCCCTTTGTATTCAATGGACATCTCTGGGTTGGTAAACCAGCCCACGAAAGTCAGACCTAAAGGCGGGTTAGGTACCGCCGCATAGGGGGCATCTTTCTGAATCGCTTTGTATGATGCGACTCCGTTAATGACCTTAGTCAAAAGTACCTGGTCACCCCCTATTTGGTTGAACGTCGCTGTAGCATTTTCATCCAATACAAACCTCGCACCTTGCAAATTTTCGTGAACTTGTCCACGTGTACTCGCTGGCACTTTAGTTCCATCAGACAGCTTGAGCGTTACCATCTGAAATGTACCTGGAGTATTGCTAGTAAACGAATAGTCAGGGAACTTGATGTATTCAAGACTGGACAACCCATTGAATAAACCTCCTCCAATCGACCCTAGTTCCGAGGGAAGAATAATCACTTTCAGGTTTGACTGATTCTTGAGGATGTTATTTCCGATTGAATCGAGTGAACTGGGAAATACAATCTCTTTTAGCGTTGCTGATTTATCACCCGAGAATGCAAGGTTTCCGATAGTTCTTGCTCCATCCGATATTGTAATCTTGGATAAGTGGCAGTCCGCAAATGCATACGCATCCACAGACGCAGCGATAGTAACTTCTCCCGTCTTCTCACGCGGACAGAAAAGAACAGTCGTGAGTCCCTTATCATAGAGGATACCATCCTTTGATGCAAAGGACGGGTTATCTGGATCCACTTCAATTTCTGAAAGACCCGTTGGGAATGTTGAGACGCCCGTATCCATTACGGTGATGGTCGTAAGACTCGCAGGCAACACCATCTTTCCCGAAATCGGACAATCTTGGAATACCATCCTCCCTATACTTTCAACACCTGAACCTAGATCGAAAGAAACCAAAGAGGTACATCCATCGAAAGCATATTGTCCAATAGCCTTGGTGGTATCCGGAATACTAATTGTAGTTAATGCCGTACAGCGCCTGAAAGCACACTCTCCAATTCCCTGAACATTTTTCAGATCTATCGATGTCAGACCAATACAGTCTTCAAACATATGTTCTCCAATCGACTTGAATGCCGGATCGAAAGAAACATCGTTGAGGACCGCACACCTAGTGAACGCACCCGTACCAGAACTTAAGATTGCACCAGGCAGTGCTATCGACTGAAGGCTGCTGCAATCCGCGAATGCATAATTCCCGATAATTTCCAATTGTGGGGAAAGGATTACACTATTAAGTGATGTGCACCATTGGAATGCACTTGCCCCGATGTGTTCCGTTTTAGAAAGATTGACCGAACTCAATTGGTCGCATCTTTGGAAAGCACAAGCACCAATAGTTTCAACATTCTCCAGGTTAATCGATGTCAAACTGGATTTGTGAAGATTACTATCAGCACAGAAATAATCGGGAAGTTCCTTGATTCCCTCCCCCAGTACAACGGTTGCCAGTGCATGGTTGTCTTTAAAAGTATTGGCACTCATAACAAGCTGGCTGTTAGATATTATGGTGACCTTCGTCACGATAGTGTTCTCTTCGAACTGATTAAGTGCGTTAACGTAATAAGTTTTGTCGTTTTGGACTACTGTCGCTTCAATGGTTACTTCCGAGGAGGTTCCGTCCCAACCTGCTGTTGCAGTATTGCCAGAATCGGACTCATACAATTCATAAGTAACCCCCCCCCCTGTATATGTCACGGCGGGGTCGGCAGAAGATTCATCTGAACAGTACTGACTAATGCCTATTGTAACCAATAAAGACAAAACTAGTAGCCCAAGCAATCTTCTGCCCGAGATAACAATCACCTCTGATATTCATTGATTCCAACAATCCCCTCAGTGTAGCAATAACCACACTTCATCGGGGTGTTGATATGATTCAGATGCTTTTGATCCTCAGGCAGCCGGATATCCGGGGAAGCTGGGCATGGTGTTTGCGTCAGGTGATCCCCAGAAAATCATTCCGATGTACGATTCACCAGCAGTGGTGATGAACTCCAGAGTGGTGTTATTGAATGCCCAAGCATCAGGAGATCCGCTGACTGCGTGATACTGGGCCCAATAATACCAGACTCCGCCACTTCCGGGATAGGACTCAAGACCAAGGAGATCTTCAATCCAGCCGTAGTTGCTGAAGTGGTTGCTCCATCCGTTCTGGGTGAAATACCACTGGAGTGCGGTGAGTGCATTGAAATTGGCATCCGAAAGACCGGTCTGAGTCTGAGTCACAGTCACCCAGAATCCAGTGTTGAAATCACTGATATTGTAACCACTAGGCAGAGTGGCTCCACTAATGATGTAATTATCTACCAGATAGTTGTATGCGGTGGAATCAATCTTGAAGTAATAATGGAAGGAAGTCGCAGGAGTGCTAGCACTGAGGTAAACCACTATTACAGCAGATGCGGTGTAAGTAGTGTCCCCAACAGTAATAGTGACCACGATTTCGATGGTTGCAACAGTCTTGCCCTGAGGCAGAGTGCCTGCGGCAACAGTATATGTTCCGTCGTTGTTGTTTATGAGCGAAACAAAGGTGGTTCCGTCATCCAGATCATGGAGAGTCCACACAGCACCGCTGGGGCTGACTCCAGTGGGCGTAGATGCGATCCACAAATCGACAGATGTGGGTGTGCCGGTCGTGTAAATTACGGCACTGTCTTTGTTCAAAGCCATTCCAGGCGAATTTCCTGTCAGTGCATCTGAATCCTCAGATGCCATGAAAGGAATCGCACAGGTCACCATGAGTATGGCAACCAAACCTGAGAGCAGTATTGATGCTTTCCCATTCATTGTATCACCTAAGTGATGTGATGGCGTTCGTCCTCCATGTACCTCCCCGGCCCCGTCGGAACGGTACCGTTCGGATACACTCGGACCTACCATCCAACTATCGAATGTCTTCGCAGCATATAAACATTATTTTTGGGTAATTTCTTACTTACTGTGGCATAATCCGCTTAGAATATATTTTCATTATTTAAATATCGTATATAAATCATATTTAAAGAAAACACTATTTTACAATGAATTTTTTATGGATACATCAGTAGTACTCCATAATTTTATTATAATGTCCTTGCCTATCCTCCCCCATCACCATGTTCCGCATCCTCGATCCCCCTCCCCGCCCCAAGCCCTACGGCGACGCCGACGCCGTGCACATCCTGGAGATCCTGGAAAGACATCTCGGCTCCGGGAAGAGGACGGGCAGGGACGAGGTCATCGACGCCGCGGGCCTCAGCGAGGGCTACACCCGCCTCATCCTCGGGAAACTGGAGGGGATGGGGTTGGTGGACGTCTCCCCCAGAGGGATGATCGTCACCCCCCTGGGATGCGATCTCCTACGGACCCTGGGATTCTCGCTCATGGAGATCGACCATACAGATTCCGCAATAGGGACGTACCAGGTCGCGCTGCTGCTGAAAGGAAAGGCAAAAATGATCGAGAAGGGTGTGGAGCAGAGGGATGCCGCCCTCAAATCGGGCGGCGACGGATGCACCACCATCATCCTCCGCGACGGGGAGCTCGTACTCCCTCCGGACTGGAGCATCGACGAGCATTCCCCGGAACTGGCGGCGCAGATTCGCTCCCACGGCATGGAGGAAGGGGATGTGGTGCTCATCGGAGGCAGCAACACCGGCAGGAGGGAAGCAGCCGTGGCGGCCAACTCCGCGGCGCTGGAGCTTGTAGGTTGACACCTAACGCTCTATGAATATTACGATGACAGACCGTTCTGCCAAAGGATACTTTAAATAATCGATAGAAGATAGATAACTGTCCTGGTAAGCCCCGCAGAGTTGGCCGCTATCGGAGTGGCCCTTATAACCTGCGGGCGAAGGATATTTTGTCTTCTATCGTGGACAGTTTAGTGTCACCGTGTTCGTATTTGGCTCTCACGGAACCGGCAACGAAATCTACCAGCTGCAGACACGGTGTGCTCTTGGAATCCCTCTTCCTGACATCGAGGGGATTCACACCCGACCTGACGGAAGAATCGCGGACAATCTCCCTGAACCTTTCCGTCGAGATGAACCTGTTGTTGTCAAGATAGACCTTGACATCCCTGCAATTAAGGCGGGATAGGGCATCATCGACGACCTGGCATACCATCCTGTCATAGAGCTCGTTTCCGTACATAGGTGCATTTGACAATGGCTTGTTCTTTTTGATGACGGAATAGACAATACCGAATCTGCACTGGCTCATCGCTTCGAACAGCTCCAGAATCTCGTCCTCATCGGAATTATACCACTTGTGTTCCTTCCCGTCCTTCGGAATCGTCTTGTAAGCGCTTTTGAGATTACGCGTCCTGGGGAGGATCATGGCCGCCATGGCGAAATACTCGGAACCGTGAGGGCCCAAATCCCCGGATTCGTCGATAACCACGATGTCTGTCATTCTGTCATCGTTCCCGATTAACGTGTTACTATAATGAATTACCCGTTTATCCATGATAACCCACTGCTACGCCGACAACGAATAGACTCGGGTCGGGCGGTGACGGGTTCACCACCATGATCCTCCGCAACGGAGAAAATAGAAGATGAAATGAATAAAAGAGCATATCCTGTCACAAAACTACCCCTATAAACAGTCAGATATGTCTTTAAGTATCCGATATCCAATGGGCATACATCCTGATAAGACCCGTAAGCCGGCCGCCATGGGTGGCCATTAATCCTCACTTATGCATCGATTTGATAACAAGGGGTTCACTGGATGTTTACCCCGAGGGCTTCGAAGAGTTCCCTCTGGGCCTTGGTGACCTCGTTCAGTCTCCATTTCCCGCCGATGCACGAGATCTTCAGCTTCTTCAGGGTGTTCAGCACGTCCGGGACCCAGTAATCTCCCGCCAACCCCTTTTCCTTCAGCAGGTTTATCAGCGTCAGCCTGAGCCTTAGGGACAGGAAGTTCACCAGGAGTCCGCCTTCGGCGGAATCCTGGTCCGATTTACCTGTTATGCCCACGAACAGATCCGACTGAAGCTGCGAGAAATCATATTCCACTCCGTTCCTGAGACGGTACTGCATCAACAGGTCCAGCCAATGCTTGTCCGACGTCGTTATCACCGCGAACCTTCCGCAGGCGTTCTCCTTGGCGGATATCGCATTGCGTTTCCTCGTCACCACGGTCTTCCCGTTGCCGTCCGCGGCGAATTCCAGCAGGTCCGCGGTCTGCTGTTCCGTGCGTGTGAGCTTCTTCCTGGCGAAACGGTCGTATTCCGTACCGGACAGCCTGTTCTCGAGCTCCCCGATCCTCGAATACAGCGTGGCGATCTCCTTTGTACGCTTCGAATCGTCCTGGAACACCAACGCCCTGATCGCCCCCGCGTCCCCCTCGGAGGCTTTCACCAGTCCGTCGTCCTCAAGTCTCACGAATGTCTCGTATCCCCTCACCACCGACCGTGCCAGATAGTCCGTGTTCAGGGGCGAGTCTATCTCCCTGACGCTCTCTGATAAGAGCAGCTTGGAGATGTTCACACGTGCAGGTATCGGCACGGTGAACCCCATTCCGCGTTCCAGCATCATCTGCACGTTGCCTATGCTGAAGAATCCCCTGTCCATCTCCAGTTCCACGGGGGAACAGTCCATGGTCCGGAGGTCCGAGACGATGTTGTCCAGTGTGGATACGTCCGCCACCGAACCCGGATAGGTGCGGTAGCAGAACGGGAGGTTGTCCTCCATCGAATGCACCATGCCCAGATTGAACTGTCTGGATCCGGTGAGGTGGGTCTTCCTTCCTACCTCCGCATATTCGAGGTCCTCGGAATCCGTGCCCAGGCACACTATGTCGAAGATTACGCATCCGCTCTTCGGGGCGAGTTCGTTGAACAGGAGTTCCCTCTGCTCCGAAGCGTGGCCCACGGTCTGCAGGAACCGGCAGACCGACGATTGTTCGAAACCCCAGTCGACACCGAGAAGTTCCCGCAGGTAGGTGTCGTCTATGACATTCTCCATCTGGTTCACGGTCACGGGATCCACGATGCCCAGTATGGCCATGGCCAGCAGCCTCCTTCCGTCCCTCACCCCGTACACGTCATCCAGAGCGGACGTGAGTCCGCTCCTCTCCGCCAGCTGTACGAACAGCTGGTATGGTCCGTACACCGGACTGCAGCTGACCGTCCTGTTCCTGGCCGGTTCCTTCAGCAGATTGCCTTCGGCATCGCACACGCCCAGATACGTCCTGGTCTGTTTCGAGTTCTTCTTGACGGGATCCCAGACCCCCGTGACCTCGTACAGGTAGTATCTGCCGTTGCTCTGCTTCTGGACGACCTTGTAACTCATTGTTAAGAATGATAACAATGATTGTATAAAAACCCTCGTTCATTTCGGATTAGCCAGCATATCAAAAGTCCTTGTTACGATGACCTTGTTATCAAGTCATTGCATGAGTGAGGATTAATGCTTACGGGCAAAGGACAACCTTTTCGAAATCGTTCCTGTTTAAATAATAAGGTAGTTTTCACCATTTTCACAAGGTCATTTTCACCGTCTCGCCGGCCCCATCCTGATCGGATCCCTGCTGATGTCCCTGATCCTCAGGACTATGATCTCCAGAGGCACGCCGGTCTCCGCCGCGGCCTCCACGCACCCTTTTCCCTCGGAATACAGGGCAACGGCATGCTGGAGGTCCTCCTCGCTGTAGATTTTGCGGGGCTTTGAAAGAACCCCTCTCCAATCCGTGGATTTGCATTTGGGGCACATGTACGGCCTGGAACCCCCGCGGGAGATCCATTTGTGACCGCACCTCACGCAGGAGACCTCCTGCCTCCGGCTGACGTTCCATTCGGTGGATCTGCAGGAGGGGCATCTGCGCGGTATCGAGTTTCCGCGGCTCCGCCAGGTGTGCCCGCAGACCATGCACATACGGTCGGTCCTGCATATCTCCCCGGCACGGTCGTCGCAGAACGATCTGCCGCAGAAGGGGCACTTGATTATCCTGTCGGGTTCTTCCTGTTTCAAAACGATGTCTCCGAGGATGGGATGGGGTGCGTTGTAATAAAACCTCTTGGACAGATATTCAATAGTCAACGGTGGACATTCATCGATCCTGATTACTTTTTAGAGGTTTCAGCACCACGCGGGACATGTATTTCTGAGCTAAACTATACATCGTATCATAGTTCCCCGCAAAAGCCCTGTCTTCTTCCCCCAAAGACTCGACTTTCCCCAGATAAACGCAGATAGCAACTCTGCATGTTTTCACCAGATCCTCCGTCTGAGATAACCAAGGTTTATCAGCAGCACCTCAATGATTACTTTATCATGCATTTGATTACAAATTGCGCCTCTGGCATAATACTGTAGAATCTCCAACTCCCGTGATTCTGTGCTCATGGTGAAATATGCCTCCGATTGTTGCTACGTGCGATGTTGATAGACACACGCCGTAAATAATGAACGCTTTCAGAAACACAAAACAAAATGATTATAGATTTCCGACTGCATACAATATCGACGGAGAGATGAATACCAACCCCAATCAGATAGATAGAGTGATCTTTCAGGCGAGATTTCCGGCAATGTTGGAAATCGACAGGCGCATCGACGAATTCCAAGGTTTGCTGCGCGGTAGATATCCTAACTACCAGAGGACTCAACCTGTGCCTTCAGGTCTGGGAATTACTGCCATCCCTGCGATATCGGATCATATCCTTTTCACAGATGATGGCATTTGGACGGTAACTCTGTCCGTAGATTCCGTTAGCCTGACGTGCTCCAAATACAAAGATTGGTCGGAATTCAAAACCAATCTCGATCAAGTAATCGATGCGTTCAGGGAACTCTTCGATGTGAAAAGAAGTAATCGCATAGGATTGAGATACATCAATGCGATTCGTCCTTCAGCTCTCGGTCTGAAAAAACCGCAAGATGCGGTCAATGAAAAATACAGAAACGCGATGGAAACGAATCTCGAATCTCCAGTGAACGTCAATATGACTCTAAGTTACGAACTGACCGACGATATCAGAGGCAGAACAGTGTTGACCGAAATAATGTTCAACGACGGAGAGAAGGGATTGCTCATCGATGACGACGTATTCATTGAGGTCCAACGCCCAATCGAAAGAATGAATGACATCACCGATGAGTTGAACAGACTGTCTCTAGAGGTATTCAAAAAGATGGCCTCTGAGGAACTACAAAAGAAGGTGATACTGTGACTATTACCACCACAAGAAATGATATTTCTGATTACAAACTGATCTCTATCGATAACCTGGGCACCGTTGGTTGTCCTTCATGCAACGCGGAATGCTTCTACGTCCCACAAGGTTCCAGGCACATGATGGACGCTCTTAGGCAAGAGATCAAATCGATAGAATCACCCGTCATAAGGAATCAGGTAGAATCCTTGTGCTCACAGATTTCGGTCGGACTGATAAGGCTCGACGTCCAGGACACATTGCCGGAATTCCACATTGTAAAAGAAGATGATGAATTCTATATGGAATGGATTTTCGATTTCTACAGATTCGGTTTCGACTTCTATGAGGATGAGTCCCGCTCCGGATGGTTCGTTACCATAAGGCAGGACGGGGCCCCGTACAGGAACCATGGAAAATTCAACAACGATTACCGCTCTGTAGTAGAGTTTGCCCTAAGAATCGTATCGGCGGCGAATTATGAGAGATGACGGATATCCGGACAATTGGGCGAGAGGGATATCCAAAAACAGGTATCTCAGCAAGGATTCTGAGCACCCGCTGAAACCCGTGACGTTCGAGTACATGAAGAATCGGGAGAATGGCATGGGAGAGATTTCCATTATATGGCTGGAAAACAGAGAGGCAGAAGAGATAGCCAAAAACATGCTCAAGCGCAACTCAGACGAGTTGATGTTCATTCTGGGATTCGCAGTCATGATGACGAATAAAATGGATGAAATCATATCCGACCCATACTACGGAGGGAACGTCACTTATTGCCATGCTCCGTCCCACAGTAACCCTTACCACGGGCACATATGCATCCCATTGAAAAAGGATGAACTGGCAAGGCAACTGGCATCGGAACTGGCGGATAACGCTGCCCTATACCGGTATGATGAATCACTTCCGGTGGGATGATTTTCTTTCGGCAGAAAAACACGAGCACATTACGGAATACACCGAAAATACGTATGGTGCAGTCTGCTCAGAAACCAAGATCGATCTTATTCTTCTTAATACTAGCATGAAGCATCTCAATCTCCTTTTCTAAAAATCCCATATTCTCGGTAATTGCATTAATTTTCCCAAGATATTCACTTATAGCTAAACGGCATGTTCTAACGACATATTCCATTTCTTCGGATCTGAACAGATAATTCGAAATGTTCTTCAGCTCTTGGATAAAATCCTCATCCGGGCGGATAGCAATCTGTCTGATATTTGGTCCTGGATAATAATGAATATAGATTTCAGTAATGCGCTCGCAGTATCTGGCAGTAGCCTCATCAAAAAGTGTGATTACCTCCAATGGCGTGCTACCCTCTTTTTTTGCCTCCGCGAGGTAGTCTCTGAATCTTTTATCCGATTCTATATAGAAATGACGGACAGCAGAAAAAACAAAATCGGTACGGCCGTTGAATAGTTTCGAATTGGATATTGCCTCATCGACTGCGTTCCAGCACTTATCGGATACGCTGACATTGATGCGATTGCTATACGTGTATGCCATGTTAATTTTCCTTTAGAAATCAAATAGTCTAAAATCTTATATAGGTAACTAACCCTATGCAATTTTACTAGTCTAAACAACTAGTAGGAGTAAAAACATGGCAAAAACCATTGTGAGCTGCGGATTCTCCAAATCGGAGATCGAAACGATTGACGAACTGGTCAAAAAAGGCCATTTCGCCAGCCGTTCCGATGCGATCCGCACATGCACGAACGAGTGCCTTGTCAGGAGGGGACTCAAATGAAGCCTCTTTCCTCGATGGGCAAGCGCGGACCGATCCTCTGCGGAAAGGTCCCGCCGGAACTGTACGAGAGTGCCAAGAAGATGATCGACGGTGAGGAGTTCAAGACTCTGAACGATATCGTCGAAACAGCAGTCTGGCACTTGGTCAACGACAGAGAAAAATCGGAAGGAATCGAAGGGGGCGAAAGCGTTGCAGACTGAGGCCCTCTCCGGATCCTCCAAAATACCCACTCACTCCGAAGATATTAACGTTTTCGGAAAAAAGAACAAACCGTCTTCGCAGACGAACCATGTGAAGATGCGTATCGGAATCTGTGACTGGTGCAAGGACTGGGGCGACCTGGTCCACACCAGGAACTTCTTCGGCGACAAGGTTGCAGTCTGCAGGAATTGTCTCAACAACCTTGCAGGATCTAAGAAGGGGGCGAACTGATGTCCAAGAACGTTCGCACCCCTGATAGCTGCATCAGGGAATTCATTGAAAAAAAGATGAGGGGAGTCAAACCCTACACCAGGGACAAATGCAGATGGAGCCTTCAGCGTTCAAGAAGGATTCTCGAAGCAGGAGGTTTCGATTCCTCCCCATACAAGATCACCGAGGCCGCAGTATACTATATCCGTGATTATTATCGTTCAAGGGGAAAGCTGGACACCTATCTCAAGCAGGAAATCGCCTACCTCGACAGGTATCTCAGATTCTATGGCAATGACATCGTCAAAGATATGGGTCTCGGATTTTCCCAGGATATGAGAGTGAATGCCCATTGGCTTACTGAAGAGCAGTATCAAATACTCATGAATGTGGAAAAGACACCGCTTCAGGAGATGGTAATCCACCTGGAACTCCGTATGGGTCTCAGAAATGCTGAATGCTGCCGCCTGACCCTCAATGAGATCGTTGACAGAAGGGATAACCCCTTCATCAATGTACAAGGTAAGGGCAGAGGGGATGGAAAATACAGATCCGTAGCATTCAATGTGGAAACTAGGAAGGTTCTTGAAAGATGGCTGACAGAAAGGGCGAGAATCGTAAAAATAGCCAGAGACTGCAACCCATACTGGAAGGATCCGGGTTTTCTGCTCTTATGGTGCCACTATAAGAACAGACCGGAAGTAGGCTACTATAAGGAACACACTGGCAGCCTCGATGATGCCGTTTTGGATCCTCTGAGAGAAAAGGTCGGTTTCCATTTCTGTAATCATGATTTGAGGAGAACATTCGGACGCAGGTTGTACTCTGCCGGTGTAAAGCTAGAAGTGATCTCCAAGTTCCTTGGTCATGAGTCGGTAGCCGAGACCATCAAATACCTTGGTCTGAACCTCGATGATATGGAAGGGGGCATGAGCCTTCTCGAAAAGTTCGACAAGAGAATGGGGGTCAATGTACTGTGAATAAACCCTAAAACCGAGAGTCTGGCGGACCAATCCGCCAGACTTTCGGACATCATTTCAGACAGCCTTCCAGTTATAATTTCGAAGTGAGTATTATGAACCACAGAGTAGACACAAATGTAGAGTGGCATGCCTTTTTTACCTCCGGAAAAGGAACCTTCAGAGGGGTAGCCAGATACTGTGGTACAGGTAAAATCAGGGAGTGGGGACCATTCCCTTCTGGCTCCCCTGATTTCGTCACGAGTACCATTTCGGGCTCCGATTTGACGAGTACCACTTCGTATGGTGCTCTCAACAGCCTTGGAAAGCTCTTCTTCGAGGGGGTCCTCGAGGGCGTCAGGAAGATCCGCCGCCGCACTTGCAACGGCGGGGACTGGCCCTTCGACCCCAATGAGCTCATCCGCGACCTGGTGGCCGGACGGATGACCCTCGACGACCCTTACCTCCAAGCGGTCCTTCTGGATTGGATCGAATCCGAGGACCGCAACGTTTTTCTCAACCAGGACACGGGGGAGTTTGTCTATGTGCTTTCAGCCAAGAGGGGCAACAAGGTCTACGCAACTAGGAAGTCCAAGAAGAGGAACGAGATCGAAGCTGCGCTGGATGGTAAGGAATTCGACGTACCGGTGAAGGGCTTCCGCAACAGGAGGTACACCAGGCTCCTGCTCACCACCGTCAATTTCGACCGCGAGCGGTACACGGCGGAGGAGGCATGGGCCGCCCTCCGGTCCACCCCCACCGAGGGGGCGGACTACGAGTACAACGTCCTGAACAACCTCAATGCTAACATCAGCAAGATATTCGGCAAGCATGGGACCCTGGTCTCCAAGGAGGCGCAGTCCTCGGGCTACCCTGCCCCGCACCTGATCTTCCTGCTGGACGAGCCCGTGATGGTCGAGAGGCACAGCGGAAGGGGAGGGAAGGAATCATGGAGGATCTGCGACCCCCGCATCCTCGACAGGATCGGGAAGGGGACCCTCATGAGGAGGCTCTGCAGGACCGACTACCGCAAGGCCATCCGGATGAACCCGATCTGGAAGCACGGCTTCATCGACTTCGAGGGCATCGTCAAGGGAGACGGATCCAAGTCGGGGAGGGACACCGTCTCCTATGCTTTCAAGTATCTCGTCAAGTGCCTCACCGAGGACGGCAAGAGCTCCATCAAGGGCCTCCCCGACATATCGTCCGTCAAGGACAAGGGCCTCCGCACCATGCTCTTCACGCATCTCGGGAACAAGTGCTTCAGGACGAGGGACATATCTTTCGGGAAGGGTTTCAAGGACCGGACAGGTCTGCTTCCAGAACCCAAATCAGAAGAGAAGTCTCCATGGAAGCTCGTGAAAACCATAACCGAACAGGAATTCAATCTCATCCAAGCATGCATAAGACTGGGGCTTGTCGATAACACACCAGATTCCTAACGTTCGATCTGTTGTTCTTCCCTTTTTCAACTCCTATTCCTTTTTCTGTCCTCTTAGCTGCAGCCATCCATCTTCTTCACCGGATAACCGATGCCCCTTCGCAATTGTCAATCGCGGACGCGCGGAGGAAGCCCCGCCTGCCCGCAGGGCCAGGGGCGCC
>ERZ842401.1322-NODE-1322-length-35760-cov-35.383532_pt1 | contig 35760 bp, 27 predicted proteins | sample MGYA00521270_ERZ842401 | MGnify/ENA primary metagenome ERZ842401 (study PRJEB31892, sample SAMEA3878208) | bioreactor metagenome | biome: Moose rumen | place: Sweden | collected 2011-10 | study: EMG produced TPA metagenomics assembly of the PRJEB12797 data set...
TCTCGAAGCATTTGTTCAGGTTCTGGAAGAAGGCCTTGCGTTCCAGAATGTTCAGGTAGTTGCCTTCCAGTCTGGTGGCACGAATGCCTACAGGATCCATCTGCATCTGCGTGTCGACCTTGTATTCCTGGTCGGCTACATCCAGGATCTTCTGGTCAGGATAGTCCAGCGACCTGTTGGCATCCATCAGTTCCACAACCATTTCCTGTGTCACGATGTTGTCCTCAGGCAGGTCTTTTGCAATAGAGTTCTTGACGCTGCGGATAGACTGGCCGCCTACACCCACAAACACCTGCGTGATGCGTGTCTGCAGCTGAGCCTCCAGTTTCTTGACTACTGAGGTCAGGCACTGCGCCGTCTTGTCGATGTTGTAAACTACGCCCTTGCGGATAAACGAGGATGATGCCTCTCTGACCAGTGCGAGCACGCTGATGCTGCCGTCGGGCTTTTTCTGTCCGGCAATACCCGTCACCATTGATGAGCCGAGTTCAATTGCCACGATAAATTCCTTCAATTCTGCCATACACTATTTTTTTGTTTTTCTTTTACATACTATTTGGTTGTCATATTCTACGCTGATACACCAATACCTGTTCCAGCCTGCTGTGTTGAGGCCATACAGATAGAACTTGCGAAGCCGCTCCAGTTTCTTGTCTATATCGACAGGCTGGCCGAGGTGCACGATATGTGCTCCCACGCGGGGAACCATCTCTACCGACCCGTCGTCAAGGACATTCAACTGCACAACCTGATTATTCCAGAAAGGCGTAGCCATAATCTGGTTAGCAAGCGGTGCCAGCCATTTTCCGGCATAGGCTTTTGAGATGTGACCAGTTGCCACGATGAGGTCGCACGCATAGTCGGTATGCGGCATGGGTTTGCCGTGATTGTCGACACAATAGTCCTCGCCGGCATTGTTCATGACCCTGATGACGGGTATGCGCTGCCGGATGGTGATATAGACCAGTCCGTCCTGACCCTTGTAGCACTCGGCTTCCTCTATCAGTTCCTTGCTCTCCAAAGCCTCTTCAATGGCTCGCAGGTTGAGTTTTTCCATAGCCCGCCCTTGCACGCTGATGCCGTCGGCATCGAGCAGGTGCCTGACATCCTGTGCCGTCAGGAATCCGCTGACGGTTTCTTCCTCGATACTGATGTTCACACCTTTACAGACCAGACTGTCGTCAGGCTGATTGAAGGTGGTCATGGCCAGCACCACATAGGTGCCGAGTGCCAGGTTGAAGACGATAAATGCTATTTTCTTCCAGTTCATCAGTTCAATTCATTGTCGGTCGGTTTACTTGCTATTCAGAATCTTGGTCATCTGTGGCACCTGATTGTCCAGGTCGCCGGCTCCAAGCACGATGAGGACATCGAACGACCGGCTCTCTATCAGCGACAGCACATCGTCTTTCCGGATGAGCTGTTTCTTCACGCCAGGAGCCAGGCGGTCGTAGATGAGTTGCGACGAAACGCCTTCGATAGGCAGTTCGCGGGCAGGGTAGATTTCGGTCAGTATGACCTCGTCCAACTGGCTTAGCGCATCGGCAAAGTCCTGATAGAAGTCGCGGGTGCGGGTGTAGAGGTGCGGTTGGAAGATAGCGGTGATATGACGGTCTTTATAGAGTTCGCGGATGCTGCGTGCACTCTGGTATATTTCTTTGGGATGGTGGGCATAGTCGGAGAGGAACACCAGCTTGTCGGTCTTGATCTTGAAGTCAAAGCGGCGGTCCACCCCTCCGTAGGTCTTCATGCCATGGCGCAGTTCGTCGGCAGTGCATCCGTTCAGCTGTGCCATAGCCATTGCTGCTATGCCGTTCTCGATGTTGATGGGGATGGGTTGTCCCAACTGCACGTTTGGCACCGACTCGATAGGAGAGATGAAGTCAAACGTAATCTCGCCATTCTCAATCTTGATGTTCTCGGCGTGGAAATCGCCTTCGTCAAGGGCATAGTCGTAGCGGCGCACACCTTCGGGCAGATGGTCTGTCATCTCCAGGTCGCGGTGGATAATCAGTGCCCCTCCGGGCTGAATGAGTTCGGTATAGTGGCGGAAACTCTCCAGATAGGCCTCTTTGGTGCCGTAGATGTCCAGATGGTCGGGGTCGGTGGAGGTGATGACGCTCATCCAGGGCGAGAGCCAGTGGAACGAGCGGTCGAACTCGTCAGCCTCGATTACCACATATTCGGAGTTGGAGACGATATAGTTTGTGCCGTAGTTCTTGGTGATGCCTCCCAGGAAGGCATTGCAGTCCAGGTGACTCTGGTGCATGATGTGGGCGCACATGCTCGACGTGGTGGTCTTGCCGTGCGTGCCAGCCACGCAGAGTCCCTTCATTTGTCGGGTCAGGGTGCCCAGCACCTGTGCCCGCTTCTGTATCTCAAAGCCGTTCTGACGGAAATATTGCAGTTCCTGGTGTTCGGCAGGAATGGCTGGGGTGTACACCACCAGGCAGTGGCTGGGGTCCTTGCACTCACTGGGTATGGCGTCCACATTCTCCTCATAGTGAATCTGTGCTCCCTCCTCTTCCAGACGGCGTGTCAGCTCCGACGGAGTCTTGTCATAACCGGCCACCACCAGTCCGCGGTGAATGAAGTAGCGCACCAGGGCACTCATGCCTATGCCGCCGGCACCTACGAAATATACGGCTTTTATATCTTTTGCTTCCATCTTCTAATAGTTATTCTGCATGTGCTAATTTCAATACTTCCTGGGCAATAGTCTTGGCTGAGTCGGGCAAACCCAACTTCAGCACATTCTCACTGAGGGTCTTCAGACGGGCCGCATCGCCTACCGTCTTAATGGCTAAGGGAATAAGCCGGTCCTTGGCTTCGGCATCCTTTACATAGAGGGCCGCATCCTTGTTGACCAAAGCCAGAGCGTTCTTGGTCTGGTGATCCTCTGCCACATTAGGGCTGGGTACCAGGATGACGGCCTTGCCTATCAGACAGAACTCGGAGATGCTGCTGGCACCGGCCCGACTGATGACGAGGTCGGCAGCGCGATAGGCGGCAGCCATGTCGCTGATGAAGTCCATCACGCGCAGATTCTCGGGCTGCCCCTTCTGCTGCAGGGTCTCGGCAATCTGGGTGCTGTAGTATTTGCCCGTCTGCCAGATGAACTGCAAGTCCGAGTGGCGAATGGCGTCGAGATGAGTCAGGACACTCTCGTTGATGGTACGTGCTCCCAGGCTGCCGCCTACCAGCAGGACGGTCTTCTTGTCGGCACTGAGACCGAAGGACTTTAATGCCTCCTCGCGGGTCATCTTAGCATCGAGCAGTTGCTGGCGAACGGGGTTGCCCGTCATCAGGATCTTATCCGCAGGGAAGAAACGCTCCATGCCCTCGTAAGCCACACAAATCTTGCTGGCCTTGGCTGCCAGATTCTTATTGGCAAGGCCGGCATAGCTGTTCTGCTCCTGAAGCAGGGTGGGGATGCCCAGGCTGTTGGCGGCTCCCAAGGCGGCACTGCTGGCATAGCCTCCCACTCCCACGGCAACCTGTGGCTGGAAGTCGCGCAGCAGCTTCTTTGCCATACTCTTGCTCTTCAGGTAGTCAATGGCCACGCCAATGTTCCCTGGTTTCCATAGCGGTCTCAGGAATCCGCGTATGGGCAGTCCCTTGATTTCATAGCCAGCCTGCGGCACGCGTTGCATCTCCATGCGTCCCAAAGCACCCACGAACAGTATCTTAGCGTCGGGACGCAACTCCTTGATGGCATTGGCTATCGAGACGGCGGGGAAGATGTGTCCTCCCGTGCCTCCTCCACTGATGACAACTCTTAGTTCTTTCATTTTTCTTCGTTTTCTTTGTTTTCGACGGACAAGGGAGTGTCTTTGCGTTTGGCACTACGGCTGACGCTTAGGATGGCTCCGATATAAGCGCAGTTGACAATAGTCGATGTGCCACCCTTGGACACAAGCGGCAGAGGCTGACCGGTGACAATGCCGAAGTCGACGGCTACACACATATTGATGGCAGCCTGGAATACTAGCAGTAGCGTCAGGCCCATCACCAGGAAGGCGGGGAAGTTGTTCTCGCACCGGCTGGCTATGCGTGAGGCCCGGAACAGCAGAATGATATAAAGGAACACGATGGCGATGGCTCCTAAGAGTCCCATCTCCTCGATGATGATGGCATAGATGAAGTCGGAGAAGGCCTGTGGCAGGTAGTCGCGCTCAACGGAGTTGCCGGGGCCTTTGCCGATGACTCCTGACGAGGCAATGGCAAAGTTAGCGTGAGTGACTTGGAAGTTTTTGTCGTTCACCTCGTACTGCTTCGGGTCTTCCGGCTTTCCGGGTTTCAGCAGGCGGTTGCGCCAGGTGCCAAAGCGGTGGGTGAGTTTCTCGAAGACATTTTTGTCCTCTTTCTTCGCCTTAGCCACATGCTCGGTCTTCACGCCTGCTTTCAGAGCTTCCAGTTCCTGAGCTGCCTCCTTGTCCATGCTGCCCAGTCCAAACACCAGTCCAAGGAAAATGGCTGCGAGCAGTACGAGGACGCCGGTCAGTTTTCCCAATTGCATCTTCGGTACGCGGGCAATGAACATCATGACGAAAATGACAGAGAAGAGCAAAACGGCTGTCGACAGGTTTTCGAGACCGATAAATACTACGGCGGGTACCACCAGCCATAAGATGTACTTCATGGCAAGGGGGTCGGCACCGCTCCCGTCTTCGCGCTGCATGGCACTGAGTACCTGTGCGGCTGCCAGCACCATCGTTCCTTTGGCTATCTCTGAAGGCTGGAAGGTGAAGCCCGGCAACTGGATGACACGACTGGCACCATTGATGCTTTCGCCCCATACGAGTACCCATATCAGCGTGAAGTAGGTCACCAACAGCATGAGTGGTGTGATGAGCTTGAAATATCGGCATGGGATGTTCAGCGTGACAATGGCAACCACCACACCAAAAAGGATCATCGAGGTGTGGTAAATCAGCGGTGTCAGGTAGTTGTGGGTCTTATAGGTCAGCGTGCTGGAGGCTGAGAACACCTCGACGATGCTGATCAGACAAAGGAAGAGGAACACCGTCCAGATGCCTTTGTCGCCTTTAAAGAGATTGCCAATCTTATGGTTCATAGTTCAGAGTACATAGTTCATAGTTATAGGGCGCGCACGAGTTCCTTGAACTGCTCACCGCGATCCTCCATGTTCTTGAACAGGTCGAACGATGCACAGCAGGGTGACAGCAGTACGGTCTCGCCAGGCTGGGCCAGCTCGTAGCAGGCTGCCACGCACTCTTTCATCGAGTGAGTGTCGCGTACAGGTAGTCCCAGAGCATCGAAGTTGTCGTGAAGCTTTTGGTTGTCGGCACCGAGATAGACCAGGGCCGAGCACTTCTCACGAATCAGTGGCTTGATGGGGTCGTAGTCGTTACCCTTGTCCTTACCGCCCACGATGAGCACCACCTTGGTCTTCATTGAGTCGAGGGCATACCAGCAGGCATCCACATTGGTAGCCTTGGAATCGTTGACATACTGCACGCCGCGCACGGAGGCCACCTTCTCCAAGCGGTGCTCCACACCGGGGAAGTCGCTCAGCGACTGGCGGATGATGTCTTTCTTGATACCTGCAATGTCGCCGGCGATACCAGCTGCCAGCGAGTTGTAGATGTTATGACGTCCGGTCAGGCTCAGTTGCTCCTGCTCCATATTGAACGGCTCGGGCTGTTCGATGGTATACTCGCCCTCAGAAATATAACCGATGGACCCTTTCTCGCGGAGCTCCGAGAACGGGTACTGGATGGCCTGTATGTCGTACTTCTTCAGTTCGCGCTGAATGATGGGGTCGTCATTCCAATAGATGAAGGCATCCTGTGGCGTCTGGTTCTGTATGATGCGCATCTTGGCATCGACGTAGTTCTGCATCTCGAAGTTGTAACGGTCCAGGTGGTCGGGCGTGATGTTGAGCAGAATGGCGATGTTGGCCCGGAAGTCGTACATGTTGTCGAGCTGGAATGAGCTGAGCTCGATGATGTAGTATTCGTGCGGCTCCTCAGCCACCTGCAGTGCCAGCGAGTTGCCGATATTCCCTGCCAGTCCGGCATCGTAGCCGGCCTTCTTGAAAATATGGTAGATGAGCGAGGTTGTGGTGGTCTTGCCGTTCGAGCCGGTGATGCAAATCATCTTCGAGTTGGTGTAGCGGCCGGCAAACTCTATTTCGCTGATGATGCCGATACCCTTCTCCTTGGCCTTCACTACCATCGGGGCTGTCTCGGGGATGCCCGGCGACTTGATAATCTCGTCGGCGTTGAGGATGAGCGACTCCGTGTGCTGTCCTTCCTCCCACACGATGTGACGTTCGTCGAGCATCTGCTTATAGCGAGGGGCAATCTTCGACATGTCGGAAACGAACACGTCGAAGCCCTCTTTCTTGGCCAGAACAGCTGCTCCGGCTCCACTTTCTCCTGCTCCTAAAATAACTATTCTCTTCATATCTGCTTATCTTATCTTCAGTGTTATGATGGTCATGGCTGCCAAAATGATGGTGACAATCCAGAATCGGATGGTAATCTTCGACTCATGGAAGGGACGATGAGGCCAGCCTGTCAATATGTATCGCGACGTCTTGTCGAGCTGTGAGTCCAGCTTGCGGAAATTATCGTGGATGGGGGTGGCGCGGAACACGCGCACACGCTGGCCCTTGCGTTTCATGAACTTGAACCACTGTGTCTGGATGATGACACTCAGGCTCTCGACAAAGAAGATGCCGCAGAGGATGGGCAGCAGCAGTTCCTTGTGGATGATGACGGCGCAGACACCGATGATGCCGCCAATGGTCAGCGAGCCCGTGTCGCCCATGAATATCTGGGCGGGGAAGGCATTGTACCACAGGAAGCCGATCATGGCGCCCACGAAGGCACTGAGAAACACCACCAGTTCCTCGCTGTGGGGGATATACATGATGTCGAAATAGGAGGCATAGCCTATATGCGACGACACATAGGCAAAGATGCCGAGCACCACACCGATGATGGCCGAGTTGCCGGCACACATGCCGTCCATGCCGTCATTGAGGTTAGCACCGTTCGACACCGCCGTCACCACAAAGATGGTCATGATGACGAAGAGAATCCAACCGGCAGCCACCTTGTGCTTGCCGACAAACGACATGATTTCCGAGTAGCTCAGGTTGTGGTGCTTGGTGAAGGGGATAGTTGTCTTCAGTGACTTGTGGGCCTCGCTCTCGTGTTTCACCACTTCTGTCCGGTTCTGTTCAGGCTCACTGATGTTCTCGCGCATCACCACGTCGGGACTCAGATAGAGCACAAGTCCCACGATGAAGCCGATGGACACCTGCCCTACAATCTTGTATTTACCTTTCAATCCCTCCTTGTTGCGGCGGAATATCTTGATGTAGTCGTCCATGAATCCGAGGAATCCCAGCCAGACGGTGGTGATGACCATGAGGATGAGATAGGTGTTGCGAATACGTCCAAGCAGCAGTACGGGTACCAGTATGCTGACGATGATGATGATGCCTCCCATGGTGGGCACACCTTTCTTTTCCACGCCAAAGGGGTCGATGGCGGGGTCGCGCTCTGTCTCAAAGATCTTGCGGCGTTTCATCCATTTGATGAAGAACTCGCCGAACCAGGCCGAGATGACCAGTGACAGAATCAGAGCCAATAGGGCACGGAACGAGATATAGCTCCACAGGTGCGAGCCCGAGATGTTATATTGCTCCAGAAATCGAAAAAGATAGTACAGCATAATTTACTATTTGACAATTTACGATTTACTTTTTAGGCTACACCAAAGATCTCGCGCACTACCTCGCGGTCGTCGAAATGGTGTTTTACGCCTTTCACTTCCTGATAGTCCTCATGACCCTTGCCGGCAATGAGAATCACGTCGCCCTTCTGAGCCATCATACAGGCCGCGCGGATGGCTTCCTTGCGGTCTACGATGCTAATCACCTTCTTCATCTGCTTCTGGTCGAGACCGGCCAGCATGTCGTTGATGATGTCCTGAGGCTCCTCGAAGCGTGGGTTGTCGCTCGTGATAATCACGCGGTCGCTCTGCTTCACAGCCTCCTGGGCCATCAGCGGACGCTTGCCCTTGTCGCGGTTGCCGCCGGCACCACAGACGGTGATAATCTTACCCTCCTTGCCGTCGAGCACTTCGTGGATGGCTTTGAGCACATTCTCCAAGGCATCGGGGGTATGGGCATAGTCGACCACGGCGGTGTAGCCCTCGGGTGAATGGATGGGCTCCAACCGACCTGCCACGCTTTTCAGTGTACTGAGCACCAGCAGGACATCCTCGGGCTTCTGTCCCAGCATGACTGCTGCACCATAGACGGCCAGCAGGTTGCTGACATTGAACTTGCCGATGAACTGCACGCCGACCTCATGTCCGTCGATGTCGAGATACATCCCTTCGAAGTGGCACTCAATGATGCGGGCCTTGAAGTCGGCCAGGGTGCGGGTGCTGTAGGTCTTGACTGCAGCCTTGGTGTTCTGTACCATGAACATGCCGTTCTTGTCGTCGGCATTGGTAATGGCAAAGGCTCCTTTGGGCAGCATATCGAAGAAGGCTTTCTTGGCATCGCGGTAGTTCTCCACGGTCTTGTGATAGTCCAGATGGTCGCGCGTCAGGTTGGTGAAGATGCCTCCGGCAAATGTCAGGCCACCGATGCGCTGCTGGGCGATGGCATGACTGGAGCACTCCATGAACACATACTCGCAGCCGGCCTCGACCATACGGCCCAGCAACTTGTTCAGCTCAATGGGATCGGGGGTGGTATGACTGGCTGGTATGGGCTCGCCCTCGATGTAGTTGCATACGGTGGAGAGCAGGCCGCACTTATAACCTAACCGGCGGAACATATTATATAATAAGGTGGCGATGGTGGTCTTGCCGTTGGTGCCCGTCACACCCACCAGCTTCAGCTTCGAGGTGGGGTTGCCATGAAAAGCTGTGGCTACCGGCCCCACGGCAGACTCTGTCGAGGCGACCTGGATGATGGCAGTGTCCTTTGTGTCAACACCATCCAGCCATATAAGGTTTTCGCAGAGGACGGCTGCCGCTCCTTGTGCAATGGCTTTGGCGATATATTGATGTCCGTCGGTCTGTGTGCCTTTGATAGCCACAAACAGATGTCCCGGAGCCACCTGACGCGAATCGATATCCACATCGGTGATATCGACATCGTCGGCCCCTTGGACTGACAATACGGTGATGTTCTTCAGCAATTCTTTCAGTTTCATATTGCAATTATTTTATTGTAGTTCCAACGAACAAACCATGCCCGGTTTCAGGGTCGTGCCTGGGGCTATGTCCTGACGCTTTACGCTGCCTGTACCGTGAATCTTGACTTTTACGCCTAGCTGTTCTAACTGATAGACAGCGTCGCGGGCACCCATGCCTGTCACGTTGGGCATCTTGTCGGCAGCGAACGACAGCGGTTCTATATGCATCGCATCGGCATCTTGATTCAGTTGGTTCAATACGTAGCAGGCAGCATCGCTGTCGCCTTTCTTGACATCTGGAACCAATACCGAGAGTGTGTCGCGGGCATCAGAGACACTCAGTTTCAGACTCTTTGCCATGACACCCTCTGAAATCTGGTGGAAGATGCCGCCCGACATCAGACCGCCGGAAGCAGGCGTCCCTTTCTTCTTGATACAGACAATGCAGGTGTACTGCGGATTGTCAGAGGGGAAATAGCCACAGAACGACAGCCAATATTCCACTGTTCCCGTCTTATAACCGCCTGCTTTAGCCACCTGAGCCGTTCCCGTCTTACCCGATACTTGGAACGAGTGCGAGCCAGCCCTCCTTCCCAGTCCCTGGCTGACCACATGCCGCAGGATGGTCTGCATGGTCTGTATGGTCTTGGGCTTGGCTATCTGTTCCTTGATGACCACTGGCGGTTCTTCGTGGATGACCATACCATCTTTTATGAATTGTTTCACAAAGCGTGGACGCATCATCCTGCCGTTGTTGGCGATGGCATTGTAGAATGCGACGGTGTTGATGGGCGCAATCTGTGTCTCGTAGCCGATGCTCATCCACGGCAGTGTGGTCTTACTCCAGTAGAGGGCTTTGTTGGTCGTCTTTGTGTCCGGCATGCGGATTTTCGGTGGCAGATAGCCTACGAGCGACAGCTTCAGGTCTTGTCCGATACCTACACGATGCAGTCCTTCCACATATTTGGTGGGGTTCGATCCATAGAAATGGTCTATCACATAGCTCACGCCGATGTTGCTACTCACCTCCAAGGCCCGGGCAGCGTTGATGTCGCCATATCCGCCGTGATGCCAGTTGTGGTCTTTCATCTTTGCCCCGTGCATGGGCATGATACCACAACCCGTGTGGATGACATAGCTGGTGTCGATGACACCATCGTCCAGTGCCACGAGGAACGATGCCGTCTTGAACACAGAACCGGGTTCACAGCGATAGCTGATGGCATCGTTGAACATTTCGCGATAAACGCCGTCGCTGCCGCGCCGCATATTGACGATGGCTTTCACGTCGCCGGTCTTTACCTCCATCAGGATGGTCACACCCATCGAGGCATTCCATTTCTGCAATCCCTCAATGAGGGCCTGTTCTGCCAAGTCCTGCATGCCTACGTCGATGGTTGTCACCACGTCGGCTCCATCCAGGGGAGGGGTTACCGTGAAGGGCACCATCTTGTTCAGCACCTTTTGTTTACGCTCAAGGCCATATTTGCCGCGAAGGGTAGAGTCGTAGGTCAACTCAATGCCGAAGCGGGCGGTGTCTTTTCCGCCTTCAAAACTGCGAATGTCGCCAATGGTACGCTCTGCCAAGGAACCGAATGGCCGACGGCGGGCCTCGAACTTCTCAACGTGGAAGCCGCCCTTATTGGCGGGCAGGTTGAAGAAGGGCAGCTGCTGCACTTCGCGATAGGTGTTATAGCTGATTCGCCTAGGCCATATAGCCCAGTGTCTGGCACCCACACTGCCGTTTTTCAGTACTTTGTGCTTGCCTTCTTCCAGGCGTTCCTTGAACTCTTCGGCAGAACGGCTGGGGAAGATGTGGTTGAGCGCCAGGCAGAGGGTGTCAAGGTTGGCGTACCATATACTGTCGCGCTTTCGTACCCATACGGTGTCCTCGTTTCTGCCTGCCTGGTAGTCCATGAAAATCTTATACTCCGGTATGCTTGTAGCAAGTAGCTGTCCATCGCAACTGAGGATGTTGCCTCGGTTGGGACGCACACTGTCGCTGTCGCTCTTTGTGCGGTTGGCTACCGTCTCCCAGTATCCTTTCTTGGCGGTCATGGTGTAGCCGGCCTTGAAAATCACGGCTACTCCCACCAGCATCAACAGCACGGCAACGGCCATATAGCGTGGTAATACTTTCTCGCTTCTAAACTTGCTCATACGTTCTGTGTCTCTTCCTGTACTTCAGCTGTGTCAATCGTTCTATTCTTCGGGGACCTCTATGATATATGGTGGCTGGTCGCTCAGTTGCAACAGGGTGTCCTGGTTCTCATGCAATACCCTCAGCACATTGCTTTGCCGACAAAGTTCCGTCAGGTTGCTGGAACTGGCCAGAGACTTGAACTTGGCGTCTACCAGGTCTTTCTCTAATTGGTTGATTTCCAACACATCCTGTTCGCATTGATAGCGCACACCCACATAGATGGTCGTAATCAGCACGATGAGCATGATAAGCCATACATGATGGCGTACCAGGGAAAAGAGATAGTCGCCACCCACAATTTGCTTGAGGGTGAGCGTACCGGAAACAGCCTCGTCGTCCTCGCTCGCCGATTCTTTGATGAGCTGGAGGGTGGACTGAACGTTGGCGGCGTTCTCTGGTTCTTTCTGTCCTTCCTCAGGACTCTCGGCAATCGGTTCTTCGGTTGCAACCTCAATGTCCATCTGGATTTCCTGGTTTTCGTCCTTCATCGTTATGCTGTCTTTTCTGCTATTCTTAATTTCGCACTCCGGCTGCGGGGATTCGAGGCCTGCTCATCGTCAGTCGGTGTAATCACTCTATTATTAATAAGGTGTAAAGGCGACTGTATCTTGCCAAAGAAGTCTTGAGCCACCTTGCCTTCGGCATTGCCCGAGCGCATCACATTCTTTACGATGCGGTCTTCCAGCGAGTGGTAGGTGATGACGCTCAACCGGCCTCCTGGCTTAAGCAGTTCGCAGGCCGCCAGGAGCATCTCGCGCAGGGCATCCATCTCATGATTTACCTCAATACGCAGGGCCTGAAACAACTTTGTCACTTCTTTCTTCTCGCGTTCCTTCGCGAAGAGATGCTCTGTCAGACTCACTAATTGCCCTGTGGTTTCGATGGGCTGTCCGGCTCTTGCCTTGACCAATACCGAGGCCAGCTTTCGCGCATTCTTCAGTTCTCCGTAGAGATAGAAGATGTCGGCAAGCTGTTCCTCCGTGTAGTTGTTTAGCACATCGGCAGCCGTCAGGCCTCCACGCTTGTTCATCCTCATGTCGAGCGGTGCGTCGAACCTGAACGAGAATCCGCGTGTATCATCATCGAAATGGTGCGACGATACGCCCAGGTCGGCCAGCAGGCCGTCGATGCCGTCCACCTCGTAGTAGCGCATCCAGTTCTTCAGATACCTAAAGTTGCTGCGAACGAAGGTGAATCTATCATCGTTTACAATGTTTAACTCTGCATCTGCATCTTGGTCAAAACTGTAGAGATGTCCTTTCTTTCCTAAGCGGCCGAGGATTTCCTTTGTGTGTCCGCCGCCGCCAAAGGTCACGTCCACATAGATGCCGTCGGGCTGGATGTCCAGCCCGTCGACACTTTCCTTTAAAAGGACAGGTACGTGATATGTCTCTACTGTCTTTATCATCGTCACTGGTTGGCTGTCATAATGGCTTTCAGTTTCTCCGCAAACTCTTCTTGTGGGAGGAATGGTTGCAGTGTCTTTTCCACTGCCCATATCTCTATGGCATCATTGATGCCGATAAATCTAACGCCTTGGTCTATGTCAGCCATCTGCAAGTAGCGCTTCGGTATTAGGAAGCGACCATTGCCGTCCAGTGTCAGCACTTCGGCTTCAGCGACATACTGACGGAGCACCTGCTGACCTACGTCGTCCCATTCATTCACTTTTTCAAGGAGCGCGTCCATTCTGCGATTCCAGGTGCTTTCGGGGTAGAGCACCAGACACCTTTGATGTACATCTTTGCGCATCACCAGCACGTCCTCTCCTGCTGCCTGTAGCACCTTGCGGAAGATGGCCGGCAGGAAAACGCGCCCTTTGGTGTCGGTTTTGGCTTCAATGTTACCTAAAAAACGCATACGAACATTATATAATGTGACTTCGAGTGCAAAGGTAAGCATTTTCCTCCACAATCCCCCACAATTCCCCACAAATTTTTAATAAAACCCTCATTTTTTTCTTTTTACCCTCATTCGGTGCTCCTTTTTTTCTCATTTTCTCTTTTTTGTGCAATGCATTTAGTGGTATGTGCGTAGTGGCGGAAAACAAAATAAGTGTGAAAATGTGCATTTTCATCTAAAAATAATCCCTAAAGTCGAAGAATTTACTTACTTTTGCACTTTGATTGCGAAAAAGCGCTTCTGGAAGCAAAGATGGAGAAGACGGTCGATATAGAGAAGATCCTGAAGAGTAAGATGGGGAAGCGGGCTCGGTGGGTGCCGCGTCCACTGGTGTGGTGGCTGAAACATATCGTTCACGAAGACCAAGTGAACGAGCATTTGTGGAATGCCCGCGAGTTGACGGGGACCCCATGGCTGAAGGCCACGCTCGACTTCCTGAAGGTGACCATCAAGGTGAAAGGTCTGGAAAACCTGCCTGCCAAGGACGACGCAAGGTGCTATACGTTTGTTAGCAACCATCCGCTTGGTGGCATCGATGGTGTGGCTATAGGTTCGGTTATTGGCGAACACTACGATGACCGTTTCCGTTACCTTGTCAACGATCTGCTGATGAATCTTCCGGGACTGGCTCCGCTTTGCATCCCTATTAATAAGACAGGTCATCAGGCCCGCAATTTCCCGGCAATGGTCGAGGCAGGCTTCAAGGGCAATACCCATATACTGATGTTTCCGGCAGGTCTGTGTTCGCGCAAACGTAAAGGGGTCATCCGTGATTTGGAATGGAAGAAGACTTTTATTACCAAGAGTGTCGAAACCCATCGCGACGTGGTTCCAATCTTTTTTGAGGGTTGTAACAGCAATTTCTTCTATCGTTTGTCGAATATCAGCGACCGCTATGTGAAGAAGATTAATATCGCCATGCTGTTTTTGGCCGACGAGATGTTTAAGAACACAGGTAAAACATTTACCATCACTTTTGGAAAACCTATTCCTTGGCAGACGTTTACAAAGGATAAAACGCCGATGGAATGGGCCGAATTTGTCAAAGAGTCGGTTTATCGCCTGCCTCAGAACACCCGTTGAGTCAAGGGCGAGCCGATGAGTAATAGAAACGAAATAGCAAACAGATAAGAACCGAATGGAACAGCCAATCATTGCCCCGATACCCAAAGAGGTGCTAAAGAGTGAACTGACACCTGAGCGTCAGTTGCGAATGACCAATAAGAGCAACAACAAAATCTACGTCATTACGGCGCATGATGCGCCCAATGTGATGCACGAGATTGGCCGTCTTCGCGAGATTGCATTCCGTGAGGCAGGCGGTGGCACAGGTAAGGACTGCGATATCGATGAGTTTGATACTTGCGAAAACTGCTACAAACAGTTGATTGTGTGGAATCCGGAGGAAGAGGAGATTATTGGCGGCTATCGCTATTTGGAAGGTACCAAGTGGCAGATGGATGCCAACGGACAACCTATACTGGCCACCAGTCACATGTTCCATTTCTCAGAGCGTTTTCTCAAAGATTATATGCCCTATACCATAGAGTTGGGGCGTTCGTTCGTCAGTCTGCCATATCAGAGTTCCAGAATGGGTTCAAAGAGCCTGTTTGCGCTCGATAACCTTTGGGACGGGTTAGGTGCCCTTACAGTGATTATGCCAAACGTCAGGTATTTCTTTGGCAAGATGACCATGTATCCCAGTTATATCCGAGAGGGGCGCGATATGATTCTTTATTTCTTGAAGAAGCATTTCGGTGACAAGGAGAATCTTGTCATCCCTATGAAACCGTTGAAAATAGAGACCGACGAGAGCGAGTTGGCTGCTCTGTTTACCGCCAACGACTTCAAGGAAGACTATCGCATACTGAATCGCGAAATCCGTGCATTGGGATTCAATATTCCTCCATTGGTCAATGCCTATATGAGTCTGTCGCCTACCATGCGTCTGTTTGGTACTGCCATCAACTATGGTTTCGGCGATGTGGAGGAGACGGGAATCCTGATAGCCATTGATGAGATTCTGGAGGACAAACGTGTTCGCCACATTGATTCTTACATCAAAGAGCATCCCGAGGCACTGAAAATCACCAGCGGTGCCAATAAGGTAATTTACAAGGAAAAGGCGCAAGGATGATCTCTTGATGCCGTTATAAAAAGGTCGGGCAGGGCATTACTTGCAGAGTTTGCAGCCGGCGCATTTGTTCAGTTCGCCTCTGAAGCGTTTCTCCACAAGATAGTGCAGGCGATCTCTGAGGGGCTCCAGATTCATCTTATTAATAACCTCGTTGATAAAAGCGTTCTGTAGCAACAGCTTGGCTTCGTTCAGCGAAATGCCGCGCTGTCGCATATAGAACAGAGCAGCATCGTTCAGTTGACCTACCGTCGAGCCGTGGGCGCATTTCACGTCATCGGCATAGATCTCCAGCATCGGCTGGGTGTACATACGGGCCTCCTTGGTGGCTGTCAGATTCTGGTTGGTCATTTGCGAGAAGGTCTTCTGGGCTCCGTTTTCTACCAGTACACGACCTGCAAAGGCTCCTGTGGCTTTATCGTCAAGCACGTATTTATACAACTCGTTCGAGGTGCAATGGGGTACCTTATGCGTAATCAGCGTGTTGTTGTCCACGTGCTGCTGCTTGTCGGCGATGACGCATCCATAGCATTGGCACTCTGCACCTTCACCTGAAAGGGTCAGGTCGAGTTTGTTGCGGGTGACGCCATTATGCAGGGTAATCACATTATGATTGACACGGCTGTCGCGCTGCTGGTCAATATAGACATTGCTCACACGGGCATTCTTATGGTGTGTCTCTTCGAGACAATAAAGGTCAAGCGACGCATTCTCGCCCACGAATGCCTCAATAACCTGTGTCGCCAGGAAGTTCTTGTCGTCAGCAGCATGGTCACAGAACAGCATCTTTACCTCTGCCCCCTCTTCCAAAACGATGAGCACTCGGCGGTTCACCATCAAGTCGACATCGCTGCGCAGGATGTTGATGACCTGAATGGCACGATCGACCTTGACATTCTTGGGCACATAAACGTAAAGTCCGTCCTGAGCCAGCATCGTATTCAAGTCGGTAGTCGCGTCGTTGGCTTTACTTGCCAAACGGTTGTAGTATTCTGTAGTGGCAAATTCCTTCAGCGAGCCAATGATAACACCTTCAGGCAAATGACCTTTAGGCTTTTCGTTCTGATAAAAAGCGTCATTGACTACGAAATAGAGACTCGTCGACAGGTTGGGCACATCGCAACGGAATGCCTTATAAGGATCAACGGGTATTTTCAGTCGATTCAGGTTCAAACCGTAATCAGGAGCAAAGAGCTTTTGAATGTCCGTATATTTGTAGCGTTCCACCTTCTTGTTGGGGAAACCACTTGCAGCGAAGCGCTCAAAAGCTTCGTCACGCACGCTGTTCATCACGTCGCTACTGTGCCCGTGAATCATTGAGCGACACTGCTTGTACAGGTCAATGTATTGCTGTTCGCTACCCATTTTATTCCTCGCCTATTTCTTCTTTAATCCAGTCGTAACCGTGTTCCTGAATCTGTACAGCCAGTTCCGGACCACCGGTCTTCACAATCCGACCATTGTAGAGAACATGCACAAATTGCGGACGAATCATCTCCAGCAGACGGTCGTAGTGGGTGATGACGATGCACGATGTCTCGGGGGTCTGCAGTTTGTTGACACCCTCAGCCACAATACGCATGGCATCGACGTCAAGTCCGGAGTCGGTCTCGTCAAGAATGCTCAGCTTAGGCTCCAGCATAGCCATCTGGAAAATCTCGTTGCGCTTCTTTTCGCCACCGCTAAACCCCTCGTTCACCGAGCGGTTGGCCAACTTCGAATCCAACTCCACAATCTTGCGCTTCTCGCGTTGCAGTTTCAGAAACTCAGCGGCATTCATCGGCTCCAGGCCTTGGTACTTACGCTTCTCGTTGATGGCTGCCTTCATAAAGTTGGTCATCGACACGCCTGGAATCTCCACAGGATACTGGAAACTCAGAAAGAGACCTTCATGGGCTCTGTCTTCAGGTTTCATTTCCAACAGGTTCTTGTCATTGAAAAAGGCCTCGCCCTCAGTGACCTTGTATAGCGGATTGCCCACGAGCACAGCACTCAGAGTCGACTTTCCTGAGCCGTTTGGCCCCATGATGGCATGAGTCTCCCCGTCGTTGATGGTAAGGTCAATGCCCTTTAATATCTCTTTCTCGCCAATCCTGGCGTGTAAGTTTCGTACTTCTAACATTGAATAACCGTTTGAGAATGCATAGGTGGTACAATAAAAAATGCGAGTTACCAGAAACTGGATGACTCGCTGATTTTCCAGTGTGGACCAGCCAGGGCTTGAACCTGGGACCTCCAGATTATGAGTCTGTTGCTCTAACCAACTGAGCTACAAGTCCAGTGCTTCTTTATTGAAAAGCGGATGCAAAGGTACAACATTTTACTGAGAAATGAGAATTGGGGAATAAGAAAATGTCCGTTAAAGGCTAATATTTAACATCAATTATCAATTGTTTGTCTTAAATCTCTCATATTAAATCTCTAATTCCAATATTTTTCACTACCTTTGCACCCCAATGAAGACGATATTTTTCCCCGGACAGACACCACACGATGGACGCTTTGCGGCCACCATTGGTTTCTTCGATGGTGTGCACAAGGGCCACCGCTATTTGGTGGAGCACCTTCGGAAAGAGGCGTGTCGGCGGGGATTGAAGTCTATGGTCATCACCTTCGAGCGTCATCCACGTCAGGTAGTGCAGCCACAATGGGTGCCAGAGCTATTGACAACACTTGACGAGAAGATACGTTTGTTGTCGAATCTGGACATCGATGTGCTGACGGTGCTGCGCTTCGACGAACAGATGGCAGCTCTTTCTGCCCGCGAGTTTATGGAAGTGGTGCTGAAGCGCCAATTGAACACCGACCTTTTGCTCACAGGCTACGACAACCGTTTCGGTCACGACCGTATGGATGGCTTTGATGCTTATCAGCGCTATGGGCATGAGTTGGGCATGGAAGTGATATGCGGTGAGGCTTTGTCTGTTGGCGATGATAGTGTCAGTTCTTCACGTATCCGCCAGTTGCTCCGCGATGGCGAGGTAGATGAGGCCCATCGTTGCCTGGGGCGGCCTTATGTGTTGGGCGGACAGGTGGTTCATGGCGAGCAGATAGGCAGGAAGATAGGTTTCCCAACGGCTAATCTACAGCCCGATGACTATAAGCTGATTCCCAAGGATGGTGTCTATGCTGTGTTGACTGATGTGGAAGGCTATTCCGGGCAGAAGCGTGGCATCACTAATATTGGAAGCCGGCCGACCTTCAACGGCACAGTACGCACACTTGAGACTAACCTGCTCGACGAGGTAGGGCAGATATACGACAAGCGTCTGAACATCAGCTTTTTCCAGCGTCTGCGCGACGAGCAGTTTTTTCCTTCTGGCTCAGCGTTGGCCGAACAGATCAGACGCGATAAGGAGGAAGCAGAATACATATTTGAACGTTTATGAACAATAGCAATTTGAAAAAGCCCTTTACCGCAGTGGCCTATGTGCTGGTTTTCCTGGCCATTCAGGCTGTCGTGCAGTTAGTGGTGCTGTTGGCAATGATGGCTATACAGCACAAAACCTTGGAGCAACTGGACCCCATGGGTATCATTATAGCATCGGTAATCTTTTCGCTGATCACCATTGCACTGTTTGTCTGGCAGAAATGGGCACCTGTTTCCAGGCAGTTCATCATGTCGAGACCTTGGTCTGTGCTTTTCTGGAGTCTTATGGCTTCGGTGGGAGCCATCATTCCCTCGCTTTATTATCAGGAACTGCTGCCGGAATGGCCTGACAGCATTCAGCGTTATATAGAGCAGGTAGCACAGCAGATGGTTGTTGTCATGAACACCTCAGGCGGCTATGCCGTAGTCTGTCTGTTGGCTCCTATTGCCGAGGAACTGGTGTTTCGTGGTGCCGTCCTTCGCACCTTGCTGGGATGGCAGCCCCGCCGTCGTTGGCTGATGATAGTGCTGTCGGCCCTGCTGTTTGCGCTGGCGCATCTGAACCCGGCACAGATGATTCATCCATTCTTGATAGGTTTGCTGCTGGGGTGGATGTACACCCGTACGGGGAGCATCGTTCCGGGCGTCATCTATCATTGGGCAAACAATACGGCGGCCTATCTGCTAATCCGGCTGTATCAGGACCCCGACATTACCGTCACTCAGCTTTTCGGTCAGCCGTCGCGTGCGCTTCTGGCTGTGTTTTTCTCCTTGCTTATCTTCATTCCGGCAGTCTATCAGTTGAATCTGAGAATGAAGAGGTAAGCCAATGGTATCCATGCTGGACGAACTAAAAAAGCCATCCTTGCGGGTGGCTTTTTTGCTTTCGAAGTTTTCACAACTTCCAGAAAGCGATGGTTTTAATCCTAAATGAATGTTTAATATAGAGAAAGCATAGAAATGTAATCATTCCAAGTAGCCCGTAGGCTTAAACAGCGAGTCGCGCACCAGCGAGTCTTCCGACAGGTCATAGGCAATGGCTGGCTCGTCGCTCGTGGACTCGTATCTCAGTGCATAGTCCGACTGGTTGGCCCAGGTGGTATCGTCCTTGAACGACTGGTTTAGAGCCGTGCTCAGCGTGAGCAGGATAGCCACCACGGCGGCAGCGCGCATCAGTGGGCGCAGACGCTCAACAAGACTGATGGTGCGGGCTTTCACTTGTGGTGTGCCCTCGGTCATTTGCAGGATATGTGCATCGAAGTCGCTTCCCAGCATCTCCTCCTGCTGCAGAGCGCTGAAGAGGTCGCGGTAGCAGCGCAACTCGTGAGGCAGGTCCTCCTCGTTCTGCTCGAAGAAAGCCTTCAGGATATGCTCTTCCTTCAGGGTCGTCTCGGCCTCGAAGTAGCGTTCCAGCAGTTGTTCGATGTACTTATAGTCCATATTGTTCTTCTTGAATATATTTCTGTTTAATGGTCTGTCGCGCCCGGAAGATGTTGATTTTCACCTGCTGCTCGCTGATGTCCATCACGGCGGCAATCTCCTTATACGACTTTCCTTCTATATCGCGCAACTGCATGCAGGTGCGCTGTTTTTCGGGCAGTTGGTCCATCAGCTGTCTGACTCTCTCCACACGGTCGCGCTGTACGGCCTGCTCTTCGGGATTGGCTCCGTATGACCGGTCGGGTGTGTCGTGCCCTTCGTCTTCGAGCGATGCGTTTTGGTTTTCCATCCTTTTCTGGCGGTCTAATGCCAGGTTTCTGCAGATGGTCATGCAGAAGGCCTCCATCGACTCTATCTGCTCCCACTGCTCTCGTCTGTTCCAGACTTTGAGCATCGTCTCCTGCACCACGTCCTCTGCATCGGCTCTGTTGAGAGTGATGCGCAGTGCCAGGCGGAAGAGCTCGTTCTTCAGCGGTAACACATCGGTGCGGAAACTGATTTCTTTCATCCTCTCTATTATTTTAAGACGACTGACTTCAGGAAAAGTTACGGCATCTTGCCGTTTTTTCACTTTTTAACTTTTTCGCAAAGATACAAACTTTTTCCGAACTGACAAAATAATTGGCGGGAAAATTGCTGTCAATTACAACTTTCGCAAGCTCTGCCTTACCTTGTAGATAGAGGAAGTTAGAAGGAGATAAAGGACAATAGTTTTACAGCAGAAATACCGCAGACAGAGTAATGTTCATTTTTTACCTTTTACTGATTCTCACCCATTTTATTTCCCGTCGTTGACCTTGCCGGTCGCTGACGAGGAAGCGGTATTCGCGACCTATTTCAAAGGGCCAGATGATGAAATGGCTGAAGTTGACCACAGGATTGCCGTCAATGGCAAGGATGGTGTCGCCTTCGCGCAGCCCCTGTTTGTAGGGCACACCCTGTTCCCACACCAGTCCTACGCAGGGCATGCCATTCTCCGAAACGAAGGCAATGTCCTGCTGCTTGTTGGCCACCTGCACTTGAGCCTGCTGATTGTAAGGCTGAAAGCGGATGCGCTTCTTGCGGGGCATGAATACGACGGCTCCGTATTCGAGAACTTTTGCCCCCAGGTGCGAGTCGCCCAGTGTTGTCAGGGTGTGTACTTCGGTGAATGTAAAGTCGCCCATATGCAGTTCACTGAGGTTCAGGAAGACGACTTCGCTGCGTGGCTCAGTGCCGAAGTGTCCGATGGCATGCCGCCCGAAGGAGCGTCCTTCAATCTGACTCTCTATCAGCGCACCGGCTTTGGCCGCACACTGGTCGAAACTACCTCTGTTGATGGCATAGAGGTTGCGGCTGCCCGTATCAAACAATGCCTCTTCGCGGTATTCGCCGAAAGGGCTGACCAGCAGGTACGGCACATGATAGTGCAGCTTATAGCGCAGGTCAATGCCTTGTTCGCGGTTGAAGAAGTCCTTGCGGTCGGTCAGTATCAGTTGGCGGTTGTTTACGTCAATCTTGGCGAAGAGGCCACGGTTAATCAGGTCGAATCCCAGAATGCCGTCGAAGCGGCGCACCTGCACGCTGCGCGGCTGTAGTGTGGCCTGGCAGCCCGTATAGCTGACAGTGCCCAGCCTTATGGGAGTCAGCATGACCATCTGTACTGTGTCTGCCTTTCCGATGGCATCGTGCGACAGGATTTGTCCGGCGGGTGTACACCCACTGATGGGTGTGTCGGCAAAGACGGCAGCCTGTGCAGCACCGGTGTCCAGCAGGAATCGGTATTGCTTATTGCCTATGATGACCGGCACATAGACCTGTCCGTGCTCCCATTCAATGGTGATGGTGTCTGCGAAGTTCTTCTGCGAGAGCGTGGTTTTCGCGCTGTAGCGTCCCATCTGAGCCTGACTGTTCAGGCACAGTCCCAGCAGCAGGCAGATGGTTACTACGTGTCTCTTCATCGTCTCGCAGTTGTTCGTCGTCATTTGACGTTCATCTCATGCAACAGGCGGTCGGCATGTCCCCACTTGTCCATCATGAACAGCACGTAGCGGATGTCGACACCTATACAGCGTGCCAGTTCGCTGTCGAAGAACAGGTCGCTGGAGAGTGAGTCCCAGTTGCCGTCAAAGGCCAGTCCTATCAGGCGGTTCTGTCCGTCGAACATGGGACTGCCGCTGTTGCCGCCCGTGATGTCGTTGGTGGTCAGGAAGCAGAGCGGCATGTCGCCGGCACTGCTCATCAGGCTTATCATCTCGGGTTCCACCTTATAGTCGCTGACAGACTCTGCCATCTTCATTTTTGCCACCATGCTGGGGGCTTTTGTCTGATAGCCTGACGAGCGTCCTCCCAGTTTGTACTCCTTCACCTGTCCGTATGAGAGTCGCATGGTGAAGTTGGCATCGCTGTAGTGAGGCATGTCCTCCTCCATGCGCAGCTTGGCGGCACAGAGGTATTTCTCCTGACTGCTCATGCCCTCGGCCGTATCCTTTATCTTTGCTATCAGGGTATTCATCAGGTCGGTCAGTTCGAAACCGAAACTGACACCCGGGTCTTTCATAAACGACTTCTTGTTGGGGTAGAGCCTGGCCTTCTTCTTCATCAGTTTCGACTTGCTGTACAGGTAGTTGGCATAGGCCTGACAGTCGCCGCCAAACTGTGTGTCGATGATTTGGTAGAAGGCCGGCAGGTAACTGTCGGCATCCTTGATGTTCTGCTGAGAGAGTTGTTCGCGGTAGTTCTTGAGCAGGGTGCCCAATATCTCGCGGTCGGTGTCAATGTCGAAAGTCTCGCTGTTGTCCTTGAAGGAGATATGCTGGCGCTTGCCGTGACCCACGGGGTGGGCGCCGTTGTGAGCTCGCATGGCACGGGTGCAGAGCTCGTCGGTGCGCGTGAAGGTCTCGGTGAAGTAGGTCCACATCTTCATCACGTCCATCCGCTGGTCATAGCGCTGCTTCATCAGGTCGAAGTCCAGTTTTCCATCCAGATAGCCCGTCTCGCGGATCCACTGTTGCAGTTGCGCCTCGAACTGCTGTTTCTGTTGCACCAGTCCGATGCTGTCAATGCATTTGTTCATGCCGATGGAGTTCTTCCAGTAGTTCGATGACTGCGCGTATTTCGAGTCGTACTTGATGCGCACGGCCTCCGAGGCCTCCATGTGGCGCTTCATCACTTCCTGCTTCACGCCGCGTACCTGTGCGCGCACGGCATTGGTGGCATAGCGCTCCTGTATGCCGTAGCTGCTCAGATAGCGCGAGGTGCTGCCCGGGTAGCCCATCGTCATCGAGAAGGTGCCTTCCTTGTAGCCTTCGTCAGAGATTCGTGCCCAGTGTTCTGGGTGGTAAGGCACGTTTTCCTCAGAATAGTCGGCCGGACCGTTGGTCTTTGGGTCGGCATAGATGCGGAACACCGAGAAGTCGCAAGTCTGTCGCGGCCACATCCAGTTGTCGGTCTCGCCGCCGAACTTACCCATCGACTTGGGGATGGCGAACACCAGACGCAGGTCGCGGAAGTCGCGATAGGTGGTGGCGAAATAGCGGTTGCCCTCATAGAAGGGCTTTATCTCCAGGCGCAGCGTGGAGTCGTTGGCCTTCACCTGTTTCGTCATGACATTCTCGATGGAATCGAGAAACAGGTCTTTCTGTTCGGCGGTCATCTGCTCGAAGCCGTGAGCCGTGAGCGTGTCGGTCAGGTCGCGCTGTTCCACCATGAACGACACAAACATGTTTTTATTCGGCAGTTCGTCGGCCTGCGTCTGGGCATAGAAACCGTTGAGCATATAGTCGTGCTCCACGGTGCTGTGCGAGCGGATGGACTCGAATCCGCAGTGGTGATTGGTGAACACTAGTCCGTCGGGACTGACTACCACACCCGAGCAGTAGCCCGAGAAGTTGACCACGGCGTGCATGATGGCATCGTCGGCTTGATACAGTTTCTCATACGGCAAGGCGTATCCATAGCCTTTCATTTGCTCATAGACAGCCTGCGGCAGGTTGTAGAGCGTCCACATGCCCTCGTCGGCATGCAAGGGCAGAAAAGTCAGTAGGTAAAGGGGCAGGAATAATAAAAGTTTCTTCATATTGTTATTTGTTTTTTCTGATTTTTTTTCCTATGACAGGCAGGCTGCCCAGCGGCAGGTCGCGTTTGACGACAAGCACCAGGAAGGGCACAATGAGCAGGGTGTTCAGCACCAGCACAACAGCCGGTGGCCAAGCCGACGGAACCGCCAGCATGGCAGCATACAGCAGGACTGCCGCTACAACGTATAGCGCTATGTCTTTCAGCGGATAGGGGATGGGACTTTTCTGCTGCCCCACCACATAGCTCAGCACCATTGCCGTGCCGTAGCCGGCCACGCCTCCCCAGGCACAGGCCATATAGCCATAGGTGGGTATAAACAGGATATTCACGGCAAACAGCACGATGCAACCGGCCAGCGAGAACCAGGCTCCATAGATGGTCTTGTCGATCAACTTATACCAGAACGACAGGTTGAAGTACACGCCCATCATCATCTCAGCCACCATCACGATGGGCACTACGACCAGACCTTCGCGGTATTCCTCGCCGATGATCAGTTGCAGCAGAGGCATCCACCCCATCACACAGAGAAATGCCAGCAGGGTGAAAATGATGAAGTACTTCATGGCAGCGGCATAGTACTCGGTCTTGTCGCCGTCCTTGCTCTTGGCAAAGACGATAGGCTCATAGGCATAGCGGAAGGCTTGTGTAATCATGGCCATAATCATGGCTATCTTCACACACGACCCGTAGACGCCCAGCTGCACGTTGGCTTCAGCCTTGTCAGGATAGACCAGCGGAAACACGATCTTGTCGGCCACCTGGTTCAGTATGCCGGCAATGCCCAGTATCAGGATAGGCCACGAGTAGCCCAGCATCTTAGTGAGTAAGGCACCGTCGAAATGCCAGCGTATGCGAAACAGGTCGGGCACGAACAGCAAGGTGATGAAGCCCGTGCACACCAGGTTGATAAAGAACACGTAGAACACCGAGGTCTTGTCCAGCCAAACGAACCAAACGACGTTCATGCAGATGTTCAGGGCAATGAACAGCAGCTTCAATGAGGCAAAACGGATGGGGCGCTTTTGGAAACGCAGGTAACTGAAGGGGATGGCCTGCAGCGCGTCGAGTGCCACCACCACAGCCATCATCTGTAGGTATTCGGGATGTTCTGCATAGCCAAGAGCACTGCTGATGGGGTCGATAAGTCCGAACACAAGCAGCAGGAAGAGCACCGTCAGCGTTCCCACCATGGCCATCACCGTCGAGAATACCGTGTCGGGCTTGTAGCGCTCGTCGTTGGCAAAGCGAAACAGGGTAGTCTCCATGCCAAAGGTCAGCAGCACCAGTATCAGCGCTGTGTAGGCATAGATGTTGGTACTGATGCCATAGTCGCCCGAGGCTTTGGGCATATAGTGTGTATATAGCGGCACCAGCAGGTAGTTGAGGAACCTGCCTACGATGCTGCTCAGGCCGTAGATGGCCGTATCTTTTGCCAGTGATTTCAGGTTTGCCATTTAATCCTTTTACTATTTAACCGAAAAACAAGTAAGCGATTCCTATGGCGGCAACGATGCCGGCCAGGTCGGCCAGCAGACCGCAAGCCACAGCATGGCGGGTATAGCGTATGCCCACACTGCCGAAGTAGACGGCCAGGATATAGAAGGTGGTGTCGGTGCTACCCTGGAAGATGCACGACAGTCGGCCCACAAACGAGTCGGCACCGTAGGTGGTCATTGCATCGACCATCATGCCGCGGGCGCCGCTGCCGCTCAGCGGCTTCATCAGTGCCGTAGGCAGGGCAGCCACAAAGTCGGAGTTCATGCCCGACAGCTCTACGGCCTTGGCAATGCCGTCAATCAGGAAGTCCATAGCCCCAGAGGCACGGAACACACCGATGCCTACCAGGATGGCCACCAGATAGGGGATGATGCGCACGGCTGTGCCGAATCCGTCCTTGGCACCCTCGATAAAGGCATCGTAGACATTGACACGGCGAAACACGCCCACCACAATAAACACCACGATGATGCCCATGAGCAGCACGTTGGCAATGACAGGGACAGAGTCTCTGAACAAGGTAGAGTTGATGTAGAGCCAGATGAAGCCCGCTACAAGCAGGCAGGCGCCTCCCAGGGTGAGCATAAGCACCTTGTAGAACAGATTGATGCGCTGGAAGATGGAGGTGACAAGCACGCCCATCATCGTTGAGAAAAACGTGGCCAGCAGGATGGGGATGAAGACGTCGGTGGGCTGTGCAGCACCTTGCTGGGCGCGATAGACAAAGATGCTGATGGGAATGAGCGTCAGACCGCTGGTGTTGAGCACCAGGAACATAATCATGGGGTTCGTGGCAGTGTCTTTCTTGGTGTTCAGTTCCTGCAGCTGCTCCATAGCCTTCAGTCCCAGCGGTGTGGCGGCATTGTCGAGTCCCAGCATATTGGCAGCCACGTTCATGAAGATGCTTCCAGTGACGGGGTGGCCTTTGGGGATGTCAGGAAAGAGTCGCACGAACACAGGCGACAGCAGCCAGGCCATGAAATTCACCATGCCGCCACGTTCGCCGATTTTCATGATGCCGAGCCATAGGGACAAGACGCCTGTGAGAAACAGGGAAATCTCGAATGCCGTCTTCGATGAGTCAAACGTAGAGTCTATCATTGCCTGAAACACCCCGAAGGCTTCAGGGACAGGTGTGCCATAGAAAAAGATGTTCACCAATGCCGAGAAGATGGCCACGACAAAGGCGGTGACAAAAAAAGCTATCCAAATATAATTCAGTACCATTCTTTATGAAATAAGGTGTGTCTAATAAGGTTTGACTGCAAAATTACTAATAATTATAGGTGGAAAAGACCGTTGCGGTGTTAAATAAACTAAAATATGTGTCATTTGTTGGTAAAAACGAAACGAACCATTCATCAATATGCAGTTTTTTTGTAATTTCGCAGGCAAAAGTAAAACCAAAAAGTTACGATATGAATACCACAAAGACTGCTTTCCGCCTGTTGACGGCCCTCGTTCTGATGTCGAGCCTCTCTTCCTGCCGCAAGATGGAGATTGACACCGACCAGCGCCGCGAAATCATCACAGGCCTGTTTCCGGTAGACACCGTCGATCAATACCACCAGTGGGATCTGCTGCAGACCAAGTCGGTGTCTGTCAGTACCGATATCGACGACAACATCTCGCGCGTACAATTATTATCTGGTAATCCCTATGCCAGCAGCGATGTCGAGATTCTGGCCGAGAAATACTCGCAGACCAACGATTATGTCGGACTCATCGCCGAACTGCCCAAGTCAACCAGCACCACAGGTCTCTATGCCGCTGCTGTCAACCGTTACGGCAAATACTACGTTGTGCCGGTGGGCTCGAAGAGTGCTGTCAACTTCAGTAGCGGCGATGTCATTGACGAAGGCGACTTCCACGAACCCTCCTATCAGACCTTCACCTATCTCTTTGAGCAAGACTTCCCCCTGCCGGGCGACTTCGACTTCAACGATGTAGTGCTGCGTGTGTCAAAGTCGATGGTCTCGTCGAATATCCTGAAACTGCAGGTGACGCTGGCTGCTGTGGGTTCGCAGGCCATGCTGGGAGCTGCCGTGCGCCTGTGCGACATCAATTACGACGATGTGGAGAACGTCACTATCGACGAGGGCACCCGCTTCGACGAGGACTATCCCATAGAGCGCTTCTACATTGACAACGAGGCCCTGTGGGTGAGCGGCATCGACGGCTCGCTGGTGGTCAACCTGTTCGAGGACGCCCACTGGGCGCTCAATCCCGAGACCGAGAACGGCATGGTGAAGCGCCTCTACTACAACACGCGTACCTACGAGAAAGAGAACGAGTGCGCCAAAGTGCCCACCAAAACCCGTACCTACACCATCCGCCTGAAGGATGCCGTCGATGTGACCAACAAGTCGCTCTTTTCCCGTATAGACCCCTTCATCATCGAGACCAGCTATGGCATAAATATGGAGGTCCACACCTATAAGTATAAGTACAACGAGGCCATCTGGCGATACACCAGCGGCGATGCCAGTGGCGAAGACGACCGTGTGGCGTGGGCACTGCTCATACCCGACGGCACGTTCCACTATCCTCTGGAGGAGTTGCCTATAGGCCACTATCGCAACGGCGAGGTGTCGGGCGTCTATTGCCGCTACAACCACTCGTTCGGGCAGTGGGGGCGCAACTGCCAGACATCGCTCGACTGGTGGCAATATGCCAATGCCACCAAGTCGCAGGTCTATTGATTAAGTCTTAGGCCTGTCGATTAAGCTTCAGGTCTGTTGACTATAGCTCACATAAATGAATGGCGACTGTCCAACATCAGGGCAGCCGCCATTCTTAGTATGATGAGTGTAGATTCGTTTTACTTAACGTAGACCTTGCCAGCAACGGGGTTGCCTGTAGTGGCCTTGTACCAGCCCTTGATGGTCTCGTCGGTGGTAGAGGCGTCCTTGGCGAACTCCACGAAGTTGGGATAAGCATCCTTGATGCTGGTGAACTCGGTAGGCCAAGCCCAGTCGGCAGGCACCACGATGCCGTGGGGATCCTCGCCAGCCTTGGCGATGTGTACACCACCGGGCACTGCGGGCGACTCAATCCAGAAGTCGGCCGTGCTGAAGTCGAAGTTGGCAGGTGTGGAGATGGTCACAGTGTAGTAGTCCTTGTCGGGACCCTGACCGGTGTTGACAAACGAGCCGGGCTCAGCACCAAACAGGGTGTGCACCTCGCTGCCGCCAAACAGGGCTGTTTCGCCCAGATAGACTTTCAGGTTGAAAGAAGCACCGGTGCAGCAGAGGGTGACCTGCAGGTGGTCCTCGTCAATCTCTTTATTCTCTTCGTCGTAGAGGTAGTTCACCTTGATGACCACGTCGTTCATGTCGTAGTCGCCCAGAGGCGTATCCTCAAAGGCATAGCTCCAAACAGCGATAGAGCCGGGGATGTCGTCATCGTCATCGTCGTCATCGTCAATGTCGTGGTAGCCATTGCCCGTGCAGTCGCCGGCGGGGATAGTGAACGACGAGGTGGCCTCGTTAACATAGTTCAGGTTCAAACCGCGGATGTAGCTCAGCGTGGTGTAGCCGTTGTCAGTAGTACTGTTGAAATCAGCTTCACCCTGATGGTTAACAAGGTTTGAGTCGCTCCAGTCGAAGTAGATGTTGTTCTCGGCTCCGAGGTCTGCACCCTGATTAGCCCAGATCTTGCCCGTCTTTACAACGGCAAAGCTGCCCTGTGCGGTGGGGCCTACGAATTTAGTGGAGTTCAGGTAGATAGAGCCGGCATTAATCTCGCTCAGGTTGTAGAGCGTCTGATTTCCGATATTGAACTCGGCACGTCCGTCAACGTCTAAGCGGCTGTTGTCGAGCAGTGTCAGCGTACCAATACCGGCATTCTCGGTGAAGTGCATATAGCAGCCATTGATAATGGTCGAGTTATAAGCATCGGCAGCCTGCATATTGCTACGTGCTGTAATACTGCCGAAGTTGGTGAACTTGCCGCCCGAGGTGTTGCGCAGTAAGTCAACATTGATTGTACCATTGTTGTAGACATCGGAACCATTGGTGTTGAGTTCGCCGTCAAATTCTATCTCACCGCCGTTATAGCAGGCAGAACCGTTGTTGACGTTGAAAGCCACACCGTCCTCACCGGTAATCTTACCGCCAGGCAGCACGATGAAGCGGCCGGCATTGCTCATGTTGGTGGTTCCGTCAAGGATAATCTCACCACCGTCGGCTACAATCAGTGTGGGGCCGTTGAGCGTGTTGCCGTTCAGGTGAACCGTACCGGCAATATAGAGGACTACGTCGTTAACCTTACCATAATCGGCACTGACATGGAACACCTCATTGATGGTGGTGCCTTCGGGCACATAGTAGTGCTTACCATCGCTGTTGCCAGGGAAAGCTCCGTTCAGGTTGGCAGCCCATGAGTGGTCGGTCAGAGTGTGGTTGCCGTTCGAAGTCTGATTCAGAATGAGGTCATCGCTGATGGCAGTGTAGCCAGTGTAATCGTTCCAGCCAATCTGCGTGGTGGTGAACTGATTGCCATATAACGAAATGGTGGGGTTCAGATAGTCTGTGGCAGTCTTCACGAAAGTGGGATAGACGCTGGCATCCTCTACAGCACGTGTTGTTCTGGAGGCGCTGACACCTGTGCCGAACTCAGCATCCAGTTTGCCATCAACCACCTTTACGCTCTTCGACACGCGGCGCAGTTTGCTATCGAAGACAGCGACATAGAAGTTGCTGTTGGCCGAAGGAGCGTTGAAAGTCATTTCCACGGTGCCACCTTCGCTGACAGTCTTACGCGAATAATAGTGGGCATCCTGGTTAAAGAGAGGATTTTCGTCGTACACGGCGACAGTGTAGTTTTGGTCCAGACCCAGTGCCACGGTGACTTTAGCCGTCAGGGTCGTAGTCATGTTCCAGTCTTGGTTAGGGTCGATTTCAACGCCGAGCTTCTCAGTGGCGTTGGCAAGTTTGTCGGCCTGTGAGACCTCATAGGTGCCTCCATCGTGCGAGCAGGCTGCAACGACGAAAGCCGCTGCCAGAGCAGCGAATCCATTCATCAAATAATTTTTTTTCATCATAATAAAGATAGTTATAACTAGTTTCTTATACGCGTACATTAATTAATCGGTTGCAAATTTAGGTGAAATAATCCAAACTTGCAACCGGTTTAGCGTTAAATAACTTTAAAACGCGGTGTAACTTAATCTATTTCCTCGTCGGCCTCGTAGCCTCCCATCTGCCGTATGGCGTTTTTCAGCATGGTGTGTTGCTGGTACAAGTGGTTGACAGCCTGCTCGCCCTGGGTGTAGTCGTGCATGGGACTCTTCAGGAAGAAACTCAGGAAGCGCTGTGTGCCATAGCGTCCGTTGCGGGCGGCCAGATCCATGAGCAGACAGAGATCCAGACATACGGGTGCTGCCAGTATGCTGTCGCGGCAGAGGAAGTTGATCTTGATCTGCATGGGATAGCCCATCCAGCCGCGAATGTCAATGTTGTCCCACGACTCCTTGTTGTCGTTGCGCGGCGGGTAGTAGTTGATGCGCACCTTGTGGTAGTAGTCGCTGTAGAGTTCGGGCTGGTCTTCGGCCTTCAGGATGGTCTCCAGCGTGGAGAGCTTCGACACCTCCTTGGTGTGGAAGTTGGCGGGCTCGTCGAGCACCAGTCCGTCGCGGTTGCCCAGGATGTTGGTCGAGAACCAACCGTCCAGACCCAGGCAGCGGGTGCCGATGATGGGTGCAAAGCCGCTCTTCACCAGCGTCTGACCCGTCTTGAAGTCCTTGCCGGCAATGGGCATGTGCGTCTGCTGGGCCAGTTGCCACATGGCGGGTATGTCGACGGTGGTGTTGGGGGCACCCATGATGAAGGGACAACCCTCGGTGAGGGCGGCATAGGCGTAGCACATCGATGGTGCCACATGCTGGCGGTCGTCGGCCTTCATAGCAGCCTCCAAGGCCTCCAGGGTGTAGTGCACCTCCTTGTCAATGGGTACGTATATCTCCGTCGAAGCCGCCCATAGCACCACCACGCGGTCGCACTGCTTCTGGCTTTTGAACCGGCGTATGTCCTCGCGCAGCAGTTCGACCATCTCCCAGCGGGTGGGTAATGCATCGCCCTCGGCCGACGTCTTGTCGGCTTTCTTCACGTTGCTGCCGTCCAGGCGCTTGGCATAGTCCTTGTCGAAGGCCGCCTTCATGGGCACTATCTGCTCCAGTTCCTCGCGGACGGGGTCAATGTCCTCGCGCTTCAGCACCTCGGCATAGACGGCTGCCTGATAGGCGTTCTGCGGATACACGTCCCAGCAGCCGAACACCATATCGTTGAGGCTGGCCAGTGGCACGATGTCGCCGTATTTCAGATATCTCTTCTCATCGTCCTTTCCCACGCGAATGCGGTCGTACTGTGTCATGGAACCGATGGGCTTGGCCAGTCCCCGTCTTGCCATCAGCACACCTGTCATAAAGGTGGTGGCAACGGCTCCGCAGCCTACTATCATTATGCCTAATTTGCCGTTAGCCGGCTTTGTTGTTGATTGTTTCATCGTGTATAGTTATCGTTAACGGGGCAAAGGTACTACCTTTTTTCGAAAAACAGAAGAAAAAACAGAATATTTAACCATTCCTTTGGTCTTTTGCTTCTTTTTTCGTACTTTTGCATCATCATTGCAAAGCCTTGATGCTTCCGTAAGAAGGCAATAACAAAAATACTACATAAGATGAACTGGAAATCCCGTCAACTGATTGTTGTGCTGCTCTGGCTGTGCGGCTTGGCTGCATCGGCACAGAACAAAGTGTTTATCTATTCGCCCAACCCCTCGGCCGGACTGCATATAGCCGTACTGGAGGATACCGCATGGCATCATCTGGGGCAGTTGTGCTCATCGGACTACGGCACGTGGGGAGCAGAGAAGAAAATGTATCACCCTTCGCTCTGTCGTGGTCGCGACGGTTCGTGGCGACTGGTGTTCCAGGTCAACGACCGCGCGCCCCTGTTTGCTGCGGCCTACAGCAAGGACCTGGTGACGTGGCGTCCGCAGGACTATCCCCGCGTGTCGACGAATGTGTGTCTGAAGCCTGTGGTGAAGCCCGTCGACCGCACGTTCAACGTGTACTATAAGACCGCCGACGGCTCCATCCGCCGCCTGTCGGCCTCGTATGATTTCCGCACGTTCCAGAAAGACATGTCGATGCCCTTTGCCGACGATAAGATGTGGGACCGCCAGCGCATTACCGTCGACGGAAAGCAGGTGGAGGGTCAGACGTTCACCCTCACCGCCGACGAGGTGGCTGCTGTGCGCACCCATTTCGAGACCCAGACACTCGACGGGCAGCGCTCTCAGGAACGCATGCACGACGATGTCCGCAACCTGCAGCTGCCAGAGTTGGTCGAAGCCACGCTGACTGTGTTTCCCGACAGCACGAAGACCATCAGCGACAAGCTCATCGGCATCTTCTTCGAGGACATCAGCTATGCTGCCGACGGCGGACTCTATGCCGAGCTTGTGCAGAACCGCGACTTCGAGTACACCGCCAAGGAGCATGCCGGCTGGACAGCCACCACAGCCTGGCGTTCGGATGCCGAGATTACCATCAGCGACGAACACCCGCTGACGCCCCAGAACCCTCACTATGCCGTGGTGACCAACAAGTCGATAGCGAACAGCGGATGGGATGGTATGCCTATCAAGCAAGGTGCCTACGACTTCTCGATGTTCGTCAGGGGCAAGAAGAACTTCATCGTCAACCTGCTCGGCGAGGACGGCAGTCTGCTGGGCACTGGACGCATCAAGGCAAAAGGTAATGAGTGGAAACGCTACGAGTGTGTCATCAAGGCTTCGAAGGACGACGACAAGGCCCGCCTGGAACTGGTGCCCGAGGGTAGCGACGAGGCCTGCGTCGACATGGTGTCGCTGTTTCCGCAGGAGACCTTCAAAGGCAGGAAGAATGGTCTGCGCAAGGACCTGGCCGAGGTCATCGCCGCCCTGAAGCCAAAGTTCGTGCGCTTCCCCGGTGGCTGCATGAGTCACGGTCAGGGTCTGGACAACATCTACCATTGGCAGCACACCGTGGGGCCGCTGGAGAGCCGTACGCCCGACTTCAACATCTGGCACTATCACCAGACCCGCGGACTGGGCTTCTACGAGTATTTCCAGTTCTGCGAGGACATCGGTGCCGAGCCGCTGCCCGTGCTGGCTGCCGGCGTGCCCTGCCAGAACTCTGCCAACAATGCCGAGGGCATCGGCGGACAGCAGGGCGGCATACCCATGGACCAGATGCCAGCCTATATAGAAGAGTTGTGCAACCTCATAGAATGGGCCAACGGCGACCCTGCCACCAACGAGTGGGCCCGCATGCGCGCCGAGGCCGGACATCCAGAGTCCTTTAACCTGAAATACCTGGGCATTGGCAACGAGGACATTATCTCCACCGTCTTCGAGGAGCGCTATGCGATGATTTGCAAAGCCATCCGCGGGCGTTATCCCGACATCAAGATATGCGGCACCGTGGGGCCCTTCCACTATCCCTCGGCCGACTATATAGAGGGTTGGGACTTTGCCAAGAAGCACCCTGACCTGCAGTATATGATGGACGAGCACTACTATGAGTCGACGGGCTGGTTCATGCACCACCGCAACTACTACGACAGCTACGACCGCCAGGCACCGAAGGTGTATCTGGGCGAGTGGGCCGCCTCGACCCGCGCCAAGCGTCCCAATGTGGAGACGGCACTGGTCGAAGCCCTCTATCTGACTGATATAGAGCGTAATGGCGATGTGGTAGAGATGACTTCGTATGCCCCGATGCTCTGCAAGGACGGACACTCTAACTGGAACCCCGACATGATTTATTTCTCGAACACCGCCATCCGTACCACGCCGGCCTACGAGATACAGCGCCTTTTCTCCGTCTATAGTGGCGACCGCTATATCGCCTCTAACCTCTCACCTCTGTCTTCTGACCTCTCACCTCTTACCCACCGTGTGGGAGCCAGCATTGTGAAAGACTCGAAGACGGGAGCCGTCTATCTGAAACTGGTGAACGCCCTGCCGACGACGCTGAAGATCAGCGTGGAGGGACTCGACGTACCGCCCATCGTCAGTTGCGAACAGCTGACGGGTGCCATTGACGACCAGAAGGCAAAGGCCGCCGTCATAGAGACCAGCGAACCTACGGTGCTGCCCCCCTATTCTGTCAGGGTTATCAAACTGTAATCACACTACCGAAAGATGAAGACATTCGAAGAACTGGGCGTCAGTCAGGAAATCCGACGCGCCATTGAGGAAATGGGATTCGTGCAGCCGATGCCTGTGCAGGAGGCCGTCATCCCGAGTTTGCTGGAAGGCCGGCAGGACACCATCGCGCTGGCACAGACAGGCACTGGCAAGACAGCCGCATTCGGCATCCCCCTGCTGATGAGGCTCGACCCAGCCTCAAAGCTTAATTCTGAAGCATCGACCCTCCCTCAGGCCCTGGTGCTGAGTCCCACACGCGAGCTGTGCCTGCAGATTGCCGACGACCTGCGCGACTTCTCGAAATACATGGAGGGCGTGCATGTGGAGGCCGTCTACGGCGGTGCTGCCATCGAGCCTCAGATACGTGCGCTGAAGAAGGGCGTTCAGATCATTGTGGCCACCCCCGGCCGACTCCTCGACCTGAAGAACCGCGGCTTTGCGCGGCTGGATGCGGTGAGCAACATTGTGCTCGACGAGGCCGACGAGATGCTGAACATGGGCTTCTCGGATGCCATCAATGAGATTTTCGAGTCGTTGCCCGAGGCGCACAGCACGCTGATGTTCTCGGCAACGATGAGCCGCGACGTGGAGCGCGTGGCGAAGAAATACCTGACCGATGCGCAGGAGATTGTGGTGGGAAGTCGCAACGAGGGTGCCGAGAACGTGAACCATGTATATTATATGGTACATGCGAAGGACAAGTACCTGGCGCTGAAGCGCATCGTGGACTACTACCCGAAGATTTTTGCCATCATCTTCTGCCGCA
>ERZ842401.1323-NODE-1323-length-35756-cov-3.510462_pt1 | contig 35756 bp, 42 predicted proteins | sample MGYA00521270_ERZ842401 | MGnify/ENA primary metagenome ERZ842401 (study PRJEB31892, sample SAMEA3878208) | bioreactor metagenome | biome: Moose rumen | place: Sweden | collected 2011-10 | study: EMG produced TPA metagenomics assembly of the PRJEB12797 data set...
CACTTGGTTTGCTACACTATTTGCTACACTGATGTATTATATTTAGTAATATAAATAAGGCAACTAAAATAGCTCCAACCCACCTTGGGGTGCTGTTTTCCCCTTGTGGTATATTGCTATATCTGATGCCACTTTTTCGCCCGGGCCGTCTATAGGCCTGTCTCTTCCACTGAGATAGATGCCATCCAGTGCTTCTATTCATGTGCTCACTAAAACCTGTCTTTGGTAGTTTAGGCACAAGTGGGCCACGCTTGAAAGATGTATCAAACTTTCTTTTGGGCATGGCTCACTTGATCAAAGACACTAATTTAGCCATCACGTCCTCACGTTGCTGATAATTCAGTACGAGTTGCTTACATAGCTCTATCAGCTCTGAGTTGTTGTCTTGTGCGGTGTTCGCAAAACGCTTACTTTTAAGCATTTCGCCCTCACCACTAAGTAACCAGTCGCCCGATATATCGTCGAGCGACGCATAAAGTAGTTCGTGGTCAAATGTTTCGCGTTTTTCCCACGAATTGATTGTTTGCGCCTTAATTCCGAGTTTTTGCGCAAATTTTGCCTTGTTACCATCTGAGTAATAGGCAATTAGCTCGTTTAGCATGTCAGACTTCTTCATAGGTCAAACGTTTAAATGTGTTAAAACATTCGCAAAATGCTTATATTATCTAAGCAAAATGCTTATCTTTGCATCATCAAACCATAGAAACGAGTTTACAACTTGTTTACATTTTGGTTCCAGACTGCAAATTTAAAAATAAATTTTTAAATAACAATGGCAAGAAAGAAAAAAATCATTCAAGTACCCTCGGGAAACGTTGAAAAACTCATGAAAGTGATGCGTTGCTCCCGTTCTGCAGTGTTTAATGCACTCGCTTATCGCTCCGATTCGGAATCTGCCAAAGCTATTCGTTCGCAGGCTCTTTCAGCCTACGGTGGAATAGAAACCTTTAAGTACGTTCTCTAAATTTCATCACCATGCAAGAAGGAATGTTGGATTTTGGCGAAAGCCATGCAATCATAACGTCATTCACTAATGACAAGTTCGGAAATATTCGGGTGTGTGGTGCTGACACGGAAAATCCACTGTTCTGTGCAATGGACTTGTGTCGTGCTCTTGGCTACTCGAACGGACGTGACGCTGTTGCAAAACACGTCGATTCAGAGGATGTCGCAAAACGCGACACCCTTACTAAAGGTGGTACTCAGCAACTTACGTTCGTTACAGAGTCAGGCATGTACGCCCTTATCCTTGGTTCCAAGCTGCCACAAGCAAGGCAGTTTAAACATTGGATAACATCTGAGGTGCTTCCGTCAATCAGAAAGACAGGTTCCTATTCCGTGGAGCAACTTTCACGAAAACAACTTGCTCTCATGGTGATCCAGGCAGAAGAAGAAAAAGAACGGCTTGCTCTTGAAAATAAGCATCAGGCAGAGATTATTGAAGAGCAGAAACCCAAAGTTGTGTTCGCTGATGCTGTTATCGGCAGCGAAAACAATATCCTTATCCGCGACCTCGCAAAGCTCATTTGTCAGAATGGCTACCAGATTGGAGAAATCAGACTCTATCGTTGGTTGCGCGACAACAAGTATCTCACTCTTGAGAACAAGCCAATGCAACGTTATGTTGAGCAAGGCCTGTTCTACATTGAGGAAGGCACCCATACAGAGAATGGTGTTATGAAGTCTCACACCGTAACGAAGGTTACGGGCAAAGGTCAGAACTATTTCATCAATAAATTCCTTGCACAATGAAAAGACCAAGCAAAAATGATGCTGTAACGATATTCCTGCTTGCTTTCTTGGCATTCGGAATAGTATTCACTCTCATTTTTATGGTTGAATTGGTATGGCCGAAATGAAAGTAGCGAAAATAGACACTCGCAAGCTATGGCTATCCAACAAGGAAGCTGCAAAGTACCTTGGTGTTAGCAAAGACTGGCTCAAAGACCGCCGCGAGAGCGGAACATTACACTATTCGGTTGTCGGCAACACCATCTTCTACATCAAGAAGGAGATTGACAGCCTTATCGTAGCAAATGCCATATCCGGCAAATCCATATTTGAAGACATAAGCAATAGATAAATCCTCAGAGGCCATCAATGTCGTGAGATATTGCCTCACTCAGAATTAACAAAGTAAATAAATTCATAGGCTAACCTTGGCCGCTGTGAAGTTCCCAAGGTTTTCAACAAAACGGAAGAGTAGCTCAGCTGGTTAGAGCGCACGGTACGGCCATGTACTGTGAAGGTCGCAGGTCCGAATCCTGTCTCTTCCCCAAACAAAGGGGAACGGGAGTCCAAAGGCACGGACACCCTCGGGATGAAACCACTCGGAGGCTTTGGCCCTCTGTACTGGTGTTAGCGGTTCGACTCCGCTGTTCTCCACAAAATTTGCTCCAATAGCTCAGCGAATAGAGCAACTGATTTCTAATCAGTAGGTCGTAGGTTTGAATCCTTCTTGGAGCACAGAGTTCTTTGATTTATTGATACAAAACAAAGTACACCGCAATATAAGAAGAATGATGAAAAGATTCATCGAGTTATAAACCATATATGCCACTGAAAGGACAGTGGAGAGGTGAAAGTCCTCACAGAACACATAACAAACCCATTTGCCCTCTCCCATGAGGGCAATACCTCACTTAGCTCAGCGGTAGAGCGTCGGCAACCCTATTGAAGAATGTTGTGCCATAAATTTAAAATAGCCGAAGGTCGCAGGTTCGACTCCTGCAGTGTGGACTATGGAAATAAATATCAGCAAAACCAACTACAAGCTCCTGTGTGAGCTTATTGATAAGGCGGTGGTCATCATCCAGCAAGGGAATACTTCTAATCGTGAGTACAATATTGCTCGTCGGCTCAGATTGACGAAAAATGCCATCGTCAGGCAAGTCGATAAACGCAATAAAGATAAATAATATGTATAGCGAGAATGAAGAAAACCTATTCGGATGGGACATGCGCCACAGGCCACCCATCACCATCCTTCCTACTGAGGAACACGGATGGGACGGCAGTCACGGACGATTAGCCTACTCAAACATGAATCGTTCTCAGGAACGAAACTACAGCGAGTATGCTATTACGACAATGGGAGTGATGCCAAAGAACTACATCATTGTCAACGTGAACGAGGTACATATCAACAATGAGACAGCTTTCAAAGTGTGCCACAATCGGGTAGCTATTCCTGTCAAGGAGTTTGCTAAACAAAAGAGGCTAACACTTAAAGAACAATGGGAGCTGATGAATCCACGATGGATTGGAACTTATTTTGGTCACAGAGGCGAGGACCCGTTTCGTAGCCGCAGGCCAACACTCGAAAAAGCCATGTCTGATGCAATGGAGCAAGGAAAGCTGGACGATTTCATGTCTCAGTTCTGGTCTGCCAGTTACGGACATGAAGGTGCCATTCACAGGCTTGAACAAAGAGCGAGAGAATTTGATCGTCGCGCTGATGAACTCCGTTCTCAGTACAATCGCGCTTTCAACCATATCGAGAAGGTAAAGGCTGACATCAACAAAGGTCAGCTCGAACGATACCATCTTGAAGGAATGAATGCCCATGAATATCTCGAACAACTCAAGGATAATCTTGCTGAGATAGCATGGAACAGAGACAAGGCAAGTCGGAAATCAAAGGAGATTAAAGAATATATCAACTCTATAACCTACTGAATATGCTATTACTGAATATGACACATGAAGAGGTGCGCAATGAGATTCTGAAAGACCTCACCAATGTAGAGAATTGGGAACGCCACCTATGGAAAGACTTTCGCCGGAAGTCGCTTAAGATGCACGACTTCCCGAAATATCTTTTCGCTGAGTATGTCAGCCCTCGAAAGAATACTTGGCTTGTAACAACCAAATTCTTCGGTAAGGATGACTTCTCTTCTACCTTCGGTGTTCTACAGATTCAGAATGGCCTCGTTCTTCATCAGGCTTTTGTCAACCAGGCAGAGCAGAAGTTTTCCACCATCTGCACATTCATTCCTCACTTCTTCGAGAGGTACGCTCAGTACAATAATCTCGAACTTAAAGGAAAGGCTCTGATAAAGCAGATGCTAAAAGATGACTGTTCTTTCAATATCGACAGGACACAATATATCTCTGGACGTAAGGAACGCCACAGGGATGACAATGTTCACGCTTGTATGAAGAATGTTGTTGGTCTTGGTTACGAGGTTGGCAAACGCCACTATCTGATGAAGACCTGCATAACCTACGACATGTCGATGGGTAAACAGAAAGAGATATTCGAATCCAAGCGCAACGATGTGCTGAGGGTGACAGCAAAACCTTCACCTTTCACACTTCCGTTGACGCTGATGAATTGTGGAATTACTGAAAAAGTAGTAGAAAAGCTCAAGCGAAAGCTGGGCATGAAATAGTGTTTAATTTAAATTTTAAGTCATCATGAACAAATTTTGTCCGGGGAGTCAAGAAATCAAAGACCCCGAAGAAAGGAAACAGTTCCTTATCGACAATGCTGACAAGGTGGTAGAAATCGACTATCACAAGTCATTCGATTCTGACGAGATGGCCAAGATGAAAACGGAGTTTGCTGAAAAGCATATCCGTATCGCCACGCTCGAAGAGAAAATCAAGGATTACAAAGACGAAATCAACCAAGAGTTGAAGCCTCTCAAAGAGGAGGTTTCTGCAATCCGTGAGAATCTCAAGTCCAAGGGTAAACTCGTACATGAGAAGTGCTACCAGTTCCTCGACTATGAAGAGCGCATGGTTTGCATCTACAACTCCGAGGGTATTCTTGTTTCCTCTCGCCCTGCAACACGCGACGAAATGCAGAGAACAATCCAAGCGGAAATTCGCTCCGCTGTTAATCAGTAACATTTTAAACCATTAGTAGCATGGATCCAGAGAAATTGAACATTAACTTCGCAGATGGCGAAGCAGTAAAGGAACTTATTATTCGTGAGGTTGACACGGTTGTTGAGGATAAGCTGCCAGTGCTTGAGCCTGACAAAGTGGAAATCAGCGGCAATATCACTGCAATCTTCGCTTTCCTCGAAAAGCGTTGGGATGCAGAGGACGCTCAGGTTAACCACTGCCGTACTCACATTCTCGTTGATCGCGACAATCTCATGATGACGCTCGTTGTCAACGAGACTGACAAGCGCGAGAAAAAGACCGTTGTCGGTACCATTCAGCTGTCACGTCAGTACACCGCTTTCGGTGTTAACAAGAAGCTGTGGGAGTCAACAGACCTCGGCAATTTCTTCCGCATCAACCGTTCCTACTTCGAGAAGAAGGAAACCAACATGAGCCTCGTCACTCTGCTCAAGCGTTTCACCGCCAAGGTTAATACTGAGGTAGAGCGCGAAGAGAAGGACAACGGCTCAGTTACGGACGTATATCGCAAGGTTGTCGATTCCAATCTTCCCGAGGCTTTCGCTGTAAAGATTCCTATCTTCAAGGGTACTCAGCCGGAAGTATTCTCTATTGAGATTATTGCTCACGTTGAGGGTAAGCACGCTGTACTCGAACTGATTTCTCCCGATGCAGAAGCAATCGTCGAGGAAGTACGCGATAAGCTCATTGACGAGCAGATTGAGAAAATCAAGGAGCTGGCTCCCGAAATTCCCATCATCGAGGTATGATGCAGGCTAACAATGGAAGTGGCAGTAATTCTGCTGCCACTTCTTCACGAAAATACTACTATCGTAGGCATGGACGTGAGTTTGAGATTTGCGAAACCGCAACAGGTATGGCCGTCTATCCTTTTATTCGTTTCCATTCACAGGAAGAGGCCAAGAATAAAGTCTATGAAATGAATGGTTGGAAACCAAAAACAAATTGAATAATGAATAACATTTTAGAAACTATCAAGACTGTTCCTCATGAGCAGATTCCAGATGTCGCACACGAAAAGTTTGTGCAGGTTTATTCACAAAAGTTCGGTCCTGAGAAGGCTGAGGCGTTCTTTGAAGAGCAGAAGAATCTCTTCATCAACGAGCTTACCTATGGCTCCTATGCCAACATGTTAAAGCAGGCTGACGGAATGTCAATCTACTTTGCCTTCCTTTTCCTGGCAATCAACGGACTCTCCATCGAGAAGGGAACAACAACGACGTGTTATTTGGAGTGCCGACGGGTGAAGATTGGCGAAGACCCAAACAATCTCGACCCAAAGTATCACCGTCCTACTCCCATCTATCAGAGTAATGCCGTCATCACCATCACTGGTTATGGTGAGATTGTGCTGCGCCAGCGTGCAGGACAGATTCGTTCCGTCGATTCTCCAAAGGTTGTGTACGATTGTGACACGTTCCGTTATGGTGAGTCTGATGGCCGTCCTACTCTGACTTGGGAGAAATGCCTGCCACGTCCTCAAGGCTCAAAGGTTATCGCCTGCTACGTCCGCATCATCAAAAACGATGGCTCTGCTGACTATTTCGTTCTCGACACAGACGAAATCCTGAGACTCAAAGCCTACTCTGGCAAATCAAATTTTGGCAAGGCTAACGCTTTGTATGGAACACAGGCTGATGGCTCTGACATTGATACGGGATTCCTCAAGTCAAAGACCGTGAAGCATGCTTTCAAAGGCTATCCCAAACTTTCCATTGGTGCCGGTGGTGCTTTCGAGTCTGACAAGGACCTCGAACCATCAGAACAGCCAGCAGCTCCCGAACAGACTGCCGCACCTGCTAATGGTGTAACAGTAGAATCCCAGGAAGATGACCCATTTAATCAGTAACCATCATGGCAGAAAATCAGTTACAAGTAATTATTCAGCAGTCAGCGGAAGTCACAAAGAATGTGGCTTCCATCAAGACTGACATCACCAACGCTATTCAAGAGAACAACACTTCCTTGCAGAACTGCATCAAAGCTGGCGAGAATTTGCTTGCTCAGTCCGGTGAAATGACTGACGAGTTGGATGCTCAGATTGCTTCTTATATCAAGAAAGCATCTGCCACCAAGAAAGCAATGACCGAGCGACGCAAGGGTGTTACTCAGGTGTTCGACCTCGTAAAGTCTGGCTTTACAAAGATGGAGTCTCTTCTTGATTCTAAGTCAGAAGAAAGCATCATCTATAAGCTTCAGAAGAAACGTGACGAATATGCTGCACTAAAAGTAGAACGTCAACGTAAGGCTGAGGAAGAGCGTCAACGGCTTGCCCGTATAGAAGCTGCCAAGATTCAGCTCCACGACGATGTTATCTCCGTCTGCAACCAGATTGTCAACGAGAAAACTTCTGAGGCCCTTGATAAGCTGACAAACAGCTTTAAGTTGCTCACTCTCGACAATATTGAGGCGGGTAAGAAGGAAATCTACAGCGTTCCAACGGAAATCGTCATCGGTACTTATCTGAAAGACCGCAAGCCGTCATATTCTCCTGAGATTCCAGAGGAAGATGCTCGTAAGATTATGAACGGAGCCTACAAGGAAGTCGCTGACTCCTTGGCTAAGTCCTATGGTGACTCTGTTGTATCTGCCCGTCAGGATATTCTTGACACCTTCGACTCTAAGGTAGCAGAACTCCAGGAGCAGAAACGTCTCGATGATGAACGTAAAGAGGCTGAGCGCAAGGCGAAAGAGGCTAAGGATGAAGCCGAGCGTAAGGCAGCAGAAGAAGCAGCCAAGAAAGCCGAGGAAGAACGTAAGAAACGAGAGGAAGAGCTGAAAGCAGCTGAGGCAGCAGCCGAGAAAGAACGTCAAGCCAAGGCTGAGGAAGAAAAGAAAAAGCGAGAGGAAGAAGAGAGACTTCGTAAGGCTCAGTCTCAGTCTCAGACTCTCTTCGACCAGACTCCCACTGTTTCCGCTCCTGTTAAGGTGAAAGTTTCTCACCATATTGAGGTGGATGCTCCTAACGGCTATCTCGCCATCATTCAGATGTGGTGGGCGCACGAAGGTTCAAACATGTCTCTCGAAGAATTAGCCAAGAAACTCGGATTCATGGTCAAAGCCTGCGAAAAGCTCAAAAACAAGGATGACATTTCAGTTGTCGACGAGCACGTTCTCTATGTAGAAGATATTGCAGCGAAGTAATATGGACCCGTACTACTCGAGAAGTGAGGTCAGTAACTCTGACCTTACTTCGCTCAAACTAAAGCTCTATCCGCAACTTGATTTCGTCAAGCCAAAGGATAAGAAGAAAGCGTTTCACCTTGGCACGCTCGTTGATGGGCTGGTTACTGAGCCAAAGAACTGCAATCACTTCCGTTATCTCGTTGGTGAAGAGCAATACACCAAACAAGAATGGGAATGGGGAAAGAAGCAACTTGAAAAGCTACGTCGTGCAGCTCAGAAAGATGCTTTCCTTGACTACGTTCTTAAAAATGCTGTCGGTCAGAAGGTGTTCGCAAATCCTTCACAGCATTTTGATGTAGGTTGCTATTCCTTTGACCTTCCGACGAGGTGCAAATTTGACTGGCATCTTGGGTTGTTCGGTGGCGACCTCAAAACCACCGTAGCAACAACCTATGACCAGTTCCTCAACTGCATTGATTACTTTGAGTGGGACCGCTCACGCGCTTTCTATATGGACCTCACTCACTCTCTCGACCCATCTATGGGTAATCAGGACTTCATCTATGCTGTATCAAAGACCGCAAACAAGGTTTTCTATAAGAAGATTGTCCGTGGTGATGAACTCTACGAGCGTGGACGTGAAAAGTATCTCGAACTTGCATTTATGTATTGGCTGTTTACGTAGTCCTGTGTGCAGTGGCTATCCCACTGCATCCTACAAACTAATAAAACAAGAAAACATGAATAAAGAATTGCCAATAATCGGATGGTTTTCTTGCGGTGCTACATCTGCTGTGGCCTGCAAGATTGGTCTATCCCTGTATGAGAATGTGCGCATCGTGCATATTGAGACTGGTTCTGAACATAGCGACAATAAGCGATTTCTTGAAGATTGCCAAGAATGGTTCGGAGTCGAAATACAGACGATACGGTCTGATAAATTTGATAACGTAGAAGATGTCCTTCTCAAAAAGAAATATATCAACGGGCCTACAGGTGCTTCTTGCACAAAAGAATTAAAAAAACAAGTGCGCTATCTATACGAAGAAGCACTTGGTCAATGGGGGGGGCAAATTTGGGGTTTCGATTTCTGCAAAGACGAAATCAACAGAGCAATTCGCTTCAAACAGCAGAATCCCAAAACCAAGCCTCTCTTTCCGCTCATAGAAAGACATCTGACCAAGCAGGATTGTCTTGGAATCCTTAAAAAGGCAGGCATTGCAATTCCTATAATGTATAAGCTTGGTTACAATAATAATAATTGTATTGGATGTGTTAAAGGCGGTATTGGATATTGGAACAAAATAAGAAAGGATTTTCCTGAAAGATTTAATCGTATGGCACAGATAGAAAGAATCGTAGGGGCTTCTTGTTTAAAAGAGCAAGATGGTACAAGACTATTTCTTGATGAGCTTGACCCAAACAGAGGGGTTAATGTAAAACCGATAGTTCCAGACTGTTCGTTGACTTGCGCGATAGAGTTTACTGAAATAGAAGACCGCCAAACGAAATCCATACTTGAAGGCGAAATGTCAATAAAAGATATAAAATAAGTAATATGGCAAAATACAAACCGTACCCCTACCAAGAGTCTGGCATTGCCAAGACACTTGAAATGAAACGTTGCATCAACGGCGACGAAATGGGTTTGGGAAAGACAGGTCAGGCTATCGTATCTGTTGCACGGGCCAAAGCTACACCATGCCTGGTAATCTGTCCTGCCTCTCTCAAAATCAACTGGCAGCGTGAGGTCGAGAATTTCACAGACCTTCGCCCGCTCATTCTCACGGACTCCATCAAGTCCACCTTCCCATACTTTATAGGGCAGATGAATCTCTATGATGTGGTCATCGTCAACTACGAATCTCTAAAGAAGTATTTCGTGGTGAAGGCTGACAAGGGCGCGAAACTCAAAGACATCATCTTTCAGAATGTCATCAAGCAGTTCAAATCAGTCATCATCGACGAGTCTCACCGCTGCAAGAATCCTTCAACGGCAACAGCTCGTTTCTGCATGGGCATTTGTGCCGGAAAGGAATATATCAACATGCTCACTGGTACGCCTGTTGTCAATGACACAATGGACCTTGCTACTCAGCTTTGCATCCTTGGACGCATTGATGACTTCGGAGGCTACCGTAACTTTGTCAATACTTATGGTAACGGCAAGCATCTTTCAGAACTGAATGCCATCCTTCATAGCTCATGTTATTTCCGTCGTGGAAAGAAGGAAGTGCTCAAAGACCTTCCCGACCTCACGCGCTCAAAGGTTTTCACTGAGCTGTCAAATCAAGAAGAGTATGACCTTTGCGAGAATGATCTTCGCTCATATTTGCAGGAGTATAAGAAACTCACTGACTCTGAGGTACGCAAGAAGATGCGTATGCAGGCTTTGGTGAAGTTTATGAATCTCCGCAAAATAGCTGGTCAAGGCAAGGTTGATGCAGCAATCAGTTTCATACAAGACTCCACTGAGCAGATTGTTGTGTTCGCTGAGCATCATGACATCGTTGATAGCTTAGTGGAAGCTATACCCGATGCCGTTTGTGTCACAGGCCGTCAGAATGCTGTACAGAAACAAGCAGCTATTGATGCTTTCCAAGCTGGTGAGCGTCGTGTTATCATCTGCTCCATCAAGGCTGCAGGTGTTGGCCTTACGCTGACTGCATCATCAAACGTCCTCTTCATCAACCTTCCGTGGACTATGGCCGACCTTTCTCAGTGTGAGGCTCGTTGTCATCGTAACGGTCAGAAGAATGCCGTCAACTCATGGATTCTTATTGGTAACCGTGGTGAACTTGATACCATTGACTCCTATCTATATCATCTGATAATGAAGAAAGGTTCTATGGCCAACAAGATTACTGGTGCCGTTGATGATGCTCTCAAAGACGAAAAGTACTTCGATGAATTAGCAGACTTATTCATAAACGGAATAAAAGAAGGGAAGTAAGATTATAAACATTATAAATAGTAATTATCATGGAATTAACTGGAACAATTATCGCTATTATGCCTGCAAGGTCGGGCGTATCAGCACGCACGGGCAATCCGTGGATGACACAGGAATATGTTATTGAGGTTCCTGGTCAGTACCCAAAGAAATGTGCGTTCTCTATCTTTGGCGAGGACCGCATCAAACAATTCAACCTCCAGCCGGGCGAACAGAACGTCACCGTTCAGTTTGACATCGACGCGAGAGAGTACAACGGACGCTACTACAACGATATTCGCTGTTATAACGTCATTCGTGCAGGCCAGCAGGCCGCTCAACCTGCATCTGCCGCAGCAGCAGGACCACAGCAGGCAGATATGTTTACCGGTCAGGGAGCACAACAGCAGGCACCCGCTCAGAGTCAGAATCCATTCCCACCTGCCGCACAGGACGGTCAAGGTGGAGATAACACAGACGATCTACCATTCTGACGTATGAAGCTGTTGCTTATGAACACTCGCGAAGGTCTGAAACCAATGTTTGATGAAGACTACGACGAGAAGAAAAAGCTCAAGATTGGTGAGGTTTATGAGGCAGAAATCCGTCTGCCTCGTAACCTCAGCTTTCATCGGAAATACTGGGCTTTGTTAAGGTGCTCTTGGGAATACCTCAACGAGCAACAGCAATCCTTCTTCAAGAATGACTTAGAGGTGTTTCGTAAGTCACTTCAAGTCACTGCAGGATGGTGCGAACCACTCTACGACTTTGAGACACAACAATGGTATCATGCGCCAAAATCCATTTCTTTCGAGAAAATGAAAGAAGATGAATTTAACCTATTATATAATAATGTACGCGATATACTATTTCGTGCCATCATCCCAAATATCTCGAAGGAGGAATTTGAACGTAACTTAGTTAACTTTTTATAGACATGTATGTGCAAAGGATTCAAACAAATCTCCAACGACTTCTTTGAAAGCGACTATTGGCGTCAATCCCGTACTTACAATGATTGCGAAGCTGTCCTGGATATTATCAGTCAGGTCAGATTTGAGGCATCTGAGCATACTGCTCGTATCGGAGGTCGCGAAGTAACGTGGAGTCAGGCACAGTGGCCTGCATCTGTTCGATTTCTTGCTGCACGGTGGCACTGGACGGAATGGCGCGTAAGAACATTCCTTTCAGGATTGAGAAGAAAAGGCATCATTGAGACAACCGATGACCAAGGGGTAAATATGATTACTCTAAAGAAGTATCTTATCTTTAAGTCTGAGGAAACTCACACACCTTCTCACACACTTAACGAGTTGGAAATCAGTGAGTTAGTTAAAAAACTCACACAGCAACTCACACAGCAAGATGCAGTCTCACACAGCACTCACACAAAACAAAATAATGGGGAATATATTATTAAACCCCCTTTATCCCCCAAGGGGGAAACTGCTTTTGATTGGTCGTTGGTTCCTGCTGAATACAAACCGATACTTGAAGAATGGCTCGCATATAAGCGCGAGAAAAAGCAGACATACAAGCCAAGGGGCTTTAAAATGCTCTGCAAGAATATTCTCTCACTAAGCGGCAACAATCCTGAAAAGGCAAGGCTTATCGTCGAACAGTCAATGAGAAATAACTATGCAGGTTTATTTGAACTAAAACAAAATAGGTATGAAACAACCTCAGCTTCTACAGGCTGTCGGACAGCAGGCTCTCCATCAAATGAGCAACTTGTCACCGACACCTACGACCTCATTAACGAAGCCAGAGCAAGAGAAAACGTTGACGATTCTTTCTAAGTTTGGTGACAGAGACCAATTCTTACAGAGAGTCAATCCTAAAACTCAGGCTTCATTTGCTCAGAAGAAGGAGAAAGCTATCATGGGTGACTATCCTACACTAACGGATATTTGTCAAGCCTACGGAAAGACATTCTCCTTCCAATGGCTTTGCCCTCAGATTGTGGACTTGTCAAAGTTTACAGGAGCAAAGAATCTCGACAAAGAGCAGGTTGAAGGTCTTGCATCTATTATAGCTGCAGAGTACCGATACCTCAAAGTCACCGAGCTTCTTCTCTTCTTCTACTTCTTTAAGACGGGACGCTATGGACGCTTCTATGGCTCCGTTGATCCAATGGTCATCACTTGTGCTCTTCGCGATTTTATCAAAGAGCGAAATGTTTTTATAGACCAATACGAGCGTGACCAGAACAATCTCCAGTATGAGCTAAACAAGAGAAATACAATGACTCATGAGCAATGGCTGGAGTATAAGAAACAACATAGTTTAGAAAACAAGTAGTATTCACAAAAATAAATTAAACATGAATCAGAATCAAGATTTAAAAATGCAACTGTTGAAGCAGTTTGGCATTAGTGACGAACCAAAGACTATAGACTTCTGTCGTGAAGCCTATAAGTTCCTTGTTGAAGGTGACACGATGATGCTCAAAGGTGTCAATGCTGTTACCGGTGAAGTAATAATAGAGCGCGTTCCTCTTACTCCTACACATTCTAAGGTTGTTGCTATTGACCTCGGCCTGCCATCTGGTACACTCTGGGCTGACCGTAATGTTGGTGCCAGCTCTCCCGAAGATTATGGTGCATTCTTCTCATGGGGAAATGTTGAACCGAAATATCCAACACGTAAGAATATTGATTGGGGTCATGATCATGATGGCTTCAAAGGTGTCTACAGTTTCAACGAAGAGGAATACAAGAAGACAGAGGGCTATAAGCTAAAAGGTGACATCGACCTCGCTCATGATGCAGCTCGTATCAATATGGGTGAGCCTTGGCAGATGCCAACATCAGAGCAGTTCCAGGAATTATACGATAATTGCACTTGGGAGCGTAAGACTGTCAATGGTGTGAACGGCTACTTAGTAACTTCTAAGATTAATGGAAATTCCATTTTCTTCGCTTGCTCTGGCAGCGGCGGTGGCTCGTCTTGGTACGGTCGCGGCTCGTACGGCCACTACTGGTCTGCGTCGTTCGGCTCGGCTGTCACTGCTCGGCTCTTGTTCTTCACCTCTGGTGGTGTCGGTCCGCAGCACTACGACTACCGGTGCCGCGGGTTCGCTGTTCGCCCTGTTCAGAATATCGTTACCAAGAAATAACCAAACACTCGGCTCTGCCAACAAGCCGTTCCACCAAGAACGGCCCAAGGCAGAGTCGCATATTATAACATGAAAATGAAATTCAAAGTTGATGATAAAATAAAGATTGTGAAGCCATTCATGCGAATGGGGCGCAATCACGTTGGGTCTATTGGGAAAATAGTTGAACTTATGTATAATCGTCGCCCATATATAGGCAGCGATCCTACTCATTACATTGTCAAGTTCGACTGCTATAAACGGTGTCATATCTTTATGAGATATGAATTGGAAGATAGTTGTGAACTAATAAAATCAGAATAATATGGCAAAATGTACTGTTGTTGGTTTACGAAAATGTAAGGATTGTTGTTATTTCGACGACACAAAACCTGTAGGATGGTGTTGTTGGAAAGGACGTTCAAGAAAACGTGAATCTACAGAATGTGATGATGGATGGAGTGAACGTAAAAAATAATATTATGGCAATATTTGAATGTACGAGACGTGCTCAGTGCCGTGACTGTCAGCACATAACAAAAGAGCTTCACGGTATGGTATATTGGAGTTTTTGCAAGCTAACAAAGGCTCGTATTTCTCCGAAAGATTTATCATGTAAAAACTTTCTTTGGGAGGGCTACAAATGAGAATGAGAAAGATTAGGACAGTAGCAGATAGCTGTCCGCTCAAAAGGAAGAACTGTGATGCCTGCATTTATAGCAACGGCACAGAGAATAGTAAAGTTTACTGCCATTATGGCGATAAAGATTGGTTTTAATCATGGCAACAAAAATTGAATGGACTCAAAAGGTGTGGAACCCTGTAACGGGATGCACCAAGGTAAGCGAGGCTTGCCAAAACTGTTACGCGGAAGTGATGGCACGACGGCTACAGAAAATGCCTGGAAGTGCTGACAAGTATCGAAATGGCTTCCAACCGACAATTCACGTCAGCAGTCTGGGTGAACCGTTGGAATGGAAGAAACCTACTATGGTTTTCGTGTGTTCTATGGGCGACCTGTTCCATAACGACGTGTCTATTGACTTTATCGACATGGTGATGAATGTAATTCGTGAATGTCCGCAACACACATTCCAGATTCTTACTAAGCGTCCTGAGCGCATGGCAAGATACTTTGAATTTCGTAGTGTTCCTCAGAACGTCTGGCTTGGTACGACCTGTGAAAGCGACAAACATTTTGACCGCATCGACTACCTACGTAAAATCAAAGATGCAAAGGTGCGTTTCCTGAGCTGTGAGCCGCTGTTAGGTGACTTGTGGGGTATTAACCTGCGTGGTATTGATTGGGTAATTACTGGTGGCGAGAGTGGATCGTGCGCCCGTCGTACACCTGTAGAGTGGTTCCGCACCCTTCGTGACGTGTGCCAGCGTAACTTTGTGCCTTTCTTCTTTAAGCAGTGGGGAGCATGGAGTGAGGACGGTATTAAACAGAGTAAGTATAAGAATGGCTCTCTGCTCGATGGTAGGGAGTGGAAAGAATATCCAAACGTATAATCATGTTAGATAACGAAAAACTACAAAAACTGGCAAAGGAAATCTATGAGATTGCTGTTGCTCATGGCTGGCACGAAGATACCAAGCCAAATGGGCTGTGGATGGCCCTTGTTATGTCTGAGGTTGCAGAAGCAGTCGAGGCAGACAGGAAACACATTTCTGTTAATGGAAACATTGAAGGATTCCATAAACTGATTGGAGTAGGGCATGATTTTAAGACGATATACAGAGATTACCTCAAAGGTTCTGTTGCAGAGGAATTGGCTGATATTGTCATCCGATTGCTTGACTACATCAACATGCGCTGGGGTGATAAATACGAGTGGTGGTACAGTCCACACAGCTTCCGTATTCCCGACGATTTCCCTGTAGCTGCATGGAAACTTGTCAAGGAGCACCTTAACGAAGGAAGCATGAATGTACGTGACAGCATCCAGTATGTTATCGAGTGGGCTGATAAACTGAACATCGACCTCGAAGAACATATCAAGTGGAAGATGCGCTATAACTCTCTCCGTTCTTATAAGCACGGAGGCAAAAAATATTGATCATGGAAATAACAGAATTGATGATTGGGGATATTGTTCAATATCTCGACGGAAAGAAACTCATTACCGTGGTTGTTGTAAAGGTTGATGGCTCAGGTAATGTAGTGCGACTCAGGCAGAAGAATGGTCACAAGTTTAATACGACCATAGATTTTCTGAAACCTATACCACTCACTCCAGAGATTCTTAAAAAGAACTTTCAGGACTTCGATAACGATGAATATACGTTCGGGTGGTGGCCACAAGAAAAACTTGGAATATTCTTAGTAGAATGGCAAAATCATAAAAGGGAAATTGTTTCCAAGTTAGTTTATAACATTCACGAACTCCAGCATATACTCTTAATATGCTCTATCAACAAACAAATATCTCTCCCGTAGTATAACATGAAAGAAACAAAATTAAACATCGAGCCAGAATTAGGCTCAATCCCAGCAAAAGGTACCAAGGTGTGGTACATTCGCGCAAACATGATTGCCCATAAGTTTCTCGTAATTGAAACTGAATGGATAGGTGGTGTATCAGACTTGTTGCGCATGGCCAAAGGCAACGTGTTCTTCTCTGAGAAAGAAGCAAACGAGGTCGAAAGCCAGTTAAATAGTCGCCTTGAAAAACTCAAGGAAATAACACAGAGCGCAGAGTATAAGCAGAAACTTGCCGAAGAAGCTGCCAGTAAGAAAGCCGAAGCAGAAGAGCGTAAGCGTAAGCGCGAGGAAGCAATGGCAGAAAGGCAAGCTGCCAAGGAAAGTACTATTCTCGACGGGTCACCATCAGGAAAGAAGAAAACACACGCACTTTCCTCTCAGAAGCGTGCTATCAAGTACGAAGCCATTAAGAATAGAAAGAAGTCGCCACACCCAGACGTTATCGTCTAATTGAAAAGGGAAGCTGTCCTCACGGATGGCTTCCCTTAATGAAAAAACTACTAATGTTTAACTAACCTTATTACTAACCTAAAACAATTTATGAAAAACAATAGCTACCGCCGTAGCTAAATCAACCATTTGTATTATCCTCCAATGAGGCTTATCGTAATACCAACACCTACAAACGGTTCAAGATTTTTTGACTTGAACCCATATCCATATCCACCGATAAGCCCGACATTCCACCGTCTGAACTTTTTCACCTGCAATGTCCGCGTCTCAAGAATAGAATGTGTCACCTCTTTCTGCTTCACAAAGATGCTGTCCAGATTCGGATTGACACCGCTGACGTATGCAGTATAGGTACTGTCATCAGAATACACCTTCTGAGTAATCTCTACCTCTACGCTGTCTTGAACAGCTTCACGCACCGAGTCAAGGCTTTCAGTGCCTTGCTCATGATGGCAGAGGAATGGAATCTTTGTGCGTCCTACAACTTTCGAACTCTTAGCCTCCGGCATGGAGTCTTTCTTTTCGATATACTTGATTTCTGTTTTCCTTTCTATCTTCACTGGCTGATTCTTCATCATGCTCCACTGGTAGTAGTTATACACCAGCGAAGCGATAAATGCACAGCAGAAGAGGAATAATAGCAACTTCTTCATAATTACTCGATTTTAATAAATATCAGATTTTTTGAAGCTCTCAGTTTCTCGTACAGGGCATGGAAGGTTGCCGTTGACTCCAGCACCTTGCCAACCTCTTTGTTTTTGCCAACGAGGATGCAGCCCTCACTATCCTTTGCTGTGTTGCCGATATGTATCAGCACACCATCGAAGGCAGGCACATTCATGAGCCTCGGAAGGTAGCCCTTGCAGAAGTCATACTGCTTCTTCTTGGAGAATCTTGGCGATTGCACACCAAGCGTTACCTGGTAACGTCCGGTGGGAATTGCCGTCTCTCCATGTTTCTTCTTGGCCTTGTTGACACTGACAGGCAAATTCTGATCCAGCCCTCTGTCACAATCCTCAATGGTATCACAGAAATAGACTCCATCAATATATAGCTTGCCAATAGTGTAGGTAGGCCGTTTGGCTATTCGTTTTAATCGTAAATCCATAAAACTATTTTTTTTAGTTGTCATCCTTATCAAGAATGGTATTATGATTCTCTATCACTCTATCGTCAGGCATTCCTCCGCTGACCGTGAACTTACAGGCAAACATGGCTCCTGCAGGAATGCCTATAAGATACGGAAAGATATTCACCCACCAATCATGCGGCTGTGCGCCTGCTGCCATGATGGCCGTGTTAACCGCCAAGGCGGTTCCACTTACAAAGCCACACACCCACATGATGACGCGAAAGAACTTTGGCATCTTGCGTGACCAACGGCTCTTAGCCTCTTTCAACTCTCCCATATTCTATTCTAAATCTTTATTTGGTTCAATAATGGATAGCGTAGTCTTGATTTTCGCAATATCTACAACTATCGTGTTTAATTTCTCTGTAACGTTAGTGTTGATGCCGTTGATGGCATTCAGAATGTCATCCTGTCTCTTGGAGTGACCTTCAACACGACGTTTCAGCTCTGCTACTTCTACTTCCATCACCGATACCTTGATTCTCAGACGATGGATGAATCCTATATAGGTGCCTATCGCTGCAAGGGCAGCTGTAACCACCATAGGCCATATATCTACTACCAGCTGGTTCATACCTTAGAGTGTTTTATTTGTTATCCTGAATTGTTACGGGTGCCGAGGTCAAGCCTCGGCTCTCTCAGATGATGCAGAACAGCACCACATTAACGAAGCATATCACTTCCGCTATGAAGCACCAACGCCACCTGCATTCCTTCCATGACATCAGAATACCAAAAAGCACCCATGATATAAGAATCTCAGGACGGTTTAGCGCAATAGCCAGCTGACTAAGCACACAAGCCGCTATACCTGCCACATTATGTACGGTCACCATATCCTTTGCACACAATGGGAACACACCAAGCACACCCAAGGCTACTATGGTAAGGAATGCCAGGAACTTGGTATTCTCACTTGTATTCTCGATGAATGCAGGGCATACCAGCCAAGCACACACAAAGATGACTGCACTCCATACCCAACGATGCTTCAAGTCAAAGACTGTCTGACTGATACTTGGTGGAACCTCTCCCCTAACGCCACTGGCGTAGGCAAGGTAGGCAGCGAGAATAACCGCCGCCAAACCTGCCATGACATAAATCTCTATCATACGCCATCAGATATTAGTCGTTAGCAACTTCCTCTTCCTCAACAGCCTTGAAGAAAGCCTCGTAAGGACCGAAGTCAATAGCATCCTTCTGCTGCCATCCTTCGCCAAGACACTGCTCAATGTAGTCGTAAACAGCGTAGTAGAACTCGTTCAGGTCGGCCAGAGTCTCAAAGGTTCTATAGTAGGCCTTCTTGTCTTCGCTCTCGCTAATCTTGAAGGTCTTAGGTGTGTAGTTTTTGGAACCCTTCTTGTCAGCCAAACGCTGAGCCTCTGAATAGTTGCTTTGATTCTCCTTAGACAGCCATACGTGACGCTCTACACCATCGTTGTCCGTCCAAATGAAACCTGTGAGAATCTTCTCGTCCGTCTGAGAGTCGATGTCGGCTATGATAGCCTTCTTCACGTCCTCTAAGGTTACCTGAGAAACCTGCTTCTTGTAGATGTAAATCTCTATCCAAGTAGCGTTCTCTTCGTCTACTTCTTGATAGCCGTAGCAGATGATCACTCGACTTGCATCCTCCTTGACGGGAGCAAAGTCTGTCTTCTTTCCAAACACTTTGTTCATAATTACAAGTTTTTAAATGTTTATAAAAAATAAGTCTGTCTGTAATCTTGGTCATATCCTCGTCGAAGATGCCAATATGCAAGATGGGTTGTATCATCAGCAGCTTTCGACTCAGATTGTACGATTTCGTGTGCCTGAATATGCCCAAGTAAGAGTTTACGGAGCGTAGAATCTTCCAAGGCTTCGAGTAGTCGAACTCGGCAATCTTCTTCTTGATACGCTCTAAGGCATGATTCGAGATATATGTTCGCCAAGGCTTGATGTATGCACCCAGGAACTCTACGCCATGATGCACCTCGCTCACCTCCAGCTTGCCCATATGTAGGTCCAAACCAAGTTCCGCTTTCAGGAATTGCCTTATCCTTGGTACCAGACTCAACAGCCATTCTTTGTTTGCACTCACAACCGCTGCATCGTCCACATAACGCCCATAGAAGTGACACTTCAATTCGCGCTTCATGAATTGGTCTAACAGATTCAGATACACATTCGAGAAGAGTTGGCTCGTAAGATTGCCAATGGGAAGCCCAAGACCTTCTTCCAGTTTCAACATGCTCTTGGCTGGGTCCAGCCCATCCCAGTCGGACGGGTCGCCACAGATGATGCAGTTCTCTTTCGGATTCAGCATAACGATAATTTCCGTCAGCCATTCTACAAATCCCATGTCGAGAATATCTCCCCATGTGGCTGATGTGTCTTTGCTGATACGATGTGTGGCCATCTTCCTCAGACTGGCAACAGCAATCTCCAAAAGCCTCTTGCGCACAATGTGCATGAAGTAGCCGCGAATATCTAAGTGCATGACATAGCACTTCCGTTGCCAGTTGTGACTCTCCTTTCTGCAGAAGTCCGTGATACGTCCTATTCCATAGTGTGTGCCACGTTCCTTGATGCAGCTGTATGTGTCCTTTATAAATGTTCTCTCGAACAGGCCATGCGTGTAGTTGAAGTAAAGATGATGTACGATACGGTCTCTGAATACAGCTGCAAATATCTCCCGCTTCTTCGGGTAGTCCACAATGAAGCATTTCGATGGCAGGGGCTTGTATCTCCGATAATACAAATCGTCGCACAGCTCTTCCATGTTCTGCTTGAGATTCGACTCCCATTTCCTTACATAACTCCTTTTTGACTTGTGCTTTTTCGCACTGTAATATGCTTGATAGAGGTCGAGAAGGAGCTGCTGCCGTGTCAGAACCATACAACAAGAGAGAAATAAGGATAGTCAGAAGTGTATGCTGAACAGGGCGAACAGCGAACCCGTTGTACCGGTTGTTGTTGTTCTGCGGATTGACACCACCAGAGTTGAAGTTCAAGTTCCGAGCATTGACAGCCGAGTTGAACGATGCAGACCAGTAGTTGCCGTTCGAGCCGCGATTGTTCCAAGACGAGCCATTGCCGTTGCCAGAGCAAGCGAAGAAAAGCTTTCGGCCACAACCTTGCACGATAACACTAAGGGGTTGCACAAGGCAAGACCAAAGTGTATCTTTGATTTTTCCCATCACCGCAAGCAGTGGTAGGACGTGTGGCCTGTGAATATCGTTCTGAACCATCCTGATTGTTATTAAAAATGTTATTAGTCTCGTATTGTTAGAATATAGCAGAAACCTGTCTTCGCAAGTCGCGTAGAATATCGTAGGCCTCCCGTGGTGATATGTCCTCGATTGGCAGTGAAACGATATGACTGATGATGTCAGATATACGCATGATTCTCGGAGCCTGCTCAGCTGTCTCACGATCTTCGCGCTTCTGCTTCTTGCTCTCCATCAATGGCAGCGCGTTTTTCCAATCCTCCTTCATCTTATTGAGGTTTTCAAACGTCACTTCACCAATGTTCTCAGGAAGCGCAATCTTCACGTCAATCTGAGTGTCGCTGATGGGCTGAAACTCGATATTCCCATTGCTGGGAAGATACTTGCCGATAGACGATGCTGGAAAACCAACGAAAGCGTCAATATATCCGTCTTTCAACTTCTTTGCCAACACCTTCAAAGGCTTCTCTACTGCTTCACCAAAAGGAAATGCAGACATCAGCCACGCGCTCCAATCATGAGCGCGATACCAGTCACCTTCCTTTATCAAGTGAATCACACTCCACTGGCTTGATTCCTCGCGCTTTGTTTCAATGCTTATTATTTCTGCTATTGTCATCTTTACAATTTTTTCTTATTAGTTCTTACCATTCCAATGCGGAGTGAGCCTTGGGGCCGCTTGTGGAGCGGCCTTGTGGCCCACTCCGAATGTTATGGTTTTGTTACGTTCTTTTTGTGGAACGATATTACTGAACAGGGCGAACAGCGAACCCGTAGTACCGGTAGTCGTTGCTCTGCGGATTGACACCACCAGAGTAGAAGCCCAAGTACCGAGCATGGACAGCCGAGCTGAACGATGCAGACCAGTAGTCGCCGCCCGAGCCGCGACTGCTCCAAGACGAGCCACAGCCGACGCCAGAGCAAGCGAAGAAAAGCAGATTACCGTTATTCTTCGACTTGAGATAGATACCTACAACACCGTTAACGGTGACGAGCTTGTTAGTCGTGCTGGCATCTATGACGGTAGTACCGTCAGCCTGTACGAAGTCACAGTTGTCAAACAACTCCTGGAACTCAGCCGTTGTCGGCATACGCCAAGGACCACCGAGGTTAGCACGGGCAGCGTCCTGAGAAGGTGCCATGCTGGCAGTCAGCTTGCAGCCGGGAGTCTGGCCGTAGATAGAATCGGGCTTATTGCCGTCCCCTGCTTCGTTCTTTGAGTTGTCCCATGTGCCAAAGTCGTAGTCGAAGCTCGAGTTGTCTTTGGGGTTATGGCCGTCAGTATTACCCCATGAGAAGAATGTTTTCTCGTACTGGAATGCGCTGGCAGCGAATTTGTCAGGCTGCGTGAGGTCGATGTCTGCGTCAGCCCACTTCAAGCCGCTGGGCAGACCCATATCTACGACGTGGGCAGTAGGTGTCTGACTCTGTTCAAGGCCCATGATGCTTACCATGTTCCAGTTCGTGCCGTCGTATTGGAATTGCACGATGGTACGAGCCTTGATGACTCCGGGCTGGATGGCAGCACCATACACAAGGATGGGCTTTGCGCCTGTATTGTTCACGTTCAATGTAGCACCAGGTACTTCATTGGCAGTGGTAAAGAACACGCTAACCTTGCCATTCTTCTTGAGAGCAAAGTTGGTGATTGCAACTGTCTTGGCTTGTGTGGTGGCAGGAGTAGAGCATGTGCCATACCCGTTGCCGGAACACGCCATGTCCTGAATCAACTGCTGAGCTGGGTACTGCTTTACAGGAGTACCGTCGGGATTGCAAATCATCACAATCTGGTCAGCAGTAGGAGCACCTTGGGTAAGTCCAGAAACAAGTGCTTTGATAGAATTGGCTGTTGAAATTCCGTCCATGATTTCTTTCTTTTAATGATTTATATTGTTAATTCTTAGTAACTACTGTCTTCGGCATGAGTTTAACCAAATCTTTCAGCATATCGTCAATGGTATAGCTTACACCATTGTAGGTGTAGATGTCAGTCGGCTTCAATGCGTTAGAGGCGTTATTTCGGATAGTGGAAAGGTCGCTGATGGTGTCTTGCTTCTGAGCAAGAAGAGCGTTGATACTGGCCACCCAATATTCTATTGAGGCATCAGTAAATACTTCCCAGTCTTGATCGAGGGTTTCGTCGGCTATAACAAGGGCTACCTTTCCCCCCAACAGTGTGCGTGACAAAGTGGCCATTGTCTATTTGTGGAACAACGGGCATGTTGCTGGTTGCTCTTAAGGCGCGATACAACACACCGTTGATGCCGATAACAGCATTCTTCCTGAAAGTGCTCGACGGTGTGAGCGAGTTGATGTCTACAGGAAGCAAATGCTCGTCTGCATTCGAGGCAAGCTCTGTTTTCGTAGCTACGTTGGTGTAAATCCAGGCAGCTATGGGCTTGTATATCTTCTGAATGAAGGAGCGAAGCGTATTACTCATACTGTTCTCTGTTTTTTAGTTGTTAATAAGGCTGGCAGAGCCAGTGTTAGCCCTGCCAGCGAAGCCTTAATTAGTCACCGCTCTGTGCAGGAGTCTGAGCAGCTGTCATGGCATCCTCCCAAGCAGTTGTGCACTCAGCCTCGGTGATGATACCAAAGTCTGCCTCCTTGGCGTATCCTTCCTGTGCGTGGTCACCCCATCCGTAAGCACTCTCGGCATGGCTCAACTTGGTCTGAACAGCAGAAGCCAGCTTAGCCTCGGTCAGAGTACCGTCGGCAATGTCAGCAGTGATGGTGTGAGTAGCAGGGTCGATAGCAAGAGTAACCATCTTGCCAGTCTGTGTACCAACAGTCAGATACTCGATGCAGGCACTCATGTCTGCGTAGCTGAAAGCAGGAGTCTCGCTTGCAGCGTTGCTGTTGTACTTCATGTACACACCTGCACCTGTTACACCCTGAGCTGCCGTTGCCTCGGTGGAGCCGTCGTAGTACTTACCGCCGTTCTCCGTGATGGTCACAAGCTGGAACGTGCCGTTAAGAAGGTCTTTCTCAATGTCGATGTCCATCGTGGTGGCACCGGCACCTGTACCTTTCGTAAAGCGATAACTCTTGAGCTTTCCAGCGTTAGGGTTCTGCAGGACCTCAAAGGTCACAACGTCACTGTTGGCCTTGCCAGCCAGTTCAATCAGAGCATCCTCAACGTTGGCGGTTCCCTGAGCGAACGAAGCGTGAGAGAACGCAATGTCGCCAGCCGTGAGGGCTTCCTTTAGGCCGTCAGCATAAGCCTTGGCTGAGTTCAAACTTGCTACGATGGTCGCAGCGATAAGGTTCAACACAAACTGTAGGCGAACCTTGGTCACGATTTTTGACAAATCAATAGTCATAAAGCGTAATGATTTAAAATGTTAATAAATAAAAGTGAACTATACTGAGTAAAACTCATTCTTAATCTTTTGAAGCCTCATTGATGGCACTCTGCCAGTCATCTGCAAGGTCTGTATCGGAAATATCCTCAACATCGTCTGTATCGACATCAATACCTGCATTGTTCATAGCCTCTTGCCAGTCGTTTTCCAGCTCTTCTTCTGTGATGACATTCGACTCGTCGAGGACATCAAGTTTGTCTTGAATGTCTTTCTCGAGGTCTTCTTTCTTGATGCTTTCGTCCTCAATCTCCCGAGAGCCGACACTGTTAGGAGCGGGCTGACTGCCACCGCCACCGCTACCAGCAACCTCATACTGTGTTCCGTCACAGTCTTCGATGATCAATTTTCTTTTTTCCATATCCGTACTTAGTTAATGATGATTACTGCCTGCATATTCTTCTTGTCTGCATGAGCCTTGATGGCCGTCTTGGCTGTCAGCACACTCGAATAGAACTTCTTAAGACCCAACGTAGGACAGCCTTTCTGAAAGAACTGCCAAAGCCACAGGAACTTTCTTCTTTGCTCAATCAGGTATCGCTTCGGGGCAATCTTCCTGACTCTGATGATGATTTGTTTTTTCTTTGCCATGTTATTTCGTGTTTAAAGTGAATATCCAGCGTCCTGTAACAGCCTCTTCAATTTCGACCTGTTGATATAGAGGGTTTTCACACCTAAGCTTGCACCTTCGCTGTTGATGCAAATCAGGTTGAACCAGTATATCGGGTCAATAAGCTTGTCATCATATTCCGGGTCTGTGCAGAGATTCAGATGATATTTGTCAGCATATACACCCGAATAGCCTACATTATCGTTGTAGTACGACCTGTTGATATAGAATGCCTCGGTTGGGTTGTATTGGTCTTTTGTGACGAAACGATAGACGTAACCATCCTTATTTACATTCAAATCCCTACCCTTCATGACATCATAGCCGCGATAGTCAAGCTCTTCATAGCTCGTTCCGCTGAGCATATTTGACAGATAGGACACCATGCCACACTGGACTCTACCACTTGACATGACAATACCACCGTTATAGATGTTGCTGTTTTGCAGGGGTATGCTGTAGTCTTGCTTGATAATCTTTCCGTTGAACTTTCTGCCTTGTGCGTCATCGTTGTTCACATAGTTGCCGCCATAGACGTTAGCAGAAATCTTCGCAAGGTATTTGTAGAGACACTTTGCAGATGCAGGTGACTGATTCTTGTAGGTGTACAGGTATATAGTAACATAGTCGCTGTCAACCAATGCGGTACAATCGTTGGAACCAGCATCTACGTCATAGTATGTCAGCTTCATTGATTCTGCCTGCGAGAGCGTTTCGATAATCTTGTCTGGGCCGAGTCCGTACTTGAATTTACCGCTTTTGTCATAGAAATTCAGAATGGCACAGCCGTCAGCATCTACACCAACTACGATGTTGGGGAAGTCGAACTTTCCAAAGAACTCCATGATGCCATCACCGATGACTACCTTGGTGTTAGGACCAACGGAAGTGATGGTGCCTTTGATGTGGGCATCACTCTGATAGCTGCGTCCTGTTTTCAGGTCAACGGCATAGTTTGGAACAAAACGAGCATCAGCGGGCTCTATCTCCACAGACACAATATAGCCAACCTCTCCATTCTCGTTCATTCCTGCACGAATGTTCCAGTCGTTACGTGTACTGCCAAGAGTCTTTTCTATTTCGTATGTAACAGGCTCTTCGTTTGTGACACCTTGCAGATAATAGCCTTCACCAGTTTCATCTCCATAGAACAAGCGCAAGTGCATGCCGTCACTGGAGTTTACGTAACATCTTATCTTGAACTTGTAGGTTCCTGCTTCAAGAATGAAGTTGTCGGTAATCTTGGTCCATTGGGTGTTGTAGCTTTTGTCTATCTCGTCATTTGTGACTGGCAACTTGAATGGATCGTAACCCTGTGGATGCACTGGGTCAAAATAGGTATATGCAGCACGGTTGTTATATTGGTCAGGATTCTCAACAGAACCACCGTATGCTACACCTCCTATTGTTCCATGGCAGCTGATAAGCCAGTCACCCGTGATGATGGCTGCACCAAACTGAGCAAACTGCTTCACAAAGATAGCATCTGTAAGCACAACACCATAGTTCTGCAGCTCCTTCCATTTGTTGCTACTGTCGGAAGGAATGTCGCTTGCCGTTGCACTGGCAGCATCGAGATACCACCATTTGGTGCCAAAATACACAACAGGGCATAGCTTACTCGTACGAGAATAAGGAGCTTTTTTAGGAAACTCGCCTGCAATGTAGTACATGCGGCCAGTATCTCCCTTATCTCCTTTGTTGGCTATCGTTACATATTTGACACACTTCACAGAGCCGTCAATAATGATTGCAGCAAAGATACTATTGGAACCTTTGGCATACTCATCTTGGTAGTCACCATTAAACCAAGTTCCAGCATCAAAATCTCCGCTTCTGTCAGTTGTGGTGTCTGCATACGTTGTACTGTCATTCAGTATATAGCCGAATCTTATCGTCGTGCTTGTGAGTACGGAGCGCGTGCTTCCAACGATTTTATAAGCTCTACCGGCAAGGCCTGCCGTAATGGATCCACTCGAATCAACCTTTGCCCATGCAGTATTTAGTACAATGTCATACGTTACTGCATCGTCACCATCCTCACCGTCTTTTACACTCAGTGCACCGTTGGCAACATACACACCAAGTTCTACCGGAATGGCTGGCTCAGTCATATCATTCATTCTGGTAATGCCATTACCTTTGCCGAGATTCTTATACCCGATAAAGAGGAATGGGTAGCGGTTTGCACTTGTATAAGGCAAGTCGCTCATACCAAATGTTTGCAGAAGAGATATAAGTGTGTCACTCCAACCGATTGCATCATAAGACACAAGGCATACAAAAACATTGTCGCCAAGACTATTGAGCTTGGTTATAAGATTGTTCTTACCAGTTGTTCCTTCGTATGTGTCATATATCGTTGCGCTATCTACTACTGCAAGTGTCTGACGGTTAAGTGTCACAAGGCATAGTCCTCTGCTCCGAATTGCAAGGTTATTACCACCATTTACCCTTATCTCACTATTGACAACGTTTGTTCCTGCACTATCCTTGTTAAAAGCAGAGCCTTTTAGGTAGATATATTGTGCGTTGTTACCATCAGTACCGAAATAGCCTATACACTGACCCAAACTTGACGGAACGTATGTAGTGCCGCCACCGCTATAAGTTAGCTTTGTTCGAGTCCAAAGATACTTACCCTTCTCTGCGGAAGGTGGTGTATTGTCCTGCCAAGTTCCAGTAGCAGCAGAAGCAGTACCAATGGCAAATTGCTCAGTAACGGACGCAAACTCGCTAACCTTGCCAAGACACTGCTTTCCTGTGTACTTTGTTGAACCATTTGAAAACACTACCTTTGTAGCCTGCCATACATACTTCGACGCATTTGAAGAGCTGATGTCAAGCTCGGTAAAGGCCGTTTTCCATGTGGCAGAGTCAGAGGGGGCAGACGAATTGCTGTTGTTCAAGCAGAATACTATATCAGCAGAGTTGATGCTTACTCCGTCCTCTACCAGCTTCGTGGCATTACTCCACTCAGAAGCGTTGATAACATCGGTGGTGTCACGACTTACAGCCATTGCCTGACGTACCCAGCATGGATAATGGTTGTTGTCTGTAGCAGGGATATTTGTACTCCAACCATTCAATGTTCCTGCGAGTACGCCAGTGGCAAAGGTATATACAGCTCCGTTGGCTGGCTTGTCAGAGACGGATTCTGCACGCTTGTATATAAAGACGGGTGCGGAGTTCATTCCGTCGGCAACGTATTCGACGGGAGTACTCCAATCGGAGGCTGCTATATCGTCGGTGTCAGACTGACTACTGGCAACGGCCATGATGACATACAGCTTTGTGTTAGCTGATGCCGTGGGTATATTCTGACTCCATCCGTTGAAGTATGAGGATGGACCAGTCAGCTTACCCGTACTGAAAGTATAGGTAAGTGTTCCCGATGGACGATTACCGTCATTCAGTTCAGACGAAGAGCGACGATACAGGGGAACGGCAACTGTATTGTAACCGTTCTTTCCGTTCTCTCCGTCAATAACACCTTGACAAACTAAGCCTCCTGATGCCTTCATATTACAATTTTAAAACTCTGATGATTGTGCGTGAATCTTTACAGGTCGAGCTACCTTGTTACCGTTCCCATCAGTGAGCACGACATCCTGGTAGCGCAACGAGCAATATGTCTGACCGCCGGTAGATGGAATGCCTGGCAGGTCACTGATAGATGCTCCTGTATTGGCATCGTCTGCGTTGAACGTCCATGTAACACTGGCTGCACTGCTTCCAGCAGGGAACGTATCACCTTTTTCCGTGTAGAGCTTCGGGAATATATACTTGGTCTGACCAGCACGTATGTTAAGGCGAGGCTCAAGACCTGTCAGCTCTATGCCGTTTGTGCCTGCTGCATTATCACAGATAAGCCACTTCACAGCATACGGGTCGCTGAGGTCGTAAACAGCAGAAGTGCCACTGGCCAACTCGTTACCCTGAGCATCGTACACACGACAGCGGAGAGTCAGCAGACAGTCAACAGCTTCCGGTCCAATGGTAATCAAATCGCCCGGAACGAGGCTCTGACCAATGGTGATGTCGGTTGTTCCACCTGCAGCCTGGCTGTCTTTCAGCTCCACCTCGGTAGGTCCTGTAATGTCAAAGAACTTGAAGGTGTAGCCTGTCATGTCTGATGCGCTAACAGGAACACCGTTATGATACAGGCGTGCGAGTCTCTGAGTGGAAAGAATCTGATTGTTGTTGTTGGTCATGATGAACTTGGCAACATTCAGAGGAACGTGCATTTCCACTGAATAGCCTGCGTTGGCATCTGCTATCGGACGAATGGCAACCTCTTTGCCAATACCACTGAACTGGATCTGACCGCCACCACTGACTACGCTACCATCAAACGAGATACGGTCATCGTCGGGATTCAGTACGGCATCTGCTGGATTGCCTATCATCATCAGACAAGGAATAGTGCCACCATCATACGCGAAGGTGTCTTTCTTCAACAGTCCAGGAACGCCGCCTTGTTGGTTGGAGATATTGTCCGTGAAGCCAACAAGATTGTCGTTATAGTAGATGTTGGTGATATTCAGTGTTGATGTGATGTCCTGACCTGACGAGGTATCGAAAGCACGGATGATGATACGAGGAAGCGTAGCTTTCTCTGCTGCCGTGCCATGCTCATAGATATGCGCCCAATCAGGTGTGCATGTCGTTTCGTCGAAATACTGAGTAAGGGATGCTGGATTGCCTGCAGCATCTACTACCATGATGTCATACGCAACGGTTGTTCCGTCAATGGTGCCTGCTACAACGAGGCCCGCGTTAACTCTATTCATACAGTCCCTCCTTTCTTCATCTTGGAGCGAAGCTCATTGAGCACCGCTGTATTGGGTACTAAGGTGACTCCTTCAAGAGCACCCATCAGTCTGGCCTCGCGTCCGCTGACAATGGCGCGTCCGTCGGGCATTGTCTCGTAATGTCTTCCTTCTGGCAGACGGGATTTGTCAATCAATACATACATAGCTATAATGTTTTGAATTTACTCGAATGATGGCGATATAACCTTTTTGTTGTCGTCTATAACTTGACTGTCGTTCTCTACGACAATATCACAGCCTGAATAGAGAGAAACGTCAGCCCATACGTTGAATCCTTCAGGGAACGAGAAGCCTTTCTCGCTTGGAATGAAGCTGATGTTTGGCGTAGTACCCAAGGAAATGATGGCTCCCGTTTTGAGGTTCTGAGCTTTCCAGTGAATGCGGAACAGGCATCTGCGGTTTTGTGGCACGTCTCTTCCGTTATATCGTAGCTGCATTTCGTAGCTTGCCCGGATGCTCATGTGTACATCTTGCCTGTTTCCCGTCAGCTGAATGGGGTTTGCGTGCAAGGTGTCGTTGAGCGTCATCGTGAACTGAGTAGTGTAGAAGGGGTTGTTTTCTGACAAAGGATTCTGCCAAGCTGCATCCGCTTCCTTGCGCTTGCCGTAGCAGCGAACCTTGAACTTGGTCTGAATCATTCTCGCGTCAAAGGTCAACGTCTTAGTCTTTACTCCTGTCAGTTGCAGATTCTCTATCTCTTCTTCCGTGAACTGCCTCCAGCCGCTTGCTGATGTACTATCCTCTTTCACCCAAAGATAGCTTGCCTCGTTGTCGGAAACTTCACCATCAGTACCTATCAGCTGTGCGTTTACAGAACGTGGCCAAGGAATATCAAGAATGGTCTGACCAGTAGGAATAACATCTGTGAAGGACAATGGATCAAGCAGAACTTCGTCACCACAGTCACCCTTCATCACAGTCATATCCGTATTGTAGTTCTCTGTAGTAAAGTCAATGCTCTTCAAGACGCGCATCGTCAGACCTGTACGGGTGTCAACGAACTTCAAGACGGCATAGATGGGCATTGCTGTCAGACGTGTCACATTCTTGTGGACGATAAGGCACAAGTTGGGAACGTTGTCACACCATGCAGCATTGCTTCCGTCACTTATCAGGAAGTCTTCACTGCGCCATGCTGCTTCATGAGTCAGCTCGCCAGTCTCTTCGTCGTAGATGTCAACATCATCTAATACCGACTGTGCAGGATTGGAAATGCGGCCTGTCTGATAGTCACCCTCTATAGGCATCTGTGTGTACCATTCTATATCGCTCAGTGTGACAAAGCCAGTCATGATGTTTGAAGGGTCATTGACAAACACCTTTCCACCAAGAATGCAGGGCACCCATTTTCTATCATCTTCAAAGGTGTCCTCAGCAGTATAGAACATCTGACGTGTACTACCACCAAGGATTACGATGTCTGCCGACATCGACAGTGCATCGAACACCATTTGGCTGGAATTGGTTCTACTCTTTATCATATCTCTTTCGTTTTAGAATACATAATCTGCAGGCATGTTAACTACCTGTCCGCTATTGCTGAATGTGGCAATGCAAGTGATTAGGGCTTGTCTGTAGGTTATCATCCACCCACTACCCATGTCACCGCGTACCAGCTTTATCCTGTTGCTCTTCGCGTCACCAACTATTGGGTTGCCGTCAGGACCGACAACAACAGGAGTCCAAGACAAATCTTCGCTGGTCTGCTCAAACTCTTCGGTTGCGCTGTTGTAGCCCGTACTGCGTTTCCATGCTATCCGGAAATCATCGACGTTCATAATACGGCTGGTAATATCTTCGTCGCCAAACCATACGTGCATGGTCAGAATAGTGTTGACATTGCCACCTCGGAATGTGCGTCCGTTGCTGGTGGTAATCTCGCTCAGATATACGGTATTGCCGCCTACAGGAGTCCAGTCGGTACAATTCCAACAAGGCTCTTGTCTTGTTCCGTCAACCAAACATTCCCAGAGAATGCCGTTGTTCCACACACGGCTAATCTCCAAGTCAACTTTCCACTCCTGCATCATCTTGTCATGCAGCTCTGCGTCTGTCAGGTCGCTGTATGATGCGTCATTGCGGTATTGCAACCACATGGCACGGGTGTATGTTCTGAAATGGTATGGCTCGCTAACGGTAACTCCATCATGTACTATCGTTGGGTTGTCAATCCATTGTCCTCTGTCTGTTCTTACGATGGTGGCAGGCCACTTGATTTTGTGAGCGTGCTCGTAGAAGATTGTGTTGACATACAACGATGGCATTTCCTTGTTGCGTGTCGAAGGAAGAATACCTTCATCGTCAAGGATGGAAGGGAGAATACCAAGAGCAAGTGCGTAGTTCTCTGCATGGAGAATGGGCTGAGTGACATTCCAGTAGTGTGTAAGACGGTGGTCCGTTGAACTCAACTCCCAATAGCTCTGGCGTAACGGATTGGTGGTGTTGCCTCTACGTGCAACAGTCATGAAGTCCTTTGGTGGGAAGTTCTTCTTGCCAGGCACCTGATTGTCATCCCAAAGAGAGACAACCATCACGTCACGCTCCATACCTTCATTCAGGGTCATGCTGTGAACACGTAGCCATGAGGTATAGTATTCGTAGCCGTCATCACCTGTTTCGTCATCTACCTTACCATAGAGAATGTCATTCTCTGCAATGGCAGGGTGACGGCCTTCTTTCTCTTTGTGCATGTAGCACGTATATGTTCCGTCGCCATTATCCACAACTTCCTCGATGTCGCCACCACCACTGAAAGAGTAGTCTTGCTCCATGATTTCGAGGTAGTTGTATATCAGCTTACGAATCATCATCCAACCTCTCACAACAAGGGCATCCGTGCTGATGGTGGCAGTTTCGGCATCCATGTGAATGCCTGTTCCGTCCATATCTGGAGAGCCACCAGGAGAGCGTAGAATGTTTCTGAAAACTATCTCGCTGGCTTGTAACGCTTCCTGTACTGACAGTGAGCCTTGCACACAATCCCTTACTATCAGACTGATAAGGTCTGCTGCGCCATCTGGAGTGATAGCGGCTCCAGTGTCTTTCTCGTCACCGGCAATAGGATGCTCACGATGGTACTCACCAAACCATGCAGACATCAGAGAGCGCAATCCTTGCTCAAAGGTGATTCGGCCTTGGGCAAGATCGTCGTTGATGCGTGAAAGGAATTTCTCTCCACCATAGTTCTCGATAAGGCTCTGTATCTGCCTGCTGGTATAACCGCCACCGCCAGCACCGCCACCTGATGCGTTACTGCCAACGGCCTTGTCTATCATGCGCTGAATGGAATTTACCTGCTTCTCGTTACGAAGAGTGACTTCGTAGGTGGGGATGCCGTTGTTTCCGCGCTCTCTGATAGTCAGCACGTCTATAATGATACCTTCGTCAATGCCAAGGTCATCATCTTTAAAGAGGAAGATGTCACCTGCATGAAGCGTATCATGCAGGCTGGTTTCTCCGTTCTTTATGGCAGCGTCGTGCTGTCTGGCCATCCATATTTCATCAATACGTGGCTGATAGGTGAAGCGTGTGGTGTCATTCTTCTGCAATGCCTCAATAGCTGCATCAAACAGCTTTTCACTGGCAGCAGAAACATATTCGTCTGGCAACTTGATACCTGTCAGCACATAGTGGTCACCTGTCTTGATTTGGAAATCCTTGTATGGGAACCAAAGGTCAAGGGAGTCATCTCTGACCCTCTCTACCTTGCATTCCCATTGACCGTTGCTATTCTTGATAGGTCTGTTGGCCATCTTGAAGCTGCGAGAGCCACACATACCATCCTTCATGTCGATGGTAGCACCTTCTTCAAAGACTTCTGCAAGGTCAAAGCCAAGGATAGGGAGCGTAATAGTGAAATTGGGGACGTTGCCCTCTCCATATACTCCATTATCGGTTATCTGCTCAGCAGCAGCTATGACATCAACATCATGCCCTGCATATTTCATTCCCTCTAACGTGGGATGGATATTCTCGGTGTCGTTACTTCCGTCAAAATAGATATTTCCCGGTCTGATGCCGTAGTCCTCAGCTTTTAGACTCTGCAACCAAGGACGGTGCTTGTCTTTGGAGAAATAGCCAGTGAATCCGTTGATGGTGGCTATGCCGCGCTCGTCATCACAGTCTGTACCGCCATGCTCTTTCACCCAATCGTATAATGACTTATTGGGGAATCCAGGCAGCATCAGGCGAGATACCGACATGTTGTTTGGCAGGTTCTCGGTTGCATAGTTCCTGTTTGAGAGAGGGAATGCGCCTTTCTCGATACCACCAACAAAGTACACGGTGTCACCTTGCTTGATTGCTTCTGAGAAAGCGTTCATAGCTGCCTGATCTGTCTCGTCTCGGTCATCCTCTGGGTTAACTCCTGTGTACTCGCAATATATATGGCAGCGTTGTGAATCATAAGTCATGCTAACATAGCCCTTCACGGTGATGCCGTTGGCCATGATGCGAACAATATAGTTCGGTCTTTCCGTCAGACCGGGATATGATTTTGAACGCTCTGTAAAGTATTTTGCGTTGAAATCAAGGTCAAGCCAAAATGCGGCATAGTGAAGACCGGAGGTTTCGTAGTTTGCCTCTATCCTTTCCACATGGGCGAATACCTGCAGGTTAAGTTCTGCATAGTAACGTGTTGGCAGGTTCTCTTCGCTGCCGTAGGCTTTCAGACGTGTGATAACTTGCTGGTCTTGCTCACTGATGCGCTCTATCTCGTAAAGGCCGTTACCTTTGCCGTAACGGAACGTGTCGGGAGTGAACACACCATTGATACCTGCAATCACTATGTCACCTCGCATGATGAAGTTAAGACCAAAATCTGAGTTGATTTTAGTTATAGCTTCCCAGCAGGTAATATTATCAACGGAAAGGGCTACACTGGTCTTTCCGTAGCTGTCGGTTTTCTCGGCACCAGTAGGGTCAACATACTGCTTGTAGGCATTAACGAAATCGCTCTCTCTGCCTACAGCAAGTCCGCGTTGTGCATTTCTTGCAGTATTCAGACCTATCAGAATGAAGCGGCCCGGGTACAGCTCTTCCAAACATGCCTGTACTCTATCAAGAAGGTCATCGACGCTCTCACAGTAGAATGGGAAAGTGGGCAATCCAGTATAGTGCATCTGATTGTCATCGAGCACTATGTCAGTAAAGTCACAGCCTACTATTTTGCTCTGAGAGTCAGATACGAATTTGATGCTGTCATATACGAATCCTTCGCCATACGTTCCCTTGCGGGCTTTCTTCAATACGGTTGGATCGTAGTTGATGCTGTAACGCTCACCACGATAGTTGATATAGTCACCAATCTGGAAGCTGACCGGGTTTGCCGACTTGACCGTAACGGTCAGGTAGCACTCAGCCATCCATTCATCGTGAAGCTCAAGTTCTTTTACTTGCGCTTTCTCGACCCCTTTGGTGCTATATACTTTCCACTCGCTCATGACAGGACAACATCGGTTACAGGGTCGTTGACCTTGAATGTTACTTCAAATATCAGGTATTCGCCGTTCTCGTCAGACTTCCACTTGGCACTATCAGAGATAGAATCAAGCCTTACATTTTGTCTGCCGATACGGGTATAAGAGGAATAGAGCTTGAACAGCCCCAGCTTCAAATGATTTAGGAAGATCGGAAGAG
>ERZ842401.1324-NODE-1324-length-35754-cov-5.049413_pt1 | contig 35754 bp, 42 predicted proteins | sample MGYA00521270_ERZ842401 | MGnify/ENA primary metagenome ERZ842401 (study PRJEB31892, sample SAMEA3878208) | bioreactor metagenome | biome: Moose rumen | place: Sweden | collected 2011-10 | study: EMG produced TPA metagenomics assembly of the PRJEB12797 data set...
CAGAAACCCCAAAATATTATAACGGCAATTTATATAAGTTTAAGGGTGTGCCTGAAAATGAAAATTTATTAGAATGGAATACATTATTAGATGAGCAGCCAAAGAATGTACAGAAAAATATAAAACGTCTTCTTTCCGAATTAGATAAAGAAGGAATATTACAAAAATTAAAAGAAAAAGCATTCCTAACTAAGAGTGCGGAAGGGGAAGATTTATATTATGCGTTGGCATATGTTGCACGTAGTGAACAAGAAGATTCTAATGATGAGGAAGGATTTAAGCGTGCGTCAATGCTTCTAAATAAATACGGTATTCACGGTCTGCGTTATTTAGACCAAGACAGCAGGAGCAAAGGCGAGGGAACACACAATTTCAAAGAACGAATTGAATAGCAGGAAGATTAAATAGCAGAAGTTTTACCATCCGCATGGCACTTCAATTTTTCAACCCTTCAGTTTTTCAATTTTTCAATATTACGAATGGTGACATTTCAATAACTTGTTCGTCATAAGAATATGTATAATCGGCAAAACGAAATGTGCCGCTTTCCAAAACGAAATGTACCAAAAATAAAAAAACGAAACGTGACCTGAAATAGATTTTGAATGGCGTTTGTATGTATTTCAAAAGCCATGCAAATAATTAAAGAAAGAAGGTTGAGGACTCTAAATCTCAACCTTCTTTCTTATTACGTGCTAATCATTGAGAAGTGTTCACGTGCAACCTCTTTACAATAGTCCCTCCACGTTTGGAATACTCTATCCTCCTCTGCGTGTGTTTCTGGAGCTGTACGCATATTGGCACTCAGCGCCAGTTCCTCGTCGAGGCTATATTTGCACCTGATGAGTATCGTCACAAGGTCGCCGTATGTTGTTTGCGGAGTGATGTGTATGGTGTCTTCACTTGCGGTTATCATGCCGCTTTCCGTATCTTCTTCTGCATCATAGCGGAAGAAGAATGTCCTGTCAGTCAGTTTCTCAAACCGCTGATAGTCTTGCGTAGGTATGGTTGTAATAATCATAATTTAGCGTGTTAAAGGGTATAGCAACAATGGCAACGTGGAGAAGGTCCCAGAATTATAGTAAACTCCGTTATTGATTGTTACACCTGCATTGCTGCCAGACCTTGACATTGTAACATATGACAACGTGCTTTGCCAGATAGGCATGTTTAGAAGTCTAAGACAGTTATTTAGTTCCGTAGCATTGTTATTGAGTATATTGTACTCTGCATAAGTACCCATATACCCTTGCAGGCTGATGGTGTCAATTGTTTTGTTTATTGCATAGCATTTACCAGGTAGTGTATTATTACCATTAGACGCTACATATCGCTCTGTCATAGAATACCCGTTAAGAGATGTACGGTCTCCTATTGTCGTAGGAAGTGATGTTGTGACAACACTGCCGCTTGTTGCTAATACCTCTTTATGTAGCACTATTCCATGTCCTGCATTTATCAGTGCACTAGTCAGTACTAGTACACCTACTGCATCCTCGGCCATAGTCTCAGCATCGTACTCCTCACGCAGATAGTAGTTACCATCTTTCTGCAGAATAAACACGCCTGTGGCTATCGGTATATAGCGCATGGTAAGATAACGAGTTGGTATAGCTGCTTTCACAGAGATAGGTAATACACGATAATCGTCTGTGCTTGTGCCACTGATTGTATAGCGCATACCTCGCTGTACTATGAATGTTATCTGACGTGATATAGGTACTGTGTATTGTGTCGCAGAACCATCCTCCAACGTCACCGTGATAGTCTGACCGACTGGATTGAATGAACTGTCTGCACTGCCTACTGTCAGCACTACTGTCTCATACAGATTGGTATTTGCCATTTCGTCTATGGCATCCTGTACGTTGGTGGCAGACAAGCCTGTGCGAGTGTTGTTGAATGGTACATCGGAAGCAGAGACTTTCTTGTTCCAGCCCAGTATGTCGAGTGTCTTCTCAGGCACTGCGGATGGCTTCACGTCTATGTAAGATGTAAACCTTGTCAATTCCGTGGCACTTGTATAGCGGTACACATACACCTTGACAGTACCCTCCAATTCTTCCTCATTGTTATGTGCCGACCATATTCCGAATACACGGAATGATGCAGTGGGATATACCGTGCCTGCATCGTCAGCGAACTGCGTATAGTTCTGCAACACCGCCTGCTCCACAGGGACAAACAATACATCTAAGTCAATTCCTATATTCCAGAAGAGCGGTACACCGTTCGCCTCATCGATGGTGAGGTCTCTGCTTACCATGTCGTTGAACATGACAGGTGTCACACCGCCTCCACCACTCGCGCTGATAACATTCCCCTCGATGGTGATGTTCTCACCTGCGGTCAGTGTGTTTTGCTTACCCCTCAGTTTCTCATCTATTTCCCCCCTCGTATAGACATCTATAGGAGCGTCACCACCACTGCCGTTGCTGATGGACGACTCAAACTCAACGCTTTCTGCAGTGATGCTGCCGCCCTCGTCCTCCGTTTCCTGAAAGGAATGAGCGACCAGCGTCACGGCGCGCACAACATCCAGAGTCACCATGCCGTTCTCACCTCGGTTCTCATAGAGCACGGCAGTATAGTTGCCTGTCTCCGTCTGGTTCCTGCCCGGGAATGTGAACCTCACCGTACCGTCAGTGATTTCTACATCCTCGATCTGCGCAGTGACGCGTGTAGGCGAAAGAAGTTCCACCACCACGTCCTTGCCTGCAAAAGACTCCGGTACCGTCACGCCGCCCTCGCAGCGTGATATGTGCCATATAAACGATATGTCGTTGCCTATTCTCTTTTTCATCAGTAGTTATACGTATATGGTGTTCTTGGTCTGTAAGTTTCTTTCTCTATCAGTATTTCAAATGCTTCATAATCCGTCATGCCGTTCTGCACATACAATAGATAAATCGGCTTACTGCAGACAAACTCGTGGATGACCGGACATGTTTTGGGAAACACCTTCGAGGTAAATGATGCAGACAGACTGGCCCGGCTGTAAGAAGTATATACTCCTGGGTCCCCGAAATACATTACATAGGCGATGGCCAAGTTTGTGTTGTTGGCTGGTGCAGTGACAGGCGTGGGCGAGAACAAGAGTTTGTCAGCGTCTAGATAATTGGATGCATAGCCTCCATATACTCTCCTTACTCCATATATAGGATGCTGGCCGTCAACCACTGTTGTCATTTGCGTGCAGTGGTCATAACCACTCTTGTAGGGTACGGACTTGCCCAGCGGCACCCATTCCAGTTTCGATGCGCCAATCGTCTGCCGTCTGTAAGTCATTGCATTCATAAGCCTCAGTCTCCCAATGTAGTTACTAATGTATTAACTGCTACTATCCACCTGTCACCAATCCATAAGCAGTTCACCTCATAGTCCGTACCACTCTCAAACGTGATACCCGACTGATACATCTTCGTGCCAGTGCCAGCAAAAGATATAGGAGTGCTGCTGCCTGCCGTGAAGTATATCGTCACTGCTCCGACATAATCACCCATGCCGCTATTCAGCGTAACCACTAAGTTCGTCACGCTACCCGATACACGATAGCAACTGTTCAATGTAGGAGTGATAGTAGTCAGTGATGTAGTCTGTACGCTTGCTTTTGCTTCGGCTATATCTAACTTTGCCTTGTCTGCAGCACTCATCAAACCGTGCATCGTTGTCGTAGCGTCGCTCCACTCTCCGAGTGCATCAAGGAATGCTTGGAGTGGTTTGTCACCGCTGGCGTCTTCGTCGTAATCATAAGACTTAACGTAATTCAGACTGCTGTCATATACCGACATGTGGCTGCTGATTGCTATAGGTCGCATATCTGTATCATGATTGGTGCAGAAGATATGGTATACACCCTCAGGGAATGTATGCCCATCTTCGTCCGTCTGGTCGGTATGCAGATATACAGAGCGGCTATGCGTCAGGTATGTCTCTGCACCACTGGTATAAACAAATACTGCATTGAGCGTTGGCAAAGAATCACCAACATCCTCGTAATCAGCAATATTCAACAAATCAGCCTTGTTGTTGACTAAAGTCGTGCTGGCTTTGCCGTTCAGAGCAGCAGCAAGCCCCGACACCTTTGACATCGGGATCTCGTCGAGGTAGTGACGTAGTGAGTCAATCAGCGTAGCAAACTGCTCTTCCGTAGGATACATGCCCGTGCGGAAGTAGCTCTTCAATATGTCTCTTGTAACTTGTGCCATAGCAGTAATTGTTTTTTATTGAAGTTTCATTATGTATGCCAGGACATAGTATGGCGGACGGTTTTCGTGGCTGGATAAGGCGTTTCGTGGTCCGGCTGCATCTGTCTGTCGTGTTACATCACTCGCAGTCCAGTTGACAGTACCCTTACTACGGTCATTAGCCCCTCCACTTTTCCAATCGTGCGATGCTCCCTCTCTGCGCATATATTGTGTATGCGTATGCTCCGCCACTCCACTTTCTTCAGCCGTCAGCTTGTGTTTCTTCTCGCCATCAGCATTGCCGTACTGGTTGTATTCCGAGTCTGTGCTGCGATACCCAACTATAAACCTTCCGCTGAGGTCAGGCAAGCGAAAATAGCCTGTCTGTGTCGTATAGGTATTTCCGTCTGCATCCTTTGTACTGTTAAAGGCATTTCCTATTGCAGCATACAGTGCAGGGTACTGTTCCTTAGATAATTCACTGCCGTCACACAGATGATAGCCGTTAGGCACTTGCGTACCCGCCCACATCTTCACTATGCCCAGCGGTTCACCTACGAGAGCCTGCACCGTGGCATTCAACTGTGTCAGCGCCGTGTGCAGTTCGCGGTTAGTCTGCACCTCCGTAAAGTCGTCCCATGAGTAATGCTCCGTACCGAGACCGGCAACGAGCGAACGTCTGGTATATGCCTTCGGATATGAGTAGCCGTCAGCCGTCACTGGCACGTCCTGCTTGTTTACATACATGCCGCTGTCATTGTCACCGCCCTCGAAGCGCAGCACCTCACCCTGCGGAAAGTCTGTAGTGCGCAGAAACACGTAGCCTTCACTCCGCTGTCTCGACTGTGTATTGAGTTCACAGCCTCGCAGTATGACCTTGTCACCTGCAATGTTTCCTAGCATCTCCGTCATGGCCATGTGCTTCGCCATATAGTCGAGCGTTTCGCAGTCCATTGGGAAATCCCTGTTGTCCTGTGTAAGGTAGTTGCCTAAGATCTTGTCCATATATATAATGTGTTATAAATTGTAATAACTGATGCCGTAGCGCACTGATGCCAGCTTGTATTTGTTCACCACCGCCCTGAGTTCGAGTTCGCTGACTGTTCCGTACAGTTCCTGCGGCACCTCCACCCAGAATCCGAAGCCCTGCGAACCGTTGTAGCCGCGACGGTAGAGTATTCTTCTTCCCATGCCCCTGCGCGGTATTCTGACAAACAGCCTTGTCACCCTCATGTGCAACATGATGCCACTGGTGGCAGTGTCCTCATTCTCCGTGATGCGTATGCGCCGCAGTGTCTGGTCGAATCGGTCGTTGAGCACCGCCCTTAGGTGACACGTCTGGCCGTTGTGTCTCATGCGGTAGTTCATGTCGTCACGGAAACGCATCAGTTCCGTGTGCAACATTCCCACAGGCGACACCACCGCCCTGCACAGCGCCGTCATCCGAGGCCTGCGCAGACACATTGGCAGCAGCAGCACTGCCAGGCGAGAGAAAGAAACGTCATACTTGCTCATTGTAAGGTATCATGTTAATGTTCAACTGTTCAGCCTTCATATATCCGACCACGGGGGTATAGCGTGCATCTATGGCGGTGATGGTGCTCTCGCCGCTCACCGACACGCTGACGCCTTTCATCTCGGCAATCTTCACACCCTCGAGCACCTGCAGTTTGTCAACCAGCGCCATATTGGTGTATTCGCCGTTGAACGGCAGACCGCATATATAATCACTGATGGCATTCTCCACCCTCTCGCGTACCACCTGCGGCGACATCATCGTATCATAGTATATGTCTATCTCGCAGCTGAACCGGTCTGCTTCCTGGTTCACCAGTGCTATGCGCACGCCGGCATCCTTTATCTCCGCAAGGTATGCAGTCAGCTGCGTTTCTGCGTCCTGGGCGAGCGGTGCCAGTTCACCGTCCGTCTCGCCCGCCACCTTAATGGTCAGCAGTGCTGTGTCGGCACTCTCCGTGGCGGCGGCATACTTCACCACGTGGGCTGCCCTTATCTCCGCCTCTTCCATGCCGGTGGTGTCGTAGCGGTCGGTGTCCGTCATGAGCGGCTTGTCGAGCATGAACGCCAGCGCCTTGTCGCGGTACCACTTCGGGCGGTGCGGCATTATCTGTTCTATCTCAGCCTCCACGTCGCTCTTGTGCTCGTCCAGCAGGCACTCCAGCACCCACACGGCTGCGGCCACTATGTAGAACAGCACGCTCTCAATGCTGACTTTTGGGAATACATCGTTGAAACGACTTCCTATGGTGAAGCCATAAGCTCTGGCCAAGGTCTCATTCCTCATGAAGTCCTCGCACATCGTCTGTTTTATCTCGTCTATCGTTCGCATATCGTTTTTTGTTTAAGATACAATGAAATCAATGTCCACGGCCATGTAGCCAATTCCACCGACCCTTACATTCCCTGCGCTATCATCTATGGCCGTTGCCGGACTGTAGCCTCTGTTTGCGTATATCTTGGCTATAGATGGCAAAACAACGTCAGCAACCTGAAGAGTCTGCCCGTCAGTCAGATCATCCGTTACGGCTATGCCGTTAAGCGCACTCGTTTTAATCACTCCTTCAAGGCTGCCGCACGCAATGAGCTGCACGTCGAGCATCGTCTGCCTGTCCTTGATTGTTACCTCCATAGCCCTTATTGTATTATAATTGTTCCGTCATCCTGCATTATTACGCTTTGCACGTCAATCCTACAGGCTCGTATCATTCTCTTTGTCTTTGCTGCCCACATCCTGTCTGTATTACCGCCAAGTTGACTGCGTGCGTCTGCACCGAGTAGCGGGCATTCTTTCCACTCTCCAGGAGCAGTGGACAGCAGCAGTTCCACTGTCTGCGGTTCTATGTCACCAATGGTCAGCTTGCCGTTTTCTATGAGCAAGTCACTGGTATTCGTGTCTATCAGTATGCCTTTCATTGCTTCACCCTTTCGTTTTCGTAGTCACTGCGCTGGCTTTTCCTCAGGGTTGCACCATACCATGATGTCATGCCAGCCTTGAAGGCAGCGCCGCCGTCCTGTGGAGTAATCGGAGCGTTTGCCATGGCATTCTTGAGATTGTTAATGTCATCCTCTATGGCATTGAGACGGGTCGTAAGGTCTTCCACCTTTACCATACCGCCCAGTTCACCGCCATTGAGTTTTATGCCTTCTTCCGTCATTTCTATGCTCATATTGCCAACGGTTGCCAGAATACTCTCCACGTCTTCCGTCAGCAGGACAACTCCTGCGGCATAACCGTCGAGCATACCTACTACCACGTAGCTTCCAATGCGGGGGAACAATACCAGCCCCACCTCTGCATCTTGATTGGCCTGTAGGTTGACTGCAAGTAATGGTGCTCCGTCATCAATAGGCTGTGCGTCAATGGTTCTTGCTTTCGTGTCAACTGCTGTAACAGTACACACTATAATGCTCTGCGAAACATTACCCTTTGCTATCTCTTTTATAATGTCTGCTATGGTCATACGCTCGTCCTCATGCCTAAAGTTATATTCTGGCGATAACCGCCGGAACCGTATTTAATAGTGTTCTTCTTGACCTGATAGGTTCCCATTTTCTCACCGTCTATGATTATTCCGATTATGTCAAGTTTGTCCACCAACTTATATCCGAATGTAGTCAGGTTCCCGGTCAGTCCGTCCACCTTCAACCTCTTCATCTCCTGTTCTGCCCATGCCTTCAGTTCTGATTCTGTCTTGTTGTAGCAGTGCAGCGTGCGAAGCTCTCCGTCACTGTCTCCGACTTCCACTGTCACCTTCTTATTGTTCGGCATGACGGATATGGCCTTGACCTTCAGTTTTATTTCCTCTGCCTTCTGTTGCTCCAGTCCACCGTCATCAATAATGTTGATGCCTGTGGCAAACACCTGTGCTGTTTTGGCACTACGCTCAAACAGCACTCCACAATACAACACTGCTTTTCCGTCTTCGTATCGGAAGAAACTTCTCACTCCGTTTTTCTGAAGACTGTTGAGCAGTTCTGCTACCGTATTATCAGTAACACGGTACTGGCCCAAGTTCTGTTCACCGAACACCTTCACGTCTGTCAGACCTTGGTCTTTCAGCAGAGTTTCGATGTTGACACTCTTGTAAGCTTTCCTTACCGTCTTCATCTGCTTTAGTCTGAACATCTCGTCCTCACATTTGAGAGTGATAGGTGTCTTGTAGCCTATATTGCGTATATAGCCGACGAAAGCCACTTCCAGGTTGTCGTCATAGCCGAGACTCACCGTTACCTTGTCACTGCGCTTCAGCGGTATGTCTTTCAATCCGTCCCAGCGGAGTTTCTTCGGCAGGGTGATGGTGCACTGATCCGTGAGTGTCTCGGTGTCGCGCACTATCTCCACTTCCGTGACAAAGTCTAGTTGCCACTTCTTGTCGCTTTGTATGTCCACCTGTGCGGTCAGTCTGTACATAGTTGTTTAATGCTCATTTAAAGGCCGTTAATACTCCGTTGAAAATACATTGTAGTCTTCATCAGACAGTGCGCTGATTGACAGTTCCTGATAGTTACTGTCGGTAGCCTGGGTGCAGCCGAAATCAGTTATTACTATCTTGTTGATGTCGAATATGTCGAGGAAGGTGCTTTGCACGTCTATGGCCTCGTTGATTAACAGATAGTCACGCAACTCTTCCAGTCCTTCCTTCGGATAGTCATCCGTGAGCACTCCGTCCTTCTTTGCCTGAATGCCTACGGCTATTCTTATGTCATAGTCACCCATGCCGACATATTCTTTCACTGTGCCGTTCATTCCTACGAGTTGAGTTGTCACTATGTTCTTGCGTCGGCTGATGTTCACTATAGCGTCATTGATTACCAGCTTTCCTCCTTCTGGTTTCTCCATGGTCAGCGTTGCCATTACATAGCGGTCTGTCCAAAACGACGGATCTGTATATGGTGCATGAATATCCTGCGCATTCATCACTCCGTTCTCGCTTGTCCAGTCTGGCGACGGTTTCGTGCGTGCAGGCTTGAACTTATACAGTTCTCCTTTCAACTGAGTGGCAGCACCGAGTGCTACAAATTGAAATTTTATAGGTAACATATATTTATTGTGCTAAGTTTACATCATTGAGAGCGGAGAGCAATGCTCGTGTTATGGCTTCTTTCGTCTGCTCTGCACCTTCCCGCAGGTTGGTGGTGTGAACCTCGAAGCGGTCTATCAGCTTACCGATGGTTATTGTGACGTTGCGTATCCTGCCACCGTCACCTGCAGAACCGCTACTGCCGTCAGCAGTGGCAGAAGGTTTGAAGGAAAGTGTATTGCCGGAAGGGTCAGGAGTTATGCCCAGTGACTCTTTTCCCGTTTTCGTCTGAAGCTTCGTTGTGTCTGTCGTTGTCGTTCTCGGTTGCTGCTTGTGGTCGGCGTTCCAGCTTTCGTCAGCACGAGCCTTTCCGCGTTTCTTTATCTCGTCCCAGTCCAGGGCCCGCGCTATGGAGTTGTATATGTCTATAAACTCATTAAGCACTGAGTTTATCTTTCCTTCTATCCACCCCACAAACTCGCTGAATACAGACTTGACCGCCATTATTGCGCCTTTTATTGACTTGACGGCAGGACCGAAGACAGTAGCCAGTTTGTCAGCAATGGCATTGAACATGTTGACCACGAAGTTCCACAGCGACATCAGTATGCTCTTCGCGCCATTGTAGAGCGACATGAATGCGCCTACGGCCTTGTCCTTTACCCATGTTGCGCCCTCGACGATATAGTGCCATGCAAGTTTTGCCGCTTCCCACAGGTTCTTGAAGTAGCTAACCACAGCCTTGACGAATGCTCCGAATATCACCTTCAAGAGTTCCAGCGCAGTGAACACAGCCACCCTGAAAGCCTTGCATTTGTCCCACAGAATCTTGACTGTCGCTATTACCACGGCTATGCCTGCCGCTATCCATCCGACTATGGGAATGTTCATGATTGCCACGCCTATGGCCCTGCAAGCATTTACCGCCATTACCTTGAGTCCTTGAAAGCTTATGCCAGACAGCAGGGTACCTATATTGAGCAGACCAAGTTTCCCCAGACAAGACATTATACCAGAACCGATCATCGTAAAAGCCTGCTTGCCTAATGGTCCGAGAGGCTTGAGCAACTTATATGACAAATCAAATAAAGGAGCCAATTGCGCAAGAGGTGTTATTCCTGAACCAATAGCCGACACCCACAGAGAAACCCCTTCAGTTGCTTGAAAGAAGGAAATCTTCAAATCCTCTATATGCTGTTTAATCCTGTTCTGTTTCTCCGCATATGAGTCCATAACTACCGCCGCCTGTTCCTCAGCCGATTTGGTACCCGTCACCGCATCAGTGAACGATTGAAGGCTGTCTGTACCCTGAACAAGTGCACGTGCAGCGTTGGCATTCTCCATGCCGAAGAGCTGACTGAACAGTGCAGAGTTGTTAAGCACGGGCTTCAGCAGTTCCAGCCTCTCTTTCAGTGTGCGGTTCTTGTCGGCAAGTGCAAGTACGTCAATGCCGGCGCGCTCCAGTTCTTCTCTTGTGTCCTTCGGCAGAAAACGTCCTTTCGAGAGTATTGCCAGCGTATTGCGCAGTGCCACACCTCCCTCTGAACCTTTCTTTCCTGCCTTGTCGAGCACTTGGATAGCCGCATTCGTTTCCTCAAATGACACGCTGGCTGCCTTTGCTGCCATTCCGCATTGTGAGAGAGCTGCGCTTATTGCTGGCAGTTCTGCACTTCCTTCTTGACCTGCTGCAGCCATAACATTCATCATATCTGCCATAGTCTTGCTTGCCTGTATAGGATCATCAAGACTTACACCGTATTGGTTCATGGCGGTAGTCAACACTTCTGCAGCCGCAATGCCATCACCTCCCATGAGCTTGCTCGTTATCTGTATGCTGTCACCCATTGCACTCAGAGCCTCAGGGCATTTTGCTAACTCTGGGGTCAATTGAGACAACAAGAGCTTATATCCTTCTACTGCTACACCTGCATCTGTGCCAAACGCTTTGGCAGAAGAACGTGCATATCCCTCTATATCTTCTAATTTCTCACCTGTTACACCTGCCACGGCAGAAAGCTCGTGCATCTGACTGTCGAGAGAAATACCTGACTGACCAAGTGCGTCAAAGCCACTGGCTATTTTCTCTATACCGTCGCCTATAACTCCAAACTGGGCTGCATAGGTACACATTTTGGCAACTGCGCCACTTGCAGATGTCACCTGGGCGTCAAACTTGCCTGTTGCCTCACTCATTCCTTGAATTTGTGCGGAAAAGTTACCGGCAATACTAAATATGTATTCAAAAATTTGCATAATTCAAATTTATCACTTACCTTTGCTCCAGAGAACCAAATTTCAAGCCTTATGATAGAGTCAATAGTTATATTTATATGTGGTATTTTTATTGCTTTGGCATTTTTTCTTGCTTTAGTAGTACTACCATTGAGTGTCGTGTACTTTATAGTGTCATGGATAAAGGAAATCTTTAGTGGAGAGACCAAAAGTAACGCAAACTCCGGCATTGTATGGTTTGATGCCATATTTTAGTCTTTAATCTTTTTTGTCGAAAGATTTTACAATAGCCTCGTTCACTGCCTGGACGAGGTTTTTTCGTCTCCATTGCTCAAGCCACAGTGCCTGCGCATAGTCTGACGCAAACTCTTCGGCACTATCTGTAGAATCTTTATGGAGGTTGGAGCGGATCAGGGCACTCATCATCAATAGAGCCTCTTCTCCGCTCGGTTCTCCCTCCACCTTCAGCAGGTGTGCCTCTACAAGTTTTTTATACTCGACATGCAACTGTTGAACACCTTGTTCAGCTGTTGCATCGTAGCAAGAAACAGTACGCTGTCGTTGCGCAAGAACTCAGAGCCGCCCAGCCACGTGCCGTCAAAAAGCACCTGACCGCTCCTTACTTCATCCGTCTTGCCAACCTTGGCGGCAGCTTGCATGGTCTCCATCGTAGGGCGATGGAAGTAACCAATGTGCAGTTCTCCGTCATCTACCACATCGATGCGCACTACCTTACGATGCTTTGCCTTCCACTGCTTTATCTGCTCTTCTGATATGCCACCGTCAAAGGTAGTCTTCGTTTCTTCTTTCTCGTTCATGATTCAATAGGTATTTAATGACTGTTTAATTACTTGTTCCATTCTATATGCGACATGATGAGGCCAAGTTCTACCTCCTGTCCTGTATCACCTTCCTTCCAGCCCCTGCCGTTGTTCTTGAACATGCAGTTGCGCAGTTTGTCGGTAGTCACGATGCCGTTGTCAGGCATGTAGTTGACGATGATGTCGAATGGAGCGATGTCCTGCAGGCGGCCATTCGGTGACTGTCGCTGGATAGCCTCCACCTCCTCCTGATAGAGCGTTATCTTGCCGTCGCATGTTATGCGTCCCTTCGCATAGCCTACAGGCAAGCGACCGGCACCATGCTTCACCACGACCTCCTGGTCATCCTTGTACTCAATACCGGTGATACCTGTCACCGGTACCCCTGCGATGGTGCAGACCACGTCTGCCCAGTCATATACTTTGCCATTGATAAACGGCACGCCGTTGTTAATTCCACTTGTCATAGCACTTTATTCTAAACTTTTAACATAGCCTATCTTTACATTCATCCTGCGGACTACACCGACGCTGACATTCTTGATGACAAACTCAATGGTAGAGTTTGACAGTACGTCTTGTTCCGGGTCCACCTTAACCTCATAGCCTGACAGTTCCCCTGCCTTCTCCATGTCCTCCAGAGCCTTTCCTGCTACGGTCTCAAGGTAAGAACATGAATATGGCTGGAGCTTGCCGGTCGTTGCGTCTATATACACGTTGCCCCCGAGTTCCGGTGCAATGTAGGTGCGGATGCCGCGCACGGCCTTGTCCATCGTGCGGACAAGTTCAATGCTGCTGTAGTCGCTTGTTGCACTGTCCATGTTGTGCGAGTCGTTCCAGTAGTTGCCCGTCACGCCCACGATGGGCATGAGGAAGAGGTAGCGCGCAGTGTCAAGGCTCTCTATGAGCGCCTTGTCAACCTCGCGTATCAGGGTGCCGTCACCGAATGCTGCAAGTGACACGCCGGCGGGGAATGCCTTTACCCATGATATGCTCTGCTGTACGGCGGCACTCGACAAATGGCCGAGGGCTATACCAATGGCACTTACCGTGTACTTGTTCACTGCGTTGGCTTCATCCGCATACAGTTCCGCAGCCGTACCGCTGCCAGGCTGCCCGATTACCACGCTGACGCGCGGTGCGCTTTCTGCAAGGTTGGTCGGCAGTGACTGGCAGCTGCTCACCAGCGGGGCATATAGCACAGAGAGAGGCGCATTCTCCAAGTCGAGGGCATTGGCCTTTGACTGAAGTAGTGCCACGTTTTCGGCTGTCACAGCGGTTGTTCCGTCCCAGATGGCAATCTGCCTGATGGCACCGTCGGCATAGTTCTGCATCTGCGTGATTTCCGCAAAGGTGTGTGTCTCCGGCTTTGCGAAGATACCTACATACAGAGTTATGCCGCTGTTAAGGTTGAATATGGTGTCCAGCTGATAGTGCATCAGTCTGATGGCCCACGAGGCACTGTCGCTTTCTATGCCGAGAGCCTCCGCGCGGTCTATCGTGCTGACCGCCTGTATCGGCTTTCTGGGAAACCCCGTGGGGATGTCTCCTGATGCCGGCACGTAGAAGAGCATGCCGCTCACGTGGTCATAGCCAGCGAGGCTCTTCGGAACGTTGCCGTTCTGTCTTGTGATTGTCAGTTTGTTCATTGTCGTATTTTTTGAGTAAGTTTATACAATACATATATTATCAAAAGCAGCAGTAGCAGCAACAGTACTGGCAGCACACTTCTGTGTGCCGGCACATTGCCTGTGCATACCACTTCGTCAAGTTGCACGTTCCTGTCACCGCGTGACATGCGGTCTTCGTGCGTGGTCTTCGTGGAGAGTTTGTGTCCTGCGGTGCTGTCATTGCGTGTTGAGCAGACCGTCTGTGTGTCCTTGCTCGACACCGTTTTCTCAGCATACAGAGCCAGGGGCGAGCCTTCCCTGCTCGTATCGAAGACCCAGAGGTGCAGCGTTTCGGCGGTCTCGCTCCTACCTGTTATCCTGAATACCTGCCGCAGTATGCTGACGGCCGAACTGTCTGCACAGCTCTGTGTCTCTATACTGTCATGTGTCGTCACATGTTCCGCGGTCGTGCCTGTCTTCTCCTTTTGAAGCGAGCTCGTCACACTTCTGCAACTGACTGCTGACAGGACAGCTGTCAGCATAAGCGCAAGACGGAATCTTCTCCACTGCTTTCCTGAACATGTTAACATCTCTTCTAAGACTTGAAATTTCTTTCTTGAGCGGAGCAACTATCGACTCTACAAGTATGTCGTTGGCCTTGCGCACGTTCTCCAGCTCGTCACTCTTCACCGTGGCCAGCTTGCTCTGCACCTCTGCCCTGAGGCTGTCAAGCTCTGCCTGGTACTTCTGCTTGGCCAGCAGGCTGCCGAGCCATGCTCCGAGTGGCGTACTGACGGCTGAGCAGCCCAGCACCGATACAAGCAGGGTTATTATTTGTTCGCTCATTTTATCGTTTTCGTTATCGTTATCGTTTACAACACTGTCTTCAGCCATGCCCTCACGTCGAATGATGGGCAGGCCTTTCCGGCATTCAGCTGATTATGGCCTACGATTCTGACCTTCGGGTGCTTTTCGTGAAAAGCTTTCACATACGCTGCCATTGCTGCCAGCTGTCCCGTGGTGCGGGTGTCCTTCGGAGTCTTGCCGTCGGAAGCAAGGCCGCCTGCATATACTATGTGGCGGCTCACAGAGTTATAGCCTTGTGCGCCATTCGTGACCTCCCAGTCATCCACCCAGTTGTCTTCGTTGTTGGCCACCAGCCGTTCCACGCTGCCGTTGAGGTGGAAGAGGTCGGTATATCCTACCTGCTTCCATCCCCTGCCGCCCTGTGCGACCGGCGAGGTGTGCCAGCGGCGTATTTCAGTCGCCGACACCTCTCGTCCCTCGCGCGTGGCGGTGCAGTGGATCACCAGATATTTCAGTTCTTTCCTTGCCATGGTTCTTACTCGCTTGGTGCAGTAGTCTGAACGGCTGATACGATGGCACCACGCGTGTACTTTGCCTTCAATGGAAGACAGATACCCCACTTGCGGAAATTGACGAGGTTACGGTGGTACTGTGGATCTGTGGCAGCTTCCTGGTGATAGAACTGTACGGAACCGTTAGCCTTCATCATTGATGGAAAGTGGAATGCAACAGAAGCATTGCGGTCTCCGGTCTCTGCTGTTACGCCCCAGCCGCGTTTGTTGCCTGCACTGGTGTAAGTGGGAGTCTCTGACAGTTCATAGATGTCGAAACCGTATAGGCGTGCTATCTTGCCTTCTGTCTGATTGATGTTGTATGCCTCACGGAACTTCTGATCTACAAGCAGAAGGTCATTGACATGCTCTGAGTTCAACACGAGAATACGGTTTGTTGCCGGCATTTTCATCTTGTCAAATGCAGCCTTGAGACTGACAATGTCTGATGGTGTGATACGCAGGCGTGACTCTGCTGCTACATACTCTCCAGTAGTGCGGAGCACTGGAGTTTCGCCAGACACGTTACTGTTTGGTGCAATGGCGTGTAGTGCCTTCTTATATACAGCTGCCTTCAGTGCCTCGCGGTGACGTTCCTGCACACTTGCCATCTTGTCGTATGATACAGCATGCAGCTCATCATCCGTTACGGAGGTTGCGGTGGTGTCGAACTTGTCAAGCGATATGGGCTTGTCGGCATCTTCGAGCGATGTTACCGATATGGGATATGTAGTGTTGTTTACCAGTACGGTAGGATCACCGCCAAGTTCGGTGAAGTGAATCACGTCGTTTTTTACATACTGGTCATACGAGCGGATACGGTCGTACCATCCCAGCTGCTCCGGTGCTGTGCGGAATGCCTTGATCATCTCACCTGTCCATATCTCGGTCAGGACACCGGCACAAAGTCCCGTCGGCATACCGACCACGCTGAGCAACACACCGGCACCCATGGCTATGTATGCACACAATTGCGAATCTGCACCGACAATAGAACCGCTGGTAGCACCCATTACTGCATTGAGCACGAGTGCAAACATTGCCATCACGAGGCAATGTGTAAATGTCTTAAGAATCTTCTTCATTTCGTTTTCGTTGATTAAGTTTTTAATACATGTTTAATAGAGTTCTACACCATACTCACCCTTGTAGAGGCGTGCATAGTCAGCTGGATGGTTTTTCTTGACCGTCTCCACCTCGTCAGCCGGAACCTCTGACAGTTTGGTAAGCTTAGCAAGGTCAAGAGTCTTGTCCGAGCCTGTCAGCGTTGCGGTTTGTGGGTTTATTACATCTGTCGGTTTCATAGCCGGTGCCATGAGCGACAATGTCTCCCTGAGTGATTCTACACCGACCTTCTTGCCGAGTTCTATAAAGTGGCTCTTTTTTGCCTCGGTGATTTTTCTTTCTGCCACAGCCGTATCGACAAGGGTCGTAATGGCTGCAAGTTCCAGTGCTGACGCATTGTCTGCTTTTTGCTTCAGGAGGTTTATAGCCTCCAGAACCTGCTGGTCTGTTGCCTCTTTGGCAAGTCCCAGCGCTAAAAGAATCTGTTCGTTCATTTTTTTGTTTACGTTTACGTTATTGTCTTTGTTCAACCTATTGTTTCCTGCATTTACAAGTGGCAGCACGCCGCACTCTTCTTCTGATGCAAGCGTGAGCAACTTGCCGGCGCATGTCAGTTGCAGTGCCTCGTCATTACCACCTATGTCCACTATTGACACCTCTGTCAGTTTTGATTTCAAGACGGTGGCACGCGTCTGACCTGCCAGAAGATACTGGGCTTCTGTCGTTGTCTCTACTATTTCGAGTCCGGCACTGAACATCTTCAGATAGCCGTTTTCCCACTTTTCCGCTACCAGTTTTGCGAATGGGTCATTCATGTCAAAGTCCGGTTCGCCTATGAGACGGTCACCCTCCACGCTGATATTTGTCATCTTGCCTATCGGCATGGCTTTTCCATCGAATCCTCTCTTGTGCATGTAAAGCAATACGGGATTCTTTTTGTACTGGGTGAGGTCTATGCCTTCCGTCATGACACGTGAGCCGTAACTGTTAAGGCCGCTCGTTGAGATTACTCCTTTTTTCATTGTCTTTGTTTCGTTTGTTCTTCTGATTCTCAGTGCAAATTTGCTAACATTTCACGACCTGCGCAAAAAGAGTGTAAGGTTTTTACCCTCTTTTTTCATATCTGCCGATTAATTAGCAATTTTGCATCACAAAAGCATATTAACACTAACAAATTGCATAATGGCGACAAAGAAAGAACTGGAAGAGAAAAAAGACTATGCGCGCATACTCTATCTGCAGGGCGAGAACCAGAAGGTTATTGCAGAGAAGACCGGTGTGTCTGCACAGACAATAACAAAATGGGTCAGTGCTGAAGGATGGCAGACGCAGCGTGCAGCGCAGAACATTACGCGTCCTGAACTCGTCAACAAACTGCTGAAGACTATAGACACGCTTATAGAAAATGTGTCCAAGTCTGGAGATCCGGAAGCAATTGCAGGACTTGGCGACAAGCTGGCCAAGTTTTCTGCTACCATCGAGAGACTTGACAAGCACACATCCGTTGTTGATGCCATTGAGGTGTTTATCTCTTTCGGCAAGTGGATGCAGTATCAGTCGCAGTTCGACGAAGACATTACTGCGGAACTGCTCAAGACGTTCAACAAGTATCAGAACCAGTATATCGAATACCTTATGAGGGGTAAGTTCGACAAGTAATAATCAGAACAGAATCATGCAGGCTACAAAGACAACACAGAAGGAAGCGCAGCTCCGGTGGAGGCAGCACTGTGAGGTGGTGCAGTCAGCCACCTCCGTCGTGCATGAGTCTGAGCAGTCCAAGGAAAGACGCATAAGACTGGTGCGGAAGGACTATGCTGCATTCGTTGACTATTACTTTCCGCACTATACTGTCAACCCTCAGACTGGCAAAAAGACCGACTGTGCGCCTTTTCACATCAAGGCGGCTAACCAAGTGCTGCGCGAGAAAAACCTGCGTGCTGTATATAAGTGGCACCGTGGTGCAGCAAAATCTACCCACCTCGATGTATTTATTCCTCTTTGGCTGAAGTGCCAGGAGAAACGGGAGATTAATGTGATGGTGCTTGTTGGCAAGAGTGAGGACAATGCCAACACTCTTCTTTCCGACATACAGGCTGAGTTACAGTATAATCAGCGTTACATACGCGACTTCGGCGAGCAGTATAATTCCGGATCCTGGGAAGAGGGCAAGTTCGTCACCAAGGATGGCACTGCATTCTTTGCCCGTGGTCGTGGTCAGTCTCCTCGTGGTCTTCGCTACCGTGCGAACCGTCCTGACTACATAGTCATTGACGACCTCGATGATGACGAGCTCTGTGAAAACCCTAACCGCGTTACGCGACTTACATACTGGGTTAAGGAGGCTCTGTTCGGTGCACTCGACGGCGGTCGCGGTCGTTTTGTCATGGTGGGAAACCTCATCAGCAAGAACTCCGTGTTGCAGAATATATCTGAAACCAAGGGCGTGAAGGTGTCGCAGGTGAACATCCTGGACTGCCACGGCAATGTGTCGTGGGCGGCCAAGTGGACAAAGGAGGAGGTACAGGCCATTGAGGACTTTCAGGGCTACCGGTCATTTCAGAAGGAGTATATGAACAACCCTGTCGTGGAGGGTGCCGTGTTCCGTGCTGACTGGATAAGATGGGCAAAGCGTCCCGCATGGAGGGAGTTTGAGGAGATTGTCCTGTATATTGACCCATCCTGGAAGTCTTCGCAGAAGAATGACTACAAGGCTGCAAAACTCTGGGGCAAGGTCAAGGACGGCCATCTGTGGCACCTGCGTGCCTTTGTCCGCCAAGCTACCGTAAGCGAAATGGTGCGGTGGTGCTATGACCTCTTCGAGTGGCAGCAGCGGCAGGGCATCGCAATCAAGTTCTACATTGAAGCGAACTTCATGCAGGACATGTTTCTGCAGGAGTTCACCAGTGAAGGACAGACAAGAGGCTATCAGCTGCCCATTCTTGCCGACAAGCGAAAGAAACCAGACAAGTTCCAGCGTATAGAGACGAGTGCGGCACTGTGGGAACGCGGTTTTGTGTTTTATGATGACAGTCAGCGCGACGACCCCGACATGCTTCGCGGCATAGAGCAGACCTTGTCATTCCAGAAGGGCATGCGTGGTCACGATGACGCACCTGATGCCGACGAGGCGGCTACGAGCCTCCTCAGCAGACATTCACGTATTAATAACTTTGAGCCTTCTTTTGGAAGGCGCAGAACACCCAAGAATATAATATGGTAAGAAAACTAATCAAGGCATGGATCTTCGAGTTCCGTCGCAGACATGCCGTCAAGAAAGCGCAGCGTATGGCTGACGAGCAGCGACGCAAGTATCTGGTCCTGGTATATAAAGGCAAGCCCGTAGTCGTTTCCATGCAGGACATCCGCCGCATGATACGCACCCACAGGTTTGGCAAGGGATTCACGGTTGAGACCGCACGCCGCATAGCACTGTATTCTGCCATGCCGTGCAGCCGTACATGATTAATGAACATGACAAAAAGACGATATTATGTTTCTTTCGACAGAAGACTACAAGGCCGTATGTGACGAGTTCGAGCTTGAGACCATCATGGCCGACGACATTTTCCGCGATCAGGCTGAGCACGCTGCCATTGAGCAGATAAACTCATACTGCAGCGCACGCTATGACATGGCTAAGGAATGGGCAAAAACTGGCAGTGAGCGAAACGCCATGCTGATTCAGTGTACCGTAAACATAGCCCTGTGGCTTATGACTCACCGTCTGCCACAGTCTATGGGGCATGAACGACGCGAGTGTCTTTATGAGGATTCAATAAAGTGGCTGCGTGACGTACAGGCTTCAAAGGCACGTCCTGCGTTTGCGACTTATGATACCGACGCAGAGACTGATACGCACAACCCCGTTGCATACGGTCAGCAGAAGCGTGTGACGTGCACGTGGTAAAGATGAATTAAACGGCTGTTAAATAACCATTAAACAGAGATGAAACCAACATTTTTCCAACGGCTTGCAAAGGCCGTTACAGGTCAGGAACTGTATTCGCAGAATGACGTGAGGCGCATTGCCGAGTTCGTACGCTCCAAGAACGGACGCAGGCTCACCGCCGAGCTCGTGCGCCAGACTGATGCTCTTACGCAGAAGGATATTGCCATGTGGCGCAACGCATGGCAGTCAGCCATCAATGTGGACTACCCTAACCGCACCGTACTGTATGACATTTTCACGGACTGCCTCGTTGACCTTCATCTGCAGGGATGCATAGGCCAGCGAAAGGGCATGGTCATGAAGGCCCGGTTCTACCTTGCTGACAAGGACGGCAAGAAGGATGACAGGGGAACGGCCTTGCTGGAACGCGAGTGGTTCAACGACTATTGCTCCAGGGCTCTCGATTCCCGTTTCTGGGGGCACAGTCTCATCCAGTTCGGCGACATCAGGAATACATCCGACGGATTTACTTTCGACGGCGTTGAACTGGTGCCGCGCAAGCATGTCTGCCAGGAGCACGGCGTGCTGCTCCGCAACGTGGGCGACGACTGGCACAGCGGCATACCATACCGTGAGGGGGAGTTTGCAGACTGGTGTCTGGAGGTGGGCAAGCCTTACGACCTTGGCTTGCTTCTCTACTGTGCACCGCAGTGCATAAGCAAGAAGAACATGCTGGGCTTCTGGGATATGTTCGGCGAGATTTTCGGCGCTCCCATGCGCATAGCCAAGGCCACTACTACCGACGACCGCGAGCGTGCCAAGATAGAGAGTGCGCTTGAGAATATGGGCAGTGCCTTCTGGGGACTCTTCCCTGAGGGTACGGAGATTGACATCAAGGAGTCTTCACGCGGCGATGCCTTCAACGTATATGACAAGCGCGTGGACCGCTGCAACTCGGAACTGTCCAAGGGCGTGCTTAACCAGACCATGACCATTGATGCGGGTTCATCGCTCTCACAGTCGGAAACGCACTACGAGGTCTTTGAGAATGTTATCAAGGCTGACCAGAAGATGCTGGCATATAATATCAATGACCATCTCCTGCCGTTCATGCTGTCTCACGGTTTCCCCGTGGGCGGCCTGAGATTCGTATGGGACACCGCCACTGACTTCACTCCCTCTGAGCAGCGTGAGGTGGAGCGTGTGCTGCTGCAGTACTATGACATTGACCCGCAGTATTTCATTGAGAAGTACAATGTGCAGATAACAGGTTTGCGTCAGGCTCAGACTGGCATGCAGAACGCCAGGAGTGCAGAGGATTTTTTCGCGTAAGCCCCGGATATGGGGCTTTTCATGAGGCACTGGGGCTTTTGTATGAGGGTGACGCTCTTGCCCTCGCCAAGGATGGCATGCCCGGTTTCAACCCAGAACTGTTTGCCGCCATGGCTGACATGATTTACAAGAAAGGCGGCTTTGACATTAACCAGCTAAAAAGCCAGGAGGCTCGCAGCGTTATGGCTGAGACTGCACGCATCATCAACTCCGGTGTCAGCAGCTCTCTACCAGAGGACTGTCCCGATGCGCTTCGCTATGCCCTGGAGAACAATGCTTTCATATTCTCTGGTTTCAAGACCTTTCATTCCATGCGCGAGATTGGTCTGAGCATGGTGACTGACCGGGGAACCGTGAAGCAGTATGAGGACTTCAAGAAAGATGTGCAGAGGATTAACGCTCACTATAACACCAACTACCTGCATGCGGAATACTATCATGCGGTAGGCTCTGCGCAGATGGCTGCACGATGGAACGAGTATGCCAAGGATGGTGACCGCTACGACCTGCAGTATCGCACGGCTGGCGACAGCCACGTGCGTGAGGAACACCGTTTGCTCGACGGAATCACCTTGCCCGTCTATGATCCTTTCTGGGACAAGTATTTCCCTCCTAACGGGTGGGGATGCCGTTGCGAGGCTGTGCAGGTGCGCAAGGGTAAGTACCCACTTTCTGACTCTGCCGACTCCATGCGCAAGGGTGACAACATCACAGCAGGGGTGAAGCAGCAGATGTTCCGGTTTAATCCTGGAAAGACTCTGAAACTCTTCCCACCTAAACATCCGTACTACAAAGTACCGAATGAGGTGAAGAAGGTTTTGAACGAGCGGTCTGCCTCTTACGAAAGAAATTACAAAAAGTATCTGGAACTGCTGCATGACAACGACTATACAGACGTGACGTTTGATGCTGCAACTGGTGGATTAAAGGCGACGCATAGAAGACATAACTTTGATAGAAACAAAGGATGGTATGAGAGGTCAATCCAAAATGTGGGGTACAAGAACGGCCATTCCGTTGTATTAGGAGAAGAGCCTCAAGATATTTACAAACAAAGAAGTTGTGAAGGTCATTGGGACAATCGTCTGTTTGAAGTTGCTGGTGCAGAAACGGCATCTCCAAATAATATACGAAATGCTCTCAAACATTGTGCTTCAAAGCCTGATACTGCGATTGCAATACTTTTCTTCCCTAATAATAACTTTTCTGTGGAGAATTTCTTAGCAGGATATGCTAAATATGAAGGACTGAAGAAAACTTCTCAATACAAAGAATTTGAATTGATATATTGTATACAAGGTGAAGAAATAGTACAAATAAAAAAGCCAAGTTAAAAACTTGGCTGGAACAAGAGCGGGTCTCTAAAGGTTACCCCATCCCTCGCATTTGCAAAGTTACAAACTAATTTTGTAACTACCAAATATTTTCGAAAAAAAATGCACAATCCATTAAAGATATGACAGGCGAAGACATAAAACGACGCATACTTTCCGACATGAAGGTGGAACTTGCCGACGAGTTCGACCAGAACTTCAGGCGCAAGGCATTCTTTACCGAGGCATGGAAGGCACGGCGTGACCCTACGGCAAACGGCTCGCTGCTTCTCGTCACGGGCACGCTGCGCAGATCCATACAGAGCAGCATAACACCGAAGGGCGTGCGCTTCACCTCCAACGTGCCATACGCATCCATACACAATGAAGGACTCAAGGGCAGCGTGACGGTGAAGGGACACTGGCGCAAGGGAAAGACAGGCAAGCAGCATAAGGTGAAGCAGCACAGCCGAAAGGTTGACATGCCGAAACGACAGTTCGTGGGCGACGGTCCCAGGACACAGAGCATAATCAAGGGCGTAATCCATGACGCACTGAAAGAATTTGAGGAAGAACTGAGAAAAAAACTAAAGCAATGAGAAAACAACTGATTATGGCCATTGCAGGCCGCATAAGAGAACAGGTGCCAGATGTTAGGCACATCGACGTATTCAACGAGCAAATCGCTAATGCTGCGAGCGGAATCCCCTTTCCACTGCCTGCAGTCTTGATAGAGTTTGAGGAAGTTGTATATAAGCAGTTGGCTAATCACTGCACAACCGCAGATGTTCCAATACGTCTGCATATAATCACACGTACGGTACAGACTAACGGAGCCAACGCCAAGAACTTTGAGGAGTCTCTGTCATACCTGGACACCATCGATAACGTAAACAAGGCTCTCTCCACACTCAATGGTGACTGTTTCTCCACATTCATGCACATCGGTTCTGCCACGAACCACAACCATGCAGAGCTGCTGGAGAGCGTGGAGCGTTACGTCACACGCATAATAGACAAGACCCCACTGAGAACCGCGTCGGTGGTCAAACCGGATTCGGTAATCATCAGTAAGGTCTTTGGTGGGTAGTCCAAAGTCAATCATCACATCGAGGCGAGCAAATCCCAGAATGTCAACTGCCGTGCCGTAGGTTCCTGCGGTGGAGGCGTGGGGATGGCAAGGGCATTGAGGTATGTACGGTAGCACATCGGATAAACCGGGTAGATGTATTTCCTCCAGACAGCCTTGTAGCACCGTGCATTGTTGCCCTGCTCATAGTACTTCTCCGTCAGCTGTCGAATTTTTTTTGCGCGCTCAATCGTATTTTTATGATGTTTTTCTTTGCCCATAATAAAAAAAATGATTAACTTTGTAGCGTCTTTTCTGAGTTCCTGTGCGGACTCACTTTTGAATGTGTGGCTGTTCCAGCAGTCACACGTTTTTTTTATCTGGGCTTTCATCTCCTGCCGCCTATGCGTCTGTCACCGACAGCGGTATGTACTTCCACGCGCCTGTTTCCGCGTCCTTGACCTCTGCACGTATGTACTGGCGGGTTACTGACGGCTTGTAGGCCTCCATGATTATCTCCACGCCCTCAATGAAACGCTCGTCGCCGGTCTTCTCTGCCATCTGCTTCAACTGCAGCACGCGCGATGCCTTGAGGTTACCCTGCTGGTCCTTGCTGAGCAGACGCAGGATGGTATCGACGAGCAGCTGTGTGTCTTCATCCTTGGCAAGTCCGGTGATGTACTCCTTCACCATTGCGATGCCGTCCTCTGCAGTGTCGAGGTAGGAGTCCACGGTGTTCACTCCGAGCGTCAGGCGCATGGTGCCGCATGAGTTGGTGAACGTGTGCGAGAACTGTCCGTCACGCTTGTTGAGGTGCATCACCTCTGCCTTCATGCGCAGCACCTCCCTGAAGTTGTCAAACACACACTCCTTCACCGTGCGTATCTGTTCGCTGAGCGCCTGCAGTTCTGGGATGGTACTCTCGATCTGCTCATCCACCAGCTGCACGTATGCCTCGCGGTTGTCCTTGCGCTCCTGCATCCTCTGCCTGCGCTCCTGTTCCTTCTTGAAAGCCTCAAACTGGGCCTTTTCGTCTGCCGTCATCTCCACGGCTGTCATGTTCTTGTTCTCTTCCATGTTTGAATGGTATTTGATAAGTAATTGAATTATGAATTAAGATTGTGAATTATGCATTCTTCTGTATGTCACCTTCAGGTACTTGTGCCACCGTATCACTCGGCTCGCCCACATCATATCTGTGGTTATCATCACCACCTTGCCGGGGTTCTTGTCAGACTTCTTCAGTCGCATGTCGCACTCATAGCCGTGGGTGAACCAGTCTTCCACAAGCCCCTCGGCGGCATCGGGTTCCATCAGTATGTAGATTGTATCACCAGGCTTGTAGTCCGCCGTCATGTTATCAAACACGCGCTCCTTCACTTTCTTCAGAGCTTCGCTGTCTCTCTTTATTTCTTCTTCCATAGTCATCGTGATAAGTTAAGAGTTAAGAATTAAGAATTAAGATTGTGCATTATGCATTATGAATTATGAATTACTAAAGGCACCAACTTGCCACTGACTATGCTTTCCACCTCCTGCTTGTCTGCCAGCTTGTCATTGAAGAGGTAAACGAGGTTGCGCAGCCTCTCGCGCGGTATCTTGTTGAAGTCGTCATGTCTCGTTACCCTGCATGCTATGGCCTTGATGATGGAGGCATTGCACGGTTTCCCATTGGCCTTCAGATAGCCTCCGACGGCAGCCATGACCCTCTTGCGCAGCTTGTCCTTCTCATCTGTATGCTGACGCTTGTTGAGGTCTCTGGAGAGCTTGGCGCACAGGTCAAGCAGGTCGTGCGTGTCCATGTCTCGGCTCGACTCCACACCGTAGGCACCCAGCATCTCATGTTTCTCATCTTGCGTCAGTCCGAGTTTGCCGCAGAGCGTGTGGTAGCGCTTGATTATGTCGTTGTGAATTTGTTCCATTGTCTTGTCTTCCATTGCTGAATTAAGAATTATAATTGTGCATTAAGAATCGTGTATTAAGAACCGATGTTTGACCAGTATTCGTTGGCTCCCTTCTCCCATATCACATAGTCCGCACCGCCTTCCCCCCTGCCTGTGTCCTCGTATCTCGTGGTGAAGAATGCCTTGTAGCCTTCCACCCTTATCTTCACGTCGGCATCGTATCTCAGCTGCTGAGCCAGGGAACCTTTCGGCTGGCCGCCCTTCTCATGGGTGATGAAGATGAAGAGCACCGTGGGGAACTTGTCTTTCAGCGTCATGTAGTCGCGCCATGTGAAACCGTACCAGTAGTGCAGCGAGTCAATGACCACTATCGTGGGGGCGTGCTTCTTCTTCAACCTGCGCTTCAGCTCTGTCAGCGACTCTTTCGGCAGCAGTATGATGTTCGCACCGGCCTCCTGCATACCTACACGTTCCCATGCCTTCTGCAGGGAGAGCGAAAGACCTTGCTCCAGTGAGTTGTAGGCTACCTTGCCGAAACGCGTCAGGTACTTGCACATCTGCATCACGAAGGTGGTCTTGCCACAGCCACTGCCGCCATATACTATCCAGGTGCCGTGAAGTTCGGGACAGCCGATACATCTCAGCCACTGACCGTCAAACCTTGCCGTCTCAAACTTCGCCTGCAGCACGTTCTTGTTGCTTATTGCCCTCATGCCTCTTGCCTCCTGCTTCCTTTCTTCATTGCCCATATCTTGCGCTTCACTCTCCTCAGGTCACTGTCCGCATCTGCCGTCACAGTCTTTATGTCGGCCTTGTCCGTGATACCGTTGGCACGGCATACGTCTGCTATGTCCTGGTCGTTGATGACGGGCACGCTGATGAAGTTCCTGCCTATGCGGCTGTATATTTCCTCGTAGCCTTTCTTGTTGAGCCTGACTCCCTTCTCTATCTTCTTCTGCAGGTGGCTCGTGGCGCACATGACGATTCCGCAGTGGTCTTCAAGTGCGTTGTAGAGGGTTATGAAGAAGTACAGTACGCTGTTGCTCAGCTTGTCGGCTTCGTCGAGTATGAGTAGCGGTCTCTCTGTCTGCTTCAGCGTGGATATTGCGTCTTCCATCTGCTCGTTCATCGTTCCTCCCATAGTCCGGCCAAGTGCCTTCAGCAGCTTCTGGATAAAGGTTGACTTGCTCCAGAACTCCGAGCATGACAGATGGAACACGTTCTGGTGGTTGGCAGAGTAATTCTTGATTGCTTCTGTCTTGCCGCTTCCTGCATATCCGGTCACGGCAAACACCTGTGCGTCCTCTCTCGCATTCTCAAGCAGGAACACCATCCTGCGGTAGGCTCTTGTTTCCACTATCTGCCAGTTTCCGTCGTCATGGCCACACGCTGCACCCACCTGCCGCCACATCTTGTCGTCTATGGTGTCCCACTTGCCGCTCAGCACCTTGCTGATGGTGGCGGCACTCACGCCTATTGCCGTGGCAGCCTTGTTCTGACTGCCCATTTTCTCGCAGAAGCCCCTCAGGCTCTCCGCTACTTGTCTTTTCTGTTCCTGTGTCATATTTAATTAACGTTTAATGGTTGTTTAATGTGGTTAAAAGCATGACCAGTCGTTTTCTTCTGGTTCTTGAATGCATCCCAGTCTTTTCTCGGCTTTTGGAAGTTTGTGCTGGCCTTTCGAGTCAACTATGAGCAGACGGCCCAGTATATTCTCCAGCTGCGGGTTGTCGGCTATCAGTTTCTCCGTTCTCTTGTATGCCGTGGCGAGCCGTTCCGTCATTTGCTCCTCCAGTCGCTTGTTGAAGTCGTTCACTCTCTTCAGTGCTTCGGAATCTCCCTCGGTGCGCTCGGCGAGTGCCATCGGCTGCACATATTTCTCCTCAAGCATGTAGCGCTGTGTTCCGTCGGCATTGACGGCAAGCACCTCTGTAAGGTCGTCAGGGTCATATTTTACAGTCCACTTCTCTCCTGCGTGCTCCCTGAACTTGATGTCAAAGCTGTCATAGGCTCTCTTTACACCAAGCAGCGTCGGTCTGAGGCCGCTGCCCTCTATTGCGTTGGTCAGTCCTGTGGTGGCACCGAAGTACATCAGGTAGCTTTCTTTCGTCAGCGGCAGCCTGCGGTCATCCGTAAGGTTGCCGTACATCTCCATGAACTGCTGACGCTTCGCGGCTCTCTCTATTGCCATCATCTCGTGTATCTGCCGGCGCACGCCTGCTTCATCGGGGAATGAGTGGCGGATCATGTTGAGTGCCTCAGAGTTCGGCTGCTTCTTCGGGTCTGTTGTCACACCGAAGCCTGACCAGTTGTTCAGCCTCTTGCAGTATGTCTTGTTCAGGTAGCCGAAATAAGGCTCCACCACCTTTGCCTTCGCGTTCTTCACTCGCGCCGGGGTAAGCTTCGCACCCATCACCTTGTACAGTTCGGTCATCGACTTTATGCCGTAGTGGTCGCATTGTATCTGGTTGCTTCTGAGCATAGTGCCCGTCAGTTCCTTCGAATGCTGCGCCGCGTTCCTCAGTGCTTCGGCTATCAGTGCCGGTGTCTCGTGCGTTCCTATTGCATAGCCTATCGGATAGTTACAGCATGGATCAAGCACTACTTCAAGTGTCAGGCGGTTGTGATACGTCGTCACGCTGTGGCCGTTCTTGTCTGTGTCCGTCTTCTGGTAGAGCAGCTCGCAGTCCCAGCCGTCAAGCGTCCACATAAGGAAGGCGGCACCGGGTCTTCTGCGCTTGACCTGCATGGTGCGCTCGTTTCTGAAGTTCGTCGCTCCCCTGCGTCCTGCGGCTGTCGTCAGGTCGAGTTTCTTGCGCCACACTCCCACTGCTTTTGCCGTTATCTCTGCCCAGTCCTGGTTCTTTGCCACCTGATTGTAGTACCCGGCTATCATCTCGTCGTCAAAGTTGTTGTGATGGCTTATCAGTCGCATCATCACGGCCTCCTGGGTCTCGTCTGCAACCTTGGATGCATTCTTGTTCTGATATTTCTTCGTGATCATACACTCATAGCCCTCTGCCTTGTACTGGTTATACTTGGACTGCAGCCTCTTGCCCGATTCTGGCAGCGAGTGTGGCCACTTGTCGCCTATCCTCGGCAGTGCTGCTGCGGCCTTTCTCCAGTATTCCCCGCGCTTTATCCTTGGCTTGCTCTGCCTCAGATGGTGGCTGTCGCTCTGTTCCAGAAGCCTGCCGAAGGCATCGAGTATGGCACAGTTGTTGGCATACTCCTCCTGTTTCTTCGTTGTGAGGTGCCTGCCGTCGGCAAGTATGTAGTCAGCGTAGAAGGCCAGTGCCACACCGTCAGGTTCTATGCCGTCCACGAACGGCTTGGAGTCTGCCTGCTCCTGCAGGTCTGGTCGTCTGCGGTAAACTTCCATCCTGTATGTCATGGGAATGCTCTCTACCTCGTACAGTGCACATGAGCCATAGCACGCCCTGCGCATCACCTTCACCTGGCCTCGTGCCACCCAGTGCTTGACCACTGTCGGCGAAGCAATGCCGTCAGTCAGTTCCTTGTAGCTTATGCACAATATGTTGTTGTAATACTCCATGTGTACCTTTGATACCTTTCTTGTCTTTTCAGTCGTTGATGTCTATGCGTCTCTTCCACTGCTTGAGCATCAGCTGCGCATCGTGCAGCGATGCTGCCGTCATATTGCGGTAGTGCTCATTGCCGCAGTCCAGGTTCTCGTCCCTGATATACGAAAGCAGCTTTGCTGCCACCTCTACGTGCCGCATGGCGTTCCTCACTCTGTTCTTGTCAGGCTGTCTCATAATTCTTCAGTTTTATGGTTCTTAGTTTTGTTCTCGTTGTCCGGCATGACGCTGTCCGTTCTTGTTGTTCAGTATGTCGCTGTATCACAGCGACCCCTCACCGCTCATCCCTCATATTCATCCAGCGACAGCCTCGTAGCGCTTGCAGCGCTCGCCATGAAGTTCAGCAGCAGCGCAACCAGCACGTAAGGATGTGCGTCACAACTCACGCAACCCACCAGGCACAGGCTCCAGCAGAACCAGAAGCTTCTCAGTTTGTCCACGAGGCTCAGCCTCCGGAACCAAGTCCATTCCTTACCGAATATCCGTTTCATGTCCTCTTTCATAATACCCTACTTTTTTATACTTCAATTTTTCAATTCTTCCATCCTTCAGTCCTTTCCTACCTCCACACCGTCATACTGGCTCTTAGCCACGAAGCGCACCTTGCGCGCCAACATCGAGTTGCTCTTATAGTTTAGCGAACGGCTGACGGTCTCTCTCGTCAGATTCAATACATGGGCAATGTCGTTCACTTTGCCACGGTCCACTACAATTCGTCTTTTCATACCACTTGAAATTTTTTGATTATTTTAATACGTTTTTTTTGGCGCACTCGGTTATTATTCGTAACTTTGTAGCGCAGTCACATTTTGAATGTCGTTGCAAAGTTAAACAAAATATCTCGTCTATGCAAGAAAATAATCAAGAAAAATCACCTATAAAGCGAAAAATCTCGCTTTATTTGCAAAAAAAAGGGGTTACTCCTTATGAATTTTATAAAAAATCAGGGGTTTCAAGAGGAATACTTGCACAGAATAATGGTATCACCGAAGACAATTTAGTGAGATTTCTCGCGTATGCCACAGATGTGAATCCTGATTGGCTTCTTACTGGTTCTGGTGACATGTTAAAAACGAACTGTGCATGTAACATAGAAAACACTGATAAGCAGTCATTTGCTTGTAACAAAGTTAAACAAAATATCCCGATTACGCAAGAAAAAAGCGAAAAAAATGCAGAAATTTCTTTCGACCTCTCTGTAGGCACACCTTATTATGATGTTGACTTCTTCGGTGGCTTCAGCGAGATAATCAACGACCAGACAAGACTGCCAGCCTGCAACATAGTAGTGCCGGGACTGGAGAGAGCCACCGTCTGGTGCAACGTCACCGGACACTCAATGGAGCCGCGCATCAACCACGGCGACATCATCGCACTGCGTGAATGTACCATACAGGACATACAGTATGGCGAGACATACGCCGTAGTGCTCGATACCATACGCACCATCAAGATACTGCGTCGCGGCTCGTCTCCATCCACACTTTTATACGTACCCGTCAACAAGAGCGGATATGACGATCAGGAGTTCGACATATCACGCATCATAAAAATATTCGAGGTAGTTGGCTCCATCAGCAAGTTCTTCTAAGCATCCCACATACATATATATTATATAAGCCGCTCAAACACCATGAGCGGCTTTCTTGTATCCACACCTTCGCACCTCCACCGTTGTGTATGTGGCAATACCATTGCCACCCGTCACATCTCCCACTGAGCAATCCCTTCTCTCGTAAGTGGTGTTACCATCGCCACCCATCATGCACCATATTGCGTTATCACGTACCACCATGCTCCCCTCATACACCCCTAAATACCCATTTAAGTACGTTTTTACACGTTTTTCTGTAGCTTTTTCTGTTCAAAGCATGCCCTTTCACCAGTATTCATCAGCATTCACGACACATTAATCACAGGACTTTACCCCTTCCTTTTCGGGAATTAAAGGGGGGCTTACTTCGTCAAAAAAGCCACTTTCTAATAAAAAAAGTGCATTAAAGGGGGGTGTTTCTCGCTCTCTCGGTGTAGTCTGTTGGCTACCCAACTGGCTACCCAAGTGGCTACCCAACTCAAAAAAATAAAACGAAACGTACCATTTTTGGCTACCCAACTTTTCTGTAAAACATTCATTTTCGAATCCCAGTAAACGAATTTTCAACCCTCATTTAACGGTTCATTTAATGGTCCTCCCTACCACACCCAGGCAAACACATTTAATGGTCATCACACACCAAGTATAACGACCCTTTAAAACCTCCTCAAGCCTTGTGTGCAGCCGTTTCACGGCACATAACAGATAACTGTACCGCAAAACCCTTCAGAGGCTCTTATATACCCATAAAATTAAACCCAATTCACCCTCTCTTCAACACCTATTAAACACTCATTAAACACTTTCCTCAAAAAATTAAAGCAAAATTAAAGCAAATTCAACTTTTGGTACGTTTCGTTTTTACTTGCTTAGCCACCACCTTTCGTCCCTAACTCGCTACATATCAACAATTAACCTCTCATTTTTGCTTGTTGTCGTTTAGTACGCTTCGTTTTAGTGCCCGTAAAATTGTTTTCCTGTCGTGGATAGTGCAGTTTAACTAAGTAACACTTTGACAAGTGATGTGGCTTTTTTCCTTTAAAGAGTGTCACGAAGAAAAATACCGTCTGAAAACTCAAAATAGAGTTTCAGACGGCACTGCCTACGATGTTATTTAGATGAAAAACAGCCCTTGGAATGTGATTGCATAGGTATTACATCGTAATCGGGTGCTTATTACACTGCAATCAGGTAGCGATTACAACCTAATCAGGTAGCGATTACGACGTAATCAGATGCCTATTTATTTACCACCGTGTCATCTTTCCATCAGAGATGAAGCTCAGTGGCGTTTCAAGCGAACGCTCTTCATCAGTACCGTTTATGCCCGCAACATACCACGTATTTCCATTGCGGCGAGCCAATACTATGTAAAAAGTCTATGCAACAGCATTTTCTTCATATATGTCCTTTTCTGCATCAGTTAATAAGAAATATTTTCTCCTTTCCTCTATATATAGCCTTCACAGTAGCACGTCCAGAGATAACTGGACTAATCTCAAACTTGACAGCATCAGGAGCCTTCTCGCAGGTAGCCTGCAACTTAGCTCCGTCCTTCAGTGGGGCATAAAGCTGATAGTGGTTGGACTCGGTATAGCCATTTGCATTTGTTGACATGATGGGCTTCTCAGGGATATTCAGTTTCTTTCCATCAGCAGTAATGGTGATTTCAGGAACGAAAGCAGGCTGTGCGCCTTTATCATTTTTAGCAAAACCAATGCCGTGAAGGTCAAAGAGTCCCTGTGGGCGCTGAGGTTCCTGTGGACGACGTCCCCACTGCGGCCCTTGCTGCTCATTCTGCTTAATCTCAGGACCTTCAACAACAAGGTAAAGGGCATGCTTTCCTGTCAAACCCTCAAGGGCAGGAACAGACTTAGAAACCGTAAAGGCACTCTTAATACTGTTCTCGGGAATAACGAAAGTAGCGACTTCTTCACCCTTCCAAGGATTATCAAGCTTTACATGGATAGTAAATGCTCCCTTTCCACTTGGTGTCAGATTGATATTGAGCTTTGCATTATCACCCTTCCTAATACCTTCAAAGGCCTTCACGCCCTTCGTATCCTTTGCCAAACCACCAAAGCCAAAATATTTGAAACCTATGATGCCACCATTCTGAATACCAGCCAAGTCCATGGAATTGTTCCATACATCATGGTTATCCTGCATCCAGTTATTACTGTTTGGACCATACATAAAGCAAGCGATACCTGCAGAATAGTATTCGTACGGAGGAAGTCCGAAGATCTGAAAACCTTCACTGGTCACTTCAGCACCAGTATATTCATTGCCATCGCCGGCCTTGGCTGTCCATACATTATCCTTGACAAATGGGTCATAGCCAGTTATTGTCACCTTACCGCCCTGAGCAACTGGCTTTTTGTCCCACGTAATCTTCACCGGTGCCACCATAGCCTGACGTGCATTACCGAAACCGCGCGGCGGACGGTGGTAGAACACATACCACTGCCCGTTGATTTCCTGTAAAGAGCCATGTGTGTTGTGGCCTGCATTAGTAGTGATAAGCTTTGAGCCATCCTCGTTGAGCACTACACCACGAGAGTCAACGAGCACACCTCCGGAACGCCAAGGACCAAGCGGAGAATCACCGAAAGCATAACGCAGAGCACTATTAGTAGCACCGAGACCATATTCCTGTCCACTATAGCCAGAGAACACCATCACGTATTTATTGCCTACTTGACGGATACTTGATGCTTCAAAGAAGTTGAAGTCAAGTGGGTTTTGTCCTTTATAAAGAGCCTTGTACTCACTGCCCTCCTTGTCGAGTAATCTACCGTCACGACTGCTGGCAGGAATGAACGGGTCAATCAACTCCGTCCCTTCACGCTTTGAATACATCGTATTCTGGTCAAGCTCACAGGCCGTAGAGTGTTGAAAGCCATAAAAAACGTAAGCACGAAATCCCTTGTCGTAGTCCTTATCTTTCTTATCTGTTATTTTTTCGATAAATACAGACGGGTCAAAGTCAATAAGTGAACCTGGCAAACACTGTGTACCATCAGCAGTCAGGTTGACTGGGGTAAACGGACCATTCGGACGATCACCTTTACACACCATTGCCACACGGCGCCAGCCTCGTGAATGTGGATAAAGCCAATAGGTCTTCTTACCAGTATTCCTGTCAGTGGTCTCCACCAAATCAGGTGCAAACATTGTGTCCCATTGGCCGTTTACGAACCATGTGAAAATCGGTCCTTCATCACGCCATTGCGACAGGTCTTCTACAGGCGCTGACCACATACGGATATCGGGGCCGCAATAAGCAGAATACGTCACATCGTGAAAGCCTATAATATAGGCACGATACTTCCCAGGATTATCAGGATCTTCAAAAACACGAGGCTCACCATCGGGAAGATGCTCCCATAGCGGCAAATAAGGGTTCTGGCCTTGCATAGTCATAAGGCTCATCAGAGCCATCAACGTCATTACGATTTTCTTCATTATTGTGTGATTGATTAGTATATAAACATTATTGCACGTAAATATAAAACGGCATACAAAGATAAACAAAAATGAGAACTCAGCAAAACGAAAGAATTGTACTTTTACAAAAACACCACTATTTTGCAACTTTTCAAAAAGGCATATCATGATAATGCCATCCAGAAAGATTGTTTACCAGCAAGACAAAGCCCTACTATCACTTTCATACACACAAACATATCATCGAACTCACGTTAATTAAGGTTCTGCTGCAAAGCTACGAAGAAAATCCCAAAGCAGAGCAATTCTGCCTTGGGATTTATGATTTAAGGTGGGTTAAATATGTTTGAAGTTCATTGTGTCAGGTTATCTGCATGGAATGATTTTGATACTCTTAACGCTTTCTCCCAAGGTCTTGTCGGCCTCACGTGGCAGATAGACGGGGGCGTTCTCCTGCATAGGCAGGATGCGGAGTTCCAGTTCGATGGTGCCTTGCGGCAGTCGCCAGAGACCGTAGAGGAATGGTCGGCCATACTGGAAGTTGTCTGCCACGAGTTTGCCGCCAGCATATAGTCGGGCGCAGTCACCTTGATACTCGATGCTCAGGAGCGAAGAGAGAAGAGAGAAGAGTGAAGAATCGCTGGGTAATGTGATGCTATAGACGGCAGCCTGCTCCCACTGCTCTTCGGTCGGCGCGGCAGCCACCTTGGCTTTGCCTTTCACGATGGAGCGCAGCGAACCTGCCTCCTTTACGAGTTTAGAGTGTAGAGAGAAGAGTTTAGAGTTTGTTGCCGCCATTCCATCCTCAGACTGGCGCATGGTAGGAATTTCCTTATTCTTAATTCTTAGTTCTTCATTTAAGAACATGTGCTCAGCCTCGTCTTTGGTGATGAGGTAGAGGTTGCCATAGACGGGTTTCTCTGTGCCACGTGGCTTTAGGTTTTTCAGCGTCTTTCCGTTCTGCAGGCTGATGGTGGTGGGTATGCCTGGTATCTGCATCAAGTATATCTTGCCATCGCGGCGAGCCACTAATTGTGCTGTAGCATAACGTATGCCGTCCACGTTGACAGGTAAGACTGCTATGCAACCGCTTGGGATGGTCATCTTCGGCAACTTCACGCCGCAGGCCTCCAGTTCTACGTTTTTCTTGTCGGAGAGCTGACAGAAACGCTCGTAGTTGTTGATGAAGATGAAACCGGATTGAGGTTGTGAGGTTGTGAGGTTGTGAGGTTGTGAGGTTCTTACGCTCCAACGCAACTGTGTGTCCTCGCCTTTCTTTAAGTCTT
>ERZ842401.1325-NODE-1325-length-35696-cov-8.140176_pt1 | contig 35696 bp, 39 predicted proteins | sample MGYA00521270_ERZ842401 | MGnify/ENA primary metagenome ERZ842401 (study PRJEB31892, sample SAMEA3878208) | bioreactor metagenome | biome: Moose rumen | place: Sweden | collected 2011-10 | study: EMG produced TPA metagenomics assembly of the PRJEB12797 data set...
ACTTGCCTCATGAACGTCCTTTTTTTACTTTGTCTAGTTTTTAGGGTTCAGTTCAGATTTCTGAAAGTTTTTTTTATGCTAAAATGAGCAAAAGTTGCAAATAAGTTGCATGAAATAAGTGGATATTTATGCCCCAATTCTAAATGTACATAAGAGATAATTATCGAATTAGTCGAGATTGGAACTTAAATAAATAACAAATTAATGATATGTATTAAATAAACTTAAGTTAGTAAATTTTATATTTCATCTTTATCTAAATATCTTGATATAATCTTCAAAAACATAAAAACGATTTCTGTTAAATCCTGTTTTTTCTTGTAAGATTCCCACTTCAACAAATGCTTTGAGGACACCGTTAGCAGTCGCAGGTGTAACCATAAGTTCTTCGCTTACAAGTTTAGAATTAACTTTTGGTTTAGAATACAATAGTTCTAATAACCTTTGACCATTTGCTGCTTTTTTGCCAATCTTAGTTAATTTATTTTCAACATCTTTTTTGAGTTTAATAATTTCATCAAAAGTTTTTATACTATTCTTTGATGTTTCAATTACCCCATTTAAGAAGAATTTGAGCCATTGAGTAATATTATCATTCTGTTTAACCATTGAAAGAGAATCATAATATGACATTCTATTTCTTTCAAAAAAGTCAGAAATATGCAAAACAGGTTTGTTTAACAATCCTGTACTAATCAAATAGAGGATTATTAATAGGCGCCCCGTCCTGCCGTTACCGTCTAAAAATGGGTGAATTGTTTCAAATTGATAGTGTGCGATTCCTGCTCTTATTAGTTCCGGCACTTGCAAATATTCATTGTGCAAAAACTTTTCAATATCAGATAAAAGTTCGGGTAAAAGATTTGGTTCAGGTGGGATAAAAAACGCGTCTTGCAAAGATGAACCGCCAATCCAATTTTGAGTTTTACGGATTTCTCCAGGCGTTTTGTGTTCACCTCTGACACCTTGCAATAAAATTTTGTGAGCTTCTTTTAAAAGCCTCATTGATATTGGTAATTCATTTAATTTCTCAACTGAATAATTAATAGCTTGAATATAATTTTGAACTTCGTGCCAATCATCTCTTAGTTCCGGTTTAACCTGTTCAACAGGAGAAATTGCGTCTTCAAATGTTGTTCTTGTTCCTTCTATCCTATTTGAATTTGTTGCTTCTTTTGTTGCATACATTTTAATAAAGAAATCTATATCAGGAATCAAGTCAGCATAAGAATTTAATTTTCCAAGCCATAGACTAGCGTCTTGAAGCAAACTTGACAATTCATCTAACTTCCAATCAATATCTTCATTGATAAATGATGGTACAAAAGGTTTGTAACCTTTATGTAAAATATAAGTTCCTGCTTTAAATTCCTTCATTATAAATTATCCTTATTTTAGTTTAATTGCTTTTCTTAAATTATAACATGTTTTTATTATAGTCTGAATGATTTATAAATAATTGTTACAAACCATATAAAATAATTAATTTAAAAAACAAGCAAGAAGAGAGCAAATAAGTATAAGCCAACATTGACCAAGACTGTCAAAGGAGCAATAAAAGAATTTTTAAATCATTTTCATATTAATTTTTCTCAAACCATGTGTTAATTTACTTCACAATTTCTTATACCGAATTATGTGTTTTTAAGGTTTGCTCTGCTTCATTTAAAATCTCAGGCATATTTATAAAGTTTCTTCTCATATCAGGTGTTTGTATTAATTTGCTAAAAACCTTACCGGGAATGGATTTTTCTTCAAGAATTGCCCCCTCAGGCATTTCAAATTCTTCACCATTAATTTCCATTTTGCTGCCTTGTGCAAAAGAAACGTATTTAACCTTAGAGCCGTCTTCATAATTTATTTCATACTGCTTACTTCCATTATCAAGCAAATTATATTTGATTTCTATTTGCTTACCTTTGTTTGATGCTGTAACAGTATCTGCTGAAGTAGGTGTAAGCTCCAGACCATCTAATTTGGGATTTCGATATGCACTGTACATCTGCGGAAGCATATAGTTATTATCAGGTTCTGCACAGTAATTTGTTACAACCGCCAATGTAAGTTCATTTTCTGCATTTAATTTTGTAGCTGCTGCTCTCAAACGTTTATCAGGCGGAAGCGGATCAGAACCTGAATGCTCAAATTTGTCGTCTTCATTTCTTTCTGGGGACTGATCAGATTGCATATGAGGCAGTCTTTTCACAGCTGTACGAAAGTTTTGAAAAGCTGTTTTTACTGTTGGTGAAATTGTTATTTTCTCATCTACCAAAGTTTTGTCTCCTTGTAAGACCTTAAGCACTCTATAAATAAATAAAAACAATACTTTATATATTTTTGATATATAAAGTATATATTGTTACATAAATTAACAATGTCAAAACCCATGAACAGAAAGGTCTTGAGGCATTTGAACCGTTGATAAGATTATTCTGAAATTCTTGCAGGGAAATTATTTTTCAGCAGATTATTAACAGATTGCTGAGCTTTTTCTTTTGTAGAAAATACCCCGGTTTGCAGTGTGTAAGTTCCGCCAATATTCTTTATTATAGGGCTCACTCCCAATCCTGCATCAGACATGATTGATTTTGCAACTTCTGCTTGTTTTTCTGTCGCATAACTCCCTACTACAACTCTGTATGATGAAGCGGCTGCAGGTGCAGGAGCTTTTGTTTCATTATGTACAGAAGGTTTAGTCTCTGCCGGATTTTCTTTTTTAGGAGCCTCAACTTTTTCCTTTTTATTTTTGTCATTGAGCATTTCGTCTTCCATTTCACCGATAGTTTTCTTGATTTGTGTAGGAAGAACAATCGCTTCATCTAATTCAGGAACAAATAATGAATCCTCTTTTGGCGATTCTTCTGCTTTTGCATCGTCTTCTGCCTGCAAGTGTTTCAGACGTTCATCTATCACTCCCTGTTGTGTATTATCCTCTTCTATATCCGAATATTCTTCTTTATCTGCAATTTCAACATCTACATTAGGTGATAAGATTTTTGCAAATCCTAAGAAAATAAGTATGCCAATTATCAGTACTGACAAGAATACAATAAAATCTTTGTATGAAGTCTTTTTAACCTTTTTTCTGTAATCTTCATAAGAAAAATGAGTTCCGTTGTTGTTAGATGGTTCTCTATTGGATTTTGCTCTGCCTGTATTTTTTAACATTAAACACCTCTGACCTTTGTACTTGCAAGTATAATGTCCTCAAGTTCAAAAGAATATCTTTCCATTACTTCTCTTGCAAATTCTTTTATGTCTGTTATCCCCATATCACTTTGTAATCCCGATACCTCAATTGGTGCGCCCTGAGATAAAATATTTAATCCGGTATGAATTAGTACCGATGTGAGTGATTTCGTAGCGATTGAAACCGATAATTTTTTGTTATTTACGAACAAATCATCCCCATTTCTTTCTGCTTTGAAGCCTCTTTTTTCAAGAGTTTCTTTTATTATGGTCATTAACAATCTTTGGCGAAATACTCCTTCAACCAGGTTGGTATTAAATTGTTCCGAAATAAAGCTGAGCATGTATTTGCTGTAAATTGGTTCGTTGTTAATAACATCTTCAATATCAACCATTTCTGATAAATTAACTTCGCATTCCCCGCAAAAGGCAACAATCGCATCTCCCTGAATTTTAAAATTTTTGTAAATCCAGTGAGGGGAAAGTTGTGACCCGATATATTTTATTTCTTTGTCTATATATAAAGTTTTCATTAGTTTAACCAAAAATTTTTTCTATATATTCGTTTGCGTTGTTAAATTCCAGAGCATGCTTTAATCTTGTACATGACTCACATATCCCGCAATGCCTGCCACCGCCCTGATAACAACTCATTGTTAAATCAAGCGGTATGTTATTAGACAAAGCCAACATGACTATATCATTTTTTACATAATTTATCAAGGGTGTAACAACTTTGGGGTGTACATTTGTAGAATATTTAAATTCCTGATTTACAGAGTCTATAAACTCTTTTGTATTGTCAGGGAAAGTTTGAGCTTCTTCTTTGTTTGCCCCAATTACAATGTGATTATACCCGAAAGAATCTGCATATGCCCCTGCTATATTTAAAAATAAACCGTTTCGGTTTGGAACCCATACGGATTTCGCACTTTGTTCTTCGTTTTTCAGGTCTTGTCCTGTGGGTATATGTGCTGAAGATACAAGGGCTGTTTTTGTAATTTTTTCAAGGAAATCGAGTTTTATAATTTCATGCTCCAAATTGTAATATTTGCTGATATTTTTAGATGCCAAAATCTCGTCTTTTGCGGATTTCTGCCCGTAATCAAATGTGATGGCTAATGTTATATTCAGTTCTTCTTTTGTCAGTCCTAAACTTACCAGCGAATCCAATCCGCCTGAGAGTAATATTATTGATTTATTCTTCATTATCTTCTTCACTTTCGTATTCATTTATGATTTCAACTGCAGACATTTTTAATTTGTCAGAGTATTTATCAGAAGCTATTACTTCATCTAATATATTTCTGTCTGTTAAATTGTAAAGTGCAATCAGTGCGTTTTTCTTAACTTCTTCATCATTGTCGTTATCTAGTACGTTTTTTATAATTGAGTAAGAGTCAGGGTGTTCGCTGTTCATCAATGCCTCAATTGCTTCTATTCTAACCTGAGGTGACTGGTCTGATATTGATGATTTTATTGCTTTAAATGCCCTTTCGTTTCCTCTGAAACCAATTTTATTCAATACTTCAATCGCGCGTTCTTTCAGGAATGAAAATTTGTCCATTATACCCTGCTTTGTTTCCAAAATATGCACCAAAGGGTCTAAAGCTCGTTCATCTCCCAATAACCCGAGTGCATTAACTGCACTTTCTCTTAAGTATATTGATTTTTCGGTTTCATCATTTGCAACTTCTATCAAAGGTGCAACAGCATATCGGTCTCCAATTCTGCCTAATGCGTCAGCACAGGCCAATCTGATTCTGTAATTTTCATTTTTATTATGCAAACAATATAAAAGAGAGGATACAACATCAGTATTCTTTTGGTTTCCTATTGCTTTGGCACACATTACTCTGACGTTCAAAAATTTTTCTTTAATATCTTCTTCTTTACTATTAATATTTCTCATCAGAAGCAAATCTATTAAAAACTCTAAAGTAGAAGGGTTTCTGTGCTCATCACACAATCTGATAAGGTGCATAAGTACATCGGGATTTTGTGATTTTGAAAGCAGATAATTATATATGGAAATCAAGTGTTCATCATTATATCTCGATTTCAAATTATCTATTTGTAAAATAACCGATTTATAATCCGTATTTTCAAGAAGTTTAGCCTCTTTTACCACAAATTCAGGATTAAAATTTGCATCCTCGCTCAATACACTACCCTCTCAACCTTTTTAGACTACTCTAAATAAGGCTTATTTGCAATATTTTTAAATTTATAAATATATTGAATTGTAACAAATTATTAAATATCTGACAACAAATAAATTGTTTTGATTTAAAATAAATGTATCAATTACTAATTAAGGTGTAGCATGAAAGTAGAAAATATAAATTATCCCGTGTTAATGAACCAGCACAGGCTCAAGTCTGTTCCCGAGAATGGGATTATGGGTTTGCGCGGAGAGTTGTGTGAAAATAATTGTGAAAAAGAGTATAGAGGATATTATAGCGGCAGTTCAGTGAGTTTCGGATCTGCCGCTAAGTTTTCGTCAAGAATGCTTGATGGCTTACTTGATGCCTGCAATAACCATACAACAATCGTTCAGAATTTAGTTGCATTAGTTCTTGCTTTGGGCCCAAGACCGTTGGCGATTATGTCTTTGCCGGGTAAGAAAAATAAAGAAGATAAAATTTATGCTTCAGGTCACTCAATGGCATCGGGTTTAATAGGTTTTGCATTTGCAAGTATTATTATGTATCCTCTTGGCATTGCTTCTAGGAAAGTAAAAGAACATGATGCAATGTTGATAATGGACAGAATAGAAAAGAGTAATGATGTAAAACTGGTTACACGCAGACTTAAAAAATTGGCAGGAATGGAAAATATTCCTGAAGAAAAATTAACTGCAGAAAGTATATTGGAAGGTACATCACATCTTGAACCTGAATTCTTAAAACAATTTGGTTCTTTTGAAGAAAAGGACGGTAAACTTACCAGATTAACGGCGATAAATTCAGAAATTGATTTTGAAAAAGTTTATAAAGATTATAATTTGAAAAACTTTACAAAAGAAAAATTAATGGAAGGAACAAAATTTGTAAGAGAAAGATTCCTTAAAAACTTCTTTGAATTTGATGATGCCGGTAAATTTGTAAAATTAAATAAAGCCGCAGATTTTGATAAAGTTTATAAAGCTTTGAATATGGCACCTGACGTATTCATATTCGGTATATTGAAGGCAATGCTTACGGTTGCACTTATCCCGCCTATACTAAAACATGTATTCGGACTGGAGAAAAGTAAACCTGTTGCTGCACAAGTTCAGCAGCCTGCTCCGGCTCAGCAGATAAATAAGGAAGGAGGTAATAAATAATGATTACATTAAATACCTCTGTTCCAAATTATTCAAATAACAATTATCAGAAAAAGAATCCGTCTTTTCAGGGCAGTGTTCCTCAAAAATCAGCATTTTTAAATCCTTTAACAAAACTTTTTGATAAAGGTACTGATAAAATCGCAAAATATTATACAGCTCCTTTGATATCATCAAAGATTTCAAACTGGTTATTCCACAGAAGTGATATCGGAAGAATTGTAGATCATATGCAGGCAATCGGTTCTTATGTAATTTCAGGCATGTACATGCTTCAGACTCTCCGTAACAAAGATATGGATGAAGACAGAAGAACAACCCTTGCAATAAATCAGGGTTTAACTCTTGTTGCTTCTACTGCAATTGCATATTTCGTAAGTGAAAAACTTGTTGCTCCTTGGAATAAACATGTTTCAATGAAATATGCCGCTAAAAAACTGAATATAACTCCTGAAGAATTAGAAAAAAGAATTAAAATACATCAGGAAAAAATCAAAAAAATATATACCGAAAAACATCCTGAAGATATTGAATTAAAGAAATTTAAAAAACCTAACCTTATTCACTATGTTGAAAAATCATTAAAGGATGAAAATTTAGTAGGTAAATTAAAAGGCTTAGATGTATTAAAATCATTAATAATCTTTGGATCAGTTTACAGATTTATAGGTCCTGTTGCGGTTACCCCTGTTGCAACATGGCTTGGTAATATGCTTACAGGAGCTAATAAAAAAGCTGCCTCTGTAAAAGAACAACAAGCAGCTAAAACAGCTGATAACGGAAAGGATTTTCTCTTTTCCACTGCTATGACAGGCTCTTATGAAGCAGCGAAAGCTAAATTTTTGAAAAATCAATAGTCAAAATACCCTAAATACTTGAATTTTATTTTACTTTGTAATATATTATACAAGTACAACAAGTCATTAAAGGTGGTGAAAATATAAAATGGCAGAAGTTAAAGTAGGCGAAAACGAATCAATTGAAAGCGCATTAAGACGTTTTAAGAAAAAGATTCAAAAAGCTGGTATTCTTTCTGAAGTCAAAAAACGTGAAAGATATGAAAAGCCAAGCGTAAAAAGAAAACATAAATCTGAAGCTGCTCGCAAAAGAAAAGTGTAAGATTTTAGAATAAGTGAAAACAAAAAAGGTCTCTGTAAAAACAGAAACCTTTTTTGTGTCTTAAATCAAGTTAAAATCCACAAACACAGAAATCTCTTTCTGATAAAGTAGAAGTGCACTCAAGTATTTGTGATAAGAAATTTTCGATTAATGCTTCAACGGATTTTACTTCGCACTTCAAACTGTTTAACCCTGCTTCTTGTGCTTCTCTTACAGAGTCATCCATAATTGTGTCTTGATACATAAAATATAACTCCTCTAAAACTTGTTACATATATCTAATCGTCGTTTAATAGTAAAAACTTTAATAATATAAATTTTTTGTTACAAAATTAAAAGATTTGTGGAAGAATATTTTATCTTGCATTAGAATAAATATATGTTGTTACAAGGGAATGATATGATTAGGGATTTTGAATTAACAAATTATGATTTTTATTCCAGCCGCAGAGATATGGAAATTATTTCAAGTATAGTAGATGCTTTGAATAAAATTTTGGAAGAAGACAAAAAACAGGAACAGCCGTTATTTTTAAAGATTTCTGATAATCTTATCATGGATATTGCAAGAAAAGTTGTCCTTGATAAGAAAAAGACATTTTTGATTGGCATAACAGGTGAAAGTGCTTCAGGCAAAACTGTTTTTGTTGATAATACTATAAAGGCTTGTGTAAAGGATAAAAAAGAAGGTATATATACAGTTATCAGATGTGATGATTATTACAAGGATACTTCCAGAGAACTGAAAGAAGCAGGAAGTTATGAGGAATTATTCAAAACAGGTTTTAGTTTTGATACTCCTGAAGCGATAAATTTGCCGTTAATGCAGCAGCATTTGGCCGCATTAAAAGAAGGCATGACTATAAAATCGCCAAGATACGATTTTGTGACTTGTGAATCTACTCCTGATGGAGATGAGAAAAAACCTGCAAAAGTTATTTTAACTGAAGGTTTATATGTTTTAAATGAAGGTATCCGCGATATTATGGATGTAAAAGTGTATGTGTTTACTCCATTAGAAGTTATAAAAGAACGCTGGTACAGGAGAGCAAAACAAAGAGGTAAAGAAGGAGCTGCGGCAGATTTGCAATTTGCAGATGTTAACAGAACTGCTCAGCAGTACATTCGCCCGACATATCAGATTTCTGATGCCATAATAAACGGTTTGGTCAGTCAGGAATATATACAGATAATTACAGATAAAATATTTAAAGCCCTGAGAGATATTGAATACTAATTACAGTAGTTATAAAATCCTTCTTTCATGAGCATCCGCTAAATAAATCAAGTCATTTAGCATTTTTTCACACATTTCTATGCTTGTGAGAATATATGCTAAATTTTCGTCGAATTCAATGCTGTATTGAATAGAGTTTTTTATTGTATAAAAAAGCGCATTTATTTTATTAGCTCTGTATAGTATTTCAGAGGATTCTTCAAGTAATTCCCTTTTAGTTGTATGCATATAAACCTTTCTTTATATTAATTAAAATATAACTCCATTATTGTATAAAATATTTCCATTATTGGAAATATTTTATACAAGCCTAAACATTTTGTCAATACCTAAAATATATATTAAAATGTAATTATGAATTTCAATGCAAAAGAACAAATAAAATCACTTACAGCTCTAAGAGGCTTAAATGTAACAAAATTAGCAGAGATACTAACAAAATCGACAGGTAGAAAGTATACTCTCAATTCATTATCAAAAAGAATTAACAGAGGCACAATATCATACAACGAGGTTATGCAAATAGCAGATTTGCTGGATTTTGATATCAATTATAAATCAAGAGTTTAGTAATTTCCGATTACAAAAGAAAAAGCCGATGTACTGATAAGTACATCGGCTTTTGTTTAGAATGCTCTGCGACATCCTACGCAGTTGCTTGGTTCCATATAGATTGGCTCTACAGGAGCGGCGCATCCGCAGTTTGTTCCTCTGATAAGCTTTACGCCATGTAATTTTTCACATTTTGTAAGCTTTCGGGTTTGACATCGTTCTACTTTGCAACCGCAGCCATCACCGCCAAAACCTCGTCCGAAGTTTGTAAACGGATTCAGACTGCCAATGCCGTCATAAGTCCATGCAAATGCACCCTGAGGTACTGCCAAAAATGCCAATAGCGCGAACACAGGTAATATCTTTTTCATAATTCCTCCTTTGACTTTTAAGATGTACAAAATTATTTTATAAGTTTTAAAAGGAGGTTGCATTACCGATATTATCAGTATGTATTGGCAATTAAGGCTAAATATTTTTGCTTAAAAATTTATCCAGTCTTTCAACGGCTTCGATTGTATTTTCGCGGCTGCCAAAAGATGTCAGACGGAAATATCCTTCACCGTTATTTCCAAAACCTGAACCAGGAGTTCCCACTATTTGTACATTTTCTAATAAATAATCAAAAAATTCCCATGATTTCATGTTATTTGGGCATCTTAGCCAGATGTAAGGGGAATGTTTACCGCCAATATGCCAGATATTGTGTTTTTTGAGAACATCTGAGATTAATTTGGCATTTTCTTTGTAGTAAGTAAGGTTTTGCTGAATTTGTTTTTGACCCTCTTTGCTAAATACGGCTTCAGCTCCTTTTTGTACAATATATGAAACGCCGTTGAATTTTGTTGTCTGACGTCTTAACCACATTTTATTAAGGCTCATATCTTCAAAAATCAAACTGTTTGGAACAACTGTCCATCCGCATCTTGTGCCTGTAAAACCTGCCATTTTAGATAAAGAACAAAATTCTATTGCACATGTTTTTGCTCCTTCAATTTCATAAATACTTTTTGGCAGATTTTCATCTGTTATAAAGCATTCATACGCAGAATCAAAAAGGATTACAGCTTCATTTTTATTAGCATAATCTACCCATTTTTTTAGCTGTTCTTTATTGTAAACTGCGCCTGTCGGGTTGTTTGGTGAACATATATATATAATATCCGCTTTTATGCTTTCATCAGGAAGCGGTAGAAATTCATTATCCGCATTAGCGTTTATATAAACTATTTTTCTCCCGTTCATAGTATTTGTATCTACATAAACAGGATAAACAGGATCAGGAACCAAAACGGTATTATCTTTATCAAATAAATCCAAAATGTTGCCTAAATCTGATTTTGCTCCATCAGAGATAAATATTTCGTCATTTTCTAATTCCACCCCATGTGATTTGTAATATTCCTGAACTGCAGTTTTTACAAATTCATAGCCTTGCTCAGGTCCATATCCTTTAAATGTTTCTTTTACTCCCATTTCATCAGAAGCTTTTTTCAATGCTTCTACTACGCATTCGCATAAAGGCAAAGTAACATCTCCAATGCCAAGTCTTATAACCTTTTTATCTGGATTCGCTCCTGCGTATTCATTAACTTTTTTTGCTATTGTTGAAAAAAGGTAACTCTGTGCGATATTTTGATAATTTTTATTTACTTTCATCTCAATTCTCCTTATTTTGCCAAGTAAATTATAGCATAAACATTCAATCTGCTTGTCAATAGGATATATTCATGATATAATCATGGGAAAAGTAATAAGGTGTTAAGAAAGGGTTTTATATGGCGAAAGTTTTAGTTACAATGCCTGATGAATTTTTAAACAGGGTTGATGGACTTGCGGATAGTGAAAGGCTTTCAAGAAGTGAATTGATAAGAGAAGCGTTGAAAAATTATATGCGCAGATTATCAAAAACTCAAATTGAAAGTGCTTCAAAAAATGCTGCATTGTTAGATGAAATTTTAAAATAATATAACAAAACAGGTCGGGATAAATCCCAACCTTTAAAACTAAATAAATTACATAAAACATATTATCTGTAGTTTATGTTTTATTCAAAAACTACCTTGCCCCATTTCTTTGACCGCAAAGAAACGGGGCGCAAAGCGGATTGCGAGCCTAGGCTGGAGCAGATTTTGGCAGTGCCTTATGGCACGAAGCCAAAATGCGTAATGCCGTTTAAGGCGAGCAACCAAGCAGAAACTCCCCGACCTGAACTCCGTTCGCTAATAAATTGTAAATGCTCAAGTACAAGGCGGATAACTCGCTAATCGCTCAAACAAATCCGCCTCTGAAATTCTTTCGCATAACATTTATTGCTCACTTCGTAAAGGTCGGAGATAAGACGCTTTATGCGAACCGTTGTTTTAGGTTCGCTAAGTGATTTTTGTCCGTAGGACAAAAACGTAAGTACTATTTGTACTTATATCTTATGAGCGGTGCAATGCCTTTAGGCATTGCTGTGAGCAAGCGTGTTTTTCTTTTCGGTTCACTTTTCTTTTTGCATCGCAATCAAAAAGAAAAGTGAACAATAAGAAAGAATATTTATTACATACTCATAATATGTATTATGTAGTATATACAATTTCAATTGTTAATAAAAAGACCTGAACTTTTGTTCAAGTCTTTTTAATACTTTCTAATAACCATTTTACCCTGAGAATATAATATTTTTTCCTAAAGAAGTCTTTTTTTTAACCCAGCAAATTTTCTAATAATTTTGCGTTTGAACGTGCTTTTCTTGTACGGTGTAAATACTTTTCAATGGATGCTTTGATAGTTTTTTCTTTGTTTGTTAATTCATTATCAAGCAATTCAATGTAAGAATTTACTGTTGTCATTTGATAATTTTTCATTTCCCCTGTTTCCTAATTTAATATATTTTCTATATTATCATACTTATCCAAGAAGTGCATCAAGTAGTTCAGCGTTTGATGCGGATTTGCTTGAATTTCTGACTTGATTTCTGTACATATATGTTCTTAATGCTTCTCTGATAAGTTCTGAACGTGTTCTGTTTTCATTGTTTGCAACTGAATCAATTTCATCTAAAAATCTTTCCGGCATTGATATAAGTACTCTGGCCATTTTAATTCTCCTTTATTTTCCCTGATAATTTCCCCTGACATTTATATAAAGTATTTCTTAAATAAAAAATTGCTAAATTTTATCTATTAAGTATATATTTTTGTAATATAACTTAACATAGATAGCCCAAATAGCCTTGTATCAATGCTTTGCGATTGAGTAAATGTTTAGTATATCAGGAGGATATTTTAATGTCTTTTCGTGTATAAATTCAATACATTCATTTATTTTTTCTTTTGATGGGCCGTTAAAGCAAGTCATACCAGAGTTGTCGGATAAAATTTTGGGGGCAGTGAAATGATATAATTTGTCAGCGTATGGTAAAAAACTGTTGTTAAGATTTCCACCTGCCTCAACAAATACGCTCATAATTCCCAGTTCATATAACTTTTTCAGAATGAATTTTATATCAAGTTGATTATTTATAACCGGAGTTTGTATATATTTTATATTTTTTTTTGTGGGTTTCGGTTTGAATTCACAAAAAACATATATATTCCCATTTTTATATATTTCCGAGTTTAAATCTGTTTTAAGATTTCTGTCGAGTATAATTTTATTTTTATGTCTCATCTCAGGATTGTCAGCTATGACAGTAGAAGAAGATGTAAGAATTGCATCATATTTTTTTCTTAACTGTCTGCCTTTATTGCGTGCCTTTTCAGATGTTATCCATTTTGAATCTCCTGATTTTGTTGCAATTTTTCCGTCAATTGTGGTTGCTGTTTTTATTGCAACAAATGGCATATTAGTTGTTTTGTTTTTTATGAAAAATTCATTTAATTTTTTACATTCATTTTCTAAGATTGGCCCGATTAATTTTATACCGGCTTTTTTTAATATTTCAAGTCCTTTACCTGCAACTATGGGATTTGGATCTTTCATTCCAAATACAACTTCCTTTATCCCTTTTTCCAGGATTATATCCGTGCAGGGCGGTGTTTTGCCGAAATGGCAGCATGGTTCTAAATTCACGATTAGAGTATGTCCTTTATTTTTGTTAATTTTAAGCAGAGCATCTCTTTCTGCGTGAAATTTGCCGTATTTTTTGTGATAGCCTGTTGAAATTATGTCCCCTTTTTTATTAAGGACTACGCATCCGACCATTGGGTTGGGTGAAGTTTTACCTTCTCCCTTTTGTGCCAGTTTTAAACATATTCGCATCTCTTTTTCAAAAGTTTTCATATTTGTATTTTACATAAAATCGTGTTAAATTTAAATAGTTGTAAAGATATCGGAGGATTAATAATGGTAGATTTAAAATATATTCATCACAGTGCTTTTATGATAAAGCATGAGGACAGGTCAATATTGATTGATCCTTGGGTTGATAAAAATGAAAGTTTTAATTGGCATGATGAACCCATAACAGATATCTTTTTGACTCATTGCCATGGTGATCATCTTGGTAATGCGGTAGAAATCGCAAAAGAAAAAAATGCTCAAATTACTGCTGTTTTTGAAACCGCCCAATATCTATCAAAAGAATTTGGGGTTAATACACGTCCTGTTGGTTTAGGTTCCTGGATAAATTATCCTTGGGGCAGAGCATTGTTTTATCCTGCTTTTCACTCAAATTCATTTTCTGATGGACGTTATGCAGGTGTCGCAGCCAGTATCATTTTAGATATTGACGGCGTTCGTATTTTCCATGCGGGTGATACATGTTTAACGGGAGAGATGAAAACTATTAAAGAATTGTATGCTCCTCAAATTGCGTTGTTGCCGATTGGAGGGAACTATACAATGGATGTTGAGCATGCGGTTGTTGCTGCAAGATGGCTCGGTGTCAGAACTGTGGTTCCAATGCATTATGGAACATTCCCTGAAATCGAGGCTGATTTGGAAAGATTTGCCCGCCTTATTGCTATAGGTAATACAAATTGTCAGATTCTTGATCCAAATACTGATGCATAAATAATATAAGTAACTCTTATTATATATTTAGAGCTATCTATATTTAATTATTGTGTTATTACTTATTATTATGTGAGGTTTTTTATGAAAGTATTATTTGTTATAGACAGAATTGAGTTAAAATATTTTGAGTTTAATAAGCTTGTAACAAATTTCTGGCTAATAAAAAGTTTGATAGAACGAGGATGTGAAGTTTATATTTCAACAATTGATATGTTGAAGTTAAAATCTGCTGTACCTTTTGCTGATTGTTACAGATCTTATGGCAGAGATGAAAATATTTTTTATGATAAGGAGTCTTTTGCTGAATTTTGTATAAATGATTTTGATCTTGTAATGTTCAGACCTGATCCTCCTGTTGATTTAGATTATATAAATGCCACATATATTCTAGATTTTGTTGATACCAGCAAAACTTTTATTATTAATAATATTAGTGCAGTGCGTAATTTTAATGAAAAATTGCATAGTGTTATGTTTAGTGATTTGATGCCTAAAAATATTGTTACATCTTCATTTAAGGATATTTTAAATTTCTTAAATCAAAACGAAGAAATAATACTAAAACCTTTGAATCAGTGTTTTGGCGGCGGTGTAATGTATTTAAAAAAAGATGACAAGAACATTGCGGTTATAATAAATCAAATGACTCAAAACGGTTCAAAAGCCGTCATGGTTCAAAAATATATTGACAAGGCTATTTATGGTGATAAAAGAGTTTTGTTTTTAGGTGAAAATATTTTACCTTATTGTGTTCAAAAAGTCCCGAGTAATAACGATTTTAAATTTTGCAACCACAGTGACGAAAATATTAAAAAAGCGGTTTTATCAGATAGCGAAATTGAACGGTTTAAACCTGTTGCTAAAAAATTAAGTTCTATGGGTATATATATGGCAGGCTTAGACGTAATTGACGGTCAGATTATAGAAATTAATGTTACAAGCCCTTGTTATTTTATAAAAGAGATTAACGGACATTTCGGCTGTCATGTTGAGGATGAAATAGTTAATTTTATTTTGTCAAAAGTTAAAAAATCTCTTTGTGCTTATTAATAAAGAAAAACCGCTAAATTGTTTTAGCGGCAAGGGGAAAATTTACGAAAATATATATTGGGAATGAAAATTTATGCGTTAAATATGTTGAAGGATTTTTCAACGTTTTTGGATATAACTTTTGATACCGATTCATACTCTGTTGTTAGAGCGGTATGTTCGGATTCAAGTTTTGATAATTGCATATCAAATCTTTTATCTTCGCTTTCAATTTTGTCCATGTGATTTTGATATACTTGTTCTGCAATTGCCATTTTTGATTTATTTTCTTTTTCGACAATTGATTCATCATCATCAAGAGTGGTTTTAACAAAATTGTTATTTGTAATGTCATAGAATGCAATTGAAAGTTTTCCGTTTTTCAGCAGTGTAATTAACCAATTGTCATTGCAATAAGCTAATTTTTCATTGTTTAGCGCACTTGTATCGCCTGACGCGGTCTTATAACTCATTGTATTGATATACTTTTCATCTATCATTTTATCAAATGTTGTAAACCCTTTGGTTATCATTTGTTGATAAATGTTTTTATAGTATTGAACTTTATCGGCATCGTAAACCATTTCAGAACCTTTTGCATATTTTTCGCTGATTGCCATTGCATAGTCATAAAGTTCTCTTTGTTCTGCTGTTGAACCTTCGTAAAATAAGGTTTTAACAGCTGTTTCTACTACTCCTGTTACTGTTGTCTCCCTGTTAGCCGTAATAGTTGCCGGTTTTTCCAAATCTGTGCCGTAGTCCTGATCAACATAAATTTTACCATTACTTGATGAAGTATCGATTTCTGTTCCATTAACTTTGTATATATATTGATTACCGCTCATCGTTACTTCAACATTTTCCAGGTAAACATAGCCATTATTTTCCATTAAATTATAGTAACTATTTGTACCTGTTTTCAAAATGTCATTCGGCTTGTATTTAGCTATGTATTTTGTGTCACCCAATTCGTCTATATATGATTCTACTTCTACTTCGTTATTTACATAGTAGTAGTATGAAGTACTGTCATCTTTAATACCTTGTTGAAGGTATATTGTATTGTTCCCGCCATTTTGAGCTTTAATGCTTGCACTTTGGTAAGTTGCATATGAAATAGTTTTTGAATTGTCAGTAGATTTTGTTTCATTAAATCCAAAACCTAAAATATGTTTTTCCTGAATTCCGAGTGTTGCATCATAGTATATCCCATTTTCGGTACCTCTGTTTATGGATGCAAAGTATTTATCCCACGCATCGTGAACATCTGCTTCAGTTATGCTTGTTTCTGCAACCTGAGTAAGAATGCCTTCAGAAGGGTCGCTGACATTTTTTAAGAATGTATTGAAATCAACATTTTGGTGTGAGGCATTTGCACCTGTAGCTTTATAATTAGGATCAAATGCTCTTGCAATTTTATCCGTAACAAGTATTTGCCCTTTGTTATCAGATACGATATATTGTTTTCTTGCTGCAACAGAATTAAGTGCTGTAAGTTGATTGTATGTTACAGGTTCATATGTTGCACTGTCCCCGTTATATCCTGTCAAAACCTGATACTGAGTTGCCTGTAAAGCCTCTAAGTATCTGTCATTTGCTTCCTGTGAATCATCTGCAAGACGTTGTTTTGAATAAGCAACACATTGCTGTTCGAATTCGTTATTTGAAATTCGAGCGGTCATAAATAATAATCTGCCTTGTGATGCTGCCATTCCCATAGTTGAGAATAATTCCTTTCTTGCATATTTTCGTACGATTATTATGTCGGCATTTATTTATGCATTCTTTAATGTTTTTTTTATTTTGTTAATATTTTGTAACAAAAAGGCAATTATCTGATAAAAAAATTGTTTATTAAGATGTAGGTTAGTCAAATAATTTAAAGGTAGGAAATTTATGGTTAGTATTTCAGCTATTTCGTCAGGTCTTAGTACAGTATGGAAATATGGTAAAAGAGCATTAGAAGTTGCACCTGAATTGGCATTTGGTACTGCAAGCGAAGCTGCAGGAAAAGCTATGAAGGCAACAAAAGGTTCTGTTTTTACTAAAGCAGAAGCCGGTTGGAGAGCATTAGAAAAAGCCGGCTCAGGTAGTTTCTTTAAAAATTTTCTCGGGAATGCAAAAAATTTCTTTCCTGATGTAATAAAAGCATTTAAATCAGGTTCAGCAGCTGCAGGTGTCAAAGGTGGTTTGAAAGGTGTATTCAAGTCCTTAGGTTCGAAAATGCCATTTATAATGTCAGCTTCATGGATGTTAATGGAAATTCCAAACGTATGGACTGCAACAAAAGAAAAAGGCATATTCCAGGGCGTTAAAGAAGTCTTGAAATTCGGGGCAAGAATGACAACTGCAGGCTTAGGCTCTGCGATTGGTGCGGCTTTACCTATTCCGGGCGGCAGCTTAATCGGTTGGATGGCAGGAGAATGGATTGCATCAAGGATTGTCGGTAAGTCATATAAAGAACAAAAAGCTGAACAGGAAGAACTTATTGCTCAATTAACCGGTCAGGATCCAAATGCTGTAGCGCAACAAGGGCAACAAGCTCAGCCTCAGGCGCCTAATCCGTATTGGTTAAATGGTTCTCAGGCACAACCTGCCGCTCAAACACAATATATCCCTCAAAATACGGCATATAACGGAATGACTAATCCGTTTGACTATAATCAATACAAACTTCAAAGCATGCCTTATGCAAACGATATTATGATGCAAAAAATGCCATTCAATCAAGTAGTTTAAAATTTAAATAACCCTATAACATAAATACCTAACCCTAATTAACCTAGAAGGTGCTGTCTGAATTTTAGTAAGGCAGTACTTTTTGGGTAGCAAAAAGATTTTTTACAAACTTTATATTGTAACTGATGTCATGTGTGATAATTGTGCTAAAATAATTGCAGAGTTAAATATCGGGAGCAATATGATGACTGAATCAGATAAATTTATAAAGTTAAGAGAGGAGTTTTCTCCTTTTTTGAATAAAGTTTTGAGAAATGAAGAAAAAACAGCCTGGGATTTTTATATAAATTCAAATGAAGAAACAATGAAAGCATTTGAAACTGCTCAGGATGATGTTACGAATTTATTTAGTAATAAGGAAATATACAGTAAATTTCTTGAGGTTGATGGGTCAAAATTGTCAAAACATGAACAAAAACAGTTAAAAATTTTGTTAAAAACTTTTGACGAACGTTTAAATACAGGTGAAGTATTTAAATTGTTAGAAAAAAAAGAAAATGATATAGCTCAAAAATATAATTCTTATGTTCCAGCAATTGATGGCAAAGAAGTATCGAAATCTGAGATCTCAAAAATTTTGCAAATGGAATCGGATCAGGATTTAAGGCGTAAAGCTTATGAAGCAAATGTCAAAGGCGGGGATTTGATTGCGGATGATATGATTGAATTCATTAAAATGCGAAATAATTTTGCGAAATTGAAAGGTTTTGATAATTTCTTTGAATACAAATTAAAAGAAGATTATGATGTTGATGTTGAATTTTTGGACAAATTGATTGACGAAGTTTATTCAGGTGCAAAAGATAAGATAAATTCAATTCAGCGAAAAAAATATAATGATTTAAAGCAAGCATTTAATACGGATAAATTAGAGGGATGGCACTACGGTTTTTTGACAAATTCAAATCCTGAAAAAGCGGTTAATGAGATTCTTGAAAATTATTCAATAGAAGATATTTCTAAAAAAGCATACAAAGGAATGGGTTATGATGTTGATAATTTGATAAAAAACGGTAATCTGACGTTAGATTTGTATCCTCGTAAAAATAAAAATACGCATGGATTTGCTTTTTGTATAAAACCGGGAGAAGATGCGAGAATATTGGCGAATTTAAGAAATGACTCAAGAAGTCTTGATACATTAAATCATGAAATGGGACATTGCGTTTATGATTTAGGTATTTCAAATGACCTAACCGTCATGGACCGAGAACCGTCTTCTCCTGCTTTTACTGAAGCTATTGCGATGATGATGGGAGATCTGCCAAAGAAAGAGAATATTCTTTCAGATATTGTGCCGCCGGATGATTTAAATAAATTTAAATTGTCTTTAAACGAAGATGAAGCTGATTTTATTTCAAAAAGCCTGCTTATTATCGATTTTGAACGCCAAATTTATAAAAATCCGGATCAAAATCCTGCAAAATTGTGGGCAGATTTAAGATTAAAATACAGAGCGCAGGATAGTTCTCCAAATAACGAATGGGCTACTATTCCTCATTATTTGTCTCATCCGGGGTATTATCAGAATTATTTCAGAGCATCATTGATGAAGGCGCAAATATATAATCACCTTAAAAAGGTTTTAGGTAATATTACTGAAAATAATCAGACTGCAAACTATTTAAAAGAAAATATCTTTTCTAAAGGTGCATCTGTAGAAGAATATGAACTTATAAAACAATTGACAGGCAAAGAATTTGGGGCTGACGATTATATTAGAACTCTGTAATTTAGCCCATTGGCGGAGGCTGAATATATAGCGGTTTGAGCTCTTGCCATTTGCATTCATTTGATTTTAATTTTTCATATGCTAATTTAGCAAGTATATCTCCTAAAGGGTATTCCTTTTGCTGATAAGAAATTCCGCCAAGTCTTTGTTGTAATTTGTCATCTGTTATTAAATTATAGTTGTTGCTTTTTAAAGTATCTTCTACTTCTTCAAGTTGTATGGCTCCTTTAATTTCCCCGTCAATTAAAAAATATGCACAATTTTTTCGCGCATCAAGAGCTACTGCAGTATTATTACTCCCGAGTTTTTCTAATATTTCCAGTGACGAAATCCCAACGGCAGGAATATTTAATTGCTGTGCAAGTGTTCTTGCTACTGTTGTACAGGCTCTTATCCCCGTAAAACTCCCAGGACCGATATTTGTACCTATTGCATCGATATTTTGTGGTGTTAAGTTATTTTCTTTTAACACTTTTTTTATTGTAGATATTAAAAATGCCGAATGATATTTGTTATCTTGGTTTGTAACTATTTTGGATGTTAAAATGTTGTTATCCCGAGCAAGTGTAACATACATTTTATCAAGACATGTGTCAAATGCAAGTATTATCACTATTTTAATCCCTCTATTATCTTATTACATTTTTCTCCAAAGCCTTCAAAGGAGTATTTTCTTGAATCATCATCTTCGTAAGTTACATTAATTTTTATATGATCAAACGGAATTTGATTTTGAGAAAATTCTGCCCATTCCACAAATGTAATTTGTTTGCCTTCGGAGTATTCCTGAAGTTCGTCAAATATTGTTTTAACTCCTTCATGCTCAAGTCTGTATAAGTCAAAATGGTAAACAGGAATTTTTGCACTATGGTATTCATTAAGTATAACAAAACTCGGGCTTGTTACTTTTTCAGTTATGCCTATGGCTTTGGCAACTTGTTTTACAAACGCAGTTTTCCCTGCTCCAATTTCCCCGTACAAACTGATAAAACAGCCGTTATCCTCTATTAGTTTTGCAAATTCGTAAGCAAGTTTTTGGGTGTCATCTAATGTTTTGCATATCTTTTCAAATTTAGTCACTGTTAATTACAACCTTATTCCTTCCTGTATTTTTTGCCTGATAGAGAGCTTTGTCTGCTTTTTTTATTAAGTCTTCGTCATTATCATTTTGTTTGATTTCATAAATTCCAAGACTAAGAGTTATATTTATACTTTTTGTATCACAATCAGGTGCAACTTTTGAAATATCTATTACTTTTTTTTCTACTGTTTGTCTAAGACGTTCTGCAACCATTTGTGCTTCATTAATTTTGGTAAACGGTAACAGTATTGAAAATTCTTCTCCTCCGTATCTGCCTGCTATATCATATTCACGAAGCTGTCCTCTTATAACTTTTGCAATAGTCTTTAAAACCAAATCACCAACAACGTGTCCATAGTTATCATTTACACTTTTGAAGTAATCTATATCCGTCATAATACCGCATAATGGCGCGTGCTGACGTTTGGCATTCGCTACTTCCTGTTTTATACGAACTTCTAACTGACGTCTGTTGTAAAAACCTGTAAGAGCATCAAGTGTTGCGTGTTTTAAAATTTCTGCGTATATATTTGCTCTGTTTATTGTCGTTGCAATTTGATTTGATAATTGTTCAAGGTATTCCTTGTCTTTGGCCGTTACTTCTTCTTCCGTACTTTTTGCAACAAGTGTTCCTATATTTTTGCCTTCAAAGATTAGCGGAATTGCATATATTTTATTGCCGGAAATTGATATTTTTTCGTTCAGATCTTTTGTAATCTCAATTATTTTTTCATCTTTACAGGCATTCGGGTAGGACAAAACATTTATTCCTGTTCCCTCATCTTTGAGAAATATATAAATAAGGTAATTTTCAAAAAATTTATCAAGCATTTCTCCGATAATAGGAATAATATATTTGAGTTCATACTGAGTTTCAATTATTTTGGCAATGTTTTTCATCATATCGTGATAATTCACGTCTTTTTGCATTTTTTCATTAAGTAAAATGTTCTGAACTTTTAGTGATATAAATTGAGAACATATATCAAGAAATCTTGTCAAATTTGCATCGATATCCGAAAATTCTATACTGCCAAGGCATTTTTTGTGCTTGTAGAGAGGATAACTATGTTTTAATTTGCTGTTATTGTCTATATTAAGGTGAAAATCCCGTATTTCAAAATTCGTTGTAAAAAAATCAGACAACGCAGAGCTAAGTGTTTTTTCACTGTAGCTCTCGTTTAAAATATCTGAAAGTTTTTTAATTTTATCAAGCATATTGATGTTTTAAAAACCTATTATTTTATATGCTAGACATCTGCCTGTTGTGCTATTTCGTCAGAAATATCGCAGTTTGCATAAACATTTTGAACATCATCAAGTTCTTCAAGTCTTTCGATTAATCGCATTACTGATGTTGCAGTTTTAACATCTGTTATTTCAATTGTATTTTTAGGTATTCTTGTTAATTCTGCGTTTGAGCTTTTGAATCCATCATTTTCCAATCCTTCAACTACTGACTGGAATGTTTCAACAGATGTAATTACTCTGTATGAGTCTTCATCTTCTTCAACATCTTCAGCATCAAGATTTATTGCAGCTTCAAATAATTTTTCAAAATCGATACCTTCACTGTCAAAAGTTATAGATCCTTTTTTATCAAACATATAGCTTACACAGTTTGTTTCTCCGAGGTTGCCTCCGAATTTTGAAAATAAACTTCTGACATCTCCAGCCGTACGATTACGGTTATCTGTCATTGTTTCGACTACAACTGCAACTCCGCCTGCTCCGTAACCTTCGTATGTAATTTCTTCATAATTTTCTCCGGCTCCTGCACCTGCACCTTTATCTATCGCACGTTTAATATTATCATTCGGCAATCCTGAAGCTTTTGCTTTTTCAATAGCGGTTCTTAATCTGAAGTTCCCTGCAGGATCAGGTCCTCCAAGTCTTGCCGCTACTATAATTTCTCTTGAATATTTCTGAAATACAACAGCTTTTTGACCGTCTGTTTTCGCTTTTTTATTTTTAATGTTTGCCCATTTTGAATGTCCTGACATATTTAATATCCCTTCTTTTGTCTAAAATTACTGTTTATATGCAAATTTTATCAAAAATATCCGTATTTTTCAATATTCTTGTCTTAAACTCTTGTGTTTTGAAAAAATCTGTTATATGATAAATTTATACTAGGCAAAAGCGAGGTTTACAAATGAATCAAATAATTAAAGTGGCATGGGAATTAAATGAAAATTCTGAAAACAGATATAAACTTGTATATGAAATTGCTGAACTTGCAAAAAAACTTGTAGATGAAAATCAGGCAAGGAAGGCAAGAGAAGGTTTTGGATACGAAGATGCTCATGAAAGTGCATATTCAAAAGAAAATCCTGTAGAACATGCTTTGATGGTTAAGGCATCAGAAGCAGATGATAACAGATTAGTAGGTTAGTGTAGAATAAATACACGGGTGCTTTGGCTCCCGGGTATTTTTGTGAAATTATTGCGGGGGGATATGAAGCATACTATTGATTACATAAAAACCTATACGGATGATTTTCAGCCCGAAATAGGTATTGTTTTGGGTTCAGGATTGGGTGAACTTGCTGATAAATACCAAGAGTATGCTATACCCTATAATTTAATTCCAAAATTTCCGCGGGCAACAGGCATAGAAGGGCATAAAGGACAGCTGGTCTTTGCAAATATTGTCGGGCGCAGGGTTGTTATGATGCAGGGACGCTTCCATTATTACGAAGGTTATTCAATGGAGCAGGTTACTTATCCTATTAAAGTCATGAAAGAGTTAGGTGTTAATACAATAATTCTTACTAATGCAGCCGGCATTGTGAATAAAAGTTTTCGCCCGGGGGATTTAATGGTTATAACAGATCATATTAATTTTATGGGCTCAAATCCTCTTATTGGTAAAAATGATGACAAATTTGGCGTTAGATTTCCTGATATGTCCGAGGTTTACAATAAAGGATTAATAAAAATAGTTGATGCTGCTGGAAGATTGTTAAATCTGAACTTAAGACACGGTGTTTATTTGGCAACAACAGGTCCAAGTTATGAAACTCCGGCAGAAATAAAAATGGCGCGTACAATTGGAGCCGATGCGTCAGGAATGTCAACTGTTCCTGAGGCAATTGTAGCTAATTACTGCGGAATGCGTGTAATAGGGTTAAGTTGTCTTACAAATTATGCAAGCGGGGTTTCTGATAAAAAATTAAGCCATGCAGAAGTTATAAATACTGCAAATGAGGTGAAAGATAAGTTTACCGCATTAATAATGATTATTTTGCAGAATGTGAAATAATCAGCTTAGTTGATCATAAACTTTGCGGGCTTCTTTTATATCCTGCCACATAAGCCACTTTGGAGAACCTTTTTCCCGAGAGTCATTCCTAAGCAGGTATGAAGGGTGAAATATAGGCATCATTTTTGAGTAATTCGGTCCTTCAAACCATTTCCCCCGAAGTTTTGTAATACCTGATTTCGTATCTATAAATGAGTATGCCGCTACTTTTCCGCATAACAAAATTATTTTGGGTTTTAAAATTTCTATCTGAGCTTTTAAATATTCCTCACAAGCCGTTTTTTCCTCAGGTAGCGGGTCTCTGTTATCAGGAGGACGACATTTAAGGGTATTACAGATATAAATATTTTCTTTTCTTGAAAACCCTACGCAGCCAAGAATTTTATCCAGAAGCTGTCCTGCTTTTCCGACAAATGGTTCTCCCTGCATATCTTCATAATATCCCGGGGCTTCACCTATCAGCATTATTTTTGAATTTGGAACCCCTGCACTAAATACCGTATTAGTTTTTGTTTTGCATAAAGAGCATTTTTCGCAGTTGATGCATTTTTGTTTTATGGCTTCAAGTGCTTTGTCATACTCTGTAGGCATTTTTTATTCCTCTGGTATCAATACTGAAATTACTGCATTATCAATTGAGAGATATTTCCTTATTGTATCTTCCAAATCTTCTATAGTAATATTTTCCAGATCATTCAGGGAGTCTTCAATAAGTTTAAGACTTCCGCATACTGTTTCGTAATATCCTATATTTTCACCGATTTCAGAAACTGTTTCAGCCTCATTAGCAAATCTTGATTTGATACGTTTTTTAGACTTAAGTAATTCTTCATTGGTAATACGGTTATCAAGTAAGCCGCTGAGTTCTTTTTTTAATAATTCAAGTGCTTTTTCTTTTTCTTCAGGTTTAAAATTTGCCTGAATAAAGAAATTATTGCCATCTTTGAATTGGTAGTGTTCTGTTCCGACCATGTTGAAAATTTGCTGAGGCATTTTTTCAATAAGGTTTTGCTGAAGTCTTGAACTTGAACCATCTCCGAATATTATACTAATCAAGTCCAGACAAATAGATTCTTTTAGCTCGCACGCTTTTGGTCCAAGCCAGCCAAACATTGCGTAACCTGTCTGAACATTTGATTTTGTTTCTATATATTTTGTTTGTTGTACCGGTTTGTCAATTTCATTTACTTTTGCAGAAATTTTATGTCTGTCAGGGAATGTAAATTTAGATTTAATTTTTTCTAATACTTCTTCGTGATTGAAATCTCCGACAACTATTGTTGTAACATTTTCAGGAGTATAGAACGTTCTGTAATAGTTATCAATATCTTCTCTTGTCACTTGAGAAATTATCTCAGGAGTCCCTATAACATCTCTTTTATAAGGATGATTTGTGTACATATTTTTGTTGCATTGATTATAAACTTTTGTCCAAGGTTGATCTTTGCGCATTCTTATTTCTTCAATTACAACGTGTCTTTCTCTTTTATCCGTTACGGTTGCATCATTTATATTAAACGGAGCACCAAGTTCTTCAGACGGAAAAACAGGATCCATCATCATATCTGCATGCAGATCAATTGCCATATAAAAATATTTGTTATTTTCGCCTTTTGGTAAGGTTACATAATAAAAAGTATAATCCTTCCATGTTGCGGCATTAACAATAGCACCTTTTGATTCAAGAATCTTATCAAATTCTCCCACCTTATGAGAATGAGTTCCTTTGAACATTAAATGTTCCAAAAAGTGTGAAATTCCGTTATTTTTGTCGTCTTCATTTATTGAACCTGTTTTAACCCAGGAAGATACACTTACCATATTACCTTCCTTGTGAGCCAAAACAATTTTATGCCCGTTATCGTTAGTATAAATTTCTACATCTTTATTTAAATACGGGTATTTTATTAATGTTTTTTCCATAGTAACCTCTCTTTACTCTATTATATCATAATTATTATCTGTGCCAAAATATGAAGGATTTTTACATTTAGTTTATTTATATGGCAATAAATTTAATTTTGTTGTTTTTATATATACATATGTTAATACAGGTAGATTTATGAGAATTATTCCTAATTTTTCAGTAACAAATAATATTCAGGCAAAAAATACTCCTTCCTTTGCACAAAATAGTGATAACAAAAATACTGTCACAGCTTTGCAAAATGTTACGGTTGATTATAATGTATCAAAGCCTGTATCATATACCAAGATAGAGGACATAAAATTACCAAATAATCTTGTTGCTCATTATTATAAACTTTCTAACGGTCAAAAGGTTGTTATTGTCCCAAAAGATGGTACAACCGTTATAAAAAGTTATGTTAATACAGGTTCGTTTAATGAACCTGACAGAGTCCGCGGTATAAGTCATTATATAGAACACAATTTGTTTAATGGCTCTGAGGCCTTGGGCGATAAGGATTATTTTGAAGAAGTGCATAAAATGGGTGCATATACAAATGCTTCGACATCTTTTTCAAAAACAGATTACGAAATAGATTCTAATTTATTGGAAGATACTGATTTAGAAGAACAAATTAAACTTCATGCAGGAATGGTTCAAACTCCGAAATTTTTGGAAGAAAAATTAGAAAAAGAGAAAAAGATTGTTGATTCTGAAATAAATATGTATATGTCTGATGATTCATCAAATGCAGAAACTTTAACTATTAAAAACTTATTCAATATAAAATCAACATCTCCAAATCTTGTAACCGGTACAACAGATAATATTGAGGCTTTAACAAGACAGGATGTTATTGATTACTTTAATAACAATTATTATCCTGCAAATATCGTAACTGTTATTACAGGAGATGTTGATGAGGCAAAAACTATTTCTTTGGTTTCTAAATATTTTAACTCAACTAAGAACCCTGTTGAACAAAGAACATTTGAGAAAATGATGCCGATAGATAAAACCATTAGAGAAGACATAATTTCAAATAAAAAAACAGGTGCCGCAGAAATCTTTATTGGTTTTGCAGGTTGTGAAAATAACAATGAAAAAGATCAGGTATATTTAAGAGCCGTTAATCAGCTTTTATTTGGTCTTGCCCATGCAAGAATTAAGCAAACCGAGCAAAAATATTCAACAAATATTTATCCTTCAATCGAAAGGCTTGGTTCAAGACCTTCTGACAGAAGCGTAATAATGGTTCAGGCTTCTGTCTCTGAAAATTATGTTGAATCTGCGTTAAGGGATATTTATAAGGTCCTTGGAGAAATAAGTACAAATCCTCCGACTCCGGATGAATTTGAAGCTATAAAATCTAATATCAAAAAAGTTAATTCTATCGGTATGCAGTCTTCAGGAGATCTAAATTTTCATATAGGTATGGATTTTCTAAACGGTACTCATTATAAAACTGCAAATTATGCTTCTATTTTGGATAATATGACTTATGATGATTTTATCAATACTGCAAGAAAGTATTATGATTTGAATAAAGCTTCAATTACTGTTGTACACCCTAAAAACGCGACAAAAGAAAGTATTGAAGATAACTATGCAAAATCAAAAGCTAAGATTTCGTTTACAGGTGCAAACAAAAAAGCTCCCATAAATGTTGATAAAATTTCTCAGTACAAAATGTATAACAATTTTGAAGTTACTTTGATAGATTCTGATTCGGATGTGGTAAATTATTATCTTGAGTATTACACAAAAGATAAATCTCCTAAAAAAGCCGCAATAGCTGATATTTTAAACGATATGCTAAAATACTGCGGAACAAAACAACATTCTTGGCAAGAGTTGGCAGGTATGAGCGATAAATATGCGATAAATAGTGGTTTATCTGCTTCAACAAGCGAATTTTCTCTGTCAGGAAGTTTCCCTGTTGATAAGGTCGATATTGCTTTGAATATGTACAGAGAAAATATTATGCAGCCTGATTTAACAGAGGATTTATTTAATAAAGCTATTCGTCATTGCAAAGATGAATACCAAAATATTGAACCAAATGCAGATGCAAAATATAAAAAGACAATGTTTGAAGGAACTCACTTTGCTTACACTCCTGAAGAAAAATTAGAAAGCTTAAAAAATATAACATATAGTGATGTAATTGGTCTTTATAATGAATTATTATCCAAATCGCAGGGACAAATAGTTGTTACGGGGCCATTTTCAAAATATCCTCAGCTGAAACAGCTAATATTTGAGAATACAAATGGCTTCAATTTTGTTAAAGTTAAAGATTATACATTGCCTCAGTGTTACAAAGAAAATTCGGACGTAAAGGTTCATACTACAGAAACAAACAGAAATCAGGCGGATATAATTCAGGGGTATAAATTCCGTCAGAACGGTAATATAAAAGATGATGTCTGTATAACGCTTCTAAATACAATTCTTGGTATGGGACAAGGATCAAGATTGTTTAATGACCTGAGAGAAAAACGTCATCTGGCTTATATGGTTGATTCTATGTATCAAACTCAGGGCGATAGCGGGGTTTTGAGTATGATTATAAGAACAACTACAAATAATAATGAAACAGGCGAAAAAACTTTGGATAACATTAAAAAATCAATAGAAGGTTTTAATGAAAATATACAAAAAATTTCTTCTGAACCTGTAACAGAGGAAGAATTGGCAAAAGCTAAAAAAGCTATGAAATCAGGTTTGCTATCATCTTTGGAAATGAACTCTGTAAGAAATGGTATATTGAGTGATCATGTTACAACAGCTTATGGTGTTAATTATATAAATAAACAATTTGAAATTATAGATAGTATAACTCCGCAGGACTTATTAAATACGGCTCAAAATATTTTCAGTTCAAAACCTGTTTATTCAGTTGCAGCTACAAAAGAAGCTCTTGATGCTAATAAAGAATTCTTACAGAGTTTAACGTAATTTTTTATAACTTTGATTTAGCATTTTTTTATTTGTTCAACTATATTCGCAGCTCCATCATATTTTGCCAGTGATAACGCTTTTTGCTGCACAGATTTTAGGTATTCTTCATCATTTGTGAAGATTTCAATTTTTTTGAGTAAAGTTTCTCCGTTAGTTGCATTGTCTTCCAAATACAGTCCTGCTCCATTATTTAGCATATATTTTGCATTTTTTCTCTGGTGGTCTGCAGCCGCATATGCGTAAGGTACAAAAATAGAGGCAACTGCACTTGCACATAATTCCGAAATGCTTAGAGAACCTGCTCTTGATACTGCTATATCACTTGCTTTTAATACTTCAGTCATGTTGTTAAAATATGGTTTAATAATTATATTTTTGTCGTTTTCATATTCAGGGTATATATTTTTTACTTTTGTAATAACATCTTCAAAATTTCTTTTCCCCGTTTGAAAAATCACCTGAATGTTTCTTGCCGAAAGTTCTTTTAATATTTCAACTGCGGCTTCATTGATTTTCTTAGCTCCCTGAGAACCACCCATTATGCAAATTGTAAGTTTGTTTTCTATTCCGATATTGTTTCTTGCTTTTTCTTTAGTTAATGTTGAAAATTCTTTTCTGATAGGATTGCCGTTTACAACACAATTTTTATTGTTCAGTTTTTGACATTCAATATCGAATGCAACAGAGATACTTTTTGCAAATGGTGCAAAATTTCTTGTTACCAACCCGGGATTTGCATCGCAATCATGCATTACAAAAGGAACTCTCATCGTAATTCCTGCAAGTAATACAGGTGCTGAAACATATCCGCCTGTGCCAAAAATTGCATCAGGTTTATACTTAAAAATATAAAAACTGCATTTTAACCATGCAAGCAGCATTTGAAAAGACCATTGAAAAAATTGTAATGTCGCTTTTCTTGGCATTCCTGAGCTGTTTACCGGTAAAAAGGTATAATCTTTTTCTTTTGTAATATCGGCTTCAAGGTTATTTGGATTACCTACATAAAAAATTTTTTCGGTATTCTGCTCATCCAGGAGTGCATCTGCAACTGCAATTGCAGGGTATATATGTCCCCCTGTTCCTCCTCCTGTTATGAAATATCTTTTTTTATTCATTATTTTCTGTCCTTATTTTTTTTATTCTCTGTTTTGAAATATTTAATAATATTCCAATCATTGACAAGAATACGATAATAGAGGTTCCGCCATAGCTTATAAATGGCAGTGTTACACCGGTTACAGGGAATAATGAACTTGCAACAGCCATATTTAAAAATGCCTGAAAACCTAATATAAATGTAATGCCTATGGCAAGAAGTTTTCCATACATATCGTGGCATCTTCTTGCAACCTTCAAGCCTCTGTGAACTAATACGGTGAAAAGTCCTATAACAAAGAAGCACCCCAAAAAACCAAATTCTTCTGCTATTATTGAGAAAATGAAATCTGTATGGCATTCAGGCAGATATGCAAGTTTTTGTATTGATCCTCCGTATCCTGTTCCGCCAAATCCGCCTGAAGCAAATGCAATCAGAGATTGTATTATGTTATATCCTTTACCCTGAGCATCGCTACCGGGATTTAGCCATATATTTATTCTGTCCATCTGATAGCCATGTAATAATTTCGGAATCATTGAAATTACTCCGACCCCAATTATTCCGCCGCCTATTCCAAGAACAATCAATGGCCCGCTTGCAGCTATATACATCGCCAAACCGGTAGTTACCAATATAATTACCATACTAAGGTTTGGCTGTTTGAATACAAGAAATAATACTACAAATAACGGAATGCCTACTTTTACAATAAAATTTGAATCAAATATATTTACCTTATCTTTAAATGCACTAGCTATCAGCATACAAAATAACGGTTTTGCAAATTCTGAAGGCTGCAGCTGCATAAATCCTAAATTCATCCAGCGTCTTGCGCCGTTAATTTCCATTCCAAGAGGCGTAAATTGTACCAAACAAAGTAAAATTATAACCACCCAAAGAAATTTTACATTATATTTTTCTAATTTGTGATAATCAAAATTAGTAAAGAATGCCAAAGCTCCGAAACCAACAGCAGCAAATATTCCCTGCTTTAGTAAAAAGCTTGCAATATTTAAGCCTTCACGCATACATTTTGGAGCCGTTGCAGAAAATATTGCTAAAAATCCGGTTATAACCAGAAATATTACGACAATAAGCAAATGTTTATCAGGAGCCGTCAGTATTGAATCTGACTTCTTCTTTTTCTTTGTATTATTACTTTGTCTTAAGGGATTATTATACTCTTGATAAGACATATTCTTTAAAGACCTCTCCTCTGTGTTCGTAACTGTTAAACATATCAAAGCTTGCACATGCAGGCGATAATAATACTACATCAGGTCTGAGTTCTATCCCTTTATCAATTGCACTTTGCATTGTTTGCTCTTTTTTTATGTTATTAAAACCGCTTTGTATAAGATTTTGTTCAAATCTTTCTGTCGCTTCTCCTATTAGGATAACTGTTGTTATATGTTTTTTTATGGATTCACAAAATTCTGTCAAATCAGTGTTTTTATCTCTGCCGCCTGTAATTAAGACTACATTTTCATTGTTAAATGAGTCTATTGCCACAATTGAAGCTTCAGGATTTGTGGCTTTTGAATCATTGTAAAATTTAATATTATCTTTTTGGGTAACAAATTCAAGTCTGTGTTCAGGAGCCTTAAATTCCGTTATAGCGGATTTGATGGTTTCATTATCGATACCTGTTAATTTTGCACATATAATTGAACATTCAATATTTTGGTAATTATGTTCTCCTATTAACGGACATTGTGAAATTTTAATTATTTCTTCTTTAACTCCATTTTGTTTGAAAATTATTGTGTCATTTTCAACATAGCAGCAGTTATCTCCTAGGTTATCCCCAAACATAAATATTTTTCCTTTTATCTCTTTAGAAAATTCAAGCAGTTTTTCATCTTTAGCATTCAGAACACAATATTTTGCGGTCTGAGGTTCTCTGAAAACTCTTGCTTTTGCATTGAAATAATTCTCTAAACCATTGTGCCAGTCAATGTGATCAGGGGTAAAGTTTGTCCATACTGCGATATATGGTTTGAGTGAGGTACTCATATCAAGTTGAAAAGAGCTTGCTTCGCACACAAAATAATCAAGATTTTCGTCAGCAACAAGACAAGGCGGTGTACCGATATTCCCGCAAGCCTCTGTTTTTAACTTTTTGCTGAGGATATGCTGAGTAAGAGCCGTAGTTGTTGTTTTTCCGTTTGTACCTGTAATAATTATAAATGGAATATCGCACTCTCTGTATGCTAATTCGAGTTCGGATATGACAGGAATTTGCTCTGCTCTGACTTTTCTTATAATTTGGCTTTGAGGAGGAATTCCCGGACTTGTTACTGCTAAATCAGATTTTGATATAAATTTTTCGCTGTGCCCGCCGTATTCAACATGTATTCCCAGATCTTCAAGCATTTTTGCATTGTCAGACTGTTCTTTTGTTGTAATATCGTTAAATTCGGTCAAATATACATCCGCACCATGTTTTTTTGCAAACTTTGCTGCTGCCATTCCGCTTTTTGACAAGCCGAGAACAAGTACTTTTTTCCCTCTTACACTCATTATATTATCCCCTTTGAAAATAATTCATACAATAAAACTGCAAATGCCGAAAACAGTATTGATACTATTGAAAAAACAATTACTACTTTCTTTTCATTCCAGCCCAACAGTTCAAAATGATGATGAATCGGAGCCATTTTAAATACTCTTTTACCTGTCGTTTTAAAGCTTGTTACCTGAATTATTACAGATAATGTTTCCATCACAAATACTGCACCGAAAAATATCAGTAAAAATTCAAATTTACCTAATACTGCAAGAGTACCTAAAAGTCCGCCTATTGCCAGTGAACCTGTATCTCCCATAAAGACTTGAGCTTTTGGCTTGTTGTATTGCAAAAATCCTATTAAAGCTCCGGCTGCTGTTGCTGAAATTATTGCCAGATCCGTATTGCCAAATGATAATGCAATAATTGCACATGCCACAAATGCCGGAATCCCGCAGCCTGCAGCTAATCCGTCTAAGCCGTCTGTAAGGTTATAAGCATTTGAAGATCCTGTTATAATGAATACGGCAAATATTGGGTAAAACCAACCTAAATCAAGCGTCAAATGCCCTATACTAAACTGGCAGGCATTATTATTTGTAAGCATTAAAGCTATTGTTGGCAGTAAAGCAATTGCAATTTGTCTGAATAATTTACCTCTTGGTGTTAATCCGTCATTACCTTTACCTTTAATTTTAATGAAATCATCCTGAAATCCCGCAAGTGTGTAGAAAAATAAAGTTATTATGGTTATCAGGGCTGTTGTTGTCATTTCTCTTGCAAGTGACAGAACTATTACTGATGCCATAATAATTGCCGCAATTATAAAAACACCTCCTGTTGTCGGAGTCCCCTGTTTTTTTGCGTGATTTTCAGGAGCAAGTTCTTTTACATATTGACCAATCATTTTTTTCTTTAATAAATCTATATACGGCACTCCAAACAGTGAACACAATATGAGTCCCAGAAGGAATGCAATTGTTGTCATTATCATTTTTTATCTATCCCTCATTTTTATGTAATCTAATATTTCTTCAAATTTCATTGCTCTTGACGCTTTTAAAAATATTGTATTACTCTTGTGTAAATTTTCAACAATGTAAACAGATGCCTGTTTATTATTGTCAAAATATTTAGTATCTATCCCTGCAGCTTCAAGAGGTTTGCCTATTTCATGTGCTAACTTGCCTATAAAAATGTATTTTACATTTTTATTTAATTTCGCCAAAAATTCTCCGACTTCGCGGTGATACTTTACTTCATTATCTCCTAATTCTGCCATATCTCCCAGTATAACAACAGGATTTTGGTATAATTGCGTAAATGCTTTAACGGATGCTTTCATTGACTCAGGATTTGCATTATAGCTGTCATTTATAAATTTTAAACCTTTGATTTCTTCAACTTCCCATCTCTTTTCAATAGGGTGATAGTTTAATAAACCTTTGGATATTTCTTTTTCACTCATTCCTGTTTTTAATCCTACATTAATGGCAGACAAGGAATTTTCAATGTTATACTCTCCTTCAACATTGAGTTCATAAATGTTATTTTTATATACGAATTTGGAATACGAAGGTTTTTGTTCAATAACTTCAACCTCATTTATAGCATAAAATATTTTTTCACCTGTGAATTGCAGATGTTTTTTTATAATATCCTGATTCAAGGATATAAATGTTCCATCTTGATTAAGCCCTTTTGCTATTTCACATTTTGCAATTGCAATATTATCAAGTGAACCAAGACGTCCGACATGCGCACTCCCGCAATTTGTTACAATCGCATAGTCAGGATTCAGATATTTTGTAATAAGTTCAATTTCCCCCAATCCTCTCATTCCAATTTCTACAATAAGCATCTGTGTATCTTCCGGCATTGATAATACTGTTTGACAAAATCCGATTTCGTTATTGTGATTTGAAAAAGTTTTATGAGTTTTGTATTTTGCGCTCAATACTGAATATACCATTTCTTTGGTTGTAGTCTTGCCTGCACTGCCTGTTATTCCTACTACAGTTGGGTCGATTTTTTTTCTGTAATATTGTGCCAGTTTTAAATATGCTTCTTTGGTATCTTTCACATTTAAAACTAAATCAGCTTTATCATTTATGCAGCTTTGTGATGTAAAATAGGCTTTTGCTCCATTTTCTACAGCCTTGTCAATAAATGCTTCGCCATCAAAAGTTTCTCCTTTTAACGGTAAATAAATATCTTTCTCCGATATCGTTCTTGTATCGGTTGATATCGTGAAATCCGAGTCTAAACCGTTATCTTTTAAAACTTTTGCTCCCGTAATCTCAATCAATTCTTCTTTATTAAACATAATTTTATTTTACATCAAATAACAAATATTAGTCTGAAATTTAACAAATATTAAAAATGCTTGACATTGAACTATTATCGGAAGATAATAACAATACGTTATTACTCGGGCAATCGTTTATAAAACCTTTAACACTAGCATTAAAGAAGGTTACGAACCCAAAAATGAAAGGACAGATATAATGTACGCAATTGTAGAAACAGGTGGAAAACAGTATCAAGTTGAAGAAGGTCGTTACGTTGATATTGAAAAATTAGAAGGCGAAGCTGATGCCAAAGTTACATTTGATAATATCGTTATGATTGTAAACGGTAAGAAATCAAAAGTTGGACAACCATATGTATCAGGTGCATCTGTTGAAGGCAAAATTCTTAAACAGGATAAAGCTAAAAAGATTATTGTTTACAAACAAAGACCTAAAAAAGGTTACAGAAAAAAACAAGGTCACAGACAACAGTTTACTAGAGTTATGATTTCTAAAATCAGAACTTCAGCAAAAAAATCAGCTAAAGAAGAAGCAACAGAATCAGCTGAATAGAAAGTAATATAATTATATAAGGAGAATATAAAAATGGCACATAAGAAAGGTATGGGATCCACCCGTAACGGTC
>ERZ842401.1326-NODE-1326-length-35687-cov-35.379350_pt1 | contig 35687 bp, 23 predicted proteins | sample MGYA00521270_ERZ842401 | MGnify/ENA primary metagenome ERZ842401 (study PRJEB31892, sample SAMEA3878208) | bioreactor metagenome | biome: Moose rumen | place: Sweden | collected 2011-10 | study: EMG produced TPA metagenomics assembly of the PRJEB12797 data set...
ATTCGTTTGTTTGGCATAATACACTATCGGTTTATTAACTGTCATTACGTTTATTTAACAGCTAATATAACTCTTTTGAGCCACACAAACAAAATGAATGAGACTTTTTTAGGGGGTCACTTTCATTTGGCCGAAGGGGGTCACTTTCAAAAGTTCACAGGGGTCATTTTCATTTGGTCAGATGGGGTCAACTTGCACGGTTTTTTCCACCATATCGAATCAAATATGGCACAAAGGTACTTTATATAAAAAAGTGGTGAAAAGACGGTCATTCAGCCGTTTAAGGCAGAAAAGGCCGTCTCTTCACCGCTTCAGGGCATCAGGAATGGGAAATGTCACGACGTGCAAGGTGCGAGTGCTTTCCGTCCTGTGAAGGAAACCTCGTACTTTCTGGCGGCGGCATCACCGTCTGGAGAGCCTGTCGAGCGAGAGACTTTGACGGTAGGGTATGGCTTTTCCTGTGCCCCAATAGTGAACATGTCACCATCGGCAGTACGGACGACAAAAGCCAGGTGCTGCCTCGTCGGCACCTCGTCCAGTGTGATGAAGGTCAGCTTGGCCTTCTCCATCTGGCAGTTGTTGTCGTACGATTCCTCCACTTCGCAGACCGCTTCACCCTTCAGGCTGATGCTGATGGGCTGCACTGGTATCTGGAAAGGTATTCCGGCCACAGCCCTGTAGATGACATCGGAAGGAAGGTTGCTTGTGTAGAGATACCACACGTTGAGTATTCCGGGTAAAGAATGGCAACTGTTCATGGACAGACTGTTTTTCTGCTGTTTCTGCCTTTTCTGCCTTTTGCGAGAAAAGTCAGAAACGCTTCTGAAGTCGTGAAGATTTTTTTGAAATATTTGTAAGATAATTCTTGCGGAGCCGCTGGTATATCTTCGCTATGGAGTCCCAGCAGGTGCCGTCCTCATGTATGCCGCGCTGTTCCATGAAGAGGTTGATGAGGTCTTTCTGCTGTGTTCCCACCTTGCCGAAGTCGTGCAGGTACTCCCACACGTCGAGGTCAAAGTCATCCTTTATACGTGACACCATCGCGCGTTTGCCCGTCTCGGTGATGTAGTTGTAGGTACGGGGGTCGTGTGACTTGGAATAAGGGATATACACGGCCACCTCGTCCTCTTGCTGACGCGGAGGCAGCACACCGTCGGGCTGTGGCACCGTGGCTCTCTGCAGCAGCTTGCTCTCGATGGAGCCACGGATAAGCGTAACAGGATTGCCACCGCCATGACGGTGAATGAACCACTGGCGGAGGTAGGAAGGCATCTTCAGGTAAACACAGAAATCACTCATTTTGCTTTTTCTTCAATAAAGCGGTGCAAAGGTACTAAAAATCAACTAAATATCTCACAAAATATGAAATAAACATTCAAGTGTAGTCACTTTTTTACGGCAATATATGCTTTATTGGCCGCACAAGTGAAGTCCCACCACATCAGGTAACAGGCTATATAGCCGTATGCCTTTCCAAACTCATAGTATTTGTATTCATCATTGACGGCAATACTTGTCTGTTTCAGACAACCGACGAACATATTTCCTGTGATGACGTTCTCCTTGTAGTTGGTACTTCTCCCGATAGGAATTGTGGCAGAGTTAGCAGAGCCACCGTCCCTGACAATGAGAAAGCCCGTATTCGACGGCACATATTTCACTTGCTTGAAGATGAACTTTCCATTATCATAGCCTGTTACTATGTAGGCTTTAATGGATGTCAATGAGGAGAAGTCCAGCGGGTTCTTGGAGCAGTAGGTACACAAGCCGTTGGAAATATCTACCGTTTCATTATCATTGAACGTGTCAATCTCAATTTTGATAATGACAGTTTCCACTTCATTTTTCTTCCATTTGTTCAGGATACACATATTTCCGGAACCTGACACATAATAGGAATGTCCTGACTCTATAGGGTCAAAGTTAGCTGTCAGTTCCGAGAATGTGGCCGTACTGGATATATGGAACTGCATGGCTGGGTTGTTCCCGGTATAGTATATTCTCAATCTGTCGCCGACGGACAGATTGAGGATATACATCTTCTGGTGGTCGTGGTAGTCCACAAGTCCTCCGTTTCCTGCCAGGCAAGGGTATGCGCTGCTGGCATCGAAGGCTATCTTGTTGCCGAACAGTCCTGCCCAAGAGCCTGTCCAGAAAGCAAAGCCGTCGCGGATTTCCTTGTAGCCCTGGTCAATGCGGATGGTGGTAGTAGGATGGTTGGTTGTAAAGTCATAGACCAGCGTTTTCGCGCTGCCGTCCATGCTGCCCGTCAGCAGTACTGCAATGAGGGCAAACATTCTGAGTACATGTTTCATGTCATTGTTGTTTTGATAAGTGAGTATTTCCCGAAGCGTCGGGTTTCGTAGTGCAAAAGTAATATGCTATTATCAAGTACGCCAAGACAGTTTGTTTGCCCCATCATGTTTGATTTATTATCAAAAACTCGTTATTCTTAAAGAAATTTATTACCTTTGCACCCATAAAAGCACTTATCTATGACGAAAGAAGAGCTTCTGAAGAGAATAACGGATATTGAGTGGGACGACTTTGAAGTGAAAGAAGCCCAAACCAAGATGCCCGATAACGTATGGGAAACAGTGTCGGCATTCAGTAATACATCTGGTGGCTGGATAGTGTTTGGTATCAAACAGAAGGGTAAGCGTTTTGAGATTCAAGGAGTTGAGAACGGCGAGAAAACTGAGTCCGACTTTCTTAACACCCTCCGCAATGGGCAGAAGTTCAACACCAAGATATATCCGACTGCCAAGAAATATGAGGTTGACGGTAAATTGGTGTTGGCATTCTTCATAGAGTCATCACAGACAAAGCCTGTTTATTTCGGTAACCCAATCAATACGTTTGTACGTTCTGGCAGTGGTGACCGTCGTGCCAGTGAGGCAGAGATTAACGCTATGTTCCGTGACCAGGCGTTTGGAATCAGGAGTGAATTGCCTATTGAAGGAACTTCTTTCAACGACCTCAGTATAAGGTCGTATGATTCATATCGTCAGCAAATCCGTAACTTTAATCCCGACTTCGCCTTTAAGAACTCACCTGACGAAGAGTTCTGCAAACTAACAAGGATTACAAAGAACGGTATGCTTACATACGCCAGCCTACTGATGTTCGGCAAGCGAGAAAGCATTCTGGAGCATATTGACAACTTCTGGGTTGACTACATAGAGATTCCGGGAACCTCTATAACAGATGCTTCGGTCAGATATACCTTCAGAATGCCTGAATTGGAGAACCTTTGGGAGTATTATGAAGCGCTTATACAGAGACTCAGGCTGCATGTAGATGCTCCCTTTATGGCAGGTCCCAATGGCTTCTCTCCAGATGACAACTCACAACTTTACGCATTGAGAGAAGGGCTTGTCAACATGCTGGCACATGCCGATTTTTTCAGTTCCATGCACTGTACCATTCGCGTCTATGACAATCGGTTTGAATTTCAGAATCCCGGGCGTTTTATGCGTGACTTGAAAACATTGAGGGAAGTCATCAGTTCCAAGCCAAGGAATCCAAGCCTTATCAAATTCTTCAGATATGCAAAACTTGGCGAGAATGCAGGCTATGGTATTAACAAGATGATTGGCTGGGAACAACTGACAGGGGAGAAGGTTACCTTTGAAAGCGACATTGATTCTTCTACAGTGACATACTTCAGACCAAAATTAGGGAGTAGTCATGGGGACAGTACTGACCCCAAAACTGACCCCAAAACTGACCCCAAGAAGGAAGATGTGAGAAACAAGATTTTAAGCATTATCCGTTCAACGCCCAACATCACTAAAGAAGAAATCGCGAACTTGTGCGGTATGTCTGTTTCTGGTGTAAAATATCATCTTGAGAAACTGAAGAAATCAGGCCAAATTGAATGGCAAGGGCACAGCCGGACAGGTAAGTGGGTGATTAAATAAAACGGCTCCCGAGGAGCCGCCTGTGCCGTATGCTTCAAAATCTTCTGAAAACGAAGCCGTCCGTGTAGTAGTAATCCTCGATGAACAGATCCCTGGCGTATGCCTTGTAATCAAAGTACGAAGCCAGACGGCCCATCATGCCATCGAGATCGTAGCACTCACTGATGATATGCTCGGCCCAATCCTCCTCGGAATCCCACTTGCCCATATAGCGCTCCTTGAACTTGTCGAAGTCATCCTCGCTGAAGCTGTCGACAAAAGCCTCGTAGGCCTCCTGGTCATCCTCGTCCAGTTCGGCGTACTTCATAATCTTGTCAAACGTGTCCTCGTCGATACCGCTTTCCGAGTACCACTTTTCGGGGAAGTTCTCGTAATCCTGATACATCAGCTCTGGATCCTCTTCATCCGCATGAAGCATGTGGCAGACCTCCATGAACGTGTCATAATCGCCGCAGGCCACCAAATCGACCCACATACCGAACAAATCCCCATCATTGTACTTGCGGTACGTACCAACACACACCGAGGGATTGCCCAGCTTGTAGTCAGCCATATAATCCTCTACGGACATCTTCTGAAAGATGAGCTTGCCCAAGATGTTCTCTTCCTGCTTTGCGAGTGCTTGAAACTCCAATGATTTTTTGTTCTGCATAACTTTATAAGATTTGATGTTTAACATTTGAGTGATGCCCTTGTGAGAAGGACTTTTTACGATGCCCCAGAAAGTGAGCGGGGAGTAAGTACGCAAATTGCAAGGAATGGCCAGGAAAATTCCGGAATACCACTTTTTCTTTTGGCTCCGGCCTTCACCACCTGTGGAAAAGAAAAAGCGGAAGGTTGCCGTAATTTTGTGCAGACATAAGGAGGAAATAGATACTTGGCTAATCGCCGAGTACCTATTAGGACTGGTACTTGCAGGGTACGCCCGCCTTAACTTTGCATCGAAAAAGCCTGGCACACAGCAGGGAGGGCATCACGTTAAGCATCCAAATCGTTCTTTGCTCTGCAAAGCGACAAAGTCGAGCGATGCGCAAGAACAAACGGAGTAAGAGCCGACCATGAAAAAGCAGACAGGGAACAGCAAAGCCATCCGAGGAACTAAAGATGCAGTAACACTAAAACAGCAGACTACGCCTGTCATCCCGTCAAGGAATTGGCAGCAAGCACAAACGGTGGTATATATAATGTGTAGGGTGGTGGCCAGCAAGTATGACCTGACATCATCAGCCACAGCCATGCCGATGACAGAGGCCAATACTCCAGGATTACAGAACTTCCCCATGGTACTTAGACAAGCTGACGAGCACACCTTTGACCTACCACATACTATAGCCGACAGGATAAGCATGACAGGAGCCAGTACCGCTATGAATACTCAGCGAGAGACACAGACCGTTCAAGACCACAACAGCAAGTGCTTTCCGAACAGGCATAGGCCATACCAGAACTGGAGTGCTACAAACTCATTGGCAGGGCATCCAGCTCTTTGACGACGGCATCGCCAGTACCGCTAAAAGGATTACCACCATACAGACGGCCTACCACTATCAGATAAAGCACGGCACAATCGGCTCTGCAGGGAGCCGTTTCGGATTGTTACCATCGGGAATTATTCTCCCGCATACGATGCCAAACCGGGCGCACAACGCTGCACAAAATCGCACAAAGAAGTTAAGGGGCTGTTTTTCAGTAAGATACGATTGCGATTTCTTGCACAAAATCGCAATTTCCTTGTGCGATTAGACTAATTTTTGTGCAAATCAGGATTTTTTTGCAGAAGTTGTGCAAATTTGTGCCGACGTTGTGCAAAACGCCCTGTTTTTGTGCAGTCCTAAACGCTACTGATTCACAGGGACTTGCAAAATTTTGTGCAGCGTTGTGCAGTGTTGTGCAGCCATTTTCTCGCGCACGCGCACGAAACCCACTGGGAAACCATCAAAAAAAGAGCCCCAGACGCTTCACAGCGGCTGAGACCCGGCAGAAAATATATGCTATGATTACAAGATTATTGTCAGTTCATACGGTTTATCAGAAGATGTCGCCTTCCCTGTATTCCTCCCTGGCATCGTCATCCTCTTCCAGGCTGTCAGCCTCGGAAGCCGTGAAGCGTTCCAGCCTGAGACCGTACCTGCTCTTCAGCAGTTCGTAGTCGAAGCACAGGAAACGTCCGAAGTTATATACTGGGGCAGGCCGCATTACGGGCTGTCGCATATTGTCAAGCATGACATTACCCGTGGCATCCTTGACAGGCTGGTTGACTGTTTCCGGCACACCGTCCTTCATGGCTGTATAACGCTCCGACGGCTTTTCCCCCAGATAGGCACTGCCAGTTGTGAGATAGTATCGGATAGAGTCACGATCCATGATGATTTTCTTCTCACCCTCGCGCTGTGCCAGCTGCTTGTACTGCGACACGAAGTTAGACAGCCGGAGCATGAGTACGGGGTGCTTCTCCTTGAACTCCCTCTTCCCGATGTCCGTATTGAGCTTCTTAACATACTTCACCTTGAAGTCAGAGTCGGCGAAGATTCGGCCCTGGTCATAGAGCGTACTCAGGGCATTCCACAGGTTGCCCAGCTCGTTGTTCGATGTCACCTCCTTGTTCTGCCGTTTGATGCCCTCGACGCACAGACGCTTGATTTCGCCGTAGTCGAACGGCAGTCCTAATGGCACCCTCAGCACCTTGTAGGAGGTGAGCAGAATCACCCAGTTACGCCACAGGCGGTCTTCCACATTATACCCGTCAATGAGGTCGCACACCTCGTTGGTGACCTCATTGTAGGTATCATAGAATGCACTGGAGAAGTTTGCCCTGTGTGCCAGTACCTGCATGGTCAGGTGCTGCAGCCCTAACTTCCTGATGTCGGAAAGCTCGTTGAACTTGTCCTTGGCCTCCCGTTCATGTACCGTGGTGGACGTGGGCAGGTATATCATTCGGGTGAACATGGCAATGTCGAGCGTCGGCATCTCCTGTCCGCAAACGATAACGCCGCAGTCCACGGGCGTTCTCTCAATCTGTTTTCCGCGATCCATATCCATACGTGCGCGTCCCACGCCGTCGTAGGCACCCTTGATGATTTCAACGATTCGCATATCTAACGAGTTCTTGTATTCATCAAGCAGCACAAGGGAGTTGGCCGTCAATGACAGCATCTGCGACAGTGAGGGGCCAGTGGTGTTACGCAGGTTCAGCGGCTTGTCACCAACGGTAAAGAACCGCATCAGCGTAATGCCTAACTCCGTCTTACCGCTTCCCTTGGGGCCAAACAGATTGAGGATGGGGAAGTTCACCGTATAGGAAGTGATAATATCCCGGTGGAGCGATGCCAGCAGATAGCAGACGCCAATCTTCGCATTGTCGCCGAACACTTCAGCCATCCGACGTGCCAGGTCAGGGAATGAGATGCTGGAGTGCGTTGTGGGATAGACGAACTGCCTCTCAAACGAGAAGTAGCTGGTATCGGCTGCATATATCTCTGATGCTCCCTGAAGGTAATAGTTATCCAGTTTCTTCTCCGCTTCGTGCAGATGGACGATGCCCATACTGTCAGCCGGGAACCATTCATTATCATATATGCAGCCGTTGCCGAACGTCCAGAACCCCTGCCGCTGCCATCCGTACTGCCGAATCCGGATGGCCGTCTCTGTCTGGTCAAACAGATAGCTCTTCAGCTTGTTCAACTCCTGCATCGATGCCTTCCAGATGAAGTTGCCGATGCTCTCCACCTTCACCATGAACTTAGGCTGCGACACTAATTCTTCTGCGGTCAGTTCCAAGATCCTGGTCGTGCTGTCAATGTTGGTTATCTCGTACAGTCGGCGCGAGTCGTCCACGCCCATGACGTGGTAGAGCGGTTTCATCTTGAAGTTCGACCACTGCTTTTCCCCTCCGTCATCGTCACGGCTCCAGTAACAGTTGTGCTGCTCGTAGAAGCCGTACTTCATCAGGTCGATGCCGGACTTCTTCTCCGTGGCCTTCGCCCTTTCCTCTGCCCATCGTGCCTTGGCCTCGTTGACGGCATTCTTCCACAGTCCCTTGTGGCCGTTGTGCTGCCTTATCAGCGCATCGAGCAGGGCCTTTTGCGTGTATTCGTCCTGTTCCAGGATCAATACGTCGCATATCTGTTTGACCGCATCTGAAATATCCGTCTCTGTCGAAGATTTCTTGGCAATCTCGGCAAACAGTTGCCCTGCCAACCAAAGCACGAAGTCGTTTTCCTCCAACTGCCGCACTTGTTTGTCGTTCTGGAAGTAGCTGTCAGCGTCCTGTTTATGCTCGTTGCCGTCCTCATCGACCTTTGGCGGTATCTCCTTGACCGTGACGCGAAAGCCCTGTTCCATGGCCGTGCGTCCGTTCTTCATCACGGCTGCTATTCCCGGGACATCCGCATCAGGAATAAAGCACAGCTTAGGCCGGAAACGCTTCAGCAGCTGCAGATGTTCCTTGGTGAGTGCCGTTCCGAGAGGTGCCACCGTGTTCAATGCGCCAATCTTCTGCATCGTAATCACGTCGGGGCCACCTTCCACGATATAGAAGAGTTCTTCCCTGGCTCCAAGTGTCATGGCCGTGTCAAGCCCGAACAGCACTTCCGACTTATGGAAGATCAGGCTGTCGCGTCCATTGAGGTACTTCGCCGTGCCAGCATCTTCATTGAGTGTCCGGGCAGTGTAGTTGATGACGCTGCCCCAACGATCCCTGACAGGAATCATGAGCCTGTCGCGGAAGAAGGCATACTCACGGCCAGACTCATCATCTTCAGCTATCAGCCCGGCTTTCTTGCACAGCTCCCAACTGAGGCCCTTCGACTTGATGAAGTCAAACAGCTGCTTGTTCCCCTTGGGAGCATAGCCCAGGCCTCTTTCGTTGACGGTCTCTTTTCCCCATCGGTTACAGGCATAGTCCATCACGGCCTTTGCCTCCGGCGTACCACTGTTCAGGCAGTCCACATAGAACTTCTGGACATGGGAGAAAATGACCATCATCGACTCCTTTTCCTGCTGCTGCCTGATTTCCTCCGGTGTCCTCTCGCGCTTTTCCTCCTCGATGTCTATGTTGAACTTCCTGCCCAGTATTCGGCAGGCTTCAGGGAAGTCCACCTTCTCATGCTCCATGATGAAGTGGATGGGATTGCCGCCCTTGCCGCATACGAAACAGTGGCAGATGTTCTTCGAGGGGCTGACGACAAACGACGGGTTCTTGTCGTCGTGAAACGGACAAAGCCCCTTGTAGTTGACCCCACTTTTCTTCAGGGTCACATAGTCATCGACGACACTGACGATGGACTGGCTGTTGAGCTTGTCAATAATCTGTTCCTTAATCATAGCTATAGCGTATTAACGCTGCAAAAGTATCACCGTGAAGGCAATCCGTAAAAGACTGCCTCCTGGTTATCCTTCTTGGTCATCATCCTCAGTCGCTGTGGGTGCTGTCGTCGGCTTTGGTTCTGCACATTCCACACTCACAGTAGCTGCGTTCATGCTTGTCATCATTCTGAGCATGAAAACGAATGCCTGGAACTCCGTCTCATCATCGAAAGAGAGGAAATCGTTTGTGTCCTTGAAATTCACATGCAGATAGATGCGGCCATATTCCGTTATCTCTTTTTCTATCAAATTCTTTATCATAGTTCTTCAGTCAATTCAGTGTTAAACACCACTTCCCTGAACTTCGGGAAGCACTCGAAAAATCTCTGTGCGAGGTCAAAGAAGTCAGGATTAACCCTTGCCAGGTCTTTCTTCAGCACCTCCTTGGTCTCATTATCCGGCCACATCTCCTGTAGGGTGATGGCCTCTTCGGTTCGTTGAATCTTAATCTTCATTACATATCGGTTTGTTTAAGTATTCCACATAGTTCTTACACTTCAGGCAGTAACGGCCATTGATGCAGTTACGACCATCTTTACACATACGGCATTTGTCGGGCATAAACAAAAATGCCTTGTGTGAACTGTCCTCCCGGATGGTAGCACACAAGGTCTTTTTATACAATTCGTTGGTCAGTGGTCTTCCGTTGTAAGATAGTGTATAAATTTGGCCTTAGAAATTCGCCAACGTCTATGTTTCATTACACCCGGCCATACTCCGCGGCGAAGATTTGCTCTTACCCCATCTGGCGTAATACCCATCATCTCCGCAACATCGTTTGGATTCAAAATTTCATCATTCACGGCCTCCAACCGTTGAATGATTTCTACATACTTGTTTTGCTTCATAGTAATGTTTCAATATTGTCATGTTTGTATATAAACCATCTTCGTCCGCTCTTGTCTTTCCTGCCAATAATAATTCCCGTGCTTACCAATTCTGTAACAGCTCTTGTAGTTCTGCCGAGAATATTGGCAAGTTCTGAAACACTGCAAGCATCTTTGTCTCCACATGCTTTTTCTATGGCACGCTGAAATAGGAGCGGGACATGCATTATCTCGCTTTTTTTTTCTTAACTCTTCCCGCCACCCGAGAGGTGGACTTTCCTTGTTCAACTCCTTTGTATGTTGTTCCCAAGAGACACATACAAAGAATACCAGAGAGTCTGCATAGTCTCTGCTGACATGTATGTACTTTCTATTTTTCTCACCCTCTTTGCTGTTTAGCTCATTAGCAAGTGTGGTACATCTGCTGTACTGGCTGTCATCCAAACAAGAATAAGCCAAAGGTTCATCATTAGGACTCAGCATTTTAAGCTGTTCTCGTATAGTTCGGAGGTTAAACGAATTGTTACAATAATCTTCATCCATAGTCCACTTCTTTTTCTTCATTCTCATTCTAAGTAGGGCTGCGGGGTTACCCCCGCTTTCCCCTTTAAGAACCGTGCATGCGACTTTCACCGCACACGGCTCGCGTAATTCTGAATTAATTCTTGTTCTAATTAATCGGCTCCGTGCCTCTTCAGGCACTGCGTTTGAGGGGGCGCGTCTGACGGTGCAGTGACCGCCTTTTCGCGAAGTACTCGTCATATTGTGGGTCGAAGGGATTGGCATCAGCCCTTACCTTCGTGTAACGCAGCAGTGGCGTGTCAGCGAGGGTGATGAGGGATAGGGTGTATTCCTCGCCCCTCTTGTTCTTGCGGACAGTGCTGTACACCCACTGCCGTGTGCCGCTCTTGTGCCAGTACTTGTTACGTACCCACTCCAATGACTTGTCCTGGTGTCTGCGTATTGCCCATCTCCTCAGCTGTAGGAAGATGGTGTGGTCGAGACGCCAGAATGCCTTCTTCGACGACACGTATCTGTAATAGTTCACCCAGCCCGCTATCATGCGGTTCAGCTTCTCTATCACGTCGGCCTGCTTCCGCGAGCGCATCGAGTATATAATCTCATGCGTCGCCTTCGCAAACTTCTTGAGGGCTTTCTCGCTCGGCTTTATCAGCAGCACGCCTTTGTACTTGCGTATGTTGAAGCCGAGGAAGTCAAACCCGTCGTCGATGTGCGTTATCAGTGTCTTCTCCTCTGAGAGTTCCAAGCCCCTTTCCGTCAGGAACGGGATGAGGTCTGCCTTTATTTCCTCCAGCACCTCTCGGCTCTCGCCCGTGATGATGAAGTCGTCGGCATAGCGTACAAGGTTCACCTTACGGCTGACGGTCTTGCCGTCCTGCTTTCGGGTGCGGTACTTGTCGAGCTGCGCGTCCATGCCGTCGAGTGTGATGTTTGCCAGCACGGGGGAGATAATCCCTCCCTGTGGCGTGCCCTCGTCGGTGTCGTGGAACACGTTGCCAATCATGACCCCTGCCTCCAGCCATTTGCGTAGCATCTTCTTGTCGGTGATGACGTTCTGAAGCAGCCATTCGTGGCTGATATGGTCGAAGCAGCCCTTGATGTCCCCCTCCAACACCCACTGTGCGGCGTTCTTGCCGAAGAGCACCTTGTACAGCTGGTCTGTCGCGTCCGCACAGCAGCGGTTGCGCCGAAAACCGTATGAGTGCCTGTCGGCCTGTGTCTCCGCCACGGGCTCGAGTGCCATGAGGAAGAGGGCTTGCATCGCCCTGTCCTTGATGGTCGGGATGCCCAGCGGGCGCATCTTCCCGTTGCTCTTGGGAATCTCCACCCGCCTCAATGGCTTGGCCTTGTATCCTCTCAATGTCAAAGAACTGATGGCTCTGTAACGCTCCGCTGGCGTGAGCCAGGTTTCCCCGTCCACCCCTGCGGTGTTACCGCCCTTGTTCGATGTCACCCGCCGCACGGCCAAGGCCTTGGCCGCAAACGAGTTCGTCAGTATGCGCTGGAGCTTCCTTACCTTTCCAACGCGGTTCGCTTTCAGAGCCTCCACTATTCGGACTTGCAGCTTGCGCACCTCAGCCTCACACCTCTTCCAGTCTATCGACTGCCATCGGTTCAGCACGGCAAAGGATGCCCACGGGGCAGTAGCCCCGCTCCACCAGCGTTTCCTCATTTCTTGCAAGTTCTACAACGTTTCTTTTCCCTTTCATGGAGAATTACCTCGCGGAAGTCTGCCCGCTTTCGCGTGGGATGATGTCTCAACCCCTATCCCCGCCATTACAGCAGGGCGTTCGCTTTCTCCGCGTTCATCTGCCTGCAGGCCGTTCGGGCTTCGTCGCCGATGCCTTACCTCTCCCTTGCGGGAGGTCGGAGACCTACAGGTTTACCGAGTTCCGTATAAATAACTTCGTCTGGTTTAGGACCCGCCTATCCACCGGTGGGACAACATCCGTGTGGCCTTTCTCAAAACAAGACCAGCCTGCCCACCTGCCATTTTGGCCTCGGCTCGTAAGCATCCGTGAGCCGATTCTTCGTAACGATGGTTGCTAACGACGGTTACTTTACGTTGTCCATGTCAGACAGCCTTGCAGCTGCACAGGGTGATGCTCCCCGCCTCGCCACGTTGTCCCGATGCTTCGCACCCCGCCGTTGCCAGCGACGCACTTTCGGTAGGCTACTCTTGACGGAACAAGAGGTTCATTAGTTTCAAAGAACAATTACTTATTCGACTTCTCGTCGCAATTCGAGTGCAAAGTTAGTCGTTTGAAGTCGTGTTGACGAGAAATCGACGGAAGTAGATAGTCAGTGAAAAGTTAATGCACCTATAAACACAACACTGCCCGTCATCCATTATTCAGAATGACGGGCAGTGTTTATAAATAGTATGCTCATTAGCGTTTCATGACATGATTCTAAAACGATTCTGCAACTCTCTTATTCTCGAAATCAAGTCATCGAATGATAGTTTACTACCATAGATGAAACTGTTGCACATCTTATGGTAATCATCCTCCCAGTCTTTCATTACTGGGGGTGGTGGAACAAATTCAATCGTTGACGGACTAAGCTTCTCGTAGTCCACATATTTCAGGCAGTAGTAGGCTGCTCGATGGGCAACAATTGCTGAATACAACTCTCTGTCTTGAATGGCCTCGGTGCCAAATGGTGAGTCCATCAGCCTTTCAAGGTCATAGAGATGCCTGCTCATACGTCTGCTTCTCGGATTATCTTTTTGGAACTCTTCGCACAACAGGAATGCCTTTTCAAGAAATGTACGTGTCGGAACAACTGTACGCACGGTACAGGCTGTCTCGTCATCTTCATCAGGAAAATCCTTGCAAATTAACGATGTGAGTTGCTTCTGCTCGGTTGGCTCATTCATGGAAAGGCAGCTTATTTCAATTTTTACCTGTGGAGGGATATAGTCCAACGACTCTTCCAAGATGCTCTTGTAATGGACGAGCAGAACCGTCGGGTCTTTATCGCTGTCAATTGGTTTTATGCCTTCAGAAGTTGCGACCGTCTCGACTTTCTCTATTGAGTAGTCCGTGATGCCCATGCTTTTCAGCTGTTCTTCAAGTTCTTCAGCCAATACACCAAGAACGAAAGCCCTTGATTTCTTGCGAAGTTTGTCTCGTTGGCTCTTTGATGTCTTATCTATACCGAAGAAATTGTGGTCGATTGCAAGGTCAATGTCCTCACTGAAACGTTCTATCAGTCCCCAGCCTTTGCTCAATGACGTGCCACCCTTGAATAGGAGGCTGTCACTGCACGAGGTCTGGAATAAAGCTTTCAGGAGAACGGTTACCCACCAGTCTTTCTCGACCGCAATGGCTTTGACCTTTTCCTTTTCTTCTGTGCGTTGTAATAATCCCTTCCTGTCCGAAAGGCTCTGCTTCTGCCATATACTCATAAGCGTGTTCTATATAATAATAGGTATAATAATCTGTCTCATCCATGCAGGAAGAAGCCTTGAGTCCCTTCTTGCCGATTCCTTGTCTGGCAGGGTATTAAGCAGTGTCCTGATTGTTGCAAGTGCTTCGTCATCAACATTACCTTTTCCAATAGATTTCAAGGCCTGGAACAACAAAGCCATAGCCTTGTTCTCAAATGCAAAATTCTTCGGCACTCCGCGTTTGAACACTATAGACTTCCCGCCGGCGCTTATCTCTCTTGCAGAGCCAGATGTGATGTAAGAATAGGTCATAGGAACCTGCGTTGACAGTCCGAGCAAGTTCTCAGCCGTCTCACCAGCAGGCAATATCTGTGCACTGTCGCGCTGTGCTATTGCCTCTGCTATTTTATGAACAGAAGGATACACAACACCAAACCTGCTCATTTCAGGCTTAAGATAAATGCCCTGGCCAAGTCTGACAATCTCACCTCTTTTTTCCATCGTTGAGAGGATGCGACTGATGGCCTTGTCGTTCATCATGTCAGAATAGTCCGACACAAAAATAATCGTGTCGGGAGGTAATTCCATTATCTTTTGCTTGACCTCGTTCATAAAAGACTGTCTGTATTTGAGCGCAAAATTAATCATTTTTGCTCATAAAGAAAACGACGGCAACATTAATTTAAGAAAATTTAAGTGGAAAAGATTGAAAAAGTTTTCCTATTTTTTTGTCGTGTCAAATTATTTTTTGTACCTTTGCAATCGCTTTTAGCAAGCGCTCTTTGAGAAAGAAATAAGAAAAAAATTCATGCTGAACATGACAACAAACAATGCGGATTTTGATACCGCCACCTCAAACGGTATCAAAAATCTCTCAAAACCCTAATAAACGCGGGGAATATTCGATACCTGGAGGTACCACTCCTCCTTTCATTATGAACCCTGTGAAGTCTTCGGACAGAGCAGGGTTTTTTCTTTAAGAAGCCAATGAAGAAGGCCATTGAAAAGGCCAATGAAGAAGTCAATTATAAACCTAAAAACCAACAACATGAAGAAAACAGTATTATCAATCCTGATGCTGGGCCTCGCAACGATGGTGACAGCACAGCCCAAGTCGAGAATCCTTGAAGACGGCGGCACGGGAGCCTACAAGGCCGTGATGACCGAGAGTGACGACCTGAAAGAGCACACCATCATCCGCCCGCAGGACCTGTCACCGTTCAATGCCCAGAACCCGATGCCCGTGCTGGTGTGGGGCAATGGTGCCTGCGCCAACTCACCCTTCGAGCACATCAACTTCCTCAACGAGATTGCATCGCACGGCTATCTAGTGCTGGCAACCGGCATCATACCCATGGACAACGAGTGGTACAAGGGTCCCATGTCGCGCACTGAACAGCAGATAGAGTCCATCGACTGGGCCTTCGCACAGAACGCCGACCCCAAGTCGCCCTATTACCAGAAAATCGACGTGAAGAACATCTGCGTGGCAGGCATGTCGTGCGGCGGTCTGCAGACGCTGTTCAACTGTGCTGACCAGCGCATCAAGACGCTGATGATCTGCAACAGCGGACTCTTCAACCAGCAGAACGCCGGTCAGGCCGTGGGCGGCATGCCCATGCCCCCGAAGGAAAAACTGAATGATATCCACACGCCCATCATCTACATCCTGGGCGGCAAGGAGGATATCGCCTATGAAAACGGCATGGATGACTTCCACCGCATCAGCCACGTGCCCGCCTGCGCCGCCAACTTCCCCGTGGGTCACGGCGGCACCTACCGTCAGCCTCATGGTGGCGAGTTTACGGTGGTAGCCCTCGCCTGGCTCGACTGGCAGCTGAAAGGCAGCAAGGAAGGTGCCAAGATGTTCGTGGGCGACGACTGCGACCTCAGCAAACGCAAGGACTGGACCGTCGAAAAGAACGCACTTCTGAAGTAAGCATACAGGTGGGGGAGCAAATGCTCCCCCTACTCCATTGGGAACAGGCCGTAAAGTTTGGCATCGATCATGTCGGTAACATGCTTGAAGTCCTCGGGCTTGTCGCCAAACTTGCAGGTGTCGCCATCGATGATGATGAGTTGCCCCTTGTAGCCCGCAATCCACTCCTCGTAGCGGCGGGAGAGGCCCTCGAGATAGTCCAGGCGCATGGTCTGCTCGTATTCGCGGCCACGCTTCTGTATCTGTGCCACCAGCGTGGGTATGCTGGCCCGGATATAGATCATCAGGTCTGGCAGGTGCACCAGCGACATCATCAAATCAAAGAGGTCGCGGTAGTTGTCGAAGTCGCGGTCGCTCATCATGCCCTGTCCGTGCAGGTTGGGGGCAAAGATGCAGGCATCCTCGAAGATGGTTCGGTCCTGGATGATGGTCTCCTGGCACTTCGAGATTTCGACGACCTCCTTGAAGCGTTTATTGAGGAAATAGACCTGAAGGTTGAACGACCACCGCTTCATATCAGCATAGAAGTCCGACAGGTAGGGGTTGTTGTCGACGGGTTCGAAACGCGGCGTCCATCCATAACGGTGTGCCAGCATCTTGGTGAGTGTGGTCTTGCCACTTCCGATGTTTCCTGCTACTGCGATGTGCATGATATGTAATGCTTAATTCTTAATGCTTAGTTGGAAAAGAGTCCGAAGAGTGTGCTGTCGATGCGGTCCACTATCTTCGCAAAGTCCTTGGGATTGTTCTGATAGTCGAGCGCGTCCTTCTCGACCACCATCACGCGCCCCTTATACCTCTTATATATAAAGTCGTCGTAGCGACGGTTAAGGTTCTCCAGATACTCCAGCTGCATGGTCTGCTCGTAGCCGCGTCCGCGCTGCTGGATATTGCCCACCAGATGGGGCACCGAGGCCCGCAGGTAGATCATCAGGTCGGGCAGTCGCACCATTGACATCATCTGCTCGAACAGTTCCATGTAGGTCTCGTAGTCGCGGTCGGAGAGGTTGCCCATGGCCTTGTTGTTCTGCATAAACACATAGACCCCTTCGTAGATGGTACGGTCCTGCACGATGGTGTGGTCGGCATGGGCAATGTCGAGCAGGTCGCGGAAGCGCTCTTTCAGAAAATACACTTCGAGATTGAACGACCATCGGTGCAAGTCACGATAGTAGTCCTCCAGATAGGGATTGCTGTCGACCGCCTCGAAGCGTGGCTCCCACCCATAGTGTCGGGCCAGCATCTTGGTGAGTGTCGACTTTCCGCTACCAATATTTCCTGCAATGGCAATGTGCATAATGACGCGTTTTCTGAGGGCAAAGGTACAAAGAAAATCCCGAACTGCCAAAATATTTGCACGGATATGTGAGGTATGTGAAGAAAAATGATTACCTTTGCAACCAAAATCTAACGACTATGGGTATTATAATAGGTATAGACGTGGGCATCAGCACCACGAAGATAGTAGGCCTGCGCAACGGACGCGTCGTTTCGCCGATACGCATCACGGCCGCCGACCAGGTGACCTCGCTCTACGGAGCATTCGGCAAGTATCTGCACGACAACAAGGTGGAACTGAAAGACGTGGAGCGGGTGATGCTCACCGGTGTGGGTGCCGCTTACATAGACGAACCCGTCTACGGCATAGCCACGGAGAAGGTCGACGAGTTCATCGCCGACGGCCTGGGCGCACGCTTCGAGAGCGGACTGACCAAGGCCATCGTCGTGTCGATGGGCACGGGAACCAGCTTCGTGCAGTGCGACGGCGACGACATACGCCACATTGGCGGACTGGGCATCGGCGGCGGCACCCTGCAGGGACTGAGCCGCGTGATGCTGAACACCCGCGACCCCAAGCAGATACAGAGTCTGGCCATGCAGGGCGACATCAGCCATATCAACCTGCTCATCGGCGACATATCCACCCATCCCCTGCCCGGTCTGCCCATGAACGCCACCGCCTCGCTGTTTTCGAAGGCACAGTACGACGCCCCCAAGGAAGACATCGCCCTGGGCATCATCGTCATGGTGCTACAGTCCATCGGCTCGGCAGCCATCCTGGCGGCCCTGAACTCTGGCATCAAGGACTTCGTGCTCATAGGCAACCTGACGCTGCTACCCCAGTGCAAGGACATCTACCCCATGCTGGAGAAACTCTACGACGTGCACTTCCACATTCCCAAATACTCGGAGTTCTGCACCGCCATCGGCGCAGCACTGGCTTGGAAAGACATCAACACACAACTGAAGACACTATGAAACAACTGACACTATTACTACTGGCCTTGCTGACAGCGACGGGTCTGCAGGCCCACACGACCAGGTGGCAAGCCGCTGCCGATACTCTGCGGACCGACACCATCGTCACCGACACCACCGTCATCGATACCATCAAGGCCGACAAGGGCAGGCCCAAAAGCAAGAAGAAAGACGAGCCCAAGGAGACGGAATACGAGAAGATTGTGAAGAAAGGCGGCACCGTGAGCCAGGGACTCTTCACCGTGCGCCACATTGAAGACAAATACTATTTCGAGGTGCCCGACTCCATGTTGGGACGCATGATGCTGTGCGTCAGCCGGTTCACCGCCGTGCCCCAGGACTTCGGCAAGTTTGCCGGAGAAGAGGTCGATGACTTCGTCATCTACTTCGAGCAGCGCGACACCACGCAGCTGCTGGTGCGGCAGTATGTGCTGAGCCAACTGGCCGCCGAGGGCGACAACATAGCCAGGAATCTGGAGCTGGCCAGTATTGACCCCTACGTCATGGCCCTGAAGGTGATCGGACAGAACAAGGAGAAGGACGCACAGATGGTGGAGGTCACTCCCCTCTTCAAGGGCAACAGCAAGTTTACCAGCCTGGGCAATGCTGCCAGCACACTGAAGACAGGCGGCATACAGGCCGACCGCACCTTTATCGACACCATGAAGGTCTACCCCACCAACATAGAGATTGTCACCACACGCACCTACAGCAGCAATGCAGCACGGTCGGAAGCCTCGAAGTCGGGCAGCGTCACCCTGGGCATGAACACCAGCATCGTGCTGCTGCCGCGTGAGCCCATGCGACGCCGGCTGTGGGACCAGCGCGTGGGCTACTTCGTGAACCGCTTCACCCGCTTCAGCGACGACCAGCACAAGACGCAGCACGAGTCGTTTGTCTCGCGCTACCGTCTGGTGCCCAAGGACAAGAAGAAGTACCTGCGCGGACAACTCTCCGAACCGGAGAAGCAGATTGTCTACTACGTAGACCCCACCACGCCCAAGAAGTGGATACCCTACCTCATCGCAGGCATCAACGACTGGAACGTAGCCTTCGAGGCTGCCGGATTCAAGAATGCCATCGTGGCGAAGGTGATGCCCGAAGACGACCCCGACATCAGTCTGGAGGACGCCCGCTACTCGGTGCTGCGCTACCTACCCTCGGAGACCGAGAACGCCTACGGTCCGCGCATCGTAGACCCCCGTTCTGGCGAAATCATCGAGGCCCACATCTGCTGGTACCACAACGTGATGAACCTGCTCACCAAGTGGTATATGGTGCAGTGCGGTGCCCAGGACAAGCAAGCCCGCACCATGCACTTCGACGACAAACTGATGGGCGAGCTGATACGCTTCGTGAGCAGTCACGAGGTAGGCCACTCGCTGGGTCTGCGCCACAACATGGGTGCCTCGTGGGCCACACCAGTAGAAAAACTGCGCGACAAACAATGGGTGGAAGCTCATGGACACACCGCGAGCATTATGGACTACGCCCGTTTCAACTACGTGGCCCAGCCCGAGGACAACATCAGTCAGAAAGGACTGTTCCCACGCATCAACGACTACGACAAGTGGGCCATCAAGTGGGGCTACCAGTGGCGCCCCGAGTTCAAGGACGAATACGAAGAGAAGGAGCAACTGATGAAAGAGACCACGCAGGCCCTGCGCGGCAACCAGCGACTGTGGTTCGGCGGTGAGGGTCGCGGCGAAGACCCCCGTGCACAGACCGAGGACCTGGGCGACAACAGCGTGCTGGCCTCAGACTACGGCATCAAGAACCTGCAGCGCGTCATGGAGGCCCTGCCCCAGTGGACCCGTCAGGAGAACGACCAGTACGAACACCTGGCAGAGATGTACAAGGCCGTCATGGATCAGTATGCCCGCTACCTGGGCCACGTCATGAAGAACATCGGTGCCCGCTACAATAACAACATGCCTGGAGAGGAGCCCTTCGTCAACGTGCCCGTGGAACGTCAGCAGCAGGCCCTGAAGTATGTGGGTCGCCAGCTGTTTGACGCCCCAGCCTGGCTCTATCCAGCCGCTATTATCTCGAAGACGGGAACCAACGCCGCCAGTCAGCAGCAACAGCTACAGACCAACATCCTCAGCCGCCTGATGACCCCGCTCATGCTCCACAACATCGGCAATAGCGGCTACCCCACAGCCCAATATTTCGACGACCTGTTCCAACAGGTGTGGCTGCCACTGGACAACGACACATGGAAAGCCCAAGCACGCCGACAGCTGCAGCGATCGTACCTGCAGAACATCAACGCGCTGCTCAATCCTACGGAGGCCGACCTGAAAGGCGTGCAGGGACGCTACTACAACTCTGACGCCACCCTCTACGCCATGCAGAACCTGCAGAAGGTGGAAGACTACTGCCGACAGCAGGCCACCGGCGACGGCAGCCTCAACGCCCTGCACTACGACGACCTGCTGCAACAGATAAAAGTGATACGCGAACGACGAACCACCACAAAATAACCATCATGCACCACAACCCATTAGCACGTGTCCTGACACTGCTGCTGATAGCACTCTGCACAGCAACAGCCAACGCACAGAAAGGGGGACACACACTCAACATCACCGTGACCGACCGCAGCTCGCACGAAGCCATCGTCATGGCCACCCTGCAACTGCAGCCCTCGGGAGCCATGGCGGTGACCGACGCCGACGGACAGGCCACCATCACACAGGTGCCTGCCGGCGACTACCTGCTCCAGGCCAGCTACGTAGGCTACGAGCCACTGAACACCCGCATCAAGGTCAGCAAGGACATGCAGCTGCGCCTACAGATGGTGCCCACCTCGCTGTCGCTACGCGAAGTGCAGGTGGTGGCCCGACAGAAAGAGAGCGGTGCCTCGACCGCCAGCGTGGTAGGCCGCCAGGCCATCGACCACCTGCAAGCCACCTCGCTGGCCGACATCATGCAGCTGATACCCGGTCAGACGATGGGTAACCACGACCTGACCCAACAGTCCAACCTACAGCTGCGCACTTTGGTGAACAACAACACGTCGGCCTTCGGCTCGAGTATCGTCGTCGACGGCATGCCCATCTCGAACAACGGTGCCCTCACCCAGGGACAGTTCAACGCGGCAGCCTTCACCGGCACCGACCTGCGCCATATCTCGGCCGACGACATTGACAACGTGGAGATTATCCGAGGCATCCCCTCGGCCGAATACGGCGACCTGACCAGCGGTCTCGTCGTGGTACACTCGAAGGTGGGCGTCACACCCCTTCAGGTGAAGGCCAAGGTGAACCCCGGCCTGCAGAACTACAGTGTGGGCAAGGGCTTCAACCTGGGCAAGGCCGGCATCGTGAACGTCAGTGCCGACTATGCCAAGGCCTGGGGCGACCCCCGACAGAAGACACGCTCGTACGACCGCTATACGGTGAACTTAGGCTACGGACGCGACCTGAGCCGACGCTGGCATACAGACACCAAGCTGCGCTTCATGAGTGCAAAGGACTGGACCGGCAACGACCCAGACGCCATTGACGACGGCACCTACGCCAAGAATACCACCACTACGTTCGGACTGACCCACAACGGACGCATCCGCATGGATCTGCCACTGATGCGCTCGCTGAAGTACACGCTGGGTGTGAGCTTCAGTCAGGTGGACTCGAAGAACTCGTCGTACGTGGCCAACTCCACCGGTCTGCTACCCATCCTCACTGCCATGGAGACCGGCTATTACGACGTGCCCTGGATGACCACCTCGTACCTCGCTACAGGTACCACCGAGAGCCGTCCGGGGAATGTGTTCTTCAAGATTACCGACGACTTCTTCTGGCGCAAGGGCAATATGGTGCAGAGCTTCAAGATAGGTGCCGACTACCACTACGACTGGAACAGCGGCGAGGGCTACTACAACGACGACCCGCTGCGCCCATACCGCCCCAACTCCGACGGACGGCCAAGGGCCTTCTCCGACATACCCGGACTGCACCAGATGGCATTCTTTGCCGAAGACCAGCTGACCTGGCACATCAACAAGGTGAACCGCCTGCGCGTGGGCTTCGGTCTACGCTTCACCGCCCTGCAGCCCTTCAGCGACCTGTCGACCACGGCACTGTCGCCCCGACTCAATGCGGTGCTCACCGTGACCAAATGGCTCGACATACGCGGCGGCATCGGCATGAACTCGAAGACACCCGGTCTGACTTACCTCTACCCCGACAAGAAATACAGCGACCGCGTGTCGGCCAACTACATGCCGCAGGACGGCTCGGCACAGGTGCTGCGCTACCACACGCAGGTCTACGACGTGCAACGCTCTACCGAACTGAAGAATGCCACCACGACGAAGATTGAGGCGGGCATCGACATCAAGCTGACGGGCAACCGCAAGATCAGCGTGCTGGCCTATCGCGACAAGACTCCTAACGGCTTTGCGGCCCTCACCGACTATTTCTACTACCAATATAACTTCTACACGCTTGATGCCCAGCACACCACCGTGGACAATCCCGCAGCCGTAGAGCAGCGCGGCGTATGGCTCACCACGGGAAAGATAGGCAACACCAACACCACCGTGAACAAAGGCATTGAGTTCGACTGCGACCTGGGCACCGTGAATCCACTGCACACCCGGTTCTATGTCAGCGGAGCCTGGAACGAGACGAAGACATGGTCGACCGACATGAACAGCTCGTCGGTCAAGACCGCACTGCTGCCTGCCAGCTATGCCGCCATCGGTGCCACGCCGGTCAAGGTGGTCTATCCCTCGGGACTCGACTACAGTCGCTACCGCAGATTTCTGACCACACTGCGTGCCGTCACACACATCCCGTCGCTCCACATGGTGGCTTCGTTCACGGCGCAGGCCATCTGGCACAACAGCAACTGGACCTACACCGCCGACAAAGATGCCATAGGATATATCACGCCCGACCTGATCTACCACGACCTGACGGGACAGTCGGCCATTGCCTTCGATGGCGGTCAGGTGCAGGTCAGCGACCTGGCCATCCGCGTCAGCGACAACGACCCCACGGAGAATCCCATCACCTGGAACCTCTCGGCACGCCTTACCAAGGAGCTGGGACGTGTAGGCGGTCTGTCGCTCTATGTCAACAACGCGCTCTTCTATGAGCCGTTCCTTCAGGGCAACAACACCACTACGCTGTCGCAGCGCAACACGGGCACCTTCCAGTTTGGTGCCGAGCTATACCTTAACCTCTGAGGCAACCCGCGAATCGGGAACTGTAAAATAAGAACTGTGAATTGAGAATTGAGAACTGTGAAATGAAAAATATGAAAAGACTTTATTTATACCTTTCAGCACTGATACCCCTCTGCCTCGGCTCCTGCGTAGACTATGGCGATGCCACGCAGGCCGTCACGGCACGCATACAACTGATTATGCCGCAGGAGTTCACACAGGGGGCCGACCTGCAAGGACACAACGTCACGCTGATACTAAACAACCAGGCCATCAGCGCCACCACCGATGCACAGGGCATAGCCACTTTCCAAGGGCTCACCCCAGACGTCTACGACATCTCATGCTCGTGGGAGATCAGCGGCGACGAATACCGTGCCCTGACCGGCGAACAGCAGGTGGTCAGCGGATGCACCGTCAGCGGGTCGCTCAATACCTGTCTGATTGGTCAGGACCTGACCATCAGTCTCAGCACCATCCTCAGCGTCAACCGCGACATCATCATCGGCAAGATATACTATGCCGGCTCGAAGGACAAGAACAACCGGACCTATATGGCCGGCAAATATGTAGAGCTCTATAACCAGAGCGACAGAGAGGCAGACGTTGCCGGACTGTACCTGGGCCTCGTCGAGGCCGAGAGCACGCAGGCCTATACCCTGCAGAACCTGCACGATGCCTTCGCCGACTCCATCATCCTCGTCAAACAGGTATTCCGCATCCCGGCCGACACACCTCATCCAGTGGAGCCCGGAGGCACGGTGCTCATCGTTAACAGCGCCGTGGACCACACCGCCACGAGCACTATGGAGAACGACCTGCGCGAGGCCGACTTCGAAGCGAAGGACCACAGTTCGAATCCCGTACAGAACAACCCTGAGACCCCGGCACTGGAACTCATCTACACCATGTATCCCTCGGTGTCGATCATGAACCTGGTGCAGAGCGGTCCCTGCTCAGTTATCATCTTCCGCACCGATGCCGACGTCAGCAGCTGGCCTCGCACCTATGCCTATGGCAAGACCAGCGGCAACCAGTGGCTGCAGGTGCCCAAGCGCTATGTCATTGACGGTGTGGAGGTGCTGCGCAACAAGTCCACGGGCATAGAGGTGGGCAGCAAGCGACTCTACGACGATGTCGATGCCGGCTACACCTATATCAATGCCGCCAGCGGATGGAACGGCGAGGTGGTCTACCGCCGCACGCAGAAGCGCTCTTCGCTGGGCCATCCTATACTCTGCGACACCAACAACTCGAGCAATGACTTCCAAGTATCCACCCAGATAAAGCCCCGCCAATACGATGAAGAATAAGACTATATGTACCTCACGGACAGGTGTCCTCCTTTCACTACTCACCATTCACGCTTCGCTATGCACATGTCTAGCAGGAGCACAGGAAGCAGACTACCGCACTGCCGACGCCACCCAGCTGTGGCGACTTTCCGGCAATGCGGCGGGACTAGGCTTCGACAACAGCGACGACCGCGGCTATGCCGAGTTTAGCGTCCAGCACCAGTCAGGCTCCTACCACCGTGTGCAAGAGGGCGGGCAGCGTAATGAACTGCTGTTCACCACCGAGCGCTATCAGCACATCGGTGCGTTCCTCGTGGGCTACGGACGATTCCAGTTCCAGCAGGACCGCACCAAGGACCGTGCCTGGTGCGACGTCATGCGCCCCTACAACAGCAATCCCTTCTTCGGCGGCAGCAGCGTCGCCGGCAAGTACGACACGCAGGCCTTCGACCTTACCGCAGCGCTCAGCACCATCCCCATCCCCCTTGCCGGGGCCGATATGGACTGCGAACTCACGCTGGGAGTGCGCCTCGACTATAAGGTGGGCGACCTGAGTCGTCTGCGCGATCCGCGTTCGCGCTCCGAGCTGCTCGACTACCGTCTGTCGCCGGGTGTGGTCTATGCCTTCGGACATCACAGAACGGGTATCAGCGGTTTCTATCACCGCCGCAAGGAAAAGATTCCCAATATCACCACGGTGCAGACCGACCCCAACCTGATGTACTATCAGATGACAGGAATGGAGCATGCCAACGGACTCGTCGGCGGCTATAGCGGCTACAACCGCGAATGGGTCAACCACGAGTTCGGGGCACAGCTTAACTACCAGTACCAGAAAGGGGCCGTCAACAGTCTGACATCGGCCAGTATCTCCCGCGGTTCTGAAAATGTCTATGGCACCTATAAGTACGAGCCGGGGCAATATACGTCATACGTCTATCAGCTGACATCGCACAACCGCATCACCACGGGCACCCTGCTCCATCAGGCAGATCTTAACGTGACCTACAACGAGGGTTTTGCCGACGAATACCGGCAGCAACTCATACAGGAGCGCGATGCAGATAATGGCTACACCAGCTACCGCTATGAGACGCAGATAGAGTACAAGAAACGCTATCAGGTACGCGTGCTGGATGCCGCATTGCACTATCGAATCAACGTGCTTCAGGACGAGAAGGAAGGTGCATACGGCGGACTTCGGCTCTCGCTGCTGCAAGTGAAAAACAGGCATCTGCTGCCGCAGTCTGACCTTAAATACAACCATTTTAACATCCAGTTAGAGGGTGGAAAGGCTTTCTTGAACAACCGACTGTGGGTCGACATCGCCGGCACATGGCATCTGTCCAGCAAGGCGGAACTCGACCTTGCCGATGCCACCACAGCTTATGCCCAGAAGGTGCTGTTGCCTGATATGGACTACTACCGCGCTGACTTCTGGCAGGGACACCTGGAGGTCAAGTACCTGCTCCCCCTGCATATCAAGGGTTTCACCACGCAGTGGTACGTTAAGGCCTGGGCCGACTACCTGCGCACCAGTCAGACCGCACAGGGATGCCATCTGGACCGCAAGACGGTTGGACTCAGCCTGGGATTGTTTAATTAACTCAACTTTCACCTCTCACATCTTACCTCTCACATCTCACCTCTAAAAATAGAAACTATGTTAAACATCTTTACGGGATGATGTGAGTCTCAGGAAAATTGATTATATTTGCAGGACAAACTGAAAACGTTAAGTCTATGAAAAGATCATCAATATGGATTAGCATCATCTGCTTGGCACTGACGATGATGGGTGTGGTATCGTGCGAGAAGATGCAGACAGACGATTCAGGCACTCCTACAAACCTGACAAGTGCCAACCTGATTCTGCGTATAGTGACCGATGCTTCGAGAACCGGCAGCGACACAAGTCCCTGGGCAACTCTACATTTTGTGGCTTTCCAAGACGGCAGTAAGAAACAGGGCATCACACAGAAATCGTCTGACGACGGGTTCGGCGAGGCGGCTATGACGTTGCCAGCAGGTACCTATCAGGTGCTGGTGCTGGCTCACAGCAGCGGCAATCCCTCGCTGACAGATGCCAAGAAGATACAGTTTGACAATGCCGACGGCTTCTCGGACACCTTTTATTACTATGGCGACATTGAAGTAACAACCACGCCCGCCACGCACAATATCAAGATGGTACGTGCCACGGCCAAAGTGCAGTTCGCCACGACCGACGCCATACCTGCCGAGGTAAAGAGCATGATGTTCTACTATACAGGCGGCAGCGGCGCACTGGATGCCACCACCGGTCTGGGCTGCGTGGCATCGAAACAGCGCGTGATAGTGGATATTGACGACACTCAGACAGGGAAACCGCTGTCGGTCGACCTCTACACCATTCCCCGTAGCGATGCAGGCGGCATGCTGTCGCTGAACGTAAAAGCCTTCAGCGCCCCACAAGCAGGCGGAAACATCCTGTATGAGAAAGACTTTGAGCAATTAGCCGTTGAACGCAATTGCATCACGGACTGCAGCGGTGCCTTTTTCAACAATGGCAGCAACGAGTCATCGTCATGCAGTTTCATCATCTCTGCAGACACCTCGTGGGGCAGTGTCAACGAATATCACTATTAATTGTACGTCAAGACAGTTTTCAAACAACATATCGACATGAAGAAAATTATTTTGCTCATAGCATGGATAATGCCTATGATACTATTCGGACAAACATACGACAGCCTGTGGAAACAAGTAAAGCAGGCACAGAAGAACGACCTGCCCCAGACAGAGCAAGAGGTGCTGAGAAAAATAATAGCCAAGGCTGAGAAGGGGAAAGACTACGGACAGTTGCTGAAAGCAGAACTCTGCGAGGCCAGAGCCAAATGCTTCATCAGCGGCGACTCGTTGCAGCCCGCCGTAGAGCGTCTGAAACAGCGCGAGCAGCAGACCCAGGACGAGGTGCTGCGTGCCGTTTACGATGCCGTGCTGGGATATATCTATGACAAGAACAGTGCATTGGGCGAAAACAGCAGACAGACAAGTGAAGACTACTACGCACGTGCCCTGCAGAGCCCCGCACAGCTGGCTGCCGTGAAAACCGACGGCTATACACCGTTCATCATAAAAGGGGACGACAGCCGTATTTACGGCCACGACCTGCTGAGCGTGATAGCCTACGAGGCACGTCGGTTCGACATCCTAAGAGATTACTATCTGAAGGCAGGACAGAACAGGCAAGCCATGCTGATGGCCAGTCTGGAACAGCTGCGCACAGAGCAGAACGAAGGCTACGGCCCACTGTTGCAGTCGGTATGGCTGCAGCGCATAGACTCGCTGATGGAAGCATATTCCGACCTTCCTGAGGCAGGAGAAGCAGCCCTGTCACGCTATGACTATATGTGCCAGAACACCGATGCCACGGCCCGTCAGAAATGGGACTACCTGAACAATGCCATACAGCGGTGGGGACAATGGCCAAGGATAAACCAGCTGCGCAACGCACGCAACGAGCTGACCACGCTGCAGTTTCATGCCAAGATGCCACAGCGAGTGACACTGCCCGGGAAGGCACAGGAGGTGAACCTAACGGGACTGCGCAACCTGACGACGCTGACCATGCGCATCTACCAAGTGAAGGCCTCGGCACACGATGTATCGGACATTGTGCTTTCCAACGAGAAAAGCCTGCAGAAAATAAAGCCCCTGCTGACACCGCTCACCCAGTACACTCAGACACGTACATTCAACGGCAGGGAGCCCTATGAGGTGTTTGAAGACAGCATGACGCTGGCAGCACTGCCCGTAGGCGTTTATATGCAGGAGTTCGAGAGCACGCCGAAAAGCAGGACAACAGACAGGGTCTTCTACTATGTGAGCGACCTGAGACTGCTGATGCAGGCACTGCCCGACCATCAGACGCGCTACGTGGTGGTGAATGCCACCACCGGACAACCGGTAGCAAAGGCCAAGCTGAGACTGACAGACACACGCCACAACACCACGACACTGACCACGGACTCGCAGGGCGAGTGCATCTATCAAGAGAAGGACTACCGTGTGCGGAGCATCTACGTGACCACGGATGAGGACAAGGCATCCCCGCAGATGAACGGATACGGCTCCTTCAGCTACTACGACAACGACCGCACCTTGGAGCACACGGAGATATTCACCGACAGGGCTATCTACCGCCCTGGACAGAAAGTCTTCGTGTCGGCCCTGCTCTACCAGACTGAAGACGGCTACCAGAACAGTGTGGTGAAAGGCAAAATGGTGACAGCTCGACTGCGCAACGCCAACCACGAGGTGGTGGAAGAGAAAGAACTGACAACAGATGACTACGGCACCTGCGCCACCGAGTTCACCCTGCCCAGAAAAGGACTGACGGGGAACTTCAGCGTGAGCATAGATCGCGAAAGCCACTATTTCCGCGTGGAAGAGTACAAAAGACCAACCTTCGAGGTAGAAATGCCGCAGGTGAAGGACAACTATGCCGACGGTGACACCCTGCAGGTGACAGGAACGGCACGCACCTATGCCGGCGTGCCCGTGCAGCAGGCCAAGGTGAAATACAGAGTGGAGCGCCGACGCGCCTTCTGGTGGATGAGCTACTCGTACTACTGGAACCAGGGATTCATCATCGAGGAGAGCCACGACACCGAGGTGGCCAGCGGCGAGGTGACCACCGACAACAACGGCACCTTCCAAGTGCCAGTGCCAATGGTGCTGCCAAAGACGAAGTACACCATGTTCTATAACTTCGTGGTGACGGCTGAGGTGACTGATCAAGGCGGAGAGACCCACGAGACACAACTGAGCCTGCCTCTGGGCAACAGGAAGACAGCCTTCACAGCCGACATCCCAAAGCAGGTACTCACAGAGAAAGGAGCAAGCATGACGTTCCACCTGCGCAATGCCGCCGGCAACGACATCGATGACACGGTGAACTATCGATTGGACAACGGCAAATGGCAAACGACACCGACACACACGGCCGTACCCCTGCCTAAGATGAAGAGCGGCAGTCACACGGTAGAAGCCATCTGCAACGGTGACACGATAAAGCAAGACTTCACCGTGTTCTCACTGGATGACAAGCGCCCCGCTGTAGAGACCGACGACTGGTTCTTCCTTTCGGACTCGCAGTTCCCCAACGACGGCACACCCGTGACGCTGCAGGTGGGATCGTCGGACAAAGACGTGCACATCGTGTACACCCTGATAGCTGGCGACGACGTTATTGAGCAAGGAGCCGTAGACAAGAGCAACGAGCTGCTGAACCGCAAACTGACCTACCGCGACGATTACGGTAACGGACTGCTGCTGACCTTCGCCTGGGTGAAGGAGGGCAAGACATACACCCATCATGCAACCATCAAGCGCCCACTGCCCGACACCAAGCTGAAACTCACATGGCAGACATTCCGCAACCGTCTGAAGCCAGGACAGCAGGAAGAGTGGACGCTGGTGGTGACAGGACCTGACGGAAAACCCGCCAAGGCACAGCTCTTAGCCACACTCTACGACAAGAGCCTTGACCAGCTGACACCCCACAACTGGGCACTGCAGCCATACGTATGGCTGCCCACGCCCAGCAGCAGTTGGCGTTTTACCACACCGGGCACACTTGTCTGCTCAGGATACACCTATGCCAAGAGGGTCAACGTACCCAACCTGAACTTCAGCACCTTCGACCATGATGTCTATCCCTCGGTCTTTGTGGGCTACGGCATGATGAAGACCCGCAGGATGATGGCAAGGATGAACGGCAGTGTTGCTGCGGACGAGATGATGATGATAGGTGCCGCAGCCCCCACTATGGACACGATGGACATGGAAGAAGCCGACAGCGGTAGCGCTGACGATGCTCAAGAAAAAGCCATCGGCAGCATAGATGTAGAAGAAGCCGTCCCTGAACAGGAGCAGAGCGCCCAGATGCGCGAGAACCTGAACGAGACCGCATTCTTCTACCCCCAGCTGACTACCGACAGCGAGGGGCACATAGCCATCAGGTTCACACTGCCCGAAAGTCTGACTACATGGCGGATGATGGGTGTGGCCCACACTGCCGACATGATGACGGGAACGATTGACGACGAGGCAGTGGCACAGAAAGACGTGATGATACAGCCCAACATGCCGCGATTCGTGCGCGTAGGCGACAAGGCTCAATTGACGGCCCGCATCTTCAACATCAGCGAGAAAGAGGCCAGCGCCACTGCACACCTATTGCTGAGCGACCCTGAGACAGGCAATATCCTGTACTCACAAGAGAAAGCCGTCCTGCTGGCTGCCGGCTCTACAAGTGCCGTAACGTTCGACTATGACTGCAACGACGACAACCACCCGCTACTGGTGGCAAAGATGTACGTAGAAGGCGACGGATTCAGTGACGGCGAGCAGCACTATCTGCCCGTTCTGCCTAACCGCGAGCGCGTCACCATCACCCTGCCCTTCACACAGAACGAGCCAGGCACCAAGACCATCGACCTCAACAGTCTGATGGAACGTTCGTCCAAGGCTCCTGCGACGATAACACACTCAACACTCACACTGGAGTACACCAACAACCCTGCCTGGCTGATGATACAGGCCCTGCCAGCAGTAGGGCATGCCTACGATGACTGCGCACTCTGTCAGGCCGCTTCGTTCTACGCCAATGCCATAGGTCGTCACATCCTGGCACAGAACCCGAACGCTAAAGCAGTGTTTGAGTCATGGGCCAGCGAGCAGGAAGAGCATACGACGGCAGGCACTGCTGGCAACTCACTGCAATCGGCACTGGAAAAGAACGAGGAGCTCAAGGACCTGCTCCTCAACGAGACACCTTGGGTCACAGAAGCCAATCGTGAAGATGAGCAGAAAGCACGCCTCGCCGATTTCTTCGACACCAACCTGATGCAACAGCGCCTTGCCTCAGCCTCCGACAAACTTGCCGCCCTGCAGGGCAGCGACGGTGCATGGAGTTGGTGGCCGGGGATGTCGGGTTCCTGGTATATGACGGTAGAGATCAGCGAGATGCTGGTGCGACTGAACAACATGACCGGCACACATGCTGAGTTTAAGGAAATGCTCGACAAAGCCTTCCGCTTCATGGGCAACGAGGTGGTCGACATGGTGCAGGAGATGAAGAAAGCCGAGAAGAAGGGCATCAAGCAGACCTTCCCCAGCCATAAAGCCCTGCAGTGGCTCTATATGTGCACCATAGATGGCAGACAGTTGCCCGCCAATGTACAGAGCGCTAACGCCTACCTTATTGGTCTGCTGAAGAAAGAGACACGCAACCAGAGCATCTACGACAAGGCCATGAGTGCCATTGTGCTGAACAACAAGACATATATCAGAAGCCTGAAGGAGTACACCGTGTACCGCGAGGATCTGGGACGCTACTACGATACGCAGAAAGCCCTCTACTCATGGCGCAACTACCGTATTCCCACCCAAGTGGCTGCCATAGAAGCGCTGCAGCGGTTGACTCCAGAAGACATGCAGACCATCAGCGAGATGCAACGGTGGCTGCTGCAGGAGAAGCGCACACAGATGTGGGACACGCCCATCAACAGCGCCGACGCTATCTATGCCTTCCTCAACGGCAACAGCCAAGCACTGCAGTCGCAGCCCAAGACGGTCATCAAGATTGACGGACAGCAGGTGGAGACATCGGCAGCTACCGCCGGCATTGGCTACGTGAAAACCACGATGCCGGGCGACGGCAAACAGACCGTCACAGCCGAGAAGACCTCGACAGGCACTTCTTGGGGTGCTGTCTACCTGCAGTTCATGCAGTCCTCTGCCGACATCGCCGAGCAGCAGAGCGGCATCAGCGTAAAACGCGAGTTACTAACAGCTAATGGAGGAAAGCCAACAGCTCTTAAGGTCGGCGACCGCGTCACTGTCCGTATCACTGTCACCGCCGATCGTGACTACGACTTCGTACAGGTCACAGACAAGCGAGCAGCCTGCATGGAGCCCGTCAACCAGTTGAGCGGCTACCGCTGGGGCTACTACCTTGTTCCCAAAGACTGTTCCACGAACTATTTCTTCGACCGTTTAGCGAAAGGCAAGCACGTGGTTGAGACAGAATACTACATAGACCGTGCGGGCAGCTACGAGACCGGCACCTGCACCGCTGCCTGCACCTATGCACCTGAGTTCAGGGGAACGGCCCCGTCAGAACGTCTGCAGGTGAAGGAATAATGCTAATTCTTAAAGTATAATGATTTGAAATTGAAAAAAGGTATATTATTTTTTATAGCATGTCTGGGGGCACTTTCAGTCCAGGCCCAGAAACTGGCGATTGAACAGACGACCGTCAATGTAGGGAAAACAGGCTACAGAGTACCTGTCACTGCCACCTTTCAACTGAAGAACAAAGGCGGGCGGCACCTGCATATCTATAATGTCAAAGGTGACTGCGGATGCACACAGGTGGAGTTTCCACACAAGAGCATTGGCGGCGGCGAGGCTTTCACCATCACCATTACATACGACGCACGCATGCTAGGACACTTCAGCAAACAAGCCTTCGTGACGAGCAACGGCACCAAAGAACCTCTCTGCCTGACTATGGAAGGCGTTGTGCTGACTGAGGTGAAGGACTACTCGAAACAATACCCCTTTGCTTTCGGCAACCTGCTGGCCGACAACGACAATATTGAGTTTGACAACGTCAACAAAGGTGAACACCCTGAAGCAGTCATTAACGTGCTGAACAACGGCGAGAAGACCATGACCCCCAATGTGCTTCATCTGCCGGCCTACCTCACAGCACTGGCCACGCCAGAAGAACTAGCTCCCGGGCAGGCTGGCAAGCTGACGCTGACGCTGAACTCGCAGTTCCTGCACGACTTCGGACTGACACAGACATCGGTCTATCTGGCCGAGAATCTGGGCGACAAAGTGAGCAGCGACATAGAACTGCCTGTATCGGTGGTGCTACTGCCTAACACTGACCTCTTCGACGGCACCAACATGCAGTATGCACCGAAGATGCAACTCTCGGCCGACTCGCTCACTTTGGGCATGATTGGAGGTAAGATGCAGAAGAAAGGGGTCATCACCATCACCAACACCGGCCGAATGCCGCTCAGCATCTCATCACTACAGTTGTTTACCAAGGGCATCAAGGTGACGCTCGACAAGCGCGAACTACAGCCACAGCAGACGGCAAAGCTTAAGATTTCCATTGCTGACCGCGAGTACCTGCTAAAGAGCCGTCGTACCCCTCGTGTGCTGATGATTACCAACGACCCTACCCTATCGAAAGTTGTCATTAAAGTGGCAGTAAAATAACATATCATTTGAAGCGAATGGAACATCCAGAGAACAGTAAAGAATATGCCGGTTTGCAGGTAAACAGCGGTGTCGAGCAGCCCTCAATTATCAATCCATACTTGAAACGCAACCGTTTCCGTAGACGCGAAATGACTGCCGCAGAGATGGTGGAAGGCATCGTGAAGGGCGATGTCACCGTGCTATCGCAGGCCGTGACGCTGATCGAGAGCGTGAACCCCGACCATCAGGCCAAAGCACAGGAGGTCATCAATAAATGCCTGCCATACAGCGGCAACAGCGTACGTATAGGCATCAGCGGCGTGCCAGGAGCCGGCAAGTCAACCAGCATCGACGAGTTTGGCATCCACCTGCTCCGCGAGAAAGGCGGCCGGCTAGCTGTGCTGGCCATCGACCCCAGTAGCGAACGTACCAAGGGCAGTATTCTGGGCGACAAGACCCGCATGGAGAAGTTGTCCGTTCATCCTAACTCATTTATCCGTCCCAGCCCGTCGTCAGGCTCATTGGGCGGTGTAGCCCGCAAGACACGCGAGACCATCATCCTGTGCGAGGCTGCCGGTTTCGACAAGATTTTCGTCGAGACGGTGGGTGTAGGTCAAAGCGAGACGGCTTGCCACTCTATGGTCGACTTCTTCTTGCTCATCCAGGTGGCAGGCACAGGCGACGAGCTGCAGGGTATCAAGCGTGGCATCATGGAAATCAGCGACGGCATTGTCATCAACAAGTGCGATGGTGACAACGTGGACCGCTGTCAGATGGCTGCCACCAATTTCCGCAACGCCCTCCATTTCTTCCCAATGCCCGAGAGCGGCTGGTTGCCGAAGGTGCTCTGCTACAGCGGCTTCTACGGAACGGGTGTGAAGGAGATTTGGGATATGGTTTACCAGTATATCGACTTCGTGAAGCAGAACGGCTACTTCGACTACCGGCGCAATGAACAGGCTAAGTACTGGATGTATGAGACCATCAACGAACAACTGCGCTTCAACTTCTACAACAACCCCGTGATTAAGTCGCAGCTACAACTGGCCGAGCAAACCGTCCTGCAGGGACAGAAGACCAGCTTCGTGGCAGCAGGCGATTTGTTGGAAACCTATTTCAACCAAATTCACAAATAATCAATTACATGAGTCCACTTAAAAATGTGGCATTATTTTGATTAGACATTGACCTCAGACTGGCTTTGTATCCCAGCGTCGTCGCTGATATTGAACAGCCCCAGAGCCTGACGCCAAGCCAAGTCTTATCGCGATACTGGGCGAAAACCAATATTTTTATATATATTTTCGCCCACTATCGTTAATTTTTCAAGGAAAAGTTGTAACTTTGCGGCAAAAACAGGAATATATGCAAAGCTCAATTATTGGTCGCAAAGAAGAAATCGCTCTGCTGGAGAAGTATATGTCTTCCAACCATTCAGAGTTCATAGCTATTTATGGACGCAGACGTGTGGGCAAAACTTTCCTCATACGTCAGTATTTTCAAAATCAATTTGCCTTTGACATGACTGGCATTATCGAAGGAAAGAAAGCGGAACAAATGACAGCCTTCGGTCATGCGCTGAAACAATATGGCTACAAAGGCAGAAAACCTGCTACATGGCTGGACGCGTTCTTCGCCTTGCGTGGTTTGCTGGAACAAAAGTTGGAACAAGGAAAGCCATGCGTGGTGTTTATAGACGAGATGCCCTGTCTTGACAC
>ERZ842401.1327-NODE-1327-length-35673-cov-10.178814_pt1 | contig 35673 bp, 29 predicted proteins | sample MGYA00521270_ERZ842401 | MGnify/ENA primary metagenome ERZ842401 (study PRJEB31892, sample SAMEA3878208) | bioreactor metagenome | biome: Moose rumen | place: Sweden | collected 2011-10 | study: EMG produced TPA metagenomics assembly of the PRJEB12797 data set...
ACACGCTGCAACGGTAGCCTTTTTGCTGCACATTCATTTCATTTGTCCAGCCGATATTCAAGCACGATATCTATAATGCGTTTGCCTTGGGCAAAATTCCCCTTGCTATAGATTTTTCCTCTTCTTTACAGTATAGTAGCCTCGTGAGTGCAATCAATTTCGTAGACGGCGACCGCATTTCGATTCGCGGCGCAAGGGAACACAACCTTAAAAATATAGACGTGGATTTGCCGCGGCATAAACTGGTGGTCATTTCTGGCTTGAGTGGAAGCGGTAAGTCCTCGCTGGCTTTTGACACCCTCTTTGCCGAAGGGCAGCGCAGATACATGGAAAGCCTGTCGTCCTATGCGCGGCAGTTTTTGGGCAGCATGGACAAGCCTGATGTTGACTTGATTGAAGGCCTGAGCCCTGCCATTTCCATTGAGCAGAAGACGACTCATCGAAATCCCCGTTCTACGGTGGGTACGGTTACTGAGATTTACGACTACTACCGCCTCCTTTTTGCCCGCATTGGTCGTGCCCACTGTCCAAATTGCGGCCGAGAAATCAACGAGCAGAGCGTAGACCAGATTATCGACACGATTATGTCTTGGGATGTCGGAACGCGCATTACGATTCTGTCTCCTGTCATCCGCGGAAAAAAAGGTGAGCACCAGAAGGTCATAGAGGACGCTCAGAAAAGCGGTTTTGTCCGCGCAAGAATCGACGGTCTTATGGTGGAGCTGGATGATTCAATAAAACTGGACAAGCAGAAAAAGCATACGATTGAACTGGTTGTGGACAGAATTGCCCTGAAAGACGACATCAGAAAGCGTCTTGCCGAAAGCGTGGAAACCGCCCTGTCAAGTGCAAACGGCATCATCACGGTGGTGCGCAGAATCAACAAGTCTGATGAGGCTTACGAGGACATCCTTCACGGCATCATGGCAAGCGGTCAGGCTGTAGATACGTCAAAGGACTACATCGAGCAGGAAGTGTTTTTCAGTCAGAAGAACGCCTGTCCTGAATGCGGTATCTCTATCCCTGAATTGCAGCCCCGTCTCTTTTCCTTTAACAATCCCTTTGGCTCCTGTCCTGACTGCACGGGCTTAGGCGAAAAGATGGAATACGACATTGACCTGATGATTCCCGACCGGACTCTGAGCTTTAACGAGGGTGCTCTGGCTCCCTATAATCCCGACTCAGAGTGGAACCGCTCCATGTTTGAGGCGATTGCAAAGGAATACAAGTTTTCGCTGGAAACACCCTTTGAAAAACTGACAGGCGGTCAGCAGGACATTCTGATAAACGGCACGGGAAGTCATGCGATAAAGTGGACTTACAAAAAGCAGAGTGGGGAAGGCTATTCTGAATACAACCGCCCCTGGGCAGGACTTTTTGCCGACATGCGCCGCCGCTATGCCGAAGCCTGGGGTGATAATGCCCGCACGAATCTGGAAAAATACATGAGCCACAAGGAGTGTCAGACCTGCCACGGAAAGCGGCTCCGCCCCGAGGCCTTGGGGGTAACCATTGGCGGAAAGAACATTTGGGAACTCTGCCAGTTTTCCGTGGCGGATTCCATTGCCTTCTTTGACGGCCTCAATTTAACTGAGACTCAAAACCTGATTGCAGTGCAGATTCTAAAGGAAATCAAGGCGCGCCTGCACTTCTTAAAGAACGTGGGCTTGGACTACTTGACTTTGGAACGCTCTGCGGGAACTTTAAGCGGCGGTGAGGCTCAGCGTATCCGCCTTGCCACCCAGATTGGTTCTGGCTTGACGGGTGTCATGTACATTCTGGACGAGCCTTCCATAGGACTTCATCAGCGGGATAATCAGCGTCTTATCGACACTCTGACCTACCTCCGTGACCTCAAGAACACGGTGATTGTGGTGGAGCATGACGAGCAGACCTTGCGCACGGCGGACTGGGTGATTGACATTGGCCCTGGTGCTGGCGTACACGGCGGAAAGGTGGTGGCTTCTGGCACTCCTGAGCAGATTATGCAGGTCAAGGAAAGCCTGACCGGTCAGTATCTTGCGGGAAAACTCCGCATGCCCATACCAACTCAGCGCAGAAAGGGTAACGGACACAAAATCAGCCTGCGTGGCGTAAAGGAACACAACCTGCAGAACGTAAGCGTGGACATTCCTCTGGGCACTTTCACCTGCATTACTGGCGTGAGCGGAAGCGGAAAGTCTACGCTTTTAAGCGATGTATTCTATCCTGCGATAAGCAACAGGCTCATGCGCACGGATTATCCAGTGGGTTCCTACGAGGGCATTGAGGGGCTGGAATACATCGACAAGGTAATCAATATTGACCAGAGCCCCATAGGACGCACCCCCCGCAGTAACCCGGTGACCTATGTGGGTGTCTTTAATAGTATACGGGATTTGTTTGCGGAACTTCCCGACAGCAAGGCACGGGGCTACAAGGCGGGCAGGTTCAGCTTTAACGTAAAGGGTGGCCGTTGCGAAAACTGTCAGGGGGCTGGAACCATAACCATTGAGATGAACTTCCTTCCTGACGTATTCATCCAGTGTGACGTATGTCACGGACACCGCTTTAACGCGGAGACCCTGGACGTGCGCTACAAGGGAAAGAACATCAGCGACGTGCTGGACATGACGATTGAGGAAGCGGCGGATTTCTTCAGCCACATTCCTCACATTGCCCGCAAGCTGGAGACTCTAAAGAGCGTGGGCTTAGGCTACATCCAGCTGGGACAGAATGCCCTGACCCTGAGCGGCGGTGAGGCTCAGCGCGTAAAACTTGCGACTGAACTAGCCCGGCCTTCCACAGGAAAAACGCTCTACATTCTGGATGAGCCAACGACAGGCCTGCATTTTGCGGACGTAAAGGTACTCATGGAAGTGATTCAGCGGCTGGTGGACAAGGGAAACACCGTGGTGATGATTGAGCACAACCTTGACGTAATCTGTCAGGCAGACCACATCATCGACCTGGGGCCAGAGGGCGGCACTCGCGGCGGCAGAATCGTCACCACGGGAACGCCTGAGCAGGTGGCAAAGGTTGACGGTTCATTTACCGGCTATTACGTAAACGAAATGCTGGAGCGGGAAAAGAAGCGGAATAAGGAAAAATAGTTTTGTCGTTCGATTAGTGAATGTGCGCGGATTATAAAAAGTGTTTGATAGACAATGGTTTGTGACAGTTTTGCTTTCTCTTTTTGTGTGCATCGGCATGGCCTTTGCTGACGATGAGAAGAGTGTCATTTCCATTGAAAGTGCCCAAAAGACAGAGTACAAAAAGGATGTCGTTACTGGAAGCGACACCATAGTGCTGTCTGGAGGCGTGCGAATCAGCGTGGCGCGGGGCAGCACAAAGACAACTATCCTTGCAGATTTGGTCAACTACAACCGCGAAACCGACATGATTTATGCCGAAGGAAATGTCGCTCTGGAACAGACAGGCTCTAAGGCAGGCGGCGAAAAAGTAACGGCAAAGAGTCTTCTATTCAATACGGCATCACTGGAAGGCATTTTTGACAACGGCCGCGTCGTACAGACACAGAGTGATGCGCTTAACTTGCCCTCAGGTTCTACCCTGAACGTGGCCTCAACTATTTTTGGCCGTGACTCTGGCGGTACGATTGCATTTAAAAATGGCGAGCTGACTTTCTGTGATGATGATGACCCTCACTGGAAAATCCGTGCCCGCAGGATATGGTTGCTTCCTGGCGGTGAATTTGCCTTTTTCAGTGCGCTTCTCTATGTAGGTCATGTTCCGCTTTTGTATTTTCCGGCCTTCTACTATCCTAAGGACGAATTGATTTTTAACCCGGCATTTGGTTACCGTAACCGTGAGGGCTATTACATCAACAATACACTCTATCTTATCGGTCGTAAGCCTCAGAGCGCAAAGTCAACGGCGGAGACAAACAAGGTGGGTACGTCCAGCAGCGACAGCAGTGACAAGATAAATTTTTTCAGTCTGATGAAGACCAATGGCTTGAAGGAGCAGAAGAGGGAAGGGCTTGTGCTGCATAACCTTGATCAGGATTATTCGGGGGATACGTCGAAATACCTAAAACTGATGGCGGACTACTATGCAAACCTGGGTATTATGGTAGGTCTGGACGGCGTCTTTAAGCCGAATGAGGTCATCACTTCTCTTGAAGGCAAGTTGCAGTTGGGCTGGAGCAATACGATTTTCCAGAGCGGTTCGACCTTCCTTCCCTATGCCGCAAGTGGTGAACGCTACAGTGACTCTTCCAATTTTATGGGCATAAAGACTCCCTTCCGCTACATGGGAAACTTTAAGATGTCCATTGCAAAGCCCTTTTCCCTTACGCTTTCCATGCCCATGTATTCTGACCCCTATTTTAACTATGACTTCAACAACCGTGCGGAAACAATGGACTGGATTGACTTCTTGATGTCCAGTCCCTCGTCAAATACCGATACGCCCTCTATCAGCGAAACCTCCAGTTTTATCTGGCAGCTGGACGGATCCTATACATTCAAGTTGCCTGATGCCATCAGTCCCTTTGTGTCTTCGCTTTCTATCTCAAACTTTTCGTCATCTTTGGTATTTGCTTCCCAGAACAATACGAGCCTGAATGACACGGATAAAAAGAAAAGCGACGGCTATAATGAGGTGAGTCCGGAACGAAAATTCTACTATCCTTCGCAGATTACGCCCTTTAAGTCATCGGTTAAAATTTCCGGTACGATTTTCCAGTATCCCTTGCCGGACAGAAAATCCACCACGGCAAATGTCTCCGCGTCCCTGCAGCCGCCCAAGGAATTTGACACCGGCGAAAAGAAAGAGGGTGAAAAAGACGGCAAGACGGATTCAGAAAAAAAAGAAGACGAAAAAGAAACGGAAGAAGTCACGAAATACTATTCGGATACGGCATTGCCTTCGCTTACGGCTACCGTTCCCTCTCAGACCTCCTTTTCCGGCATTACCTACAAGCTGGGCTATTCGGTCTCCCCGGATTTTACATCCCAGTTTTCCTATGCCTCAACAAACTTGAAGACTCCTGAAGATTTTAAATGGAATGACTTACAGGCGACCTACTATCAGGTAAAGGCTCCCACCACAATTACCAGTAACCTAGGCTATCGGGACAGTTTTGTGTCCTTGAGCGACACTTTTACCTTTGAGCCCGTCTATCAGGATCACCCCTACTTGAAAGAGGCGGATGATACCGGCACTGCAAACGGCGGTTATACAGAATCACAAATCAAGTCCACCCGCAATACTGACTACAATGCGCGAAAACTCGATTTGACAAATTCCAATGCGCTTTCTGTCCGTCCTTTCTATTATACCAAGTATTTTTCAGAAACAGCACTTACCTGGAATACAACCCTCAAAATGGTGCGAACCAAATATATCAGTGAAGATCCCAATGAACCTGAATGGGAATATCTTACTGGAGACGTGACGGACTCTGAAAGCCTGACGGTACACAATTTGAACTTGGTGCTGGCGGCAAAAGAAGGGGACTTTAGCCAGAAACTGTCGCTCACCACTACACTGCCGCCCCAGGTGGACAAGTACACCGGCACATTTTCCCTGGGCTTTCCCTATACCTCTTTTTCAATCGGAACCGGTGTGCACCGCAAAAGCAAGGATGATGACACTTGGGTAAAGGAAAATATTTCAGAGACCTTCTCCCTTTCGCTTTTCAGCAGCAAACTCAAGTTCTCTCAGTCATGGACTTACAATTCGGAGGAGTCCTACAACGAATCGCTGAAGTTTTCCCTTTCCGGTTATGGTGCCCAACTTGCCTATACCATGAGCTACACGTCAAGCTATGAATTTATAACCGGGTCTGGCTGGGTGTCAACGGGAGAAAAGGATTTTCAGCCCTATAATGTAAGCCTTGCCTATGCAACTCCCAGCAAGAATTTTACCTATTGGACAAACCGCATTTCCCTTGCGCCCGCGCTATCTACCAGCGTCGTCTATGACTGCGTGCGTCCGACCAACAGTTACTTTAAGTTCATTCCGTCAATTACCTTTAAAATCAACAATTTCCTGAACATCACTTTCAGTGCAGAAAGCCGAAACAGTGTCATTTACCGCTATTTCTGTTCTGAAGACGAATATGAGGATAAATACCGCAGTGCAGGTGAGCGAAACGTATTCAAGGATTTGATTGATTCATTTCGTTTTGATGATGAGTCCAAGCGTCAGTCCTCAGGCTTTAAGCTGCAGAGCTTTAACATAAAGGTGACTCACGAACTGCATGACTGGAATCTTGCCGCTGAATTCAGCATCAAGCCGCGCTATATTACGAATTCTACCTCAGGATTCGATTCAAGCAGAAACAGTGGCAGTCCTTACTATGATTTCAGTCCTTATTTTTCTATCAGCGTTGTATGGCGACCGCTTGAAGGCATGAAGACGCAGGTTGTTGACGAATACGGCGAATGGAAACTGAACCCGTAGTTAAAAAACGCCCTCCTGGCGTTTTTTAACTAGACAGAAACTGGCGTTGAAATTGGTTGCAATTATGCGTGTTTGAGGGTACAATAAAGGCAAGTGGAAACGTATACGATTGTTCTGCCGGACACGGATTTGGTTACGCGGGTCTGCGGCACGAATGACAGCAATTTAAAACTCATAGAAACACATCTTGGCGTTCCTGTCTTTACTCGTGGAAACGAACTGTCTCTGGACAATGCGGATCCCCAGATACGCGAGCAGTTTCAGTTTATCATAGACCGCATTGTGGACGAAATTACCGAAAGCGGCGAAAGTTCCCCCGACATGGTGCAGGCCATCTTAAACGGTGGTCATGAAGATACGGCTTTCAACGTGGCGGAAAGTGCCATTGCCATTCCCGGAGCCGTGCGCAAGGTCTACCCCAAGACAAGAAAGCAGGCTGCCTTGATACAGGCTTTTCGCCGCTGTGATTTGGTTTTTGCCACGGGGCCTGCGGGAAGCGGAAAGACTTTTCTTGCGGTGGCAGAGGCTCTGCGTCTTGTACTCAGCCACAAGGTCAATACGATAATTCTGACTCGTCCTGTAGTGGAGGCAGGAGAGAGCCTTGGCTTTTTGCCGGGAGACTTGCAGGACAAGATAAATCCTTATGTGCGCCCCCTTTATGACGCAATGAATGCAGTTTTGCCCCGGGAAGTAGTGCATAAACTTACGGAGCATGGTATAATAGAAGTGGCACCGCTTGCCTACATGCGTGGACGGACGCTGAATAATTGCGCAGTTATTCTGGATGAAGCCCAGAATACAACAACGGAGCAGATGAAAATGTTCCTGACGCGTATGGGAGAAGGGGCAAAAGTTTTTGTAACAGGAGATGTAACGCAAATCGATCTGCCAAAGAAAAAAGCCTCGGGACTGGTACATGCATTGCGCGTGCTGTCACCCATTGACGAAATTGGCAGAATCATGCTGACGGATGCGGATGTTGTCCGCTCATCACTTGTCAGAAAGATTGTACAGGCATACGAACATGAGCAAGACGAATACTGAAAAAACGCCGTTCTTCGCTTCCTTGTGGAAGGCGGTTACTGATTATGTGCGGGTAAAGTGGCATATTCTGCTGCTTTTTATCGTTTCATTCCTTGTGGTAACAGGCATTATCTATATTGATCGTTCTACATTGGAAACCGTGGCATCTTTTTCGTTGAGTGAATATGAAGTGGGGCAGATTGCTGACCGCACGATTTATGCGCCTCAGTCCATTCCTGCCGATGAACTCTATCCAGTCTCAATAGAAGAAGGAGAAAAAGTCATCCGCAAGGGCTTTCCCATCAGTGAAGAAGACTATATGAAACTCCGCAAGATGGCGGCCTCTCCCCGCTATATTGACTACCGTGCTTTCTTTGACAATGTGCTTTTGCTTGCCTTGCTGTCTGCCCTCTGCTTCCTCTTGTTTTCGCCTACGCTTTTGGGCAGGGAGGTGGAATTTAAGGAATTGATGCTGGAAGCGATTCTTTTTGTCATCGTTTTTGCGGCAACTGTTTTTGGCGGAAAGACTCCTTCCTTTCAGTCCGTCTATGCGCTTCCGATTGTCGTTCCTTCGGCACTTTGTGTCTTTTTGATTGCGATTCTTTTTGGACAGACTTCTGCCCTGTATTTTTCGTTCATTCTGGCTTTTGGTGTCTTGAATGCCGCGCATTTCCATGAGACTTCTGCAAGCCTTGCCATCGCCCATATTGTTCCCAGCCTGTTTACCCTGGCATCCGGCCTGAGTGCGGCCCGTATTGTCCGCCGTATTGAGCGGCGTATTGATTTGGTTTTTGCCTCAATCATGCTTGCGCTTTTGCATGTGGTCTTTATGACTGTGTTCAAGGTAATCTTTAACGACAGTTTCTCGGACGCACTTTTTGTACTTCCCTGCATTGCCCTGAACGGCTTTCTTTCCGGCATTCTGGTACTGGGGCTGCTTACGCCACTGGAATCCATGCTGAATACGGCTTCTGTCTTCCGCCTGATGGATTTGAGTGACTTGAACTCTCCGGTTATGCGCCGTATGCTTTTGACAGCCAGCGGCACTTACAATCACAGTATGCTGGTGGCAACTCTTGCAGAAAACGCCTGTAAGGCAATCGGGGCAAACGCCCTGCTGGCTCGTGTAGGTGCATATTATCACGACATCGGCAAAATGGATCAGCCTGAATACTTTGTGGAAAATCAGGCGGGCGGTGAGAACAAGCACAACAATATCAATCCCTCGCTTTCTGCATCCATTATCCGCAGTCATGTTAAGCGTGGTGTGGAAAAAGCCCATCAGCTTAGGCTTCCGCAACCTATTGTGGACATCATCGGCGAACATCACGGAAACAGTGTCATGGCTTTCTTCTATAATGAAGCAAAGCAGAAGGATCCCAATGTCAGTCCTGAGTCCTATTCATACACAGGAAATCCGCCTACCTCCCGCGAAAGTGCAGTGGTGATGATAGCGGATACCGTAGAGGCTGCCTGCCGTACGCTGGAAAAGCCCTCCGTGCCGCGTCTGGACAAATTCATTCAGACCCTCATGCAGTCTAAAATTGACAATCACCAGCTGGACAACTGCCGCCTTACCTTTGGCGACTTGACTAAAATCCGTGAGTCTTTTGTGCAGATTCTTGCAGGCTACTACCACAGCCGCATCGAATATCCCAATCAGAAAGACCCTGATGCGGAATCAAAGTCTGGCAGTGAGGGAAATCCCATTCCCACTGGAGCGACGGAAAATCATGGTGGCAGTGAAAAAACAGGTGCAACGCTGAGCGAAAAAACTTTGGACGAGGCAAAGAATTCATGAGCAACAGCGTACTCGTTTCTGTGCAGGAAGAAATGGAGGCTCCCCTCTGGCTTTCAAAGATTGAGCCTTATGTACAGCAGGTGCTTTCCGCGCTGAAATACGACCGCGAGGAGATTTCCGTGCTCTTTTGTAACGATGCCTTCATGCAGAAGTTAAATAAGCAGTACCGCAATATTGATGCGGCGACTGACGTGCTTTCTTTTGAAAACGGAGACGAATATAGTGATGAGGATGGAAAAACCTGGCGCAGCATGGGTGACATTATCATCAGTCTGGACACCGTGCCGAAAAATGCCGACTATTTTGGAGTGAGCCAGAACGAAGAATTAAAGCGGCTTTTGATTCATGGAGTCCTGCATCTGAACGGTTTTGACCACGGAGACGCACATATTGAGCCGGGCGTGGAGCCCGAAGACGAAATGCTAAAACTACAGGAATCCCTTTTACGCGGGTTTTCTGACACAACAATTATAGGATAAAAGGAGAAAAAGCGCGGAAACGTGCAGTAAAGCAGAGTATGAGTTTTTTTAAGTTTGGAAAAAACAAAGACGGAGACCCTCACTCTAGCAGCCCGGCAGGGCTTCATGGGGGCGCTGACCGGGCACAAGAAGAAATCTTGATTGAAGAAAAAAAGGACATGATTAAGGGAATTGAAGACTTGTCCAATACTTCAGTCAAGGAAGTTATGATTCCCCGTATTGATGTGGACTTGCTTTCCCTCGATACACCGCAGGACGAACTGCTGGAAAAAATTTCAGAAAGCGGACATTCACGTTTTCCGGTATATGAAGAATCCATCGACAATATTGTTGGCGTTCTCTACGTAAAGGATTTGATTAAGGCTTTTGCAAAGAAAGAGGCTGTTGACCTGAAGAAAGCGGTGCGAAAGGCGTATTTTGTTCCCGAGTCAAAGAAGATTGATGCGCTTCTGCGGGAATTCAAGCGCCGCCACGTGCACATTGCCATCGCCATTGATGAGTACGGCGGAATTTCAGGCATTGTGTGTATGGAAGACATTATTGAAGAAATCGTGGGCGACATTCAGGATGAATTTGACAACGAGCGCGAGGACATTGTTTCCCTTGGCGAAGAAAATGTCTGGATGTGCGATGCCCGCGTAAATCTGGGCGATATGAATGAAGAAATCGGTTCTGACTTTCCTACGGATGATTTTGACACTCTGGGCGGTTTTGTACTGGACTTGTTCGGTCGCATTCCGGCAAAGCATGAAAAAATCAGCTGGAATAACTATGACTTTATCGTGCAGGACATGGAAGGTCACCGCGTAAATCTCATAAAAGTGATTCGCAATGATGAGGCAGTTGACGCGGAAACAGAGGATTCTGAGTGACTTTTGTCTGCTGTGTAACAGGGATACATACAGACAGCATATAAAATGTGGGGGTGGGTATGCAGAGTTTCCTCAAAGGCTTTTTGCTTGCTGGTGCGCTTCTTTTGTGCGCCACAAGTCTTTTTTCTCAAACGCCAAAGGCGCGTCAGTTCTTTGAAAGCGGCCTGTACAAGCAGCAACACTATGATTTTTACGGAGCAAGTGAAGATTTTCAGGAAGCCCTGCAGGTAAATCCCGCCTATGGCGACGCATGGTTTCATCTTGCCCAAGTGAGCTATGAACTGAATGATTTTTCCCTGACACTCTCTTATCTTGACAATGCCGAAAAATATTCCCGCGACAATACAGAGATTATGAATCTGCGCGGTCTGGTCTATATTTCCCTGAACAGGCTTGCAGACGCAAGGAAAGTCTTTGATGCCATGCTCAAAAAATATCCCAACAATGTGCAGGCGCGCTTTGGGCTTGCGGAACTGGATTTGTATGCAGGAAGTCTTGACGGTGCAAAAAACCTCTACATTGATGCCCTCAAGCGTCAGGGAGACAGCCGCAAGGCATTGCTTTCTCTTGCCGTGATTGCCGCGGAGGAAGGCCATGACGATGTGGCTGAATCCTATCTTTTGCAGGCCCTGCGCTATCATTCAGGTGACCCTCAGGTGCATTATCTGGCCGGCTATCTTTCTGCCCGCAGGGGAAAACTTGATGAGGCGGAGCGTCGGGCGAGGGCAGCGGTACAGATAAACGGCGACTATACGAGAGCCTATGTGCTCTTGGCTTCCGTGCTCTACGGGCAGGCTCGCTATGATGAAGTCATTGATATCTGTGACTATCTGATTGCACGAAACCGAAAGACCTCAGCCGCATGGTATCTGAAGGGGCTTTCTCAGAAAAATCAGGGCAAGAATGAAGCGGCCATTGCCACTTGGACGAGCGCACTGGTCATCGACCCTCAGGATGAAGTGATGCGCTCTGCGCTGGAACTGCTGGTCATCAAGACAACCCAGGTGGAGGATGAACGCCGCAGTCAGTGGGCGGTCTACCACATCAAAAAGGCCAGGGATTTTGCAAAACTCTTTATGGGCGAGGAAGCCCGCTACGAATACCAGCGTGCGCTTAAAATTGACCCCAACAATGCAAAAACGCGGAATGAATTTGCCACGCTGCTTTCCCACGAAGGATTGAATGAACTCTATCTCCAGCAGTTAAAGTTTATCAGTGAGCATGAAAAGACTGCTGCCAGCGAAGAAAAAGATGAGGACGAACGTTACCGCAGGCTAAAGATGGCAGACACTATCGAAGCCTATGACTCGCTCATGAAGAATTCCCTCAACAACAAGTGGGATATTGATCCCTTCTATCTGGATAAGACCCGCTGGCATGTGGGGCTGTATTACGTGAACTCACCAGTGCAGTTGATTCATACGGAACTGGAACAGATTTCTGCCGATATGATTCAGGATGTGTTTACGGGCGTGGCGGTTACGTCAGTGGATGTGCAGCACCGTCCGGTACATGGCTATGGAGAGGCATTCCGTCTTGCCCGCACGGGAAACAAGGACTATTTCATCATTTTGACGGTGGACGAAAGTGAGCGGGAAGTATCCATGGACGCAGTGCTCTATTCCGCCCGTACGGGTGTGGAACTTACCCGATTCAGTACTTTCCGCACGGGAAATGACAAGTATGCGTCAGTTCTGCGCTCCTTCCGCCGGAATCTTCTGCACCTGCTTCCTGTACGGGGAAAAATCATCAGCCGCAGCGTGAATGAAGTGCTGGTGGATATCGGCAAGGTGGAAGGCATTGTGCCCAATACGGTGCTGAATGTGGTCAAGGCAACTTCCATCCGCACCAAAGACAATGAGCTGGGCATAGAGTACACAAAGGACAGCCTTTTGGGAAAGATTGTCGTGAACCGGGTGGGGGAGGAAATCTCCCAGGGAGGCCTGGAGCAGGACGGATTTTACGACCGCGTGAATGTGGGGGATGAAGTGCTGGTCTTCTCCCTGCCCGATGAAAATGGAAATGCCGTCAGGGATAGCGAAAAAGCCAGTGCAGGACAGTTGGGCATGACTCGGACGCCGGCGATTGTGGATTTAATCCGCAGTATAGAATAAGACTTGGCTTCTGATGCTACTTGACAATTCTTCTGTTACGTGGTTATACTAGTAAAGTCTTATGAATGAGCGCAAATAAGCGTTCTTTTTTGGAAAATCCTTTGACATACATATCTTATACTTTTACATCCTTTAATCTCATGGAGAATTGACAATGGCATTGATTAAACGCCGTGCCGCTGCGTCTGAGGAGCAAAAAGCAGACGAACAGCAGCAATTGGACTTGGATGTCCAGCCCGCCACTTACGAATCACCCGCACCTGTCGCAGAACCGCAGGGTGAAAGCGAAAATCCCGAAACAGAAAAAAAAGTTGTCGTACGCAGAAAAAGACTCGTAAAATCAGAAAATGCAGAAAGCCCTGAAAGCACCCAGGCTGCTGAATCTTCCATGAATACCGAGCAGACAGGAACAGAAGGTAGTGCTCCCGCCGAGGCAGAAGCAGCAGAGGAGCATCACGAAGGCGGTTTCCGTCAGCAGCGCCAGTACAATAGCCGCTACGGCAACAACAACCGCTATGGCAGCAATAACCGCCGCTACAACAACCGTCAGACTTATGCAGAGCGCAATGCCCAGCGGGATGCGGAAGTGCAGGCTGCCCAGATTATCGAAAATCCAGAGGAATATGAGTCCAAGCCCCGCATCAAGATAAATGATTTGACCATCAAGAGTATGCCTGAACTGCGCAACATGGCACTTGAATATGGCTGCCCGGAAGACATGCTGCCAGCCATGAAAAAGCAGGAGCTTATCTTTACGATTCTGAAGGCACATACCGAACACGGTGGCATTATCTTTGCGGAAGGCGCGCTGGAAATCCTTCCTGACGGCTATGGATTCCTTCGCAGTCCCCAGAACTCATACCTTCCCGGTCCTGATGACATTTACATTTCTCCCAGCCAGATTCGTCTCTTCAACTTAAAGACAGGCGATACGGTTTACGGTCAGACCCGCAGTCCCAAGGAGGGCGAGCGATTCTTTGCGCTGCTCCGCATTGAGACGGTAAACTTTGACGAGCCCCGCATTGCTCAGACTCGCGTTCCCTTTGAAAACCTTACGCCTCTTTATCCCAACAATAAATTTACTTTGGAAACCATTTCCACCGAATACAGCACCCGTATCATCGACCTCTTTGCTCCGATTGGAAAAGGGCAGCGTCTTCTGATTGTGGCTCCGCCAAAAGCCGGTAAGACTACGATTCTGCAGAAGGTGGCGAATGCTATTACGGCAAACAATCCTGAAGTCTATCTGATTGTGCTTTTGATTGACGAACGCCCGGAGGAAGTTACCGACATGGAACGTGCAATCAAGGGTGAAGTGATTTCTTCAACCTTTGATGAGCAGGCAACCCGCCACGTACAGGTTGCGGAAATGGTTCTGGAAAAGGCAAAGCGTCTGGTAGAGCATAAGCGTGATGTAGTCATTCTCCTTGACTCAATCACTCGTCTTGCCAGAGCCTACAACCAGACTGTTCCCACCAGCGGCAAGGTTTTGTCAGGTGGTGTGGATTCAAACGCACTGCACAAGCCCAAGCGTTTCTTCGGTGCGGCACGCAATATTGAAGAGGGCGGCTCACTGACGATTATTTCTACGGCATTGATTGAAACCGGTAGCCGCATGGATGAAGTCATCTTTGAAGAATTCAAGGGTACGGGTAACAGCGAAATCAACCTTGACCGCAAGCTGGCAGAACGCCGTCTCTTCCCTGCAATCAATATCAAGAAGTCTGGCACGCGTAAGGAAGAACTCTTGCTGGATGATGCAACATTGCAGAAGATGTGGGTGCTCCGCAAGGTCATCAACCCCATGGAAGATGCGGAAATTACCGAATTGATTCTGAACCAGATGCGAAAGAGCAAGGATAATGTTGCTTTCCTGGCGAACATGAACACAGGAAGTGCAGCGGTCAATTGACGTAACTGCGCCATTATGCTATAGTAAAAAATCTTCTTGTGGTACTGTCTTGATTTGTAACGGTAAGGGAATGATACAAACACTACTTCGTGGCGATTCTTGGCATACGATTTTTGTGTAAGGTAGTGCTGACCGGCATTTCTACAGTATCGGGCAAGAGGCAAGGAGTTATAAGATGAAAAAAGGTATTCATCCCGAATACAAACTGACCAAGATTACCTGCGCATGCGGCAACGTAATCGAAACCCGTTCAACCGTACAGAACATCAACATTGAAATTTGTTCTGCCTGCCATCCTTTCTTTACTGGTAAGCAGAAACTGGTTGACACCGCCGGTCGTATCGATCGCTTTAACAAGCGTTACGGTCTTAACCAGGCAAAATAATGACAGGTTACTGACGAAAAAGCCTTCCACTTTAAAAGCGGAAGGCTTTTTTTGCGCTAGAGGGCTAAGTCGCCGTAGACGGACTTCATCTTTTGCAGCATGCCGTCTGTCATGCGCTGCAGGAATACCAGATAATCCTGATAGGCGGAAAGGGGATTTTCCTTGTAGGCGGGATATTCACCCGTCTTGTCGTTTGCCTCATGCGCAATGATTTTCTTTTCGATGCGGCGGATTTTTCGCATCACCCTGTCGCGGTTTTGAATCAGCATATCGTATTCGGGGTCGGAAAATTTATTGAACGTTTCTTTCTTCATGTGTTGCTCCTTTCTCCTTCAGTATACCATGGTTTGTAGTTTCCAGCAACGGCGATTTTTGCTTCCCTTGTAATCTTCAGGAAGGGATTGGCTGGTGATGTCGGACACGGAGACCTTTGCGCCACTTTTTGTTTCCGATGGAATCAGTGCCGCGTCAAATTTGAGCCGCTTGCTGTTGGTGGAAAAATAAAGGGTGCCATTGGTAGTCAGGAGGTTCAGACAGTCGGTGACCAGACGCGGCCAGTCTCGGTTTATGTCCAGTGTATTTTGGGTAGACTTGGAGTTGGAGAAAGTGGGCGGGTCAAGAATGATGATGTCGTAGCGGTTGGATTCACTTGGCTTTTCTCCGCATTTTTTTTGCAGGAAGGCGGTCACATCCCCTTTGGTAAAGACATATTTTTTAGTATCCGTAAATCCGTTTAGCTCCATGTTGTTCCGCGCCCAGGAAAGATAGGTATTGCTTAAATCCACCGATTCCACACGGCGAGCCCTTCCTTCTGCCGCATAGACCGAAAAGGATCCCGTGTAGCAGAAAAGGTTCAGCAGGCTTCTTCCCGAAGCGGTTTCCCTCACCAGAGAGCGCAGGGGGCGGTGGTCAAAGAAAAGTCCTGTGTCAAGATAATCGCTCAGGTTCACGCGGAAAAGCTGGCCGCATTCGGAGACTAGCCCCGTAAGGCTGTGCCCGCTTTCAATCTTTTCATACTGATTTTCGCCTTTCTGCCGTTTGCGGGTCTTTACGATAACGTGATTTTCTTCTATTGACAGCACTTTTGCCGCAGTCTTTGCCATGGCAGAAATCCATGCCTGCTCATCTTCTTCACTTGTCTCAAAAGGACGCTCGTACATAAAAAAATGCAGGTAGCGGCGGGCAGCAATTTCCCCTGCCACCGCGGGGTCATTTTCCGAAACACGCCTTTCTTCTTCCCTCAAAAACTTAGCCGCCTCCATTTTGTCGCTAATCTCATCGGGCAAAAACTCGTACACATCCGCCGCAAGGGGAAGCTCCGGAATATCCCTGTCATACAGCCGGTAAGAAGATACCCGGTTTTTTCGCGCCCATTTGCGCAGGGTACGGTACTTTTTTGAGAGTCGGTTGGAAAAAAGTTCAGTCTGATAGGGAAGTTTTTCGAGCATGAGGAGAGTATAGCATGGATGCGGCTTTGTGTCAGCGGTAGCCTACCGCCCGGCGAGGGATTTGACGATGGCACGGATGGCATCGAAGTCGGATTTTTTGAGGTAGTTCAGGTCGTGAAGAAAATCGGTGAGGTATTCGCTAGTGGATTTCTTTAGTGGTTCTGCCTTACCAAGCACAAGCGTTTCCACCGTTGTTCCCATGTATCTTGCAATTTTTACGGCGTTTTCCGCATTGGGGAGTGATTTTTGGCTTGAAAGATAATTGTCCAGTGTACTTTTGCTGATTCCTGTACCGAGTGAAAGTTCCTTTAAGTCTATGTTCCGTATCGTAAGCATGTCACGCAGGTTTTCGGCGAAACTCATAAAAAAAGTATACTTTATTAAGTGTTTTTTGCTTGTGAAAATTCCTTTTTAGGAATAGAATGGTAGTATAAATTCCTAATTAGGAGCGAGTGTGTATGGAATTTGTTTTTTTAGGAATTCTTGCTGTTATTCTTATTAGTTTACTTCCTGCGTTACAACTCTGGTACAGACGCAATCGCTGTCCAAAATGTGGCCAATGGCATTGTCTTAAATATGTTACTGAAGTCGTCACCGATAAAGCCGTGGGGCATGACCGCATCCGTCACGGAAGTGGTGGCGGCTACGGCAAGGGATTTTTCGGCGGCATGTACGGCTCCCACACCAGCGACCAGCCCTTTATCCGCTATTGGGTGGAAGAGCGCTATATCTGTCAGAAATGCGGCCGGCATGTTTCGGTTCATACACATAAGGATAAGAGGTAATGAAAGAAGAAATTTATCCCGGTAAAGAAATATACGATTCAGAAAAAACAGGCTTCCGCGAAAGTAGTGCTGGTAAAATCCAGGCAAAAATTATTCTCGCAAAATGCCCCTATGCCTACAGCAAAAGCGACAACCTCTTCGGAATGCGCATACAGAGATTCGGCTCGGACTGGAAGCGAACATGGGCTTTCAAAATCGACTCTGAGCGTGCTCATCACGAAGGCTACGACAAGGAACGTTCTCACGGCACTTTCAATCCGACTGGCGAATATCCGGGCTGCCCCTATTGTGGCACGATTAACCTTGCCCAGTGTGCCTGTGGAAAATCTTTTTGTTTTAAGACAGAGGGTGAAAGTAGAACAAGAACAATGCGATTGACTTGTCCGTGGTGCGGACAAACTGGTGAATACAGTGCAACAGAAACATTGGATTTACAGGGAGGGGGATATTAAATGCTTACCACAGAAGGATTGAGGACCATTCTTCTAAAAGTATTCAAACTGAATGAAGAATTTATTGTTCCAATGGATAATGGATGGTATGTTCCAAGTTTTGATAAGGAAAAAATCAAAACTGAAACTTATATTGGTTATAGAATTCTTTCAAAAAGAGCCTTGAATAATGGTTCTATTCGTTGTCGATTCAGACTTTCGTTTATAGGAAAATCAGCTGAAGAATTTTGTGATTCACTGCTTTTTTGGGGAAATGATTTCGTTGTAAAAGAACTGTTTGCTGAACAAAAAGTAAAATTGATAAATGCGGCTGATGAACTTAGTTATCCGCTAAAAGATGAAAATATGACAGGAATACTCTGCTATTTTATTGATTTTGACACAGAATCAATAGGAAATGTCGCTGAAAATAGTTTTTCAACTGAAAAAATCACTTCATATATTGAAGAATATATAGAAAGATTTGTAAAAAATGAAATAACTCTTAGTGTTGATGATATTAGAAACTGGCCTGTCGTTGCTAAACTTTGTAAAAATATAGATATTTCTGACATTGTTAACGCTATGAAAAAAGTGAAAAAATATTATTTTGAATGCATTTATGATAATGAAAACAATGCTTTGTTAAAAATCTTATACAAAAAAACAGGTGATGATTTTGCCATCCTAAATAGCGATGATGATTGGTAAACAAATAAAAATTTTTACAAGGCGGAGGAATGTAAATATATGGAATTCAAAAAAGGCGAAACAATAGCACTTGAAGGCGGCAGGACCGCAAAAATCGTGTCAAAACTCGGCGGGGGAGGTCAGGGCATCGTCTATGCAGTCAAGATTGACGGTAAGGACTATGCCCTCAAATGGTATACCTGCAAGCTCTCTAACAAAAAGGAATTCAGAAAGAACTTGCAGACAAATATCGCAAACGGTGCTCCTGATAGCAAATTCCTGTGGCCGCTGTATCTCACGGAAGAGCGGGATAATTCTTTTGGCTATGTGATGGAACTGAAGCCAAAAGAATATGTCGAATTTTCTGATATTTTAAACGCAAAAGTAGATTTCCCCGATACAAAAACGATTGTATACACGGCCTTGAACATCGTGAATGCTTTCAAAAACTTGCACATGAAAGGTCTTTCTTATCAGGATTTAAATGACGGCGGATTTTTCATCAATATGCAGACTGGCGATGTGCTGATTTGTGATAACGACAATGTAACTCCTGGTGGAATAAAAAATCCTGGTAATGTAGGCGGAAAACCCGGCTACATGGCACCAGAAATTTTCCGCGGCGATAAATTTCCTGGAGTGCTTACGGACAATTATTCCCTTGCGGTCATTCTGTTCAAATTGTTTTGTCTGCATGACCCGCTTATGGGAAAGGCTTATGTAGATTCAATCTGCATAACAGAAAAACGTGAAATGGAACTTTACGGAACGCACCCTGTTTTCATTTTCAACCCGCAAGATGATTCAAACAGGCCTGTTCCTGGAATTCACTCAAATCCGCTAAAAATTTGGCCTCGACTTCCACAATATATAAAAGATGCATTCATAACATCTTTCGTAGACGGAATCAAAGACCCAAACGCACGGCTTCCAGACAACGAATGGCAGAAAAAGCTTCTTCGTTTTCTAGATGAAATTTTAGTCTGCCCGATTTGCGGAAGCGAACACATGATTTATAAATTTAATGCAGGTCAGCCCATGAATTTCGCTTGTAAGCATACATTCAGCTATCCGTATATTTTGCATGTTAAAAATTATGCTGTTCCGCTTTTTCCTGGTACAAAAATCCGCGCCTGCCATATTAACAAAGACAGCGGTGACTACACAAAAATTGAGGGCGAAGTCATTATGAACAAAAATAATAACGCTCTTTGGGGAATAAAAAATCTTGGAGATGTAACTTGGACTTTCTCTGCTCCGAACGGCGAAATAAAAACAATAGGAAACAATTTTGTCGTACCGATTGCGCAGGGGATGAAAATTAATTTTGGAAATACAACCGGCAAGGTTGAAAAATAAATTTTGGAGGAATTTGTAATGGGACTTCATGACGGTAGAGAAGAAATCGTAAAAAGACAGTTGGTTTTGTTTTTCATTGTTGATACTTCGGGGTCAATGATGGGAAAAAAAATTACAACAGTAAACGAGGCAATAAGAAATGTGCTCCCTGAATTGCCAAAAGCGGCGGGGGCAGACATTGATTTAAAAATTGCTTGTTTAAAATTTTCATCAGGTTGCGAATGGATGTATCCAACTCCTGTAGCAGCCGAAAGTTTTTCTTGGCAGGAACTTCAAGCAGATGGAGTTACTGATTTGGGAGCGGCTTGTGAAGAGTTGAGTAATAAACTTTCACGGAATGAATTTCTAACTGCACCATCTGGTTCTGTTGCGCCAGTTCTCTTCTTAATGAGTGATGGAGAACCGACGGATAATTATAAAAATGGTCTCGAAAAACTTAAAAATAACAATTGGTATAAATTTGCAATAAAAGTCGCATTGGCAGTTGGTAATGATGCAAATACCGATGTTCTTAGGGATTTTACCGATGGAGAAGATAATGAGCGAAAAGCCGTTATTACTGCCCATAATTCAGAAAGTTTGAAAAAATGGATACAAAAGGTATCGATTACATCTGCGATGATTGGTAGCAAGTCTATGCCAACCACCAATGGACAGCCCCCCAGCAAACAAGACCAAATGATTGACCAAATCAAAGACATTGAACAAAGCGATGCTGATTTGCAACAAACTCCAAATAGCGCGGACGATTGGTAATAAAAATTATGCTGAACTCAATTTGTGTTTCTAAAGTTGGGGCTTCTCATTTGAAGGACGGCAAGCCTTTGCAGGATTCTGCGAAGGTTTTGCTGACGAAAGGCTATTCTATTTTCTCCGTTGCTGACGGACACGGCGGAGAAAAATACTTTCGCAGTCAGTATGGCTCAAAGATTGCAGTCGAGCTGGCGGAAAGAGAATTTTCAGCACTCCTCCAAAAATTCGCACAATTAGACAAAGACAATTCTCAAATCAACTGGGATTCAACAATTTCTAATTTGGAAAGAAATATTGTCGCAAAATGGAAAAGGGCTGTAAAAAATCATTTCAAGAAAAATCCATTTTCTGAAAAAGAGAAAGAATTGTGCCAAAACTTGAATATTCCGCTGACAAAATTTGATTATATAAACGGAAATAGGGATGCAAATACAGTTTCCGATGCACAAAAATTGAAGTCACCAGAGAATACAATAGAAAAATTGTATGGAACGACTTTGATTTCTTGTCTTTATATTCCTACTCTTCAAATAACCAAAGCAAACGAAGGTGCATTGTGGATAGCCATACAGATTGGTGATGGAATATGCCTTGTAAAAAAATCTAATGGTGAAATTGTCACTCCAATAAAGGACGATGAAGAACAAGGCTTCGGAATGACAAAAAGTCTTTGTTCAAATAATGCATCTAATGATTTTAGGCATACCTTTGGTTTTGATAAATTGCAGTATATTTGTGCATGTTCTGATGGTGTGCAAGATTCTTTTACGCTAGACGGATTAAAAAGTTTCACAAATGATATTTATCAAAATATAAAAGAGTATGGTGCAGAAAGAGAACAACAGGAACTTGAAGATTTCTTCCCGCGACTGAGTGAAAAAGGCAGTGGCGATGATGTTTCGCTTGCTGGGGTGTTTATAACAGAAAATAAGCAGGGGGCAAAATAAGATGGATGAACATCTAAAAAGTACGAATGCTTTACTTTTTGGCTGGGATAATTTTCGTGAAATGATAAAATCAAAGTGGAGATATACATTCTTCTTAGAAACAAAATCCTATGGAGTATATAAAAATTGCTTATCACCAGTTGAAACATTAGAAACAATCACAGAGCTATTTAAAACTCATAGAGGAATTATAAAAGATTTACCAGCAGGAACTTCGATATTTAGAGGAAGGAGTTTCAAATATCTTGATAATTATGACAATGCAAAATCTTTAGGAACTCCACCTGTATACTGTGCAAAAGAAGCAAACAGATTTTCTCCTATAGGGCAACCTGCTTTTTATGGAGCATTTGACGACGAAACCATAAAAAGAGAAATAAATTCTATTGATGACTATCTTGTAATTGGAGAATTCTATAATTCAAGAACGATAAAAATTCTAGATTTGACAGATGTTTCAGAACCTCAAGAGCCATATAATTATAGCAATCCTGATACACTTGCCCTTTTATTTCTTTCTGGCTTATCAAAGGCCGTAAGCAATCCTGTATGCGATTCTCTTGGATTGGATTATATTCCTACACAGGTTTTTGCTGAATATATTCGACGAATAAGAATTGCTTATTCAAAAATACGAGGAATAAAATATTGGAGTGCAAAAGACAGTAATGGTAAAAATATAGTTTTATTTTATTCAAATCAGCAATGTGTTGATGCAACTAAAGATAATAAAGACTGCCTAGTTTTAAAAGATTGTTGTGTTTATACACGCAATGTTTCTTTTGATGTTTATGAACCATTAGCGACAATGTACTGATTGTAAGGAGTGCACATTATGACCATATTCACAATCTTGCAAATTATCTACTGGCTCTTTTTTGCCGCAATTTTCATTCTGGCTTCTGTAGTGAATGGAAAACTTCGTTCACTTTCAAATCAAATTGCTAAAACAGACGGTAATTCTGTCACGATAAATCCTGCTCCATACAAATCAGCAGAAATCTTTCTCCTTCATTCTAGCCCTGATTTTCCGCTTTCTGCCCTGATCAAAATACTTCCTGGTACTTTCATCGGGTTCGGTATTTTGGGAACATTTCTCGGATTTTCCAACGGCATTTCTGGCATGAGCTTGTCTGGAAACGTAGACGAACTTTTCGGAAAACTTGATGGATTTTTCGGCGGCTTGAACACGGCTTTCATCACTTCGATTATTGGCGTAATTCTTTCAGTCTTGTTCGGAACAATTTTATATCAATGGCCGCTCAACAAAATAAAATTCCACTGTGCCAGAATCTACAATACATTGAGTGAAAATCAGCCTTCTCCTGCAGAAAGTGCTAAAGCAGAGTTCGATTCTTATATTGGCTCACTGCAGGAAATGACCAAAACACTTCTTGCCGCAAAAGATACGATAGAGGTTTCGCTTACGACTGCCGTTGAAAAAATTGAATCCTTGCCAGAAAAATTTCTTGCTGTCGGAAAAAGCCTTGAAGAGTCTGTCGCTCCTGTAAAAGAAACTTTTTCTGCCATGCAGGAAACATTGGAAAATTATTCAAAACAAGCGGATTCTCTCCGTAATGCGTCTGAGCAAATTCAACAGACTCTTACAAAATTCATTGAAACTTCTGAACAAACGACGGAAAAAATCAGTGGCACTTTGAACGAAACGATAAGCGCGACAAAAGAAATTCAAGAAAACAATTCAAAGTTGAACACACAGATTCTGACTGACCAAAAAACAGTTCTCGAAGACTATCAGAAAATCGATGAAAATATCTCTTCTATCCTTGAAATCGTGAATAAAAATCTCACCGATTATTCCGACACTGTTGAAAAAACACTCGTTCAGACGCTTGAAGAATACAACAAGGCGGCGCAGAAAGTGACGGAATCCTTCTTTGGAGAGAAAAAATGACGCAGGAACTGGAAGATTCGGGAAGCGCGGGGGACTTTAATCTTTCCATAAGCGACATGATGAGTGCCTTGTGCGCGATTTTCGTTCTTCTGTGCATAGGCATAATCTTACAGTTAAAGCAGATTTCCGAGCATTATGTGACCACCAAGTACACGCTCTACGAGGATTTGAGCCGGGAATTCTCCGCTGACCTTGAAAGCTGGAACGCCGAGATTGACCGGGAAAATCTTTCAATCCGTTTTAAAGACCCCGACGTGCTTTTTGTCATGAATAAGGCAGACTTGCGTTCTTCCTACAAAAGAATTCTGGACGACTTTTTTCCCCGCCTCCTGAAAGTGGTGGGGCAGTACGAGAGTCTGATTGAGGAAATCCGCATCGAAGGGCATTCCTCCGAGGCAACTCATTCAATCAAGACCGGAAAAATCACGGAGCGGGAAGACTACGAGCAGGGTATGGAACTTTCCCAAAGCCGTACCCGGTCGGTGCTTTCCTATTGTCTGAACGATACAAAATACCCCAAGGAAAGCGGCTGGATTCGGTCAAAGATTATCGCTATCGGCTACTCAAAGTCTAGGCCTGTGAAAATAAATGGAAAAATTGACTGGGCTGCCTCCCGCCGGGTGGAGTTCAGAATCAAGCTTAACTCCGACAGCGAGATTCAGAAGTATCTGTCAAAAACGGAATCTGAGAGCGGAACTTTAAAATAGAAATGAATAGAGTATTAGAAAGCCTCAATCGCCTGCCGAAAACCTCTTCTTATCTGTTTCAAACACCGCTTCCTGTGAGCATGGAGGCGGAGCCTGTCAAAAAGCAGATGCAGGTCTTAACGGAAATGACATTTATCTATGTCCTTAAACTTCTTGGAGTAGAGGACGAAAAAACGCTTGCAGAACTTGTCTCCAGATTGCGGGAAGGTACTCCTTTTTATGACTTTACTTTCTTGGCTCATAACCTTGCAAAAAGCAGGACGGATTTTGATTTTCTCACATCTCCCGAAAATCTTACCGCCTATGCGAAAATCGCGGAGGTCTCCCGTGATTGTGATGTTCAGCTTTTGCCTTATGTGAATGTTTTGGCAAAAATCGCAGAAAATAAGCAGTATGGATTGTATCAGGAAAATCAAGAAATTATTTTTTTTCTGGATGAGTACTATTCTGTAAAAGATTCGATAGATATAAAAGAATTTATGCATCAGTTCAGAAAAATCTTGAAGTATAAGACACAGTTAATTTTTGAAAGATTTTTTCAAGAAAATATTTTCCATCGAATTAAAGAAGTACTTAGCCAAAATGAAGCAATAGAAAATGAAAATACACTTGGCTTTTATGTATATGGATTTGATTACTATAATAATCAAATCTCAAATGAAGAAGAAAATTCTTTACATGAACATATCGGTTTTTGTATTTCATATTTAGCCAAACACGGTGAGCTGAAATTTCAAAATCATAGGAGAATTAAATTTTTCCCGATATTTAAAGAAAATAAGGCTGCAATAGATTATTTTTTCTCGCGCGACAATATGGCAAGAAGAAATTTGAGTCAGTTTATCGGTTTTTTGAAAGATGTTTGCCCAAAAGAAGAAATTTTTGATTTTTGCAGCTTTTTACGGAATAACATTTATAAAGACAATAAAGAAATTCTTGATGATTCCAAAAGTTCTCTAATTCGATATTTGACAAGTCTAATTCAAAGCAAAGCCTTTTCTGAAAAAACAAAACTCTATCAAGATATATTTAAACTGTTGCCACAAAGATTTATTTGCGAGCGTTCACCCAGTATTAGCCATGGACTTTTAAATAATAAAGAAAGCACACTGTATATGTTTTATGATGAAAATAAAAACTATCTTTTTTCTGCATTTGATGGTGGCAATCAAAATGAAACAATACCGGAAGCACATGTTTTTGTTGAAGTGAATATATTAAAAAAAAATAAGAGCGGACTTGTAGAATGTTGGAATTGGCATGAGCTTAAAGAAAATCAAAAGCAGGAAGATAATAAATCAGGTATCATTATTCATTCAAAAAGAATTACAATAGATGGGGCATTGCGAGCATGGAGAATGGAAACAGCAGCTAAAATGAAATGTTCACCAGAAGACATCTTGGACGATGCAACTCTTTTTTATTTAGCACATTCTAGGCCTGTTACACGAGGTGCTCTTCCTGATAGGTTTCACAATAAACTGGGAGATGAAATTATAAATGTAATTAGAAATGTGTTATATACACGAAATGGAAATAAGTGAGGGGAAGTCTAAAAACGGTTTTTTCGTATTACTAGCGAAGATTCCTTTTTTCCAATACTATATGAAACATCATGCTTTCAAATAAAATCATGGGGCATGCCCGGTTTCTTACATCTCCAGCACCAGCATAATGGGTACGTGGTCGGATACGGCTTTGTGGTAGTCGATGCTGTTGGTGTAGGTGGTGGTACCAAACGGAATGCTGGGGATGACTTTTTCTTTGGTGTCGGAAAAGGCGCGGTGCATTTCTGTGGTGACGGTGATGCCGGGGCTGTAGATAAAGTGGTCGTAGTCGTTGGCAAAGACCACCGCATCGGTCGCCTTGCTGGAAAGCGTGGTGGGGATGCCGACGTTGCGGTCTGAGTACCAGCGTTCGGTACCATCCACTGCGTCAAAGTTGCGGGTGGTCAAATCCTTGCGGTGGTAGTTAAAGTCACCGGCAATAATCACCCCGATGCGCAATTTGTAGCGGGAGTAGAGCCGTTCCAATGTGCGTAGGTCGCGGGCACGGTGCGCTTTGTCGGTGTAGGGCAGGTGCACGTTTATGCCCACTGCGGTGTGGTCGGGGGCGGCTGCCAAAGAGACGCGGACGAGTTGTACGGTGTTTTTGTCAAACAAATAGTCGCCATCAAAATGCGTAAATCCAATGTCATCGGCAAGGTCAGTGAGCCTGAGTTTTTGCTTGTTGTACAGGATGGCGTTGTTCTGCCCGTTTCCGCCGGTCTTGTAGTTTTCTTCCCCCACGGTCTGCGGTTCGGTCAGGCAGTATGCGGACGTGGTGACAAAATCCCAGTCGCTCCCGCTGTCACGCTGTAGTTGCGCCGTCATGGTTTTGAGCGCGGTGTTCTGAGGGGATTTTACCCAGATTTCTTGAATGAACGCAATGTCCGCCCCAGAGGCAAAAATCATGGTGGCGACTTCCGTGGCGGTGCGGTTTCGCGCGCCCATGTTGAACGAAAGCAGTGTGACTTTTTCCGCAAAAACACTTGCGGCAATTGCGAATGCTATAAGCGTGATAAAAACTCGTCTCATAACGCCTTCAATATACTCAAACCACCGCTACATCGGCAAGTTTTTCATAACTCTATACACAATCCCCAAAAACGGTTATACTGTCTCTAACTATCTTTGGGGAAGTCTTGTTTTTTGTGGACGCCCTTAATTCTTTATATTATTGGAAATTGTCTTTGGTATGAATTATTCTGAAATTTCTTTACATGAAAAAGTACAGCAGGGGCTTGCTGACGCGGGATATGTGACTTGTACGCCGGTTCAGGAGCGGGTGCTTTCTCTTTCTTTGGACGGGTCGGACTTGTATGTGCAGTCTCAGACGGGCACGGGAAAGACGGCTGCCTATCTGGTTTCTGTTTTTCAGGAGCTTCTGGCAAATCCCCAAAAGCAGGGCAAAAAGGCTCTGGTGATGGTGCCTACTCGTGAACTTGCGGTGCAGGTGGAGGAAGAAGCGAACAAGCTGGGTAAGCATACGGGTTTTGCCTGTGCAAGTTTTTATGGCGGTGTGGGCTACGAAAAGCAGGTCGCCGCGCTCAAAAAGGGGGTTGACATTATCATCGGAACTCCGGGGCGGGTGATTGACTTGCAGGAAGGTAAGCAGATGGATTTGTCTGACATTGCCTTTCTTGTGGTGGACGAGGCTGACCGCATGTTCGACATGGGCTTTTACCCGGACTTGCGCAAACTGATTAAGGTGCTTCCCAAAAGCGATGTGCGTCAGACCATGCTTTTTTCTGCCACGCTCAATTCCTATGTCAAGAATCTTGCCTGGGAATACACTCGGGATGCAAAGGAAATTACGATTGAGGCTGAAAACATCACGGTGGATGAAATTGACCAGGAGTTGATTCATGTTTCCAGCGATGAAAAAGTGGCTCTCCTTGTGGGCATCATTCAGCGGGAGCAGCCGGTCAGCCTGATTATCTTCTGCAATACCAAGCGTATGTGCGAGGTGCTCTCAAAGCGGCTGAAAATCAACGGCATCGAAAGTGAATTCATTATCGGTGACCTTCCGCAGTCAAGGCGTCTCAAGATTATGGACAGGTTCAAGGCGGGAACGGTGAAATGCCTGGTGGCTACTGATGTTGCTGCCCGGGGAATCGACGTGAATGATTTGGCCATGGTGGTGAACTATGACCTTCCCAACGAGGCGGAAAATTATGTGCACCGCATTGGTCGTACTGCCCGCGCAGGCAAGAGCGGCAAGGCCTATACCTTCTGTTCCGAGCAGGATGTGTATCAGCTGGTTCCCATTGAACGCTACATCGAAAAGCAGATTCCTTCCAGAGTCTGTGTTGCCGAAGATTTGGGCGAGGACAAGAGTAAGGGCGTTTATATCCGTACTGAAGACTGGCGGGAGGACGATGGCGGTCGTGGTCGCAGGGGAGAGCGGGGCAGAGGCCGAGACCGTGATTCCCGAAATGGTCGGTCTCGTTCTGGCTCAGGCAGAAAGCAGTTCAAGAAGCGGGGTGAATCAGAAGATTTCAAGCGAAAATCCCGTGCAACAGCGGACGACTTGGCCAGGCTTTCCACTATGTCTGCCGATGAGCGCATGAAGTACTATAAAGAAAAGTATGCAAGCGGAAGCGGTTCAAATGTCTCTGGTAAGGGCGGAAAGCGTGACGACAAAATCCGTGCCAGTGGCGTAAAGCGGGGGGCAAAGCCCTTGCATCACAAGAACGATGTGGTTCCCAAGGGGCGCAAGCAATCTTCCCATGGCGGCGACAAGACTGCTGCTCAGACTCCCAAAAAACTGGGATTCTTTGCACGGCTAAAAAGTCTGATTGGTCGGGGAAAATAACGTAGGAGAATGCAATGATTACAGTAAGCGATGTTAGCCTTCATTTCAGCGAAAAACCGCTGTTCAAGGACGTAAATCTAAAATTCACGGCGGGAAACTGCTATGGTATTATCGGTGCCAACGGGGCGGGTAAGTCTACTTTCCTCAAGGTGCTTTCTGGCGAGCAGGATAGGGATTCTGGCGATATTTTTATGACTCCCGGTGAGCGCATGGCGGTGTTGAAGCAGGATCACTTTGCCTTTGACGAATACAGCGTAAAGGATGCAGTCATGTACGGCTATCCCAAACTCTATGAGTGTGCCAAGGCTCGTGACGAAATCTATGCCAAGGCGGACTTTACCGAGGAAGACGGCGTTAAGGCCAGCGAACTTGAGGCTCAGTTTGGCGAGATGGGGGGCTACGAGGCTGAAAACCAGATTGAGCAGATGCTTTCTGGACTTGGTCTTGAAGAAAAATACCACGACAAGATGATGAGCGAACTGGACGAAAGCCAGAAAGTGCGCGTTCTTTTGGCTCAGGCTCTGTTCGGAAATCCTGACGTGCTGCTGCTGGACGAACCAACCAACGGTCTTGACCTGGAGTCCATTGCCTGGCTGGAAGATTTTTTGATGGATTTTCCCAACACGGTCATTGTCGTCAGTCACGACCGTCACTTTTTGAATGCGGTCTGTACCTACATCTGCGACATCGACTATGGAAAAATCACTCAGTTTACGGGTAACTACGACTTCTGGTATCAGATGAGCCAGATTCTGCAGAAGCAGGCAAAAGACCAGAAGAAAAAGAACGAGGAAAAAGCAAAGGACTTGCGGGAATTCATCCAGCGATTTGCGTCAAATGCGGCAAAATCCCGTCAGGCAACCAGCCGCAAGAAGGTTCTGGAAAAACTGGAACTGGACGATTTGCCGGTCACCAGCCGTAAATTTCCCTACGTGCATTTTCAGCCCGACCGCGAAATCGGAAACAATGTGCTTGAAATCCGCAAGTTGAACTCAAAGGACGAAGACGGTCTGCATCTTTTGAATGATTTTTCCCTTGTGGTCAACCGCACGGACAAAATCGCCTTTGTTGGACTGGAACACAATACCATTTCTTCTCTGTTCGACATCATTGCAGGCGAAAAGAAGGCGGAAAGCGGCGAATATTTCTGGGGTCAGACCACCAGCTGCACCTATCTTGGCCGCGACAACAACCAGTACTTTAACAATGACTACACCATCACCGACTGGCTCAAGCAGTATTCAAAAGAGCAGGACGATGCCTACGTGCGCGGATTTTTGGGACGCATGCTCTTTACGGGGGACGAAAGCCTGAAACCGGTAAAGGTGCTTTCTGGTGGCGAAAAGGTGCGCTGCATGCTTTCCAAGTTGATGCTGAGCGGCGCAAACGTGCTGATTATGGACGATCCCACCAACCATCTGGACTTGGAGGCAATTACCAGCCTGAACGAAGCCTTAATCCGCTTTCCGGGGGTTGTCCTCTTTTCCAGCCATGACCACGAGTTCATTTCATCCATTGCAAACCGCATCATCGAAATTACCCCCAAGGGTGTCTTTGACCGCATGATGAATTTTGACGACTACCTTGCAGATGAGCAGATTAAGCAGATGCGAAAAGATGCCTACGCTGGCACAGACAAGAAGATAAGGATATAATGAATGGATAAAACCATCGCTGTTGGAGCCTTGTCTACGGGATTTATTTTGCAATTTCCGAAAAAAAACTTGCCTGCCACTTGACATAATCATATGGATTGTATAATATATATTCACTTACGCCGCTGTAGCTCAGTTGGTAGAGCAATGGACTGAAAATCCATGTGTCGTTGGTCCGATTCCAACCGGTGGCAGGGTAAAGCACTTGTTCAATGGAGCAGGTGCTTTTTTTATGCCCGTTGTCTTTTTCTCTTATCTGTGTCATAATGAAACAAATGGCTAAGACGACCTTTGTATTTGCGGGTGGCGGTACAGGCGGACACATCTATCCGGGACTGGCGGTGGCGGATGAACTTCGCGCACTTGCAAAAGAAGATTCTGAAGAAATCACGATAATCTGGCTGGGAAACGCAGGAGGCATGGACAGGGAACTGGTGGAAAAAAGCGGTTCCGTTGATGCCTTTTATGGCATTCCCAGCGGCAAGTTGCGCAGGAATTTTTCATTTAAGAATTTCATTGATTTGTTTAAGATTGGGGCAGGCATTTTTGTCTCCTTTTTCCGCCTCTTACAGATTAAGCCTGCTGTTCTCTTTTCCAAGGGGGGCTTTGTTTCGGTTACGCCCTGCATTTCGGCAAAATTACTTGGTATTCCCGTTTATACGCACGAATGTGACTTTACGCCCGGGCTTGCTACAAAAATCAACAGCCGCTTTGCTACAAAGATTCTTGTCTCATACGAGGCGACTAAAAAATATCTTCCCCGTGCAAAAGGCAATAAGGCTCTGGTGACGGGAAATCCTGTGCGCCCTGCCTTTTACACGGCGGATGGGGAGCGGGGCAGGCAGTTTTTGTTTGGTGATTCCCGTCCTGAAAAACCGCTGCTTTTAGTCATGGGGGGAAGCCTTGGTGCCCATCAGATAAACCAACTGGTGCAGGAAAACTTGGACTGGCTCTGCGAGCATTTTACAGTGGTGCATCAGACGGGCAGGGCAGATGAGGCAATCACGAATATTCAGCACGCAGGCTATCATCCCTATGCTTTCATTTACAAAGAGATGTGCGATGTAATAGCCGCTGCTGATGTGGTGCTTTCCCGTGCGGGGGCAAATGCCATTTGGGAGTGTGCGGTGCTTGCTAAGCCTATGGTGCTTGTTCCCCTGTGCGGCTCTGGAACTCGGGGCGACCAGATAGACAATGCAAAATTCTTTGTGGAGCAGAATGCCGCACTCATGCTCTTGGGAGACGAGGCGGACGGAGGGCATTTGCGGGAAGCGCTTACCAAAATGGAAAGTGCAGAGTATCGTGCGTCTGCTTCCCAGGCTTGCAAAAATATGACGGCCGGAAATCGCCCTGCAAGAGAAATCGCCCGGATTGTGTATGGGGAGGCAAAGTGATGACGTTCACTTTTATAGACATTGTATTTTCAATTATTGTGCTGCTCTTTGGGGTGATTGCGGCGGCTCACGGTTTTATACGGGAACTCTTCAGCAAACTGGCGGTGATTTTGGGTATCGTAGTTTCCGTAAGCTTTTTTGGAAAACTTGCGCCCTACATCGAGCAGGTCATTCACAACAAGGCAGTGGCAACGGTGGTTTCATTTCTGCTGCTTTTTATCGCCACCTATCTGCTGGTCAAAATCATTCAGCAGTTGGTGGGAGCGGCTTTTCGAGGCGAAATCCTCCGTGGACTCGACCGTACGTTGGGCTTTGTCTTTGGTGCAGTGGAAGGTCTGATTGTCGTTTCCATTGTGCTGATTCTGGTACATGCCCAGCCCTGGTTTCCCAAGGTGACTGAAAGCGTGGCTGACGGTAGTTTTTACTGGAGGTTTTTGGGCGGAATCCTTGACCAGCCCATAGCCTATGTAAGGGGTATGCTGGTCTAATGTTTGACAATCTGCTCTACCAAAATGCAAGCCTTCTTCTCCATGATGACATCGCTCATCATCGCCTGCCTGGTGCCATTCTCCTGGCCGGTCCTGCCTCCAGCGGAAAACTCACCTGTGCGCTGGAAATTGCACGCATACTTTCCTGTACGGCAAGGGAAAAACGCGGCAGCTGGCTGTGTGACTGTCCGTCATGCCGCAAAAACAAGGAGTTGGCCAGTACCAATGTCCTGCTTGCCGGTCCACGGGACTGTTCGCTGGAGATTCTTGCGGCAAAAAAAGCATTCCTCACGGCTGCCTGCAACAATGCGCCTTATCTGACGGCGGCACGCTATCTCTTTTTGCGTTCGGTGCGAAAACTCACCATGCGCTTCAGCCAGATTTTATGGGAAGACGATGACAAAGTGCCAAAAATTGCGCCGGTCATGCAGGCGATTGACGAACAGATGGAAGTGCTTGACCCGATAAAGCCCCTCCCAGAAAATGAAAAGATTGAAAAAATCTGCGATGACATTATCAAGCAGACTGATAAACTGGAATCGACCTTCATGTATGATTCCCTTCCGATTCAGCAGATTCGTTCCGCTTCCCGCTGGGCGCACATGAAAAGTCCCGACGGAAAAAAAGTCTTCATCATTGAGAACGCTGACCGCATGAACGAAGCGGCCAGAAACGCCCTCCTTAAAATTCTTGAGGAGCCGCCGGAAGATACTGTTTTTATCCTTACTACAAGCCGACGGGGAGCGGTTATGCCGACTATTCTTTCCCGCGTAAGGACCTATCAGTTTTCAGAACGTAGTGCAAAAGAGCAGGCGGAAGTGCTTGAGCGTGTCTTTCATGCAGGCTCTGCATCAGGAACCATTGATGCCTATTTGCAGACCTTTCTTCCCGTTACGCCTTCCCAGGTACAGGCTTTTTCCCGCTCATTCTATGCCTCTGTGGAAAAAGGCTCTCTTCCCGTAATACAGGACATTGTAAAAGGCTGTGCAGGCTTTGAGCCCCGCATTCTCTTTAAGATTTTCCTCACTGGCATTCTTGACGCGCAGAAAACTAGGGAATTAAGTCCGCGCAATGTGGAAAGCGCGGCAAAAAATGTAGCCGTCCTTCGTGATGTTTACAACAATGTGAGCGTGTACAATCAGTCGCCTGCGGCCGCGCTTGAAAATCTCTGGCGGGAATTGTTTGCCGTCTACCGTTTGGAGCGTCGCTGATGCAGACTTTTTCCAAGCGCGTCTCCCAAAAAATTGATAAACTTTCTCCTGCTCAGATACAGGCTCTTGTAAAGGATTTAACCGAGGGAAGTGAACTTTTTTCTTCCATTTTTCAATCACTCTCCGTGGGATTGATTATCGTGGACAAGGACTGGCTTTTGGTGGAAATCAACAAGGCTGCCGAGCGGTACATTCCCTTTTCCATGCATCCTGATGACCTGCGTGCAGAGGAAAAAAAGATTTGGGAAATCATAGACGATAGGGATATTGCTGCATTTTTGGAAAACTGCTGCACCAACGACAAAACAAATGTCAGCGATGAATACACATTGACCACAAGCGGCGGTTCCATTCGTTTTGTTGATATTTCCGTCATGCCGCTGGTGCGCAATCAGGAACTGGTGGGTTCAATTGTGACTATTGACGATGTGACTGAAAAACGCAATCAGGAAATCCTCTTGCACCGCATGGAGACACTGGCAGGGCTTACCAATCTGGCTGCAGGAGTAGCCCACGAGATAAAAAATCCGCTGGGAGCCATCAGCATTCATATTCAGCTCATGCAAAAGGCAATCAGAAAAAAGCGTCAGGGTGACGGTCTTCTGCCTGACCCAAAATTTGCGGAAAACTACCTGGAGATTGTCAATCAGGAAATTGACCGGCTGAACAAAATTGTCGTGAATTTTCTTATGGCAGTGCGTCCCATTTCTGCCCAGCTGGAACTGGTGCAGCCCAATGCGCTTTTGGAACAGTTTGTTTCTTTTTTCCGTCCGGAATTTAACGAAAAGCATATTGCCGTGGTCACTAAATTCTGTCCGGATTCACCCCGTCTGCTGCTTGACCAAAAACTCTTTCGCGAGGTGATTGTCAATCTTGCCCAGAATGCTCTTGCCGCCATTACGGAGCGTTTTCCTGACTGCTCGGAAGAAAAAGCCTTTTCCTCATGCAGCGGTCGCCTTACGATTGCTACGGAAATCAAGGATGAAAACTACATCCTGCATTTTGCCGACAACGGAAGCGGCATGAGTGAGGAAACTGTTTCCCACATTTTTGAGCCCTATTTTACCACCAAGGCAAACGGCACGGGGCTGGGGCTGGCCATGGCCTACAAAATCATAAAGGAATTCTCGGGAGACATCAGCGTACAGTCAGAAAAAAACGCAGGAACGGAATTTGTGATTACGCTTCCGATTCCACAAAAAGACAGGCGGCTGCTGACCTACAAGGGTACGTCTGGTGTAGATAGCGGAGTGTCAAAATGAAGTCAACCATTTTAGTTATAGATGACGAGAAAAATATTCGCGAAGGGCTGGCCGCTGATTTTGAAATGGACGGCTACAGCGTAAAAGTTGCCGCAGATGGCAGGGAGGGGCTGGACTATCTCGCTAAGGGTGATATTGACCTTGTCATAACAGACTTGCGTATGCCCGGCATCACTGGGGAAGAAGTTTTGCGCCATGTGACTACCGAAATGCCTGGCATTCCCGTCATTGTGCTGACAGGGCACGGTTCCATTGATGCGGCGGTACAGGCTATGCGGGATGGAGCCTATGATTTTTTGACTAAGCCGCTGAACTTGGATCAGTTGGGCATGATTGTAAAGCGTGCCCTGGAAAACCGTGAGCTCAAGCTTCAGCACAAGCAGCTTCTCAAGGAAGTAGGCACGAAGAAGCAGTTGGACAACATCATCGGAAAAAGTGCGGAAATGCAGAGGCTTTTGACTACGGTGCGGAAAGTTGCCGATTCCAAGGCAAGCGTACTCGTTACTGGCGAAAGCGGCGTGGGAAAGGAAGTGATTGCCGATGCCCTTCACAATCTGTCAGGCCGCCGCGACAAGGCGTGTATAAAAGTGCATTGCGCCGCTCTTTCAGAAACGCTGCTTGAAAGCGAACTTTTTGGGCATGAAAAGGGAGCCTTTACTGGCGCGGACTCCATGCACAAAGGCCGATTTGAACTTGCCCATGGCGGCACCATTTTTCTTGATGAAATAGGCGAAATCAATCAGAGCGTGCAGATAAAATTGCTCCGCGTCCTGCAGGAGAAAAAGTTTGAGCGGGTCGGTGGCTCCCAGACCATAGAAGTGGATGTTCGTGTCATCGCCGCCACCAATCGCAATCTGGAAGAAGAAGTCAAGGCCGGCCGCTTCCGGGAAGACTTGTACTACCGCCTGAATGTCATTCACCTTGAAGTGCCGCCCCTTCGTGAGCGCAAGGATGACATTCCCCTTTTGATAAGTGCTTTTCTGGATGAATTCAACAGGGAAAATGGAAAGACGGTCACGGGCTTTAGTCAGGCGGCAAAGTCTGCCCTCTACAAGTATGACTGGCCGGGAAACATCCGCGAACTTCGCAATTGCGTGGAAAGTGCCGTCGTCATGGCCGGTGGCAGCGAAATTGCACTGGAAGACTTGCCGCCAACGGTGAGCAGGGCGAGCAGGGCAGAGTCAATTTCCGTTCCCATGGGCATTACGCTGGACGAGGCGGAAAAACTGATTATTGAAGAAAACCTTGCCGCCAACAAGGGAAATAAATCCAAGA
>ERZ842401.1328-NODE-1328-length-35651-cov-12.445022_pt1 | contig 35651 bp, 26 predicted proteins | sample MGYA00521270_ERZ842401 | MGnify/ENA primary metagenome ERZ842401 (study PRJEB31892, sample SAMEA3878208) | bioreactor metagenome | biome: Moose rumen | place: Sweden | collected 2011-10 | study: EMG produced TPA metagenomics assembly of the PRJEB12797 data set...
CGTAAACGTCAAGGCGAATGCCGTGTGAAGAGTAGAACGGCTCAAAGGCTTTCTGCGGTTCTGGAAAGCTGATTTCTTTTATCTTAATGCCCATGAGGCATTCCAACACTTTGCGGCACAGTTCCTTGTCCCTCATGACAAGTCCGAACATGAAGTCATCATAGAATTCAAGTTCTTCAAATGGTTTTATGTAACTCATATTACACCTCATATATGTAATTAGCCGAGATACATCATTTTTGTACACTTTTTTGAAAAAAATTTTAAAAACCGTGCGTAACGCACTATTTTTTTTAACATAATGTGATAGAATATGTTCTATGTGCGCATTCGTGGTTGATACTCTGCCATGCAAAAAAAGTTACAAATTTTGTCAAAAAGCAGTTGACATGAAAATTTTCGCCCTCATAATCGTACTGGCTACTGGCTACTGGCTACTGGCTGTCGGTCGCTTCGCGACCTTACCGAGTTTGCACAGCAAACTCAAACACTGTTGTCTCAGTTACCACGGTACTCATCCGCGCGACCTTACCGAGTTTGCTTTGCAAACTCGACGATATTTGGCACCAGTACCACTGTCGCTCGCACTTTATACCGCATAAGAAAAACATACTCGTGCAAGTTGGTAAGCTGCCCAAAAGCACTGGGAGGCTTGCATGACTGACGAAAAACAGCTGTTCCAGCTTGTTGCGGACAAAGACTTTCTTTTACTTGACTCGCATCTTACAAAATTCACACCCTTTGATGTCCTTAAGCTTAAAAATCACGAAATAAGACATTCAAACATGCTTGCGTGGCTACTGAACCCAGAAGAATCTCACGGCCTGGGCTTTAGCTTTCTGGAACAGTTCGTGCTGGCACTTGCAGAAAGTCAGGACAGTGTTACCTCATTTCTAACAAAACTGCACTCCAGTACTGCCAAACCTTACGTTACGGTACGCAGGGAAGCCGAATCAAAAGAAAAAAGGCGTGTAGACCTTTTGGTCAAATGCACGTGGGCAGCAGAAAACAACATGAACAAAGACAACTCCTTTGTTATCCTCATTGAAAATAAAATTTATTCACGGCAGCGCAAAGACCAGCTCAAAGACTATCTGGAACATGCCAAAAAGCAAAATCCAAATTCTACCATCATTCCTGTTTATTTGACGCTGGACGAAGAGGACGAACCTTCAGAACCAGACTACTGCCATCTGACACATAAGCAAATCTTGGAAATAGTAAGAAAACTCGTAAAGAAAGAGCGAAGCTGCAAGGCAGAACGTGCAGCCCTTTCGTTCCTGGAATACTACCTTGCGGCACTGGAGGAACTTACAGGCATGGATACGGAAAATCAGGAACTTGCCAGAGGAATATACAGAAAGTACAAGAAAGTCATTGAGTACATAAACCAGAATGCAGAAAGCGACATTGCTATAGCAGGAAGGCTTTTTATTGAAAACTACAACAAGGGCAAAGGTCATGAACAGCTGATTGAATTAAAACATTCACGGAGCAAATTCTTTCCGTTTACGGACGGAGAGCTGCGGCAGACGGAAGGAGGTCTTTCAGATGACTGGAGGGAAGGAAACATTTGCGGATACTTTTTTGAGTGGAAGAACTCCGATTCCGACAGCTACGAGGGAAATATTTCTCTTAAAGTGGAAATAGGCCCTTTTGAAAATGAAACACAGCGGAATGAATTTCTTGATCTTTTAAAGAGCAAGGGATTTAAAACAAGAACTAGAAAAACAAATACGTATACTCGGCTTAGCTATGAAAAACAGCCCCAAAGAGCCAAAAACATAGAAGATGCCTCTGACGAAGAAGAACTGCTGAAAGCAATGACAAGCCTGTTTGACGGAACAAAGGAAATGAGAAAGGCTTTACATAAAAGCCTTGATTCATATAAAAACAAAAAGGAACATAAAGATGAAAAGTAGATTCAAAAGATTAATGTCATGTCTCCTTGCCCTGCTGTGTGCAGGTGCACTACTTGCAGGGCTTGCTTCCTGTGCAAGCGAAGTCAGCGGCGGAGATGACTACCTTACAGACAATGGAGGCGACCACTACTTTGGCATTAACGGTGGCAGCTCAGGCGAAACTTCCAGTACAGGCAGCACAGGAACAGGAGGAACTGGCGGCAGCACTACACCTGCACCCACTCCGACCCCTACACCAACACCGTCACCTGCACTCGGCGTGAATATGAAAACTGGCCAAGCGATAAACACTATTCTAATAAATCATCTTGGTGCACACGATGGTTCAAACAAGAGTTTTGTAGCTTCTGCTACACCGCCTGCTGATGGAGTTACAACACAAACATTGTCGCTGGCAAGTTCTCCTACAAAGGTAAAGGCATGGCTTGACGGGGACACAATTAAATACTATGCACAGGGCTACACCGACAGCAATACGAAAATACCGCTGAATGCTGATTCAAGTGATATGTTCCTGGATTGCTTTCGACTAAAAAACATAGATGTTAGCGGTTTTGACACGAGTAATGTTACCGATATGCACTGGATGTTCCGCCAATGCGGAGTTACGAGTCTTGATTTGAGCGGCTGGGATACGAGCAATGTTACCGATATGAATGAGATGTTCTGGAGGAGTAGCATTACAAACCTTGACGTAAGCAACTTTGACACATCTAAGGTCACCAATATGTCTGAGATGTTTGAGCTTTGCTACGATTTAACCAGTATTGACACAAGTAACTGGGATACGTCAAATGTCACCAATATGTCTTGTATGTTCAGTGGATGTCAGGCACTGACCAGTATTGGCGACACGAGTAACTGGAATACGTCTAAGATTTCATCGATGCGTGAACTGTTCAATGGTTGTGAAAAACTGTCAAATCTTAACACGAGTAACTGGGACACTTCCAATGTCACCAATATGCAGGACATGTTCGCGAGCTGCAGCAGCCTGCCCAGCCTTGACGTAAGCCACTTTGATACATCTAAGGTCACCAATATGGGTGCTATGTTCAGGGACTGTGAAAAATTGACAAACCTTGACGTGAGCAACTTTGATACATCTAAGGTCACCAATATGGGACAGATGTTTTTGTTCTGCAAAAACCTTACAAGTCTTGACGTGAGCCACTTTGACACGAGCAATGTCACCAATATGAATTGGATGTTCTCTGGCTGTAAAATGACAAGCCTTGACGTAAGCAACTTTGATACGTCCAAGGTCACCGATATGGGACTAATGTTCGATGGCTGCAGTGGTCTGTCAAATCTTGACGTAAGCCACTTTGATACGTCCAAAGTCACCGATATGGGACTAATGTTCGATGGCTGCAGTGGTCTGTCAAACCTTGATGTAAGCAACTTTGATACTTCCAATGTTACCACGATGAAACAAATGTTCAGTGGTTGTAGTGGTCTGACCAGTATTGGTAACCCAAGTAACTGGAACACAGGCAGTGTCACCAATATGACCTGTATGTTCGAAAACTGTAGCAGTCTGCCGAGCCTTGACCTAAGTAGCTGGAACACATCCAGTGTCACTAGAATGGGTGCTATGTTTAGTGGCTGTAGTAACCTTGAGACAATATATGCATCCCCATCATTTGTGACTACGGGTATAACGTATGTTTATAATGGTACAAACTTATTCAAGAACTGTACATCTCTCAAAGGCGGCGGCTCACCGCAGACGGAATTCAGCTCAAGTCATACAGATAAGGAATACGCCCGCATAGACGACCCTGCAAACGGTAATCCGGGCTACTTTACACTTAAAACAAACCCATAAGACATATACAGGAGAAGTATAAGTAAATGAAAACAAAATCATTAATCATCAGTGTTACATTCTCTTTAAGTCTGGCTTTGCTTCCTGTGTTGCAATCTCCTGCACAGGCTACACAGGATTATGAGCTGCCGCAGGGGTTCACGTTTTGGAACGAGGTTTCCACCGACACTCTTGAGGTACTCGGACGCACTTTTAACAACGACAGCCTCAACTACGTAATAAGGCAGAACTATAATTCTGAATTTGCTGGCATTCGTGAAAAGGTGGGTGTCCGCTATGAAAGCGAAAGGTTCGGCATGGAGCTTGTGCCTGAGTTCTCGCTGAAAGACTCTGGCCATCACTGGTACGTCTACGATGCAGGCTGGCAAAAGCCAGCTCACGCCCTCAACAATGACGACCTTTCTTTTGCATGGACTGACCTTAACTGGTACGTGCGCTTTACTCCCTTTGACATAGTGGACTTTAACCTGCACCACAGCGTAAGGATTGCAGGCGGTCAGCTGCCCATCGTTGACCAGTGGCTTTCTGCATCCGAGATGCAGGGCGACGGCTTCGGCGTGCTCTTTAAGCCTGTGGACTGGCTGCGCTTAGGTCTTGAAATCCCTATGGAATTCAGCTTCATGAGCATTCCCAATCTGCTCAACGCGGAGTACGAGGATACGGCAGGTACGGGCAAGATTACGTGGATTACGCCAGACAAGAAAAGCGACTACAGGTTCTGCGTAAACTTTAGTGCGGCGGCAAGAGTGCTGGACATGATTACTGTGGGTGCGTCCGTGCACAATATCCTTAACAGAACGCTTCGCTCTTACGGGCTTTATGCGGATGCACAGGTTGCATTTGTAAATGTTGGTGCTGGCTACACGTACAACGGCGAGGCTACGCGGGTAAGCTTTTTAGACTTTGACGGCACTGGCTGCGAGAGGGTGTTCATTACAGGTCACCACAGGGCAAACCTTATGGCGACTGCCGCTTTCGGCGACTTTACCGCCGCCTTTGAAAGCCTGTTAAATCTTGTAAAAACACAGTCAATCTATGACCTGTACGCAGGTGCAAAGCTGGGCTACGACCTTTTGCCTGGTAAGTTCAATGTAGCGCTTGCTACTGGCATTGCTCTGGACTTTGGCAACAAGACTAAGGGCGGCATTGGCTACACACGCTATCGCGAGCAGGAACAGGAAGACACCATAATGTATAAGGGCGGAACGTATTACTTTTACACAAAGAAAGGTTCTGGGGCACGCCACAGTACAAAGCGAAAGGCGGAAGTTGCCTCGCCGATGGTGCAGCTGCAGCCGTGCATTGTCTACGTAACTGGGCGCAACACGTTTACCGTAAAGGCAAACCTGCAGTACTGGCTTGACGGCGAAGGCTCCTACGCCGCCAATGTTCCACTGTCGTGGAAGTATATGTTTTAGCACTATATAATAGAAGAAAAAAAACAAGCAGGAATCAAAAAGGATTTTTCCGCCAGAAAAAATTTTTTTTCCGCCAGAAAAATTTTTTTTTCTGGCAGATAAATTTTTTTTTCTGCCAGATAAATTTTTTTTTCTGGCGGAAAAATACAAGCCGTTCGGCATCAAGTTTAATCTACAAACAGGTTTCGTTTCCGACTGCCAACATCCTTGTTATTTTCCATTATTCTTGTATAATAAGACTATATGAAGACTGTACCAGATTATACGGTAATTTTTGCCGACAATGACATTGTTGTAGTTAATAAACGCTCTGGTGTGCTGATTGCCGCCGATCGCTATGATGCAGACGCACCGCGGCTCGACCTGAGTGTCGAAAAGGAATTCGGCAGAATCTTTGCCGTGCACCGCATTGACAAGGACACAAGCGGTGTTGTCATTTATGCCCGTACCGAAGAAGCCCACCGATCGCTTTCCATGCAGTTTGAAAACCGCGAAGTGTCCAAAATCTATCATTGTCTGGTGCATGGACATCCGCTGTGGAAAGACCTTCATGTCGATGTCAAGCTGCTGCCCGATGGAGATGTCCGGCACAGAACCATTGTCAACAAGCGGTCTGGCAAAATCTCCATTACCGATTTTCATTGCATCGGCAGCTGCGGACCGTACAGCTGGATTGAAGCACGACCTCACACAGGCAGGACGCATCAAATTCGCGCACACTTGAAAGAAATAGGCTTTTCCATAGTCTGCGACCCGCTGTATTCAGGCAACCAGAAGCCAGTCCGCCTGAGCGACATAAAACGAAAGTGGAATGGAGACGTAGACGAAGAAAATCCTCTTTTGTCCCGCCTTGCCCTTCATGCATATTCCCTTGCAATAAATCATCCGCGGACATCAGAGCGGATGAATTTTACAGCTCCATATCCGCGGGATATGGAAGCTGTCCGCAAGCAGCTTGCAAAACTGTTCAAGGTAGACCCTCTCTCACCAAAGGATGCCGATGCCAATGAAGCCTAACATGACCGCATTAAAAAAATGGTATGCAACGTTGCTTTTTCTTGCACTTCCAGCGTTTCTTTTTGCATTTGATTCATCAAAGGCTCATCTTTCCTTTGAGCCATTCTTTTCGTATCAATACGGAAAAATCGGTGAGTACTTGTACGCAAGAGATGATTCTGCTTCCGATTTTGAACGGATCAGCTATTTGGAATGGGAAGAAAAACCCGTGTGGCTGTACGGATTGCAGATGAATGCAAGTTATAAGCATTTATATGTGGGAGCAGCAGTCACGACAGCCCTGCCTGCATCGTGCGGCAAGATGTACGATTCCGACTGGATGGACAGGAACAATCTTGGACTAAAGACAAACTTTTCAGAAAGCGACAACTCGTTGCATTCCCATATAGATGTAAACGGAACTCTCGGCTTTATTATTTTTCCAGAAAAAACATTCAGAATCATGCCTTTTGCAGGTGTAGGATTCTACAACACGGTGTTCAAGGCAAATGGTGCAGAGTGCTGGTACGGCGATACTCAGACAACCAATTTAAGCAGTGATGTCAGCTGGGATGATGCGAGTGCAAAGCATTTTTTCATTTCTGATTCCGAGACGGTCATAGAATACAATCTGCACTCCTTGTATACATTGTTGGGATGCCAGTTCATGCTCGTTCCCACGGAACGCCTTGCATTTGATTTTTCCCTTTCAGTTGCCCCCTATTCATACATCGTTGCCATTGACAATCACATCTTGCGTTCCATCAAGTTTAAGGATGAAATCGATTCCTATTTTAGAATATTCAAGGGGCGCATATCAGCCTATTACACATTCAACGACATTCTTGCAGCAGGGCTTTCTGTTGGCGGCGTGTACAGCATCATGAACCTGGGATATTCATACATCACAACGAACAACAAAAGCTATGCATGGATTGTGAATGAAAAAGGCGGCACTGACATCAAGGCTTTCAACGTGACCGCAAGCTTAAAAATAAATGTCTTTTAAAAAACATGGAGGTTTGCATGAAAAAGATTATTACCATTAGCAGGGAATACGGTTCGGGAGGACATTCCATTGGCAAAAAGGTGTCGGAACTGCTGCAGGTGCCATTCTACGACAAGGAAATCATTGACATGTCTGCAAAAGATTCGGGGCTTTCTGCCGATTTTATCCGAAAGACAGAACAGAACCTTTCCTCGGGGCTTTTGTATACATTGCTCCTTGGTGCAAGCTATGCGGCTCCGGGCACTGGATCAGGCGTAACGACAAATCCGCAGGGAGGAATGAATACGCCGCTGGCAGACCAGGTGTTCAATGCACAGCGAAAAGTCATCATCAATCTTGCAAAGCAGGGGCCGTGCGTCATTGTCGGACGCTGTGCCGATTACATCCTTACCCAGTGCCCCGACATTGATTCAAAGGAGCTTTTGAACATATTCATTTATGCACCGATTCAAGACAAGGTGCGGCGTGCCATAGAGCAGAAAGGGCTTGATCCTGCCACTGCCGAAAAAGACGTAAAGCTCATCGACAAACGCCGAGCCAATCACTACAATACGTTTACAGAGCAGACGTGGGGCAAACGGAGCCACTATGACCTGCTCATAAACAGTTCCCTGTTTGGCATTGAAAAGAGTGCAGAATTCATTGTAGAAGCGGCAAAGAACTCGTAGCCCGTTGGCCAAAGCTCCTGTTTTTTTACTCCCACTATGACAGTTTAAGTCGTATAAGCTGGATGCGGCGGGCACTTTGGTCTTCGACGATGTAGACTGCATCGCTGTCCTTGAATGCTGCCCCGGTGGATGGCAGTTCCCCGAACTTTTCCAAAAGCCATCCGCCTATGGTGTCAAAGCTGTCGCTGTCCAGATTCATCTTCATGATGTCGTTGAAATCGTCAAGCTTCATGTCCCCCGGTATCAAGAACTCTTTTGTGTTGACTACTGAAATCCTTTGTTCAGGGGCAATGTCTGTCATGCCGTATTCATCCGTAATGTGTCCGAACACTTCTTTCAGGATGTCGTCCATCGTAACAATGCCCGCCATGCTTCCGTATTCGTTTATGGCAACGGCAAAATTGTCTTTGCGGTGCTTGAACGTCTGCAGCAGTTCCACTGCCGAAATGGATTCAGGAACGAACATGGGCTGCCTCATGCAAATCTTTACGAAATCCTTGCTCTGCGTAATTGCTGCATTTGCAAACAGGACAGACTTGTAATGGAGCACGCCGACGATGTTGTCCGGAGAGTCTTCGTATACGGGCAGCCTCGAATATCCAGAATTGAACATCGTAATGACGGAATCTATGTCGTCATGCACATTTACATACTTTACGAGGGAACGGTGCTTCATGATGTCCTTTACGTGGATGTCCGAAAATTCAAACAGCCTGTCCAAAAGCTTTTTTTCACCTTCTTCTAGCGTGCCTTCGTTTTCGCCAATGGCAATGAGCGTCTTCAGCTCTTCTTCGGTTATCAACGGGGTCTTTGACTTTAGCACGTGCTTTTCGACAAACTCTATGCAGTCCGAAAGCCTGTCGAATATCCACACGACAGGAAAAAACAGTTTTTGCAAAATCAGTATGGGAACAGCCGAGGACTGGGACACGTGCTTGGACTTTAGTCCTGCATAGGTTTTGGGGATGATTTCTCCGAAAATCACGATGAGAATGGTCATTGCGGCTGATGTGAGCGACACGGCCGAAGGTCCAAACACCTGCACTGCGTATGCCGTGGCTATTGAAGAGGCAAATGTCGTAACAAGGTTTGTTCCGATGAGTACGGTTGATATAAGGCGGTCGAGGTTCGTTTTGAGCTTTGATACTTTTGCAGCGTTCCTTTCGTTGTCCTTGAGCATCTGCCGCACGGTGATGCGAGGCAGGGCGGTGTATGCCGTTTCTGAGGCTGCAAAGAATGCAATAAAGAATATGAGGATGATTTCGGCAATGACAATCATGACGAGGCTCCTTCATCCTGCACGGTTTTCATTTTGGCAATGTGAACCTTGGCAATGCGTTTGTCTTCCAGTTCCTTGACGGTGAACTTAAAGCCTGAATGCACGATTGACTCTCCTTCATAGGGAATGTGCCCGAGCGTTTCAAAGATAAATCCCCCGATGGTTTCTGAATGTCTGCTCTGCATGTTTGTTCCCAGCTGCTCGTTGATGTCTATGAGGCGTGCAAAGCCGTCAATGTCGGTATTGTTCGGATTTTTTATCTGGACTTCTACGCGGCGTGCATAGGGTTTGTATTCATCTGTGATTGGACCGAAAATCTCTCTGGCAATGTCTTCGCTGGTCAAAACACCATAGGTGCCGGAATATTCATCAATGACGACAGCCATGCTCTGATGGTTTTCCTGCAGCATCTGCTGGATGCTTGACATTTTTTTTGTTTCCAGGATGAAAAGGGGCGGCCGCATGACTTTTGCAACGGAAAAAAGGTGCTGGCAGCTTTTGTAATGCAGCAAATCCTTTATGTACAAAATGCCAACTATGTCATCAATGTCCCTGTTGTATACGGGGAATCGGGAAAGGTAGAACCGCTGCGACAGTTCAATGATTGCGTTGTAATCAGCGGAGATATGGATTGCCTTTATTTTTTTGCGCGGAATCATGATGTCTTTTGCCTCAAGGTCTGAAAACTTAAAGACACGGTGCATCATGAGCTTTTCGTTTTTTTCTAAGATGCCCTGTTCGCTTCCGACATCAATGAATGTCTTTATTTCTTCTTCAGTAAAGGATACGTTCTGTTTTTGCGTGTTGACCCTGCACAGTTTAAGGATTGCTCTGGAGATGAATGTAAAGAGTGCGACCAGCGGAAAAAGGATGACTTCCAGACACTGTATGAAGGGGCTGATGAAAAAAGCTATCGGCTCTGGATGATGGGTTGCAATTGTTTTTGGAGTGATCTCTCCAAAGACCAGCAGCAGCATGGTGGATATGAATGTCGCAATGCCGACGCCTGCGTTGCCGAACAGTTGCAGCACAAGGTAAGCAATTATAGAAGAGATTGCGATGTTCACGATTTCATTCGCAACAAGAAGCGTATTGATGAGCCGTTCCCTGTCATTCAAAAGCTTCCACACCCGCATTGCCTTTTTGTTTTGCTTGTTGTGCAGTGAACGGATGCGGAGCTTGTTGATGGAAAGAAATGCACTTTCTGTGCCTGAAAATGTCATGGACAGCAGTACGAGGACTGCTGTCACACAAAGCAGGATGGTTCTTTGCATTGGATACAAGTTCTAGGAATTTCCAGCAGGGGCTTCCGTTCCGGCCTGCATTTCAAGAATCTTTTTCTTCATGTCCTGAATGGCCTGTATCGTTGTTTCAATTTCCTTTACGATGTCGTTTTCAGGTTCAAACGCAATGGCCTGTTCCAGAAGCGATGTCATGGTATCGTAATCCTGACTGCCAGTTCTTGCCAGCATGAATGCCGCAGTGTACAGGGCTTCTTGCTTTTGGGCGTTTGAAATGTTTGATGAATCGCACAGGCCTGTAAATACGCGTACAGCACCGTCAATATCGTTATCCTTCATGAGTTTTTCAATGGCTGCGGCATATCCATTTATCAGCTCATATTTTCCAACAAGACCGGTTACATTTTCCGGATCCAGCGCAGGAATTTCTGAAACGACATCGGTCAGAATGGGGCGGAAGTTTTCCTGCGTCAACTCGTACAGTGCGTCAAGGGCAACGGCTTTATCTGTGCCGCTTGCCTTTTTTGCCGTGGCAATGGCATCGGACACGGTGGAAATGATTTCCTGCTGGCTTTCCAGCTGTGCCGACAAGTCCTGCACGGAAGTCAGCGTTTCGGAATAGGGAACGGTTGCAAGCACATATCCTTCTGGCGAAAGAATGTACATTGCGGGAAACGATTCCACGTAGTACTGCTGCAGCAGAGCTTCTTTTTTTGCATATTCTGCCGTAAGGCGTTCAGCTTCTTTTTTCTGTTCTTCAGTTGCAGAGTTGTCTACCACTGTCCTTGCATATTCAGACTGTGAAAGCTCTACAACGGCAAGCACATAGCTTGGTGCAATCTGTTTTTTGAATTCCTTTGTGTTCAAAACGGAAGCCTTAAGGGCGGCAGAATGCTCATCCCAGTCTTCGCCGCTGAACAGAAGGAAGATGTTTTTGTTCTTTTTTTCGGCAATGTTTTTTGCTGTGTCAAAATCAGTGTTCCATGCATCCTTTTGGCTGCACGAAGCAAGCATGAGCATGGCTGCCGCAAAAACGGCTGCCATGCCTGTCAAAACAATATGCTTCTTATTCATTAATACAAGTCCTTGGGCAACCTCTAAAAACAGAAGTCTTTAGAGGTTCCTCACTTAGTTGAAATATGAAACGCCGGCTGCAAAGATGTTTTGGCAGGTGTTGCCTGAAGCATTTTTCAATAGGTCTTTGCTTGAACCGTCTTTGTCTGTACCCATGGAGCGTTCATTGTGTCCCATCTTGCCGAGTACGCGCCCATCAGGACTGGTAAGGCCTTCGATTGCATACAGGCTTCCGTTAGGATTGTCCGGTTCTGCAATTGCAGGAATGCCGTTTTCATCGACGTACTGCGTGAATACCTGTCCCGAAGCAAACAGCTTCTGTGCAAGTTCATCGCTTATGATGACGCGTCCTTCTCCGTGGCTTATCGGAATCAGGTGTGTCGTTGCATTGAGAATGGACTGATGCAGTGCCCATGGACTGGTTGCGCTCACCATCCGCGTGCGAACTATGCGACTGATGTGGCGTCCAATTTTGTTGTATGTCAGTGTCGGCATGTCTTGTGACGGTTCTCTGATTTCTCCATACGGAACGAGTCCCGTCTTTATGAGTGCCTGGAATCCGTTGCAGATGCCAAGAACAAGTCCGTCACGCTGCTTAAGCAATTCCATGATGGTGTCTGCAATCCGTTTTTCGCGGATAACGTTCGCAATGAACTTTGCAGAACCGTCAGGCTCGTCGCCAGCACTGAAACCACCGACAAATGAAATAATCTGGCTCTTTTCAATTTCCGCCTTAAACTGGTTCAGTGACTCTGACAAATCTTGCGGCGTTCTGTTGCGGAACACCAAGACGTGGGTTTCTGCTCCGTTCAGGTTAAAGGCGCGTGCCATGTCGTATTCACAGTTTGTACCGGGGAATACCGGTATGATGACGCGTGGCTTTGCTGTTCCCGTTTTTACGGTAAACGTTTTGCGGGCTTCCGCAAGGCTCTGGTGTTCTTTTGTTGCAAACTCAGGGAGAGGCTTTTGCAAAGGTGCTCCCGAAACAGGAGGGAATACGGAATTGAGTTTTGACTCCCATGCCCGTTCAATGTCTGCAAGTAAAATCTTTGTTCCAAACACGTTGATTTCGCGTTCTGCTGTTGTTTCTCCGATTTTTTCCACTGTTCCGTCTTCAAAACCGGCAACAGATGTAAGGTCTTCGTCTGATTCAACAATGATTGAACCGTACAGCGGCGTAAACAAGTCTTTTGCACTTACGTCCATGTCAAGGTTTGCTGCCGTTGGACTTGCAGGAACAAGGCGAATGGCAGCACCTATTCTGTTGCCCAATGCCATTTTGCTTACTGCTTCGGCAATGCCGCCCGGTCCAACCGGATACATGGCAAGAATTTTTTTGTCTGCGTTCAGCTTGTACAGTGTCTTTGCATTTTCCGCGAAAGTATCGAAATCTGGTGCCAGCTCCTGTGAGTAAGGAACGCTCACCAAATAAATGCCGCTGCCAGCTTTTTTAAAAGAGCCGCTTGTAACGTGTTCAGCTTCGTCTGTCGTAACGGCGAACGAAACGAGAGTATGAGGAACGTTCAACTGCTCAAATGTTCCGCTCATGCTGTCTTTGCCGCCAATGCTTCCCGTTCCCATTGCCTTTTGTGCATCCAGTGCACCCAGCAGTGCGCTTGCAGGATAGCCCCACGACTTTTCGCTTACGGCACGCCCAAAGAATTCCTGAAAGCTCAATCGGCATGTTTCAGGCTTTCCGCCGATACATGCAATTTTTGCAAGGGAAGAAAGGACTGCCGTCTGGGCACCGTGCCATGGACTCCACTGTGCAACGCGAGGATCGTAGCCATACGTCATAAGGCTTACGGTACTCGTTTCCTTTGGACTCAGTACAGGAATCTTTGCTGCCATTCCAGCTTCTGGTGTTCCCTGATATGCACCTCCATACGGGAAGAGCACAGAAGATGCTCCGATTGAACCGTCAAAGCGTTCGCCCAGTCCCCTCTGAGAACAGCAGGCAAGGTCTTTCATGTTTGCAATCCAGGCCTTTTTTACTGTTTCGGAATCCGGTTCATTGCCCAGTATTGCATCAACGCTTTCCAGCGGCTTGACCAACGGTGAGTCCTTTGGTGCCGCGGGGCTTTCGATTGTTGCCACAGCTTCGTGAGGAGCTCCTGCGGTGTCAATGAAGGAACGGTCAATGTCTACTATTGTATTGCCCCTCCACTTCATGACCATGCGGTTTGTATCTGTAACGGTAGCAACAACTACTGCATTCAAGTTTTCCTTGTGGGCGGCTTCTATGAACTTGTCTACATTTTCTTTTTTTACAACGACAGCCATTCTTTCCTGGCTTTCGGAAATGGCAAGTTCAGTGCCGTCAAGACCTTCGTATTTTTTAGGAACAGCATCCAGATTAATGTCCAACCCTGGTGCCAGTTCTCCCACTGCAACGGAAACACCGCCTGCACCAAAGTCGTTGCATCGGCGAATCATCAGGCAGATATCCTTGTTGCGGAACAGTCTCTGAATCTTGCGTTCTTCAACGGCATTTCCTTTCTGCACTTCTGCAGCAGCCGTTGTTACAGATTTTTCCGTGTGCACTTTAGAAGAACCCGTTGCGCCTCCAATGCCGTCGCGTCCAGTTCCTCCGCCCAGCAGGATAATGATGTCACCTGCTTCAGGAGTTTCCCTCAGGACAAGGTCTACTGGTGCTGCTGCTATGACAGCCCCCAGCTCCATGCGCTTTGCAAGGAATCCCGGATGATAGACTTCTGCAACCTGTCCTGTCGTAAGTCCAATCTGATTTCCGTAGCTTGAAAATCCCTGAGCAGCTTCTCTCGTCAACTTCATCTGAGGCAGTTTGCCCGGCAGTGTCTGGCTGAGTGGCACGGTTGGATCTGCTGCACCCGTTACGCGCAATGCCTGATATACCCAGCTGCGTGCAGAAAGTGGGTCTCGGATTGCTCCACCAATGCAGGTGGCAGCACCTCCGAACGGTTCAATTTCTGTAGGATGGTTGTGAGTTTCGTTTTTGAATTCCAAAAGCCAGCGTTCAGTCTGCTCAGAATCCTTAGCTCCCGACGTGTAGTGCACGTCAATGTAGATGGAACAGGCATTGTTTTCTTCGCTTACTTCCAAATCTTCAAGCTTGCCATGCTTGCGAAGGTATTTTGCACCGATGCACGCCATGTCCATAAGGGTAACAGGCTTGTCAGTACGCTGGGCATACAGGTCTGTCCTCATGTCTGTATATGTTTCAAACGATTTCTTGAAGAGCGATGCATACGGACCGTCTTCAATCTTGACATCTTTCAGTATTGTATTGAACGTCGTGTGGCGGCAGTGGTCGCTCCAGTATGTGTCCAACACCCTGATTTCCGTAATGGTCGGGTCTCTGTGCTTTGAAGCAAAGTAATCCTGCATCCACTTGATGTCTGCAAAGTCCATGGCAAGACCAAGTTTTTGGCGATAGGCTTCAAGATCTTGTGCATTCATCGTTGTAAAACCATGTACCGTAGGAATGTCCTGAGGTACGTCAGTCTTCATTTCTAATGTTTCTGGTTTGGAATTGTCCGTAAGGCGGCTGTCTACTGGGTTAATGAGGTAGTTCTGTATCTTGAGTACATCCTGCGCACTGACAGAACCTGAAAGAATGACTATTTTTGCACATCGGACGCGGGGAGGCTTTGTTCCGACTTTGGTTGTCCGGCTCATGCTTTCCCTCAGCAATGAAAGACACTGTTCGGCACTGTCAGACCTCTGGTCATACTGTCCGGGCAGATACTCCCAGATGATTGCCGTATTGTCCTGAGGAATGTCCAGCGTTTCAAAAAAAACGCTGTCGCTCTGAGGTTCTGAGAAAATGAGAGTAGCAGCAGCTTGTGCAACTTCGTCTGCAACATTTTCCACATCATACCGGTTCAAATAGCGAACACCAGTAACACCGTTAATACCCAAAAAGCCGTTTATTTCGGCATAAATGCGGGCTGCCTCATTCTGAAAGCCAGCCTTTCTTTCCACGTATATACGAAACATTCAAATATTATAGAAAAAAACACTGCTTTATGCAACGTAGAAATGGTACATCAGAAAACGGACTGCTCAGTCATGCCAGCAGCGACAATGCCTTTTTTCTATGGAATATCATAAAAACAAAGCATTGGACATGGCGAAAAACTCTTTGTACAATAAAAGAAACTTGCAGACAGACTAACAGAACGGGAGGACTCATGAAAGCTAAGCAACGGATTTTTCTTTTTGTAGTCTTGTTGACAGCTGCCCTGTCAGTATATGCGACAGATGTATCTTTAAAAAAGATACCTTCAAAAAAGGAGAACTCAATGAACATTATCGTTTCAATTACGAGCGACAGCGGAAATTATACGCTGTATGCAATGCTTGCAGACAACAAGTCTGCCGATGCTTTTTACGAACTGCTCAAAAAAGGTGCAGTCACCATTGACATGCGAGACTATGGCGGTTTTGAAAAAGTCGGACAGCTGGGAACAACCCTGCCGCATTCGGACAGTAACATTACAACGGATGCTGGAGACATCATTTTGTATCAGGGCAATCAGGTGACGATTTACTATGATGTGAACACCTGGAACTTTACGAAACTGGGTAAAATCACAGGCGTGTCAAAATCAGAACTGAAAAAAACACTTGGCAAGGGCAGCATTCTGGCTACCTTCAGGCTCATAGAATAGCTGTTCAGCATTTTTTGAGCGGTGCCTTAAAGCTCAGCTTGCGAGGTGTCGCCATACCGTCAAAGGCAATGGTGTACTGCTTTTTTGCATCATCAACTTCAACAACCGTGCCTATGCCCAAAATGGTATGGCGGACGCGGTCTCCTGCAACAAGGTCTGCCAATGCCGTCCGTTTTTCCAATGCACTGTCTGAATATGAAATAAATTCTTTTGCACTGCGTGCCAGTTGTTCAGGTAGTTCGTGTTCGTAGTGCAGAAACTTTTTTTCGACATCGAATATAAAGCGCGATGGATAGCGGAATCCAAAGCCTGGGGTGGCCTCAGACGCTTCTGAATCCGTAAGGAACAGACGATCTTTTGCACGCGTAAATGCCACGAATGCCAAGCGGCGTTCTTCTTCCATTGCTGCCTGAGAATCAACTTTCCTGCTGGGAAACATGTTTTCACTTAGTCCTGCAATGAAAACGACGGGAAACTCCAGCCCCTTGGCAGCATGAACAGTCATAAGCCTGACAGCATCCTTATCAGAACCAATGTCGGCATTGGTATACAGTGCAAGGTGATTCAGAAAGTCTGTCAGATGCGCTTCTTCGCCACAGGTAATTTCATATTCATGTATGGCTTGCTTTAGTTCTGCCAGGTTATCCAATCGTTCCTGGCTTCCTTCGGTGCGCAGTGCACGCTCGTATCCGCTTTCGTTCATAATGTGGCTGAACAGTTCGCTCACCTGCATGGATGAATACATGCTGCTGTATTTTTCTATCAGATCAATGAAATGCTGGGCCTTTGTAGATTTGAAAAGCTCGTCATCGGCACAGGCTTTCAAGGCCTCGTACAATGTACCTCCATTTCGTGCAACATATTCTTTTAGTGCAGCCATGCGTTTTTCGCCCACATTGCGTTTGGGCGTGTTTACGACACGCATGAATGACAAATCGTCTTTGTAGGCAATCATGCGCAGGTAGCACAAGCTGTCTTTGATTTCCATGCGCTCAAAGAATGGAATGCCAGAAAAAATCGTATAGGCCATTTTCTTTTTCTGGAACACTTCTTCGATGGTGCGGCTTATGTAGTGCGCACGGAACAGCACAGAAATGTCTCCTGCCCGTACGCCTTCCTTTAAAAGCTGTTCTATGCGTTCTGCAATGAACTGGGCTTCGTCTTCAGCAGACTTTGAATGACAGTAGACGGGCAGCAATGCATCTGCTGAATGCACTTCGCCGTTGCTGTGTTGTCGTGCAGCCGTAAGATTCTTGGTGATGCGGTTACGGTTCCTGTTTATGAGGGAGTTTGCTGCAGAAAGGATTTCTGGTGTAGAACGGTAGTTTTTGTTCATGAGAATGGTCTTTGTTCCCGGAAACTCCCTGTCAAAGTCAAGAAGGTACTTTATGTCTGCACCTCGCCATGTGTAAATGGTTTGATCGGGGTCTCCCACGACAAACAGGTTCTTGTGGTATGCACACAGGGCTTTCATCAGTTCATACTGAATAAAATCAATGTCCTGAAATTCATCAATCATTATGTATTCAAGCCGATCCTGCCACTTTTGCCGAATATCGTCGTTTGTCTGAAAGATGTACAGGACAAATTTCAGCAGATCGTTGTAGTCGAGGGCAAAGCACTTTTTCTGCTGATACAGGTAGCCGTAAAAGATGATGTCTGTGGGCGTCTTTGCATCCATGTACTTTTGGTGCAGTGCATCAAGGCTCAGGTCTATCATGTCTTCGTAGTATGAAGGGCGTTTGAAAAGCTTTTGGATTTCAATCATGTCACGGGCATCGCCAAAGGTCATCTGACGCAGCGTGAGCCCCCGCTCTTCGTAGATAATCTGGAGCATCGCATTGATGTCCGAATTGTCGAGCACCATAAAGCTTTTTGGGTACGATACTGCATGGGAATCTTCTTGCAGGACGCTTACGCAGAACCCGTGGAATGTGGATATGTAGCCCGTATCATTGTCTTTGGTGAGAGTGCGTATTCGTGAACGCATTTCAGAGGCTGCCTTGTTGGTAAAGGTAACGCAGAGTATGTTTGAAGGAAGTACTCCCACTTCGTTTACCAGATATGCAAAGCGGTGGCTCAACGCCCTCGTTTTACCACTTCCTGCCCCTGCAATGACGCGGACAAAACCTTCTATCGTGGTAACGGCTTCCATCTGCTCGCTGTTCAGTTGAGATTCCATGCCTTTACAGTATCATATTTTTGCCTGTTTGTCAGTTACATGCTCGAACATCAGGCTCATGTCCATAAAGCCATGAACAGCGACACCGAGAACATAACGAGACCTGTTGTAAAAAAAAGGAGTGACGGGCTTTTTTTTCCGGCATGTCTTTCCCGTACATAGTCAAAGTAAGAAGCCTCTGTCTTATGCTTGAGCTTGTCCATGACATACGAAAAGGAATCAAACCCGCCCCAGTAACTGACAAAGAGCAACGCCCCCACAGACAAAAAGAGTACAGCAGAAACAAAACATCCGTCACTCATGCATCTTTTAGGCAGGGCAAGTTCAGGCGGAAGTGTCTTGCTTGCATACAGTGCAATAAGAAAAGCAATGGCAACACCAAAGACAAGGAACACCAGCTGCCGCACAACTACCGTTTTTACAGATTGCTTCATTGCTTTTCCATCTCTTTTGTGTAGAGTTCCCGTTCTGAACTGTTGCAATAAACGAAATGCTCTGGAGTAATGCAGTGCATGGCAGGCATGTCTGTGGCATAGTCGTGTTCAGATGCAGCATCATAGATGATTCGAGTCCTGTTCTTTTCGTAATCAGGGTCTGGCAAGGGGATTGCGCTCAACAAAGATTTCGTATACGGATGCAAAGGATGGGCAAAAAGCTCCTGAGAAGGCGCACATTCGACAATCTTGCCGTAATACATGACGGCAATGCGATCCGAAAAATACTTTACCACCGAAAGGTCATGGGCTATGAACAGCACGGTAAGCCCCATATCCTTTCGAAGGCTGTTCAAAAGATTGATGACCTGAGCCTTGATGCTTACGTCCAGTGCACTGACAGGTTCATCAGCAATAATCAGCTTCGGGTTCATTATGATGGCACGGGCAATGCCTATGCGCTGTCGCTGTCCTCCCGAAAATTCATGGGGATATCGGTCGGCATATTCACTTAAAAGACCGACTCTGGTCAAAACTTCCGACACCCTTTTCGTTATTTCGCTTTCATCCGTTATGCCTTGAATCAAAAGCCCTTCTGCAATGATTTCACGGACTGTCATTCTAGGATTGAGCGATGATACAGGGTCTTGAAAAATCATCTGTATGTCCGTAACATACCTGCCTTTTTTGTTTCGCTCCCGTATCCTTGCCTTTGCTTCTTTTAAAAGTGCCTTTTGCCTTTCGACTTCTTTCCTGTTGCCGGAACTCTTTGCGTCTGCAATGCTTTTTTCGTAGTCAAACGTACCTTCGTTTATGAGACTGCCGTCAAAAAAAATCTTGCCGCCCGTTATGTCATACAGGTTTATGACGGAACGCCCCGTAGTGGTTTTTCCGCACCCCGATTCGCCAACCAGCCCCAGAACTTCTCCTCTGTTTATGGAAAAACTGATGTCATCCACGGCATGGAATGTGCCGTGGTTAAAGTATTGCCGCAAATGCTCAACCTGCAGCAGTGGTGTATTATTCTGCATGTGAAGCCTCTCTGTTTTTCATGCGCTCAATCCGATCGAGCACGGATTTGGGCGGCTTGACTTTTGGTGCGTTTGGGTGCAGCAACCATGTAGCAGCGTAGTGCGTCTGAGAAATTCTGAATGTCGGAGGTTCCTGTTCAAAGTCGATGGCCATGGCATATTTATTGCGAGAAGCAAAGGCATCACCCAAAGGAGGATTCAGCATGTCTGGAGGAGTGCCGGGAATGGCTTCGAGTTCGTCTTTTGTGTCCAAGTCGGGCATTGACGAAAGCAATGCCCACGTGTATGGATGAACAGGCGAGTAAAAGATGTCGCGTGTCGTGCCGGACTCAACGACTTTTCCTGCATACATGACAGCAATGGTATCTGCAACGTTTGCTACCACGCCAAGGTCATGGGTTATGAACAGCACCGTCATGCCACGGCTCTTTTTCAGTCTGTTAATCAGTTCCAGAATCTGTGCCTGTATGGTGACATCCAGTGCCGTTGTTGGTTCATCGCATATAAGAAGGTCTGGATTTGCGGCAATGGCAATTGCTATGACAATACGCTGCCTCATGCCTCCAGAAAACTCAAACGGATACTGATTGAATCGTTTTTCAGGCTCCCGAATGCCTACTTCCTGCATGATGTCGATAGCCTTTTTGTAGGCAATACGCTTTGTAATGGTAAATTTCTTTTCCTTCACTAATGAATCTATAGTGTCAATGGCTTCGGGCATTGAACACACTCCTTGCATCTGTGAAAATGCATTCGGCATGTCTTTTACGGCGCTGTACAGGTCTGTTGCCACGACTTCAGTTTCGTTCAGCTTTTTGAAATAAAATTCATATTCTTTTTCGGCCTTTTTTACTGTTGCATCCAGCAGGGTATATTCTGCAGGAGTCAGTACAGACTTAAGAGTCTTGAGGGTTGCAGACAATTTCTTTGCAGCAAGCTTTTGGTTTGACCTGCCGTTGAGAAGCGTTGCTTCGGTAAGCTGAAGTCCTATCTTCATTATAGGATCAAGCGATGAAAGCGGGTCTTGGAAAATCATGGTGATTTTGTTTCCGCGAAGCTTTTCCATGTCTTTTTCGTTCAGTTTCAGGATATCTTTTCCATTGTACAGGATTTCACCGCTTTCTATAATGGCGTTCGGAGCTTCAATGCCAAGAATGGCTTTTGCTGTTACCGATTTCCCAGAACCCGATTCTCCCACAATGGCAAGGGTTTCTCCCCTTTTTATGCTCAGGTTGATGCCCCGAACGGCATGGACTTTTCCCTTGTTTGTTGAAAAAGACACGACAAGGTTCCTTATTTCAATCTCATTTTCACCAACACTTTCTTTTTTTTCAGTCATGGTCAGCACCTCTCAAAGAAGGATTAAAGGCATCCCGCAATCCATTGCCAAACTCGTTAAAGCACACCAACAGGATGGAAATGAATGCCGCTGGGAAAAACAGGGCATGGGGATATGTAGAAAGTGTATCCTTTGCAGCATTGAGCATTGTTCCTACGCTTGTAAGCGTGTCTGAATCCAAGTCAACGATGCCCAAGTACGACAGGCTTGCTTCGCTGAATATGACACCAGGAATCGTAAGGACAGAGACTGTAATGATAAATCCTATGGCATTCGGCAGAATGTGACGGAATATAAGGCGTGCGTCTTTTGCACCAAGGGTGCGGCTTGCGTTTATGTAGTCCTGCCCCTTGAAACGGTAGAACTGAGCACGCACTGTTGATGAAACGCCAATCCATCCGTAAAAGATGAATGCAAAGAACAGCGCAGCTATGGGACCTGTTTTTTTTGCAAGGTACAGCTGGAACAAAACCATGGTAACCTGCGTTGGAACTTCGTATACAATGTCCTTGACCCGTTCAAACAGCAAGTCGAATGTGCCTCCGTAATATCCTTCCAAGGCACCTATGATGATGCCTATGCCCAAGTTGATGGCAGAAACGACAAGACTGAGAACAAGGGAAAGCCGTGCTCCATGGGCAAGTCTGGTAAAGATGTCATAGCCCGATGTATCAGTGCCGAACAGAAAATGGGCATCATGTCCATGCGTATAGTAATACCACTCTTTGTACAGAATGCGCGTTTCGTATTGTTCTCCGTTCATGCGGAGCACGTAGTATGCGTTGCCATCTTCCGTTTCCGTGCTTTTCAAAAAGATGTCCTGCACGGTTCCATCTGCTTTTTTTTGTGCAAATCCCCGTTGATCCGTTGCAAACCATGCGTTCGGGTCGTTTTTATAGGCGGGATTTGACACCTCGTCTTGATTTATGACGGGGTAAAAGAGCGTGCGTCCTGTTTTTTGCTCATAGGCACGGGCTTCATCGTATTCGTCTTTTGTAAGGAGCATTGAAACCCAGCCAGTCTTTTCGTAGGTGTCAATCTTTATTTTGTACCATGTCTGAGGGCGGTTAGCCACAAGGTGCTGTTTTTCCCCGTAAAACTTTTTTATTGCACCTGGAATGTTTGAAAAGTACTGGTATGTCTGCATGTTTACTTCTATCGTTTTGCAACCGTCCCAAAATCCCAGCGGAGCAAAAAGATTGTTTTTTGGCGTTGCATAGGCATAGTACGCATCTTTGTCTGTAATCTTGTAGGGCGAAAAAACAGGTGCAATAAATGCATACAGAAATAAAACGAGAATGATGAAAAAGCAGATGACAGATCCCCTGTTTGTTACAAATCGTGTCAGGGCATCTTTTAAATAACCGGTAGGCTTTGTTTGAAAGTGCTGTTCCTTCAGAATCTGGTCTTGCTGCACAAAGGCAAATTTTTCCAAAGGGATGTCAGTGTTACAGTTCATTCGTCTTGCCTCCTCCCATGCGGATTCGCGGATCAATGAATCCGTAGCTTAAATCACTTACAATGCCGGCTGCAAGTCCGATGGTTACATAGAACATGCTGATGGCCATAAATACGCTGTAGTCTTTGACAGCAATGGACTGCACGTAGGTTTTTCCAATGCCGGGCACTGCGAAAATCTGCTCTATTATCATAGAGCCGCCCAGAATGCCAATGAAATCGCCTAGAAACGATGGCATGAGAGGAACAAAGGAGTTTCGCAGGGCATGGCGTACCGTTGCCTGCGTTTTTGTCAGTCCCTTTGTGCGTGCAAGCAGCATATACTCGCTGGTAAGTTGTTCAGTAAGCTCTGCACGAATCAGACGCATGTTGCCGGCGATTGGACCAAATGACAGTGCCAGAACAGGCATGATGGCACTATGCAGCATTGACCATGAAAAATAGTCCGTGCCGTCTTTAAATACCAGCGGACACAGGTTCAGCTTGTAGCCAATGAAATATTGCAGCAGAAATGCATACACGAATGATGGCACGGAAATGAACAGCATGATGAATATCTGGATGACATGGTCTTGCCATTCGTTCTTGTGTATGGCGGCAACAATGCCAAAGGTAATGCCGATTGGCAGAGAAACCATGACGGACAGAACATTTACATAGATTGTTGCCGGCAGTTTGCTTACAAGATATTCAGACACAGGCTGCAGAAATGCTCCCATTGTTGTACAAAAGCCCCAGTCCCCATGCATGATGTTCTTAAGGAAAATGCCATACTGCACCAGAATAGGTTTGTTGTACCCCCATGCTTCGCGCATGTCTTTGAGAGCTTTGTCGTAGCCTCCCTGCACGGCTTCAACAGGGTTTGGCAACATCCGTATCAGGACAAACAGAAGCGTCATGATTATAAACAGGCTTACAATGAGCAGGGCAATCCGTTTCAGCACGTATTTTAACATGTGTCACTCCTTGCCAGAACTCAGTATTTCAGCTGGTAACTGTTCTTCTTGCAGTACTTTTCCCATTCCTCATCGTCCATGGAATAGGTCATTTCCTGAATTCCTCCATACTCGACAAGGGGATTGATGTAGTGGTCTGCACCGTAGATTATCCTCTGCGAAATCATCGAATTGGAATTCATATAATAGAGCGGAATCATGTTGTAATACGAAAGGAGAGCCTTTTCTACACCAGCAACGATTGCGTTCTTTGTTTCTATGTCGGCAATCGCATATTTTCCGTTGCCAACTTCCTTGTACCAGTCGTAAAACGAGAGCGTTACATCTTTGCCCTCTACGGTAAGCGTACATTTTTCGGTTACGGGGTCAAAGCCGTATTCATTCTTTACATCAGGATCGCAGTAACAGGCCAGCATCTTGTATATTGCATACGGAGCTCCTCCCCACAGTGTAATGGCAAGATCAACCTTACCCTGTTTCATGTTTACATAATAGTTTTCGTCAACAATGAATTTAATTGTAACTTTGTTTTCCAAGTCAGTTCCCTGAGTAGCATTGTTGATTGATTCCTGAAGGAATGCAACCATTCTTTTAAGCCCCTCGTTGTCAGTCGTTATGTGAAGATCTATCTGAACTTTGTCGGATGGCTTTAGGTCACCATTTTTTACCGCTTCGTCGTAGGCTTTTTGAAAATATCTCTTTGCCTCATCCTTGTTGAATCCTGTTATGTCTGCAAGCCGTTCAGTGCCGTAGAACTCGCACAGGGATTCCTGTGCCTGCGGGGTTTCACGGTAACGTTCGTTCGTGTAGGGATCCACGATGTATGCATTGCTGTACAGCCCATAGGCAGGGTCAGAACCAATTGCAACAGTGGAAACAAATTTTTCCCTGTTTATTGAAAGGGATACCGCATGGCGAAAATCTTTGTAAGAAATGATGGAGTGGTTTATGCCTTCGGACTCCTCATTTTTAAGGGACTTTTTGTCTATGTTGAAACTCATTTTTGCAGTATATGTTTCGGGGGTGATAATGCGGTACTCGCTGTTGCCATACTTGTCCATATCTACAGAACTAAGACCTACTTCGTCCAGCTTTCCCTGCAGGAACATATTGAGCGTAGTTGCATGTTCCAAAATGAACTGTATGTACACATGGGTGGTCTGGTAGTAGTTCTTGTCCTTGAACGCTTTGTAGCCGAACCAGTTTTCATTTTTTTCCAGCTTTATATACTTGTCCGCCTGATACTCTGCAATCTTGTATGGTCCATAAGATGCATAGTTGTCAATGTCTGTACCGTAGGCACTCTTTATTATGTTTCCGCTTTCCTTTTTGTTGGCTTCGTACAAATCTTCCTTTACGAGATTGATTGATCCATACATCACAATCATGAACTCTGTCATTGGAGTAGAAAGAACCAGCGTATACGAATGGTCGGAGTTCTTTACAAACCCTACTTTTTGCCAGTCTGCATTTCCCTCGTAGTATTGTTCTGCGTTTGCTATGACGAGAGTATCCTCATAGTATGCCGATGCACGGTAGTTCTTCATCTGAGGGTTTAAAAACTGCTTGAGCGAATACTCAAATGTGTCGGCAGTAATTGGAGTGCCGTCTTCCCACACAAGGTCATTACGCAGATTGAACTTCCATGCGTAGCCTTTGTCTGCATCCTGAGGAATGCCGTACACAGGATTCCCCGCATATTCCGACGTAACATCAATGGGAAATTCCGATGCCATGCAGCATTCCGTTACGTGACCGTCCTTCGTGTCGTTCAGGACGTAGCTGTAAAGACTGTCCGCAGTAAGGCTCAGGATTGTAGATTCGCAGCCCATCTGGTAATCAGTCGGGCTCCATGTAGACGGAGCAGAGCTTGTTACCCTATATGTATATGTTTTTTCATTTGCCTCAGTCTTTTTTTTGCAGCTGGAAAGAAAAAGTGATGTTGCAGCGGCAGTCATGGTCAGCAGTACCGCTGTTTTTTTTGAGATGTTCATTTTATCCCCCTAACAATAATCCCCACTGAATATTTTTGCATGAAATAGGCAATTTTGCAAGAAATAGAACGAAAACTGCAAGCAATTTTACAGAGCAGTTCAAACTGCAAGCAATTTTACAGGGCAGTTCAAACCGCCTTCAATTTCACAGGGCCGTTAAAAAAGCTGTTATACAGGATAAAATGCTGTAATCCTCATTAAGAATCTGTTTTAATTAAACTTAGTTTATGATTCCCGTAGTATGATGAAAGGCATGAAGAAATACATTTTTGCAGGATTGCTTGCAGCCAGCATATTTTTTATTGCCGCTGCGCAGGAACAGAAGAGACCTGCTCCTGTTACCATAACAGGAACGGTCACGGTTTCCGACTCTGTAGCAGTTATTGTTACTTCTGACGGAAAAGAGTATACGATTGTCACTATGGATGGTGAGCGAAAGCGGCCTCCTGAGTTTGCCGAGGGCGACGGCAAGCGTCCTCCAGAACCTCCAAGGAATGCTGGAAAGGGCAAGGACAAGGAAAATCCTCCAGAGCCTCCGCGACCAGTAACAAAAGATGAAGTTATGATGCTGGAAGGTCAGCTTGTATCTGTTACAGGGATGATTCCAAACGATACTGATGAAAAAAGAAAGGATGCCCCCAAGCCCCATACAGACGATTGGCCTACACCTGCAAAAGACGGGTACATCATCATTCATTCCTACGAAGTAGAACAACATTAGAGCCGTTCGGAAGCTTCGGTTTCCGAACAGGTCTATTAATTTTTCACAAACATGTTCTTGACCGTCAGTTCTTCCTCCTCTGGCGGTCATTTTTTTACCTGTTTGAAAGCGAAAGGCACCTTTCAAACTCACCATCAAGTCGGATCTGCCTAAGCCTTTTCGACAGGTCTGTAAAAAAACTTTGCCCGGCCACGTCCACTGGGTGGAGCAATCCTTTGCATTTCAAAGTCATCGTCAAAATAATCTATCAAATCCGTTAGCTTGCGAAAACCATAGTCTACGGTATCAAAGCCAGGATCCTGTCTTTTAAAGAAAGAACCTGCCGCACTTACGTCTGCCCATCCGCTGTCATCGACATATTTGTCAAAGGCGGTGTTCAGAAGCTTGAAAATCTTTCTGAACTGACGGTCACTCATGGCAACTTCACCATTTGCATTCTTGCGCAGGATTCCCTTAGGCTTTTTGACCTTGGATGCCTTGTGAACCTTGCGCTTCTGCTCGGCAAAGGCGGCATCTTCTTCTGCTGAAACATCCTCTTCTTCGCTCATAAGGTTTTCTATGTAGATAAAGTCGTCGCAGGCACTTATGAATGACTGCGGAGTCTTTTTCTGCCCCACTCCAAATACATAGATTTGGCTTTCGCGAAGACGCGTTGCAAGCTTTGTAAAGTCAGAATCACTGGTAACAAGGGCAATGGCATCATATTTGTCCGTATACAGCAAATCCATTGCATCTATAATCATTGCACTGTCGCTGGAATTCTTTCCCTGCGTGTAGGAAAACTGCTGCACAGGAATAATGGCATTGTCATTCAGCTCGTTCTTCCAGTTTTTGAGGGTGTTCATGGAAAAGTCTCCGTATGCCCGCTTGGTAATAATATGTCCGTGAACAGCAATTTCCTGAAGAATGGCTGTCAGCTTTTTGTATGGTGTATTGTCAGCGTCAATCAATACGGCAATGTTTTTCTGTTCGTTTTCGTCCATGACTGTATTGTAGCATAAAAAGTACCTGCTGTGCTATAATTGGTGCATGAACAAGAAATTAAGAAACATTGTCTGGGGCGTTGCAGTTGCAGCCGTCCTTTGTTTTTCCCTGTACAGCAGGTTAAAGAGTTCTCCTTCAGAGGAAATTGTTCCCGTAGAACAAGCTTCTTCTTTAGAAGTTCCTTCTTTAGAAACTATTTCTACGGAACAGAGTTCCATAGCTCAAGCACAAGAGTTCTCGCAGGAAAACGTAACTACGAATGCAGTCGCACAGGCCGTAGCAGTAGAGGAGCCCAACTCAGTCCATGAAGACGGCTTTTACAATTCCAAAGAAGATGTCTCACTGTACATTTACACGTTTGCACACCTGCCAAAAAACTACATAACAAAAAAAGAAGCTCAGGCGCTGGGATGGCCAGGCGGAAGCCTTGAACCGTATGCACCAGGCAAAAGCATAGGCGGCGACCGTTTTGGCAACAGAGAGGGCATACTTCCCAAACGAAACGGCAGAAGCTACACGGAATGCGACATAGATACGGCAGGAAAGGCTTCACGAGGTGCAAAACGGATTGTATTTTCAAATGACGGCCTCATATACTATACCGAAGACCATTACGAATCCTTTGAAAAACTGTATGGAGATGAATGAAAATGCAGGTAACGATAGATTTTGGCAACGTACAGGTAGAAAACGACATGCGGATGCAGGTGCATGCCCTGCTAAAGGGTGCACTGAACTTTCCAGACTATTATGGATGCAATCTGGATGCGCTGTATGATGTTCTGCTAGACCCCCATGAACAGTGGGACATACATTTTCTGAACTGCCGCATGTTGTGGCAGCATGACGCCCTGTTCATGGAAAGCCTGAAGGAAACATTTGCAGATGCCGCAACTGAAGGAGCCGCAGTCTCTGCAAAATGGTATTCCGACAGGGCAGATGCAGATGCCTAGACTTTAAATATGCCGACTATCTTGCCGAGGGCATGAATGCTTTCCGTGTTCTTGTGCGTCATGTCATTCACGCTGTTAATGGAGTTGTTTATGTTCCCTATGCCAAGAGCCATTTCTTCCATGCTTGCAGTGATTTCTTCCGTAAGGCGCGACAGGTTGTCCATTTCGCTCGTTGCCGTTGATGTGGCACTCTGCATGGTGTCTCCACCACTCTTTACGCTGACAGTTATGTCATTTATCTGCTTCATGGCATTCAGAATCTGATCACCACCTTCGGACTGCTCCTGCATGGCATTCATGATAGTAATTTCCTGCTGGCTTACCTGCTGAGTCAGGTCGTATATTTCATTAAAGTCCTGCTGCAACGTGCTGGAACTTTTTGAAACTTCGGAAATGCTGCTCAGGACTTCCTTCAGGTTCTTTGTGATGTTCTTGCCCTGCTTGTTGGATTCTTCGGCAAGCTTTCTGATTTCGTCTGCAACAACACTGAATCCCTTTCCGCTTTCACCTGCATGGGCAGCTTCGATTGCGGCATTCATGGCAAGCAGGTTTGTCTGGCTTGCAATGTTCTGGATAACCTTACTTGCTTCAAGAAGAATCTTTGACTGCTGCTCAATCCTGTTGGTAGCTTCAACAGACTGTAAAATATTTGTCTTTCCTGATTCAGAAGAATTTTCCAGCTTTTTGATTGTTCCGCTGTTCTTTTTCAGAATGCCCGTAACGGAACGGATGTTTGCAACCATTTCTTCAACGGCAGAAGACGATTCTACAACGCTGGCGCTTTGGTTCTGAATATTGTTTACAAGGCTCGTTACGTTTTCTCCTATAGAAGAAAGGGCATTCTTTGCATCCTTTACGTTGCCGCTTTGCTGCAGTATCTGATGCTTTACGGATTCTATGTTTGCCGTAATTTCGTTTGCGGCGGCAGCAGTGTCATTCATATTGTCCGCAAGGACGGCTCCCTGCGTCATCATTTTGTCGGATTCATTCTTTACCGCACTAATGGAATTCTGAATCTTTTCGATGGTCTTGTTAAAGTAGGTGTACATGTCGCCCAGTTCATTCCGTCGCTTTACGTGCATTCGCACCGTAAGGTCTCCGTCGCCCTGTGCAATGTTTTTCATTGCTTCGACACCCTTGTTGATTTCCCTCGTGGTTCTTCCAATGAGAACATAGGCGACGGTCATCATGATGATGAGGATGATAATGAATGCAACAATGACGATTGCACCTACTCCTTTCTGCACTCTTTTTATTTCGGATTCAGGCACGTTGAGTCCTACAAACCAGACCTCATCTGCATTTTCCACTTTGATTGGTCTGAACATGTGCAAGTCGCCCTTTTCTGTAAAGGTGATTGTTTCCAGCGTTCTTGCAGAGTTCGTAAACTGTTGTGAAATAGGACCTGTAGAAAATTTATCGAAAATCTGACCTTCAATGGATTCGTCTTTGTCCACGGCAATCAAGCCAGAATGGGCAATGAGGGAAAGGCTTCCTGTCTGATAGATTTTTGCAGATTTCAGCAGGGTTGAAAGCGTGTCCAATGCCATGTCAAGACCGACAACACCGATTGGCTTGCCGTTTTTGTCGTGGATGGGGAATGCAACACCGCAGACCCACATCATTTGACCGCCGACCTCGTAAAGGTTCGGCTGAATGAGGATGCCTTTTCCACGCGTAAGGGGATCTGTATACCAAAAGCCGCCTTCGTAATCGGTCAGTTCAACGCAGTCAATGACGCTTCCCGTTTTTGTCCAGTAGGGAATGAACCTCCCCGTCTTGTCATGATGGGGAGCATTTACGTATTTTGCGTCCATTCCGTCGAGGGCGTTCGGTTCCCAGACACACCACGTATCTACAAACCCCTCATTCTTGACAAGGACTTCCTTAAGAATGTTGTCAAAGAAGGATCGGCGCTCTTCGGCGGGAATTGTTTCATATTGTTCCATCGTCGCCTTTAGGGTTGCACACACATTGTATTCATTTGCAATGATGGAACTTGTTGATGTGGCATAGTATTCTGCAGTACGTGTCAGATAGTCATTGGAAAGCTTTGAAAGACCATTGTTTACATTTACATAGATGAAAGTTGCACATAAAGAAAGAAGAACAAAGAGTGATGCACCTATGCTGATTGCAAGCTGTCTTTTAATACTTTTGTTAAAGATATTAGTGTTTGCAGTCATGGAGAGTAGCTCCTTATTATATTTGGGGAGACTGGTTTGGAAACATGCTTTTCCGAACCAATTGACCTTTCAGTATAACCAAAAGGCATATATCAATAAATAGTAATGGAGTTCTTGAAGTTTGTCAAACTATTTTCCTGTAACGCTTTCAACAGAGGACAGTGTTTTAACGTACATGTATGAGTTTTTACATCAACCTTCAATGAAGCGTCCGAAATTCTGCCAATTGACCATGCAAATGGAAGTTTGCAAAGGTCTCCGTCACGTATGTTCCAACCGAGTGACAGACCTCTTTCGGATGAGTGATGAAATAGTATCGGGTGAGTCTTTTTGAGATGCTCTAAAGCTTGTTTTGAATTGGCACCACTCACTTCCAAGGTTTTAACCATTGTACAGAGTAATTTTGATTACTGTCAGTTTTGCTCAATTTTTCAGTATGTCTACGAGATGAGAACTTGCCCCGAGCAGTTCAGGCCGTTCACAGGTGGCAAGATGATAGTCCAGAAACAGAGAAAAGGTGTCGCTGTCCATGGCGTTCAGTTCACGCCTCATGTAATCGGCAGCACCATCTGCGGCAATAATCTTGATTCGTTCAAGACCAGACAGCCTGTTCAGCTCGTTAATGTCTTCCAGCCTGAAATAGGTATACAATTCCGATTCATCGGCAATGGTATGAAAATCTGCGGTGATTTTTTTCTGGTCACGGACATCTTTTATGTGATTCTGCTTGAAACAGTAGGTCAGTATGCTGTATTCATTCATGACATACGCTGCCAAGATACATCCTTCTTTTTTAGTGACGCGTCTGGCTTCAGCAAAGGCTTGCAACATGTCCTGCTGGGTATGCAGGTGATAGAGCGGTCCGAACATGAGCGTTATATCAAAAGTTTCATTGTCCAGAAAATGCAGGTTCCGTGCGTCTCCCGGCCAGCAGTTTACGGCAGCATGCTTTGATTCAAGGACTGCAAGGTTTCGTGGCACAAGTTCAACTGCCGTTACAGAGTGACCTTCCTGAGCGAGTGCAACGGAGTATCGTCCAGTACCTGCTCCCAGGTCAAGGATTTTTAGAGGCGGTGCATCACTGCCGTTGCGGACCGTGCACAGCTGTATGCACTCGTGGATATATTTCATTGTTGTGGTAAATTCCACAATGCCGTGTCTCGTTTCAAGGCGATGTTCTTCATTGAATGTATTGTAATATTTTTCCAGTGCCGTCATCTTTTGCATTATAGCTGAAATTCATGGTATTTTAAAGACTCCATTTTTCATCCCCAAAATTCTAAGATACAACCTGTTTCAGACACAGAACGTACACAAAAATTTCAAATGAAAACGTCTACTGTCAATAGACAAAACGATCAATAGACAATAGACGAAACGATCAATAGACAGTTGACGAGTAATCCCATATAAAGACGAAAAACTGGTGCAAGTTCTGGAGAATTAACGCGGACAGAGGGCAAACGAGTACCCAGTCAGGGCAGTCTGGAACTCAATCATTGCGGGGATTCTTTTCGAACACAAATCGATAGAAAGCTTGAGAACAGAACTCAATGCAAATCTTGACTCCCCAAAATCGGTAATCTATACTAACGCCTATGAACTCTTTTTACGAAAATGGACTGCAGTTTGGATGCAAGCGGTGTTCCGGGTGCTGTGGCAAAACGCCGGGCGTGGTATATCTTTCAAAGAAAGACTTGCATGCCCTGTGTGCTTTTTTTGAAATGACAGCACCACAGTTCATAGAAACATACTGCAAGAAGGAAACGTATTACGAAGGCAAAACCGTTCTTGCATTGCAATCCCGAAAGAACAATGACTGCATCTTGTGGAAGGATGGATGCATTGCCTACGAAGCCCGTCCAATACAGTGCTCCACATATCCGTTTTGGGACTGGATTGTAAGGGACAAGGCAATGTGGGATGACTGTGCCCGCGACTGTCCCGGCATGAACAGCGGGCGCGTGTGGACAAAACAAGAAATTGAATCGAGCAGCAAACAGTACGCAGAGAATGTTCCGTTGCAGCTCGAAGAATCTTAAAATCTCCATTTTAACAAAATTCCATTTTCCTCTAGCCTAACTTTTGAAAATATAGTATGATGTGCAAAACGTATGGCTGTGGAACTTTGTAGGAAAAAGACGTTTCTCAAATCTTCTCTTGTTCATACCCATTATTTTTTAGGAATTTCATGCTGATTTCATTTTGTTGAAGTCAGCTTTTTTTTTGTCCATTACATCTGAAAAGGAGACGTAAATGAAACGTACTGATATAAATAAGGTATTAATCATTGGCTCAGGTCCGATTGTCATTGGTCAGGCTTGTGAATTTGACTATTCTGGTACTCAGGCATGCAAGGCCTTGCGCGAACAGGGATACAAGATTGTTCTGGTAAACTCAAACCCAGCTACCATCATGACAGACCCTGTCATGGCAGATGCAACATATATTGAGCCGCTCAATGTTGAACGGCTGGCACAGATTATTGACAAGGAACGTCCTGATGCCTTGCTTCCAAACCTTGGCGGACAGACGGGACTGAACCTTGCCTGCGAGCTGAACAAAGCTGGTGTTCTTGACAAGTACGGCGTAAAGGTAATCGGCGTAAACCTTGATGCCATTGAACGCGGTGAAGACCGCGAAATCTTTAAGGAAACAATGCAGAAACTGGGCATTGCAACTCCAAAGAGCGATATTTGCCACACGGTTGAAGGTGCCGAAAAGATTGCCGCCGAAATTGGTTTTCCTGTTGTTGTTCGTCCTGCATATACAATGGGCGGTCAGGGCGGCGGCTTCTGCTACAATGTAGAAGAATTGCGCAATATCGTTTCAAACGGGCTTGACCTTTCCATGACACATCAGTGTCTTATCGAGCAAAGCATTCTTGGGTGGGAAGAACTTGAAGTTGAAGTTGTCCGTGATGCAAAGAATCAGATGGTTGCAATCTGCTTTATAGAAAACATTGATGCAGTCGGCGTTCATACAGGAGACTCTTTCTGTTCAGCTCCATTCATGACAATCGACAAGGCTCTGGAAGAACGCCTTAAGCGCGATGCATTTAAGATTGTTGAATCAATCGGCGTTATTGGAGGAACCAATGTTCAGTTTGCCCACAATCCAAAAACTGATGAAGTTGTCATTATTGAAATAAATCCCCGTACAAGCCGTTCTTCTGCACTGGCTTCAAAGGCTACGGGTTTCCCCATTGCACTTATTTCTGCAAAACTTGCATCTGGACTTACTCTCGACGAAATACCTTACTGGCGTGATGGAACTTTGGACAAGTATACTCCGGGTGGAGCACCAGACGGAGATTATGTCGTACTTAAGTTTGCTCGCTGGGCATTTGAAAAATTCCGAGGTGCGGAGGATTCACTCGGCACAAGCATGAAGGCCGTTGGTGAAGTTATGGCAATCGGCAAGACATTTAAGGAAACATTCCAGAAGGCTATCCGCGGCCTTGAAAACGGACGTTCAGGCCTTGGTTTTGCAAAAGACTTTAACAAAAAGACTGCGGAAGAACTGTGTGAAATGCTTAAAACGGCAAGTTCCGAACGGTATTTCCAGCTGTATGAGGCTTTGCGCAAGGGCGTTTCGGTTCAAAAACTTCATGACATTACGTATGTAAAGGAATACTTCCTTGAACAGATGAAAGAACTTGTTGACCTTGAGGAAGAAATGCTTAAGACCCCAGGTCGACTCCCGGCAGACAATCTTTTAATTCAGGCTAAAAAAGACGGCTTTAGCGACAAGTATCTTTCCAAAATCCTTAAGGTGAGCGAAAAATCTGTGCGCGACCGTCGAAAGGAACTTGGCGTACGAGAAGCGTGGCTTGCAGTTCCTGTAAGCGGGGTTGAAAATGCCAACTATTACTATTCTACATACAACGCAAAAGACAAGAGCGTTGCAACTGACAACAAGAAAAAAATTATGATTCTGGGCGGTGGTCCAAACAGAATCGGTCAGGGCATTGAGTTTGACTACTGCTGCTGTCATGCGGCCATGCAGCTTAAGGAAATGGGCTACGAGACAATCATCGTAAACTGCAACCCTGAGACTGTTTCTACAGACTATGATACTTCTGACAAGCTCTACTTTGAGCCTGTTACCACTGAGGATGTGCTTCAGATTTACGAGAAGGAAAAGCCGTTCGGAGTTATCGTTCAGTTTGGCGGACAGACTCCTCTTAACATTGCCCGTGAATTGCAGGAAAACGGCGTGAACATTTTGGGAACTTCAATTGACTCTATCGACATCGCCGAAGACCGAGATCTGTTCCGCAAGATGATGGACAACCTGAACATTCCTATGCCGGAAAGCGGCATGGCAATTGACTTTGACGAGGCAAAATCCATTGCAGACAAGATTGGATATCCTATCATGATTCGCCCGAGCTTTGTTCTGGGAGGCCGGGGAATGGAAGTCATTTACGATGAAAAGAACCTGAAGGAATATGTTGAAAAGGCTGTCGGAGTAACTCCTGACCGCCCGCTTTTGATTGACCGCTTCCTGAAGAATGCGCTTGAATGTGAGGCTGACGCGCTTGCGGACAGTACACATGTTTACATTCCGGCTGTTATGGAGCACGTTGAGCTTGCTGGCATACACTCAGGAGACTCGGCTTGCGTCATTCCGCCTGTAAGCATTCCACAGGACAACCTGAACACAATCAAGGAGTATACAAAGAAGATTGCAGAAAATCTTCACGTGTGCGGCTTGATGAACATGCAGTATGCAATTGAAGACGGCAAGGTTTATGTAATCGAAGCTAACCCTCGCGCAAGCCGCACCGTGCCGCTAGTTTCAAAGGTTTGTGATACACAGATGGCCCGACTTGCAACCCGTATGATGCTTGGTGAGTCTTTGGAATCCCTCGGCCTCAAAGACAAAAAGATTCCTTACTACGGAGCAAAAGAGGCTGTATTGCCTTGGGCAAGATTCCCAGGAGTTGACCCGATTCTTGGCCCTGAAATGCGCTCTACTGGTGAGGTTCTTGGTCTTGCAGAAAACTTCCCTCTGGCATTCTATAAGTCACAGGAAGCTGCAGGAAGCGAGTTGCCACACGCACCGGCCGCATGGGAAAACAAGAAGGTTCTGATTTCGCTCTCCAACAAGGAAGGTCAGAAAGACCAGGTTCTTGAAATCGGTAAGACTTTGAAGAACCTGGGCTTTACACTGGTCGGAACACAGGGCACAGCAGACTTCTACAACGCAAACGGAATCAAGTGCGATGTTGTGAATAAGATTGGCGGTGGCCGCCCCGATGTTGTGGACTTGATTATGAACAAGGAAGTTTGTTTGGTAATCAACACGCCTAAGGCTA
>ERZ842401.1329-NODE-1329-length-35637-cov-5.876792_pt1 | contig 35637 bp, 33 predicted proteins | sample MGYA00521270_ERZ842401 | MGnify/ENA primary metagenome ERZ842401 (study PRJEB31892, sample SAMEA3878208) | bioreactor metagenome | biome: Moose rumen | place: Sweden | collected 2011-10 | study: EMG produced TPA metagenomics assembly of the PRJEB12797 data set...
CACGCTCCTGAATTTAATAACACCTTCAAAAGAACGCGAAATACTTTATAAACTGGCTGCACTTTCATACCAGTAAAGGCGTTGTGCCGGTTTGACAAGTGGGAAGTTTGAGTTAATAACAATTGCAATTTCAAATATTGCGTCAAAAGAGAATCTTTTTTTGAAAATTTTGTATAAATTTTCGTCTATTTTTTTGTTGCATTTTTCGAAAAGAGGATTATAATATAATCACTCGAAACATTTTTGTAATATTTTGTAATAGTTATTGAGGCACCGAATCAAAATGTCAAATATGAATTTTTTATGTATCATTATTACAGTCGCTCTTACAGCTGCTATGTCTTTAATTGCTACAGGTTGCAGCGAGGGTATTTCGACTACTGCTTCAGCTCAAAGCGATAGTGCGACTTTTGTAATATCTGAGTCAGTTGCCTCTTTATCCGGTTCATCATATGACGATTAATGACATATTTTTGTGTCCTTCATATTATCCCGATTTCAAATGCAAAGGTTCTGATTGTAGGCATACATGTTGCAGTGGTCTGACAATCAATATGTCCCAGGATGAATATTTCAAGCTGGTAGGTTTGTCATGCTCTGATAAACTTCGCCAAGGACTTGATCTTGCATTAAAGCCTCTTTCAAATCCCGATCCATATAAATATGCTGAGCTTTGCCATGATTATTTTGGCAATTGTCGTATGCTAATGGATAACGGTTGGTGTCGCCTTCAGTATGAATGTGGCGAAGACGTAATGACCTATGCATGCAGATATTTTCCCAGAAGTCCTCGTCTTAATATTTATCCTAGGACATCTTGCTCCTGCGGATGCGAGGAAACAATTGAAATGCTTATAGATACTGACCTTCCTGTATCTACCACTAAGTGTGAATTTTCTTTTGAACTTGCTGCCAATGAGAAAAAATCAGAATTTGTTACAGCTTATGAACTTAATAAAATACAAAATGTCTTATTTGAAATTCTTCAGGATGACGGTCTTGATGTTGACCAAAAGATAACAAATATAAGAACGTATCTTTTAAGTATTGAAGGTTCATTTACTGATACTGTTCAAAATAGCGCAAATGCTATGAAAGAACAAGTAATTACGATAGCTAATCTTCTAAAGATTGCTCAGTTTGCAACAGAGCAATACTTGACCATGTCAGAATACTGCAATGCATTCATTTCAGCTGTTACAGATAACACCTTTTTCGATGTCATTGAATCCGGCAAAACAAAGCTTCATAATATGTTCCATAATGTTGATAAATGGATATGCAAAATGTTTGTCAATGACATCTTCTATAATCAATTTCCTTATATTGGCGAGAAGATATCCATGTCACAAGCCGGTCTTCTTCTTGAATGTGAGATACGTCTCCTTATGGCACTTCTTTACTCAAATGCTGGTAATATTTCAAACAAGGACAATTTTGTCGACCTGTGCATGTACTATTTTCGCATGGTCGACTTTACGCCTTTTTCTCATAATGCGCTTGTCCTTATAAACAACTGATTTTCTCATCCATATATTGGTGGACACATTCTCTTATCTGCTGCATGCCTTCATTTGTTTTAGGATTTCTACTTTCAAAGGATAGCATCTGCTCAAGGAATCCCTGCCTTTTGGCTTCTGCGATACTCGCCGGATATACAAGTCCGTACACAAGTGATATATGTCCTATCAGATGATCAATAGAAGTTTTGGTATGTTCTCTGTTTACATTAAGGTGGCTTAGGGAATCCTCCAAAACTTTTGGCGATATATCATCTGTATAAAAAGCTTCCATCGGCATATTGTAGATTTCATCCATTGGAAATTCACAGTTAACCTTAAGTATGTCAATTTTGTCTGCATCCCTTAAAATCTGCGCATACATCAGTTCTCTGTCTGTAAGATTATCCGGCAGCTTATAAACATTATGAAGTCTTATTGCTTTCTCCATAAGTTTGTCCTGTGAAGAATCTCCTATATAGTCACGAGCACGGCCATCTACAAAAAGGATATCCGCACTAAGAGCTGCATGATTTATCGATTCCGAATCAATAAATGTGTTATACCTTCTAAGCTGTTCAAACCTTCCTATATCATGAAACATTCCGTGAAGCCAGGCAAGATCTACGTCCTCATCGCTTAGTCCCAAACTCTTTGCAATCATATCGCATAAATCAGCAACCCTGTATGTATGCTCCACTTTGAGTCTAACTTTAGAATCAGTCACATCATAATTGGCTACATAATCGGCAAACACTTTCTTTACATGTTCTCTGTCAATAATCATATCTAACCTCTTTCGTACAGATTTACATCTAGTATGCTGACTCCTTCATATAGGATTAGATATGAATGAGCCAGTACACTAGCCTACCGGCTATATAATTCCGCCTTTCTTTTGGCAAAATTAAGCATCGGAAGTTTCCAACCGATGCTTATAATATTTTTAATCAATCAAGTTTTAATATTAGCTCAAGAATACGCTTTCCGCAAGTTTCCATTTCTTTTCTGGTTATTAGCTTTTTCTTCTCGGCTTCAAGTACTCTTTTTGGAAATCCATTACCCATCTTAACATCATTGCCGGCTGCGATCTCCTTGTAGTGTTCGCCGTGTCCCCACCAGTCGGTTGTTACCATGCCTTTAAAGCCCCATTCATCTCTAAGAATATCTGTAAGAAGTTCATGACTTTCCGATGCGCGGATACCGTTTATTGCATTGTAAGATGACATGATTGTCCAAGGATCTGACTCTTTTACAACTATCTCAAAAGGCTTTAGATAGATTTCACGAATAGCTCTTTCTGATGCACGTGAATCACTTTCATTTCTGTTAGTTTCTTTGTTATTAAGTGCAAAGTGTTTGACAGATACAGCTATACGGTTGGCCTGTACGCCTTTTACCATAGCAGCTGCCTGCTTGCCTGCAAGAAGAGGATCCTCGGAATAGTACTCAAAATTTCTTCCGCAAAGAGGGCTTCTATGAATGTTTATCGCCGGTGTAAGCCATACCGCAAGGTTGTTCTCTTTGACTTCTTCACCTGCTGCCCTTCCGACTTCGTATACAATCTCAGGATCCCAGCTGCACGCAAGAAGTGTTGCGCAAGGGAACGCAGTAGTATGAACGCCAACCTCCGGAAGTATTCTAAGCCCTGCAGGCCCGTCAGCTGTCATTACATTTGGAACTCCATAGTCCGGGAAGTTTCCAAAACCGAAGCAATTCGCAACTCCGGTGTTAGGCTGTCCGCCAAGAAGATCTGCAAGATCCTCATCCGAGAACTGCTTTATAAAATCATCCATCGACAACTTACCTTCAGCCACTTCTATAAGCTGATGCTTCTGCGGCTTATCAGTCCACATAGCTCTTGCATCAACATGGCGAACCTGTGGAGCAAAGCCCATATTGATATCAGGATTCGCAGGAAGCTTTGTCTCATTTATATTCCTTGCCTTAGATGTCTTTAATTTCTCATATTTGCCATTTGAAAGAAGTCTTTTGGGAAGCGATACAGGCGCAAGGCGCTCTTTTAATTGTTCTGTTACCACATCCTTGGAAAGAGACAGTTTACCTGCACACATAAGATTTCTTATGGAAGTCCCCATAAATACATCGTAGTTTCCTTTTTCCAAAACATATGCAGACTTACAAACCTTGCCCTCATCATCATACGAAGCCATTTGCGAAACAGGGAATGATATTTTTACAAGTTCTGACTCTCCAGGCAAAAGAAGTCTTGTTTTCCTATATCCGGCAAGAATTCTTGAAGGTTTTCCAAGCTTGCCCTGCGGAGGACAATAATACACCTGTACCACTTCACGTCCCGGATATCTTCCATCATTTATAACACGGGCGCTTGCAGTTATATACAAGCTGTTAACCTCAGATGGCCTTATTTCTTCATTAGCCGCTTCATCTTCATTTGCAAAAGTAAATTCCGTATCAAGAGTATCCCCTTTTTTAGATGCCTCAATCTTTGCATATGCATCCTCAAGTCGAAAAGTTGTATAGGACAAGCCATAACCAAAGGGATAAACTACCTTGTCCGAAGCTCCCGGTATGGTTTCAAAATATCTGTACCCAACATATATATCATCTGTATAATTCACATAATTATCAGATTCATGAAAGCCTTCTGTTGAAGGATAATCTGTAAGCTCTTTGGCAAAAGTATCTGCCAGCTTACCGGAAGGAGTACCCTTACCGCACAAAAGCTCAGCTTCTGCTACTCCGCCTTCCATACCGCCTTGCCATGCCATAAGAACGCCTTGAATATTCTTATCATCAGCAAACCATTTAGTGTCTATAACGCCGCCAACATTAAGCACTACAACCACTTTGTCAAAAGCCTTTGTAACCTGCTTGACCATTGTTTCTTCGGCCCTAGTAAGATAGAAATCGCCTCGCTCAAAAAGTTTCTCCGACTCATTAACAAGAGGCGTTACCCAGTCCTCTTTTCGGCCCTCTGAAGTCTTGGTTCCGGCAATTTTTCTATCCCATCCTTCTCCCGAAAATCTGCTTATGGAAATAACGGCAACGTCAGACTGCGCAGCAGCTCTTTTTAGAAGTTCACTAGGAATCTTTGGCTCTTCGAGCATTCCCGGTTCCTTACCTTTTTCATACTGCTTTTTAACTTCTTCTCTGTAGAAATTGGCTGTGTCTTCAAAAAGTGTTACATATTCAGGAAGCGATTTAAATCCGTCATAAATATTGCGAATATAAGAAACTGTAACATCCCCTGAACCACCACCTCCCTTTACAAAGTCGAAGGTTCCTTTTCCAAAGAGAGCAACTCTGCTGCCTTTTCTAAGAGGCAACACTTCTTCATCATTTTTAAGAAGTACCATTCCCTCTTTGGCTGCATTTTTGGAAAGTTCGATATGCGCTTTACTCTCTGTTACCTTCTCTTTCCCTTCATATAAAGGAATATTGGGAAGATAATTAATTCTGTTCCACTTGTTCATGAAATACCTCCTCATTATAATTAATTTCTACTTTCGGGAAATTTTTATTTCTTACAATTTCCATTTATTACCAATTTACCTTTTACGCTTGCCATATCAGCGCATCCCTTTACTGTTATGTTGGTTCAGCCTGTTTATAAAGTATTTCGTGTTTATTGGAGCTGTTGCAATTTGTGGCAGTGTATCATTCATCCCAGCCTTCTGTATATCTAAAATGAACGCATATATTTCGCACAAATTCTCCCTCAGAAATCAAAAGATCTGCTTCGTCAGACACAGCCGGCAGATGAGGAGTTTCCTCTTCTGTAAGTTCAACTCTGATATAGTCATACAAGACATCCTGCGCATCAGCTATAGCATCATTTATATCTTTGCCCTTAAATGTTACTTTATCAAGATCAGGGAAATAACCTATAAATTCATTATTAGCTTCTCTAACCACTGCCGGATATGTAAATGTCATTTTCTATTAACCTCTTTTTTATATTCTATTTTACTTATACCAATACATATATTATTATGTATTAGCGTTCTGATGCGTTTATATTTGATTAAATATGAATGAGCCAGTACACTATCGAGTCGTTCTTCAAATACTTGGACTTTTTACGCAGAATATTTTTCAATCCTGCAAGGCGTCCGAATGAGGTGTACCAGGCGGTACATCGATTGAGGACAACACTGCTGGGCGGAAAATAGGCAAGTAATAAAGTCATTTTATTTGGAGGACGCCTCACTAGCATCCTTTTGACCACAGATATGCATAAGCCTGCGTTCTTGCTGCAAACGGCTGTGATTTAAGGAGTTCTCTTACTTCCTCTTTGGTATACCAGCCGGGTTCTATTTCTTCAACATTTGATGTACTCTTCTTAAACTTCCCCCTGGCTGTTCCTACAACACATACATTAACTTCATTTGAAAATCCAACTGCGCTATAAGATCTTCCGATGTGATCATCTATAGAAATAAGCTCAAGTCCGGTTTCTTCCATTAGTTCACGCCTTGCAGCTTCATCAGGCGTTTCACCCGGATCTATAAGTCCTGCAGGGAAATTGTAAACCCACGAGTCCACAGCAAGTCTGAACTCTTTATTTATAAGCAGCTTTTCATGAGACTCGTCTTCTATTATAAGTACTACCGCATCCGGCTTCTTATTATGTAAATCTTCTTCCGTTTTTATATCTGAATTTCTACTAATTATCTCATAAACTTTATTTTCGTGATCTATTGTTTCATAACTTACATCATAGCGGGTAATGAACTTACCCTGTTCTTTTTTTGCAATTGACTTAAATTCCATTACTCTTCCTTCCGTAATCCTTATAGGTCACATAGAGCCGTATACGATTTGTCGCAATCCTCGTATAAATGTCGGACTTACACCTCCGTCAATTTGTGACATATACATTATTATAAGCCCCTCTTCCTGATCTACACAAAAATATGTTCCGGCTTCTCCTGTGACTTCAATCGATTTAGCTACACCATTTGATGATGCCATAATCGGATCTGTCAAAATATTGTAATAGCAACCATATCCATAACCGTTTCTTCCAAATTCCTTTTGCTGCTCATCCGTAAGATGATTGGATGTCATAAGTTCATACGTTCTTCTGCCTATAATCTCTTTACCATGAAATGCTCCTTTGTTAAGAAGCATCTGGCAGAAATGTACGTAATCCTCCACTGTAGAATAAAGCCCTATTCCACCTGACTCATACCAAGGCTCGTCAAATGGGGCTTCCATTTCAAACTTTGCAAGAGTATTGGCGTCAGCTCTTGTGATTTTGCCCTTTTTGTCAGGCTTTCCCATCATTATAGCTTGTCTGAAAGCCTTGTCCCCATCAATCCTAAAATCCGTCTCCGACATATTAAGAGGTCCCAGGATTTCTTTTTTCAAAAAATCAGAAAACTTAGTTCCTGAAATAATTTCTATTATAGCTCCAAGAATATCTGCTCCTAGCCCATAATGGAACGATGTTCCCGGACTAAACATAAGAACCGAATCTGCAAATTTGGACGCAATATCTACATTGGACTTCAAAATTCCGGAACGTTTCTGAACACGAGCTTCACGATAAGCTTTGCTCATTGATTGACCTGCCTGTCCATAATCACCCGGAAGGACAATTCCCGATGTCATATTAAGAAGATCTTTGATGATAATGGCTCTGTCAGGATCTTTTAAGCCTCCAAGCTCCGCAACCTTGATATTAGCAAATGCCGGAAGATATCTACTAATATCCTCCATTAGATCAAGCTCGCCTCTTTCATACAAAATCATTGCCGCAAGAGCTGTTATCGGCCTTGTCATAGACATAATGCGATAAATACTATCTTTTCTGTCCACCCCAAAATTATTCTCATAGACTCTTTTGCCATTGTGTTCTACAAGGATAGTCGCACCTGGAATAAGCTCTATATGCTTTTTCATATAATCATCAATTCTTGAAAGCTTTCTAATGTTCACAAATTGTATTCCTCCACAGATACATCATATATAAATTCTCTCGCCCAAAAATATTATAGCAGATAGCAAGAACGTTATTGCTATCTGCCATAATATTTTTATAAAGTATCTCAAACTCTTTTTAATAGACTTTTAACACCAAAAGATTAAGTTATGTACTCAATCTTCCTACATCGAAAACAGCGCTTGCTCAAGTCCAGAAGTTTGGGTTTTGTATTTACTTCTTTTTCTTTTTGTCTTTTTTCTTGTCTTTGTGCTTTTTCTTGTCTTTGAAGAGATTATCAAGTTCCTTGTCAAATTCGTCGTAATTACTGTCTTTTTTCTTTGAAGGTTTCTTTTCGGCCTCATCAAGAACATTCAAATCAACAAGTACCGGATGATCTTCCTTGAAGCTTGTATCTATGCGCCCTTCTTCCTGTACATCTGCCTTCTTCAATTTAGGAAGAGCATATTTACTCTCAAAATAAAACACTGCCTGTTCAAATTCTTGATTTTTCTCAGCTCTGACCATTTCAAGATATCCATGTGTATCAAAACCATCCTCGCTTACCTGAATTATTGCAGCTGCAATATTGGAGCAGTGATCTGCTATTCTCTCAAAATCCGTTCCAATATCAGAAAGGTCAAATCCACGATCTATTGTACACTTACCTTTTCGAAGCCTTCGTACATGACGACGTTTTACTTCCATATGTATTCCGTCTATTACCTCTTCAAGCGGTTCGACCGTCTTCGCAAGTCTTATATCATTGCCGGCAAATGCCTTAAAGGTAGTAGAAACTATTTCTTTTACCGCATCCCCAAATATTCTGATTTCTTCAGATGCTTTAGAAGAAAAATGTCTTTGATTTTCATTCATCCTCATAGCAACCTGTGCAATATTGAGTGCATGGTCAGATATACGTTCAAAATCGCTTATAGTATGCAACAGAACCGAAAGTGTATGGTTGTCTTCGGGTGCCAGATGATGACGACTTACTTTCATCAGATATGTATCTAGCTGATCCTGATATTTATCAACTTCTTTTTCCAAATGTTCAACGTTAAGAGCCTTATCAGAATCAAATTCATCTATAAGATCCATTGCAAGAAAAAGAGCTTTCTTCGAAAGATTTTCCATTGTAATCGTTGCATTTCTAGCCTGCTCCAAAGCAAATGGAGGATTTGAAAGGAAGCGTTCGTCCAGCGTTTTGATCCCCTGACTTTCTTCCATTTCCTGTTTTTCTCTTTCATCAATTGGAATTGTTTTTAGAGCTAATGCTACAAGAATGCCAGAAACAGGAACCATCAAAGGTGATGCCACAAGATTTACAAGCGTATGTATAATAGCAGGGCCCGTATAACTTGCCATATGATCAAGGAATTCAAAATTAACAAATGCATTTATAATATAAAAGCAGACCATAAATCCTCCTGCTTTTATTACGTTAAAATACAAGTGCATTAAAGCTGTACGCTTTCCGTTCTTGCCGGCCCCTACCGACGAAAGAATGGCCGTAATACAGGTACCAACTTCAGCACCCATAACAACCGGAATACACATTCCATAAGTCATCATCCCTTCTCCTGCGAAGGTCTGGATAACACCAATTGTTCCTGCCGAAGATTGTATTATCATAGTAAATGCCATACCTATTACAAATCCTATTACCGGATTCGAAAAACTCTTCAGGAAGTTTTGAAAGCCTTCATTCTCTTTAAGAGGAGACACTGCCTCAGACATCATATTCATGCCAAACATGAGAACCGAGAACCCCAAAAGTACAGTGCCAATATTTCTACGTTTCTCCGATTTGGAGAACATAAGGAAAATTATGCCGATAAGAGCAAGGAAAGGTGTAAAAGAAGTTGGTTTTAAGAGATTAGTAAAAAAGTTGCCGCCTTCTATTCCATTAAGAGATAGAATCCAGGCAGTAACTGTTGTACCGAGATTGGCACCAAGTATAACATTAACAGCCTGTGTCAGCTGCATGATTCCCGAATTAACAAGGCCGACAACCATAACTGTTGAAGCTGAAGAAGATTGAACAAGAGCCGTAATTCCAATTCCAAAAAAATAAGCTGTCCATTTCTTTGAGGTCACTTTGGCAAGCGCACTCTCAAGTTTTCCTCCCGCTGCCTTTGTTAGACCACCACTCATGACGTTCATTCCATATAGGAATAACGCCAAACCTCCGATAATCCCGGCAATTAATTCAAAAATTTCTGTTATATTCATCTGATCTCCATTGTGGTTTTACCTTTAACCACTGATTAATTCAGCCCCTCGTCATTTTTACAAATTTATCATATTCGATGAACCTAAAAATAGCAATAAAATGATGATCAAAATCTTAAACAGATATTCTATTATATTTTACTAAATTTTGTTAATTTTGTCCCCTATTCCTACTATCATGATGCCTTGAGCTTTGCCTTTTACGCCGCTTTTAGCTATCAGCTCCTTCATAGAAGAAAATCTGACAGGCCTATCCTTAAGGTTGTGAAGAACAAGATAATCTCTATCTCTGGTAATACACATAGTATGAATGGCGTCATGCAACCGATCCTTGTTATTAAAAATCATGATGATACTTGCAGCTCGTTCTCTTGAAATTATTCCATATCTGCTTTGGTCATAGGCTATCCTTACTTCAATGCCTCTTTTCCTAAAAAAATCGACTATCGCCTTTGGGCCTGTTCCGAATTGACCGGCCATCATAATACCACTATTCTCAAAAATAGAAATAAGCTTGGGAAGTGAGGGTGCGCCCGCACTTCCCGATTCATTAAGCAAAAGAGCGACAAGTGCATTATATACTGCAATTACTTCGCACCCGGTTTCGGCCATAGTGGTGACGCCATAGTACATATCATTATACAGTTTCTGATTTTCTATAAAACCCTTGTCCTTTTCAATCTTATCAAGATGATGTTCAATTGCCAGCAAATTTTTGTCGTAGTTTTGGTCAATGTATTTCCTTTTTGAAAAAAAGGAGAGCCTATACTTCCCATTCATAGGAATAGTAAACCAAATCCCGAGCCTTCCTATTGCCGACATGAAATCACAAAAGGGTCTTACACTTATCCTTACTAATCTGTTCATCCCTGTTCCTATATATCTTCGTCATCCCTGCTCCATGCAATAGCGCAGCGCACTGCCCTATGCCAGCCTTTGAGAAGCTTTATGCGCTCTTCTTCTTCCATCTTGCACTCAAACTTTCGTCCAAGCTGCCAGTTCCTTGTAACGTCTTCCTTGTCCTTCCAGTATCCCACTGCTATTCCGGCCAGATATGCTGCTCCAAGAGCTGTAGTTTCTATACACTTAGGTCTATAGCTTGTTACTCCGCAGATATTGGACTGGAATTGCATGAGGAAATTGTTGGCACTTGCCCCGCCATCAACTCTAAGTTCTTTTAATGGGCAAGCTGCATCCTCCTGCATTGCTTTAATAACGTCAGCAGACTGATAGCATATCGACTCTAGTGTTGCTCTTATGAAATGTTCCTTTTTGCATCCTCTTGTAATTCCTACAATAGTGCCTCTTGCATATGGATCCCAGTATGGAGCACCCATACCTGTAAATGCAGGAACAACGTACACACCGGCTGTATCAAAAGCATTATCTGCATATTCTTCTGATTGGGCTGCAGACTTGATCATGCGCATCTCATCCCTTAGCCACTGGATAGATGCCCCTGCCACAAATACACTCCCTTCCAGAGCATACTCAACTTCACCACCTATACTAGCAGCAATAGTCGTAATAAGACCATGTTCCGACCTGATAGCATCCCTTCCTGTGTTCATTAGAAGGAAGCCTCCCGTTCCATAGGTATTCTTGACCTGACCCGGTTCAAAGCAGTTCTGTCCAAAAAGTGCTGCCTGCTGGTCTCCCGCTGCCCCTGCTATCTTAATAGGTCCACCCAGAACAGAAGGATCAGAATCTCCATAAATACAGCTGGAAGGCTTAACCTGTGGCATCATAGACATTGGTATGTCAAATAACTTTAGAAGCTCCTCATCCCACTGACACTTATTTATATCAAAGAGCATTGTCCTGGATGCATTGGTATAGTCTGTAACATGTACCCTGCCCTTGGTCAGGTTATAAATAAGCCAGCTATCCACGCTTCCAAAATACAATTTACCATCATTTGCCTTTTGCCTTGCGCCTTCTACATTATCGAGAATCCACTTTATCTTGGTTGCTGAAAAGTAGGCATCCGGTACCAGCCCTGTCTTAGACCTTATCATATCAGAAAGCCCCTGCTTTTTGATATCTTCAATCATATCAGCCGTACGCCTGCACTGCCATACTATTGCATTATAAACAGGTTCTCCCGTCTCCTTATCCCACACTATAGTTGTTTCACGTTGATTGGTGATACCTATTGCTGCTATATTGTCTGCAGTTGCTCCAACGTTGGCCATAGCCTCTATCGCAACAGCAAGCTGAGACGACCATATCTCTCTTGGATTGTGCTCAACCCACCCCGGCTTTGGATAATACTGCTGGAATTCTTTCTGCGCGATAGAAACTATCTTGCCCGTTTTGTCGAACAAAATACAGCGTGATGAAGTAGTGCCCTGATCAAGAGCTAAGATGTAACTTTCCTGTGACATAGTTTTTCCCCTTTTCCCATTTATTCACCATATAACGCTAAAATAGTTATATGATTATTATGAAGCAGTCCACCTAAGTCTTATATAACGCCCCCGTTTATCAGACCCTAGTGATACGCGTCCATCCGTAATATATGTTCCACCGTATATATCTTCTTCTATTTCAACTTCGTCTACTACTTTAAAACCAAGCTTCTTACATAGATGAATCGATACTTCATTTTCTTTTTTGACAAGCGCCTGAATCTTATCAAACATAAGAATCTGTCTGCCATATTCCATGATAGCTGTACAGGCTTCTGTAGCAAAGCCTTTCCTTTGCCACGGCACGCCTATGAAGAATCCCAGCTCAGGTTCATCAAAACCGTTTCTAATGCTAAATCCCACACGGCCGATAAGCTTTCCATCTTCCTTGTTTATAAGGCTCCATACACCAAAGCCCATGAGGGAATATACCTTTTCTATATAATCCTTCATGTACCTCTTCTCATCAGCAGGATCTTCAAACAACCCTTCCATGTATCTGGTCATAGATGGTTCGGCATATATCTCATATAAAGCGTCTACATCTTCAACTGTAGTCTCTCGTATAAAAAGCCGGTCTGTATCCAATATATCCCATGGCTCCCCTGACTGTCTTTGATACGCTTTAATAAAAGAATCTGCATCCACATCATCTATCTCACTGAAAATATACTGAGCTCCTTCAAATGATATATCCTTTTTAGATTCTGGTGTTATCATGCCGCAGACATAGGCGCCTTTACTTTTTATATATGCAAAGTCACCTGGATCATCACATAGGAAAAGAACTTCTCTAATTTTTTGAGGAAGCTTGTCAGATTCCATATAAGACTTTGTACTTCCTACGTATAAAGCCCATATATCCTGGATTCTTTGAAATGATACTGTCTCCAGCAATATCCCATAATCTGCAAGATAAGCTTTCTCTTCCTCCAGCTCTTTAAATGATAAATCTGCATTATCATGAAAAATATAAACTACTTTTTTAAGCATATATCCTACTCTCTTATGGAAACTATTTTACCACATCTGGTATACTGATTCATTTGTAATCGCACAAGTCGCAATGACAAAACTCTTATTACTATTCTATCAAAAATTGCAACTGTGAATAGTATCGCTACATCGATAATTAATGGCTAAAGGATAAAGTCCCTATTGAATATCAATACTTCAATAAGGACTTTATCCTTTTGTTCATATAAATATAGTAAATGACTTAGAAAATGCCTTATTCCAGTAATCTAATACTGGAATATAGGATTCTACCATTTGACATCATACGGGTCAAGCCAGATTGTTTCAACAATCCCATAAATATTACTGTAGTCAAAATGTACATTTATTGTCTTTAGGACACCCTGGTTCCAAAATGATTTACTACCATTATGATATTTTATAATTATGTTGTCTTATTGCTGATCTAAGATAAATAATCCCTTTGCATTATTGCTATAGATACCACTATTGCTATAACACCAACAATTATAAATGGAATTCCAACTCCAAACACATTCAATAAAATAGGCGCCATAACAATTCCAATAATAGCACTCAGAACAACTACTATTTTTCTATATGCCATAACAACTCCCATTAAGTTTTTATCTACTGTCTTCATGTAAATTACATTTGTCATAATCGACTGCCCTGCCTCAAATATACCAATCAAAAAAACAATACCTAGCGAAATCCAAAGTTGATCAGCATTTCCCCATGCAATAAAGCATATAATATATGCAACACTGGATAATGAATATTTTATAACATCGCTAATATTCACATTTTTTAGCCAAGTTGTATATAAAGGTGCGAGCATCCCACCTAATGACATAGCATATGTAAACCAAATAATTCCTTCAGCACCTATATTCAGCACCGCGTCTGCTACAAATATTTTATCAACTTCATAAAATCTTCCCAAAATTCCTAAAAATATAGATATTATTATTGAGTATTTTATAAGTGGAATTTTTCTTACTTCCACCAAGCCTTTTTTTGCATGAGAAAACAAATCAAACTTTTTAAAGCGAACTTCCTTTTTCATACTACTATACGGCAAAAAAAGCATTATTAATGCCGCAGAAACAAAAGTTATTGCATCTATAAAATATAATAATAATGCACCATACAGTTTATATAATATTCCTGCTACTCCGGGACCAACCAAAAGAATTATTGTATCTAGGACATTCAGCAAATTATTTACATCTGTCAAATCTTCTTCAGGTACAGATTCTGCAACAATTCCCATCTGTGCCATGTTATCAAGATCGCTTGTGCCTTGAAGGATAAAAATTATCACATAAGCCAGTAACAGGTATTGATCATTTGTCATTACTATGCTCATCAAAGCTGCTGCACTAAGTAAATATACATATATGCATATTCTTTTTTTATTAAAAAAATCCACCATTAACCCTGAGAAAAATTGACATGGAATCCTAATAATAGCACGAATCATCCACATTCCCGCTACTCCAAATACTGAACCTGTTATACTATAAACAGAAAGTGTAATTGCTAATGAGTATAAGCTATCTCCTAATGAGGATATTGCTGTTGCACAAATAAGAGTCCTAATTAATGTATTATTCAATATCTTTTTATTTATAAATTTCATTTATATTAATCACCTTCTCTTGCTGATTATTTCTCACACTATTATCTGACGCAAAAAACTTCTTAGCTTTTTCACAATAATTCAAATACAGACTTTTCGCTTTTCTTTCCTGGCTTGAGATTTTTTTGCATTTTCCTCGTTTTAATATAGATTCGCAAATTAACTTGATCCAGATTTCCGTTTTTAAAAATGAAACATTATATACTTCTTTCAACTTATGATTGTCAACTATTAGCTCTGTATTGCATGGTACTTTTATTTCTCTTGAATGACATAAATCATTTTCCGGAATGAATACTACTTTAAATTTCATTACCCCATAAAGAATTTGAGCAACATATTGGGAAAGCGATATCATTGAAACTGTCTCGTCTTGTGCAACGTTTATAATCATATTACGATTCACATCATCATATACCACTTTTTCCAAAATATCACACATATCTTTTTCATAAATAGGATTAAAGCATCCCATATCCATTACATTTGCTTCATGTAAAAATATACAATTATAATCGATTAAACATCCGATTATCCAATCGATATCTTTGTAGATATCACTATTTCTATAGCATTTTGCCATACGAAGTATAAAGTAATTAATTCCTTTTTTCTTACATAACGCTTCTGTTTTACATTCTATATTTATTTTTTCTCTAACATAAAATTTGTCGATATCAGTTGAACAATCTACATATTCATCGTTAATTATATTTATGTAATACTCATCAATATCTTCTTCCTGATGGACTTTATGCGGTAGATATCGATATACTTGCACTGTACTTATCAAAATATACTTATCACACTTAATTTCATTTAGAACCGTTTCAACATCCTCTACTACCATACTATCTGCATCAATAATTACATCATAGTAATCAGCTGTTTTTTTCCACACTTCCAGTGATCTTCGAGATCCTAATATGATTTTGCAATTTTCATAGCGGACATTGTTGTTCTGCTCAGTAATAACATCTAAAGAACAATTCTTCTCGATTCTTTCTATCAAATATTTTCCATAATAATTCTTTGAATCTAATAATAATAATCTCATTAACTGCTCCATTTATAATAACAGCTATAGCTCCTACCATTTTTTATAAAATCAAAGAAAGCCATAGCCATTATTAATCTTAAATTTTTACCAGCAGGTTCCATTACATAATGATTGTTTATTAGCGATTTTTGAAACCTTTTCTGATAGAGACATTATATTTGTGTTGACCGACTGAATTATATCCTTCTTTAAATTCTTCAGCATATCCATTTCTGCCTCATTTAAAACCACGCCTATTTTACCAACAAATTCTGTTTCGTTGTCCGTTATTAAAAATTCATGTAATGTTCTGGTATCCAATGCTAATGCTTCTAGAACACCTCCTAATTCATTTTTTTCTTTTAACTGTCTTACCGCACCCATTTTATTACCTCCTTAATTATGTTTTTTTATTTCATTAATCATTTGATCAACATTTTCTCTCGTTTTATCAACAAAAACTTGAAACTCTTCTTTGAATTTTCCCGTTAGTTCAAAACTATGGTCGCAAAGTAACATATCCAATTCTTTTTTTGATGTCAACAACTCTGCCAAAAAGCCATAATCCATTACAAGTTTGTCAGTGATTGCAGCGATATTTTCTAAATTTTGAGCCTCTTCATATTTTGAATTCATGATGACTATTTCTCCTTTTTCATATTAAACATTTTACAAAACACAAAAATCCATAGGTATTTCTTTTCCAAGCCAATACGATACTGGTGAAGGATTGCATTGTTTGCCACAATAACTGCAGTTTTGGCATGTTTTATAATACGTATGCGGCAATTTTGCATCATATAAACTTAAAAAATCTCTAAACGAATCTTCAATAACAATTTCATCTATGTCAAAATTCACGAGTGATTTCGAATTAAATTTTTCTCCAATATTCATATATGCCAAAAAATGTGCTGGTAATAATGTTCCATCGTTCAATATATAGAGAGATGTTTTTCCTGGAGCATCCCAAACCAATTTGTCATTTAGGCGTACCCCTGTTTTTTTATACAAATAGTCTCGAAATTTATTTGTATACATTCGTAAATTTAATATTATTTCTGAATCAAAATCCCACGAGTTTACGATGCCTACAACCGCCTCTATTTCTTGTTCCATAGATAAACCCAACTTATCCCAATTATCATCCGCATTTCCAACTCTTCTAACCACATCAATAAAACAAGTTTCAATATCCAATTGCTTTATAAAATCATATATTTTCGAAGATGACTTATAATTATATTGGTTAAGTACCATGCTCAAATTTATATCTTTTTCACGTCTTCTAGATGCAAGTTTTCTAATATTCTCACAAGTAAGATCAAACGTTCCTTTTCCACGTAATCGGTCATGCTCCTCTGCGCATACTCCATCCAAGCTAACATAAATCGCTTTACAGTAGTGCCATAATTCATCAATATCATATTTTTGCAACAATGTTAAATTTGTATTTAACGACACGTCTATTCCGGATTCTGTTATATATTTCATAATGTCTATAATATCAGTTCTAGTAAGTGGCTCTCCACCTAATATACCAATTCTTTTCACACCACTTTTTGCCAAACGATCAACAACTTTTTTTATATCTTGAAAGCTTAAATCCTGCTTTCCTTTTTCCTTTTCTTTTTTATAATATTTTGCCGCTTGACAATGTCCACAATTCAAATTACATGTACCGGTAATATCCCATCTTACTTCATTAATCATTTTCAAGCCTCAACTTTCATCTTTATATATCCAGGGATTTCAAACATTTTATTCGTGTTTAATTCATATAGATACTTATCTTTTTTACAAAATCCTAGTGACTTTAATGTTGTCACAAAATATAAATTATCCATATTTTTATTCATATCAACTTGTATCGAAGAAATATCATGTTTTTCTATGTAGTGATTGATAATACCTTTAAAAACAAAACCTACAATATCTCTCGCAAACATTCGACATGAAATACATACATTATCAAAATATAAAGCATTTTCTTTTGTTCTTATCCCAAATAAGCCAACAACTCCATGATCAAAGTACCGATCCTTATATTCAAACACCCAAATATGATCTTTACTGTTAAAACTACCTCTATTATTGAATTTATTTGTTCTATTCTGTAACTCAGATATTCTCTCATTGTCTAAAGGATTGTTTTTTCTATATGAAAACTCCATTTCCAAAGATGAATCATACATTTCCCCTTTTTTACTTATTGCATATCGCTCCATATCTTTTATTCTTTGCATTTCAGACAAAAAATATTTTCTTCGATTTTTGGTTTCATTCGTCACAAATTCAGAGTCAAATGCGCCTTCATTACTTTTTTTTTCAAATTCCGCAACATCCATAGCTAATATTTCCGGAATGTTACTTTTCATTTCCAATATTTCATAAAAATCATCATCAACAAATACCATCTGATTTACAGATATCCCTGTTTTTCGACTGATTTCCAGTATGCTCATGTGTTTTTTTTTATAATTAATTTGTGGAAATATAAAATAACTGTCTATATTTAATTTCTTCAAAACCTTCATCGCCAATTTTGATTCATTTTTACTCGCAACAGAAAGCAAAACTCCATTCTCATCCAATCTTTCAATTATTTCCATAATATTCTTGTTTATCTTAACATCTTCATCTTGGCTTATTATTCCATCCCAAATTGTATTATCCAAATCAAATACCACGCATTTTATTTGTTTCATACCACACCTTCCTCTTCTTCGTATATTTTAAAAAATCATATATACACATACAAGGGACAGTTCTGTATAACAATTACTACAGAACTGTCCCTTGCTTCATTGACCCTAATATTATTATAATACATACTAACTATAAAAAGGAGATTTCAAATATCATGAAAAACAAGTTACTATCTACAATCATTCTACTTCTTACCAGTCTAATACTAATACTACCTGCCTATTCTACTCCTAAAACAGCATCAATATACTCTGATTATCCCATAGAAGAAACCATAAAAGATTAACTAACCAGCAAGTTAATCAACTATAAAAAATGTCATGTGACTTGTATTATTTTTTGTTCAAAGAAAGTTGCAGCTTTCTCGTCTTTATAAAATTTCGAAATACATCTACATTGATGTAATGTTTCACAATATTTCGAGTTGGCTGCTTCTTTTTCTTGTCTTTGGATTCCATTCCATGCCATGTCATAAATTGACTGATATGCGACTCTTATTCTATGGCATTTTAGTTCTTGCCATGCAGAAATTTCAGCATAATGATCAGATTTTTTATAATCCTTTTCTTCTGCATATGTCGCAGATAGCCACCTCATAATAAGAGATTCAAACGGTTGTCGAATAGGATTATTGTCTGCAATAAGTCTTTCAAAAAAGCATTTAAAGCTACTTACTCTTATATTGTCTCCTTTTTTTAGGGCTTCACATGCATATGCATAAATGCACTCTATTTCACTTTCAGTAACATATCCTCCCGCATAATTTATAATATTCTTAAAATCAATTGTACATGCAATGGCTCTCTCAATCTCATTGCAATAATCCTTATATGATATATTTCCACATTGTTTATCGCGAAGTAACTGATTTTTTATCATCACCTGCCTGTTTTGTGGCAATTTATCATCAACAAGGCTCTCTAATTCTTTTATACAATCATCTTGTAAAAAATTATTATGCTCTATTAATGCTGTTCTGAATTTTCTTGCCAACGCAAGTGTATTCTTATTTGAGGTTATTATCTCTCCGAACTGATATCCTTCCGGCAAGCATAGTCTTTTTAAAAGAGGTCTTAATACGCCGTTCTTAGCATCTACTGTTCCTTGTTCTATCCTTCTTAATGTTTTTGTACTACAAATTCCCTCCGATAGCTCATTTTGGGTATATTTTTTTAACAACCTCCTATTTCTCACTATATTAGCAATATATTGACAATTTTCATCTTCATAGAAATAACATATATGAATTTTTGTGTAAGAAATATCTAAAATATCAAATATCTTTTCCAACTCTCGGATTATATTTTCTATATCCGCACATATATAGTCATCCTTTTTTTCAGCCTTTGCTATTTCTAGCTTTGCTTTTAATAACTCTATAATATAATAGGTTTTTTCACATTTTATCAGTAAATTAATAGCTCTATCTACTGCTTCATATAAAGTATATGTGATATTTTCTTGATTATTACTTAAAAAACTATAGTAACTCGTTACCACTAAAGGATATATTCTAGCTTTAACGTCTATATCCATAGCTCTTGAATCAATATGTCTAATTATGCTCTCATACTCACTTTTTATTTCGCCACTATTAAATCTATCTAATCTAGCTTTGCACTTCAATCTCATAACCAACAAATAATATTCAACTGGTGATATTGCATACTCATTTAAGTTGTCACTACTTATTCCCTCCATAGTCAAATCAACAGCCTTACTGTACTGCTCTAATGCTATTTCAATATTATTTTCATAAAAAGCCAGTAATCCACAAATATCATTCACAAATTGTAAAGATATTTTATCATCGTCCTGTATATATTTCTTTAATACTTCTATTAAATACTTAGTTGTATCAAATTCTTCTTTTTTCAAGTATGTGATAATAAGGTTCTTTTTCAACCATACTTCGTACTCTCCTGGCTGCAAGTAATTTATAATTCCTGCTGTTGATACCCCAAGTCTTTCAATTAGTCTTGTTCTAAGTAAATAATCAGGTTGCCTAATACCCTTTTCAATATGTGATAGCATGCTTATACTACAAAGACCATTAGCAGCCTGCTTTAAAGTAATTCTTGATTCTTCCCTAAGTACTCTATACAAAGCACAAAAATTATTATCCATATAATTATCCTTATTCTTTTTCAGTTGGCAACGACAAATCACTTAATTAGATAATTATATATTAAAGGTGATTTTTTGAATATATTATTTTGTACAATTTACCATTTACTTTATTAGATGAATATGTATAAACAAAAGCTTAAGAGATGGCAGGATTTGATTACCTTACTCAAACCTCCCACATCCTGGCTGGAGCAAGCGCCGTTTTCGATGTTGTAAGTTTGATCACCTTAATATTTTGTTAACAATTTGTTTTACGTTTCTTTACTCCAAATCATTTATTGGTCACACTAATGCGATAAACTGATACTGTCAGATGAAGCAATACTAATAAAAAACTTTTTCATAATAATGCCAGGTAAGTGGGGACTTACCTGGCATCCTCCCTTTTATGGAAGCTTTTCCCATACTATCTATTCCAATAGCTTGGCGACATCTAGTTGCGAGTACAAATAATCTTAATAAGCGAGAACTAAAATGCCAAAGAATAATACTCTTAGAAAAACTCTCACCCCAAAGCAGCGTGAGGCTGTTTATAAGAAATATGACGGACACTGCGCATATTGCGGCTGTAAGCTCGAATATAAAGACATGCAGGTAGACCATGTAGAAAGCGTATGTAAGGCCAGATTTCATAAGGAACTAAGGGAAACACTTAATTCAATAGACAATTACATGCCCTCCTGTAGGCCATGCAACTATTACAAAAAGTCAGCTTCAATCGAAGGATTTAGAAAAAAACTAAATTCTTTACATACAAGACTTCGTAAAATTTTCATCTATAAGCTAGCTGTAAAATATGGACTTGTAGAAGAAAAGCCTGTAGAAATTATCTTTTACTTTGAAAAGATTACCTATTAGACAAAAGAAAGAACGGCTGTATTGACTTATTCAGCACGAATAATAAATAAGTCAATACAACCGTCCCTTGTCTCATAACATTAGTACTTATCTTTCAGGAAGCTTCTCCGGTTCCGGATAATCTACGCCGAAAGTATCAACTGTAACACTCTTCATCTTCTGCTCGTTAACAGGTCTATCGTTCCAGTCTGTTTGAGTTTCAGCAATAGTATTCACTACATCCATACCCTCAGTAACCTTACCGAATGCTGCATACTCACCATCAAGATGAGGTGCATCCTTGTGCATAATGAAGAACTGAGAGCCTGCAGAATCCGGAATCATAGTTCTTGCCATAGACAGAACTCCCGGTGTATGTTTCATATCATTTTTAAATCCATTATTTGAGAATTCACCCTTTATACTGTATCCAGGACCACCCATTCCGGTTCCTTCCGGATCACCGCCCTGAAGCATAAAGCCCTTGATTACTCTATGGAATATAACTCCATTATAAAAACCTTTATTTATAAGTGAAATGAAATTATTGACTGTATTCGGTGCAATTTCCGGATATAATTCAGCCTTTATAACATCTCCATTTTCCATTGTTATTGTTACAAGCGGATTCTGATTAGCCATTTGATTAACTCCTTCTCTTAATTAAAATCATGGTACCTTTATCACCATAGCCCGAGGCATATTAAATATTTCTACGCGTTTGTGTTCGCCGCCATATTCACCATCCCTTGTCCATGCAACCGGCATCTCCGATTCTATTGTAAGATGACTGAGTTTGAGATTTATCAAATCTCTGCTACTCATACGGCTGTTGCCAAGTAGTGCTCCGACAAGATTTGGAAGTTCGATAAGATTCTGAGGTCTTCTTACAAGCGTGACCTCAAATTCACCATCATCAAGTCTTACATTCTTGCCTGTTATATTCTGTATTCCACCAACTTGAATTGAATTAGTTATCATCCCGTAGATAAAATCATCTTCAAGCACAGTACCATTACCATAAGTTATTTTCATATGATAAGTTCTTATATCCTGAAGTTCCTTTACACTTTGAAGAATATATGCAGAGTGACCAAGAGCATTTTTTAGATTCTGGTCAGTTGAATATGAGACGTCAGTAAACACACCAAAAGCAGCACAATAAACGAAATTCTTATCGTTCATTGCACCGACATCACACATGAATTCGTTGCCACCAACTACTATCTGAGCCGCCTTCGTCATAGAAGAAGGAATTTTAAGGCTCTTAGCGAAATCATTGGTAGAGCCTGCCGGAACATAACCTATCGGCACTTTGAATTCAGAATTCATCATACCGGAAACGACCTCATCCAAAGTCCCGTCTCCGCCACTACAGACAACAATACTGTAGTTATCATCGCGTTCACGAACTCGCCTTTCGCCATCACCTTGCATCTGCGTAGGATAGGCAGTAACTTCATACCCTGCCTTTGTAAAAATGTCTATCACATCAAGCAGATGGCTTCTTATAGTCTCTTTTCCGGCATGTGGATTATAGACAAACAACATTCTTTGAGCATTCATATATTATGTTCTGCCCTTTATAAGTTCTCTTAGGTCAAAGAGGTTACACCTTCGAGATAATTGGCCATATCTGTAATAGCAGCTGATTCATCACTGCCTTCAGTAATTACGTCTACCGTTTCACCACTCTTGAGATTAAGTGTCATCATACCCATTATACTCTTGGCATTGACTTTCTTATCCTGAACCTCAATATAAACAGTACTGTCATACTTGCTTGCAACCTGTACAAGTTCAGCAACCGGACGTGCTTCAAGTCCATGTGGCAGTTTGATTTCGATAGTTTTTTTGATCATAACTCCTCTTTCCTTTGCACCTTTGTGCGTTCTAAAACCTAATGTCCCTCAGCCTTTTAGCTTATCAGCCAACTCACTGAGCTTACGTAATCTGTGATTAACTCCTGATTTACCAACAGGAGGATTTAGAAATCCTCCAAGTTCCGACAGCGTCGCTTCGGGATGTTCCAACCTAGCCTCGGCTATAGCCCGCAAATTATCAGGCAATCTCGACAGCCCATAATGTTTATCAATGTAATTTATGTCATCCATCTGTCTTGAAGCTGCATTAGCTGTCTTGGCAATATTGGCAGTTTCACAGTTCACCCTGCGGTTAACAAAATTGCGCATATCCTTTAAAATCCTGAGATTCTCAAGATTCATAAGACCTACATGGGCTTCCATAACATTGAGAAGATCTACAATTTCTTCGCCCTCTTTGAGATATACAACGTAATACTTCTTCCTACGAATCAGCCGACCCTTAATACTGAAATCTTCAAGGATATCTAATAGCTGCTTTGCTTGAAGCTCGCTATCACAAACAAACTCCATATGATAAGACTTCGTCGGATCTGATATAGAACCTGAACAGATAAACAAGTCTCGCAAAAAAGCTCTCTTGCAACACTGACTGCGTAACAAAAGAGGGCTTACAACTCCGCTTGGAAATTTAAGAATTCCGTCATCGCCCATCTCTTTAAGAGCCATGAATATCATTTTCAAATGGTCTGAATCCAAATCTACCGGTTTGTAATAACGACCATTTACGTGTATTTCTTGTTCCGTTTCCAGAATATCAGTATCTATATTAAATGCTTTTTTTAATATTGTAAAGCATTTTCTAACCGAAAAAACGTTATCCGTCTGCATAAAAAGCCTATATTCCTGGGCTTTTGAGCTTTTTTCGAGATAACATTCCATACGAATAATAACAGCAAGCCCTGCCAAAAGACAGTGCCTTGCTTTTCCTGTATGAGTAACAAGCTCTTCTTTTATATCTGTAGAAAAAGACATCTTTGCTCCTGTCAGACTTGCGACGAAACAAAGCTCTTTCTAGCTTTGTCCACATCTCTGTGAGAGATCCTAAGTCCGTAATTTCCTTTGCCGTACATTCTGGCGAACAGTTCATTAGCTATAGTAACACTTCTGTGCTGACCACCAGTACATCCTATTGCAATTACAAGTTGATATTTGCCTTCCTTGATATAGCCAGGTATTAGAAATGAGAGCATGTCTTCGAGTTTGTCTACAAACTGCCCACATTCCGGGAAACTCTTTACATAATCCTGTACCGGCTTATCATTACCGGTCTGGGCACTTAGTTCCTCAACGTAATAAGGATTAGGTAAGAATCTCACATCAAAAACAAGATCAGCATCATCCGGTATTCCATATTTAAATCCAAAAGACAGAATAGTAACTATAAGATTGTTGTATGAAGCATTCTCTACGAAAATATGATTAAGTTCGATTCTAAGCTCCCTTGTCAAGAGTTTTGATGTATCTATTATATAATCAGCCTTTTCTTTTAGTCCGGACAGAATCTCTCTTTCTCTTTTTATACCCTCTTCAATTCTTCCGCCATTTGCAAGAGGATGCAGTCTTCTTGACTCCTTATACCTTTTGACAAGAACCTGATCACTTGTTTCCATGAAGAGCACTTCTACGGGAACACCTTTTTCTCTAAGCGAGTCAATTACTTCAGGAACTTCTCGAAAAGCATCTCCGCCTCTTACATCCATTCCAAGCGCAACCTTGGTAATGCCGCTTTCAGGCACCAGAATAAGCTCCACAAACTTTTCTATAAGTGATATTGGAAGATTATCTACGCAATAATATCCCGAATCTTCAAGCATGTGAATGGCTGTGGATTTGCCGCCGCCGCTCATACCCGTTACTATTATAAAACGCATGCCTGCCTCCTTTTATATGATCTTAAGAAATGCTATAAACTTGTGCGAATTGATAAATTAACAAATCAAAAGTTCCTTACTCAAACTCTCCAAGTAGAATCACTTCTGTGTCTAATTTAACGCCGCTGTCTTCAAACACTTTCTTTTGCACATGTCTTATTACGTCATATATGTCTTTGGAGCTGGCTCCATTTTTATTGACGATAAATCCGCAGTGCTTGGTGGAAACCTGTGCCCCACCTATCATAAAACCGCTAAGTCCTGCATCCTGGATAAGTTTACCTGCAAAAAAACCTTCGGGTCTTTTGAATGTAGACCCAGCGCTTGGGAATTCGAGAGGCTGCTTTTCTTTTCTTTTATTAGCATAGTCATTCATCGCCGATTCAATTGCATCCTTTTCTCCTGTAAAAAGAGAAAGCGTAACACCAACAACAATCAAATTCTCATCCTTGATTCTGCTGCCTCTGTATCTAAGGTCAAGTTCATCCGTACTAAATCTTTCTATATGTCCATCCTCAAAGAGAATATCTGCAGATTCCGTAATATCTTTCATCTCAGAACCATATGCACCTGCATTCATGCAGATACATCCGCCTATAGATCCCGGAATCCCGGCAAGAGCTTCCATTCCGGAAAGTGAGTTTGCCATAGCTACTTTGGCTATCTTGGACGTAAGGACTCCTGCACCCGCATATATACGATTCCCATCGACCTCAAGCCGGTCAAAATCTTGCATTGATATGACAACACCGGGATATCCCTCATCTGATACCAACAAGTTACTTCCATTTCCTGTTATAAAAAAATCTTCCTTCTCTTTTTTTAATAGCAAGATAAGCTCAGAAAGTTCTTTGGATGTATTAATTCTAATAAAACAGTCAGCAGGCCCACCTGTTCTAAACGTAGTGTGCCTGCTCATATTTTCATTCCTAAGTACATTACCCCTGGGGATAATTGTATATATTTGTTCAAGTAATTCCTGATTCAATACTGCCTCCACGCATGCCATTACTGCATATGATGCTGCAGATTCAAAAGCGCTTATTGCTATGCGTCATGTAATAGTCGAATTTCAAATACAAGATTTCAAGAAGTAATCGGCACAAGACCAATTACGGATCTATAACCATCTTGGCAGCCCCACAAATACCTGCATCATTTCCAAGCTGTGCAAGTGAGAATTCGGTATCACGGCAGCCCTCAAATACAAACTGCTCGAATGACGGTTTTAAAAGATCAAAAATAATTGCACCGCACTTAGATACTCCACCGCCTATTACTATTACTTCCGGATTAAGGATTGTAGCGCACACTGCAAGTCCTTTTCCAAGATAATATCCATACTTTTTGGTAATCTCAACCGCAAGTTCGTCTCCCGCCTTTGCTGCGTCGAAAATTCCCTTACTGCTTAGCTGTCCACGCCTTAAGATCGAATCCTTATCTGTAGATCCAAGGAAACGTGATGCCAAAAGAACTATGCCTGTTGCACTTGCATACTGTTCAAAGCAGCCCTTATTGCCGCATCCACAGCGTTTAGTTTCGTTATCTTCAATATGAATATGTCCTATTTCTCCGCCGGAACCCGCAACACCGTTTACAATCTTGCCGCCAATTATGATTCCGCCGCCAACACCTGTACCGAGTGTGACCATAAGCATGTCATTGTGACCGCGTCCACCACCCTTCCAAGCTTCACCAAGTGCGGCAACATTAGCATCATTCCCTGCTTTTACAGGAAGTTCCAATAGTTTAGAAAGCTCCTCTTGAAGATTTTTTCTTCCCCATCCTATATTTACAGCCTGATATATAACACCATTACTGTCTACAGCTCCAGGCGCTCCGGCTCCTACGCCTGCTATGCTTTCTTTGCTAAGACCCTTTTCTTCAATCTTGGCTTTAATAGAGGAAGCGATATCCGGCAGAATATTCTCTCCATCATTCTCTGTTCTTGTGGGTATCTCCCAACTTTCATCAATATTGCCCTCATAGTCGAGAAGCCCCAGTTTAACCGTCGTTCCGCCTATATCTACTCCAAATGCATACTTCATTTTGTATTACCATTGCCTTCCTATAAAATTAATCCTCTTCATCTCCTCCATGATTCTGGAGTGAGTTCTGTACCCTATTATAAAGTTCTTGAGCCGCATTGTATCCCATCTTTTTCTGGCGATGATTAACAGCGGCAGATTCGCAAATTACTGCAAGATTTCGACCGGGTCTTATAGGAATCCTGTGACATACTATCCTATTACCAAGGTACTCTGTATACTGTTCTTCAAGTCCAAGCCTGTCATACTCCTTGTCCTTGTCCCAATCCTCAAGCTTTATAACCAGGTCAATTGCCTTACTGTCACGAACACTTGACACACCATACAAAGTCTTGACATCAATAATGCCAATACCTCTAAGCTCAATAAAGTGCCTTGTGATATCAGGAGCGCTTCCAATAAGAAGCTCATCGCTTATCTTTCTAAGTTCAACAACGTCATCTGATACCAGTCTGTGTCCACGTTTGATTAGCTCAAGTGCAGCCTCTGACTTACCTATTCCGCTCTCACCTGTGATGAGAACCCCTTCACCATATACATCAACAAGTACTCCATGAATAGAAATACATGGTGCAAGCTTCTCATTAAGATATCTGATAATTTCTGCCATGACAGCAGAAGTTGGTTTCCTTGTCATCAAAACAGGCACCTGTTCTTCATTAGCAATCTTAAGGAAAAGATTGTCAGGCACAAGCTCTCTGCAGAATATTACTGCAGGAATATCGAACGAAAGAAAATCTCTGTAAGCCTTTTCCTTCTGTTCTTCGGGAAGGCCTTCCATGTAGGTATACTCAACGAAACCTACAATCTGAAGACGTGTAGCTTCAAAGTGTTCAAAATATCCGGCGAGCTGAAGAGCCGGTCTGTTAATATCAGGCTGTGTAATCCTGATCTTATCAATCTGTATATCAGGTGTCAGGTTATCAAGCCTTATCCAATCAATTATAGTTCTAAGTTTTACACTAGCCATAAGAAAACCCTCCATTAGTTAGGGGGTATACCCCATCAAACCAGTTTCAGTTTATCATACCGACAACTACGTTTCAACGCTAGCCATAACATTTTCATTCCCTGTTTATAAATAAACCAGCCCTGTATATGTCAACAGATGACAAGGCTGGTTTTATATTATCATTGTTCAAACTTCCCACATCCTAGCCGGAGCAAGCGCCGTTTTCGGTGTGGAAGTTTGAGTTTTCATTATTCATAATTCTTTTTTATAAATATGGAAAAAAAGGAAATTGCAAACATATATATTATAAATTGGCTTATTCCTAAACATTGAAAGATTAACCAATTTTTCATATCTATTATTGAAGCTACAAAACTACCAAAAGGAACAAACACTCCACTAATTGTAAAAATAATGCTGAAAACTCTTCCCAGATATTTTGGATCAACGGATGTTTGAATATGTGACATCAAACAAACATTAAACATTGTAACGCTCGCCGAAAAAACGCCAAAAAATATCAGTACCAATAATGTATGGTCGCTTACAATTCCCATAAGAATTAAAACGATTGCCCCCGGTAACAAAAAATGAAAAATTCTACTCAAATTCAATGTGTTAATTTTGGGGCCTATAATCAACGCTCCACACATGCTTCCTATGGCCTGTGAAACCAGTATGCATCCATATAAATTTTCATTTCCGGAAAAAGATGATGTATAAGGTAAATAAAATGAATAAATTGCATCTAAAAAATTCAAAAACGCACTTGTTACAAGAATTGCAAACAGGGTTTTATTGCTTACAACATACTTTATTCCTTCAAATATTCCATGCATAAAAGAACTATTACTTTTCTTGCTTATATTTATTACTTGAAAATTATACTCACATAATGCAGAAACAAAGAATGATACAGAATTGATCAACATCCCATATTTAAACCCAAGTTCTTTTATTATTATCATAGAGAATAGTGGAGCACTTATCGAAATTACTTCTGACAAAATCTTAGAAATTGAATTAAACCTATATATCCCGTCTGTCGAAAGCAAATCCCTTACTATTGCTTTGTGCGTAGGCCGATTAAAGCAAAACAATATCGCTAATATAATATTTACAATTATAAATCCCCATATATTACTTGGATTATAAAATAGAAATAAAACAAATGTCACTATACCGGCAATCAAATCTGTTACTATAAGTATTTGCTTACGATTATTGGAATCTGCAAAATGACCGGTATATAGATTCAATAACATTTGTATTATTGATTCACTAGACTGATATATCATCATATAGAATAGCGATTTGGATCTTAATCCTGCAATTAATATTTTGTTTGCATAATCATATATTATATTACCAAATTGCGTAGTGTTTCCGCGTATTATCAATAGTACAATATTTTTATTCTCCTTGTTCATTTAAATAATCCTTCAATATTTCAAATTGTTTTTCAAAATCCACTTGATCTTTTACATTAAAAGACATTAAATATCTCAAATCCTCTAGTGATTTTGCTGTATTACTTTTTTCAGCATATTCGCGAAAATAGGTATAATCCACCGGCAAATTTGGCGGATCCTGGTGATGCCCGTTTTGAAAAATCGCAATTGTTAAAGAAATCCTATAAGGTTTTTCATTATGACAATCTGAAAATTTATTACCATTTATCAAATTCCAATAAGCAGTTAACACGTCCACCTCAAAAGATTGCTTAATCAACAATGGAATATTTCCTCCACCAAAGCGCTTACCTATCTCGCAAAAACTCAATTCATCTTTCTCTTTTTTATAAAAAAATTCTGCATGAAATGGATGTATATTATCTGTTCCAAGATGATTTAGCACTGTTTGAGTCATCTTCTTAAGTCTTTTTATAAAATCTTCTTTCAAATAATTTGAATTGGTTCTTATTATATTGTAATAATTCTTTTTAATATCCAAAATATTGCCAATATATTCATGCGAAAAAAAATATTCAATCTTCCCATCTACTGCTATTCCATCACATGTGTACATCGTGTCAAATTGCTCAACTGTTTCTAAAATATAGTCTTCATTACTAAAATAATCCGGGATTTTTGATAGAATCTGAACGCCTTTACCGGAAGCTTCTCTACGGGGTTTTATAACAAAACTATCCGGGAGTAGTTCTTCTGAACTCAGTAAAGTGGGTTGGTTAATCACATTGTCCAGTTTTAGTCTCATGATTTTTTTATCTTTGTAGGCATAAGAAACTTCCAACGCCTGTTTATCATGTGTAAATATAGCCTTTAATATTCCTACGATATGGATCAATCCCTCATCTAAAGTAAAAATATCCGAAATGTCATTTCTTGCCTTAAAAAATAGGAATAATTCCGGCATATTAAAGCAATCTATTGTAAAAATATTATTGTCTTCAAATCCTATACTCTTATATTTTTCTTTCAACTCCTTCGGGCAGACTACTGCAAGGTTCGGATTTGCCAGTACTCCTACGCTAACAGGATTATAACGATAAACGAAATATTTCAATTTCAACCTCTTTCAACAATTTTATACTTCGTATTTTTAAGTACCCACTTTTCAGCTGATAACAGCCTATCCTTTACTAATTTATAATTATCCCCACTAACCGATAATCCTATAACTGCATCGGCACTATGAACAGCATTATCTATATTTCTTCCCACCTTAACATATTCGATATAATCAAAAATAAAATATTCCTTTTTGATTTTATCTGTACAAGATGGTAATTCCGTAATAATGCCTTTTCTTTTCGCTGTCAACAGCCATCCTGTAACCAAAAACGTCTTGGGTATAAAAGGAAGTCTCTCATCACATATTCCAAATATTAAATATTTTAGTGGATTATTTGATAATTTATATTGCAAGTTCTGTCTAATTCTTGCCCCTCCTATTCTGCAAGCAACTTCCAAAAAGATAATCTCTTTTTTATCATAAAAAACTTCAAGATGAAACAAAAATGTTCCTAGAGGATAAAGTTTACTTACTAAAGACGACGCATATTCTACTAATTTTGTATAATCCTCGGAATCCCTATCTAATGAAACTGCCGATGCTGATGTTCCTTCTTTTATATCCAATGGATTAAATATATAATGGGAAGGTTCACAGTAAATCATTTCTCCTTTACATATAAATCCATCTATATGATATATCTCCTTAGAAATATATTCTTGAGCGATTGCCTCTACATTATTTTTCTTTATGATCCCAAATGCATTTCGCAATTCCTCTTCCGAACGTATCCTAAATGTGTCAACGGATCCTGCTCCATTTATAGGCTTAAGAATAATATCCTTAACATTGTTATAAAAGCTTTGTAGCTCTTCGTACGAAGATACCTTCCTCGTCATTGGAACAGTAAACCCTAGTTCTGACACCTTTTGAACCATTTTTTCTTTATCTCTGAACAAAAGAGCATCTGATAATAGTTGTCCTTTAATGTTAAATTTTTCTCTTAGTTTAGCAGCTATTAGTACATCAAACTCATCTAACGAAATGATTGCATCATATTTGGTATCCCTTAGTAACTCTTCAGCTTTTATCTCTCTATATGATTGATAATCACTAATACCTACTACTTTTACATTTGTATTTTTTTCTATATCAAACGATTCTAATTTGCTTTCATCGGTAAGAATTGTAAATTTATGCTCGGGATGCAAACACGATAAAATATCTGTATAACTTTCTCTGTATGGATGTAGCACCAGTATTTTTTTCATTATCTGTATCTCTCTATTGGATTTTGATATTCATTTTTGGTTTCATCTCTATAATATGCAAAATTTCGCGGCAACTCTTCGAGTTGAAAATCGTTATCCACCATCATTTTATACATTTTTACAGGAAGGCCAAGTGTTTCATACGCATACTTAGCTGAAATTTTTGTTTTACTTTTTTCAATCTTCTTAATTGCGCTTTTTATATTTTTGGAATAGACACTATATAGACTTCGCAATTCATCTTCTAGCATTGGATAAACTTCAAAAACTTTTTCTGCAGAAATATTATTGTAATCACATTCAAGGAATACCTCTCTCGCTAATTTTTTTAACGCATACCCGTGTTTATGATTGCTTACTTTACCAATTTCTCCCTTTAATATTTCTATCGCTTCTAATTGACTGATTAAAAAATGTGTTTTTTCATAATCATGAACAACATTATACATTTTAACGAATTTACTTATATAATTTGATGTTTCATAAATGGATTTTGCATTTTCATCAATCATGTCCATTCTCAATGGAAAAAAAACGCTGTCAATTTTCGAAAAAAGTTCATTGGTGTAATCAATCAAAACAAAATTCATTACTGTCACAAGGCCATTGCGATATTTTATACATATTTTTATATAATAATGATATCCATTTAAAGGAACTTCGCATTGCAATCGTTTCGGGTCTATCGGGATAATATTCGATGTCACAAACCTTACATTGCTTACAATATCATTAATATCCGGAACAATAATATAAATATTCTCTTTGCTTACTTTTTCTTTGAGGAACTCTTTGACGAATCTATTTATAACTGCAACATATTCTGTGTTTTTGAAGGAAAAAATGCTAATAAGCTTTTGACACGGTGTTGAAAGTGGATTAATTAGATTCGAGGGATATACATGTCTAAAACAAACCTGCTCCTTATAATATACTCCCTCTAAATCCTGATTAAATTTTGCAATTTCGTCCTGTATTGGGGAAAAAGTAAATAAATTATTATCATTTCTAACAATTTTAGAAGAACATAATTGTTTTGCATTAAATATAGACATTAATTCATTTTTATAATTGTTCTTCTCCATACACTTTACCTTTATTATTAACTTTCTTTATAGAAAATGGAACTTCATGAATATCACATAATAATTTTTCATCTACTTCTTTAACTATATGTTTAGACACTTCTGCTATGAGTTCGACATTAAAATGCCTGTTATCATCTTGAAATTTTCTAATATCATTTGCATAGTATTTAAATAATTCGTATTCCGGAAAATAATAATCTTCCCCCAAATTTATTATCGCATTTTTTAATATCCTGTAATTTTCTGTAGTAGCTAGATATAAATTTGAAAATCTCTCAGATGCCTTCAAGATAATATAAGAAATTGAAAACTGAATTTTTGCTGAAGGATTAATTGAATTAACGCATTTTATAATATCTTTTGCAATAGACGCAACTTCCTCTGACGAAAGATATATGTTTTCTATTTCAGAACTATTGAAATCGCTCTTGGGTAGCCTATTGATAATCCTGCCATTCTTTTTCCACATTTCAGCCGATCCCAAAGAAACTATCACTAAATCAGCATTTTTTACACTATCAATAATATTGCTATCTATAATTTTGTTTTTATCAATAACATCATTTAGATTACTCGACTTATTCCAAAATCTTATAGAATCTCTAAATTCATGATAGTATTCATCTATTATTACTTTATGCCTCAAATTGTTGGTTACTATTTCCAAATCTTTTAACAATGACGGAGCATTAAATATAGTATCATAAGGTGCATACGCAGCAATTCGATTGTTTGAAAAATATGATATTCCATTTGCTAGGTTCCTAGCAGTACAAGCACCTAGGAAACAAATTCTTTTTTGTGTTATCGAAAGGAACTGTTTAGATTTTACATCCGAATAGAAATTTAGATTATTCATTTGCACCCTCAAACTCATGCACTTCATATCCCAATTTATCTATAATATCGCGAATATTGCCAAATCCACGGAGAACCTGATCGAAATTATGAAGTATTGCTTTTTCTATATTAGATTGTTTTATTCCCATTATGATTGCCATTCCAGCTCTTATATCTTTTAAATCAAAATGTACATCCTCCGAAATAGAATCCTCATTCCTATTAACGGTCTTTATAGCTCCATTTTCTAATACTTGAATATTAATCCCTAATTTCTCTAATTCCGAAATATGAGTTGATCTGTTTATAAATACCTCATCAAACATTATTGATGAAATATTATGAGCAGCTAAAAATTCTGATATAATTGGTCCTAAGTCTGTTGTTATGAACGGCAATGCTCCCAATCGTAAAAATTCAAAATAGTCAGCTGATATTTCTGACTCTCTTTTAAATGAAATGCCTTGTTTCATTTCATATATTTTTAATCCAAATTTTTCGAATAGATTTATATAGTTTTCCGGAATATCCGCTATTGATATATTTTCAAAAATCACATCTTCCAGCTCTTCCCAAAACAAAAGGACATAGGATACCAGCATGCTCATATCAGGAGGAATAGTTATTTCTGCATCATTGATCTCAATCATATCAACTTTAGAAATACCTATTTTATCTGCTGTAATATATTTAATTCTGCGATTCGTTGATTTTTGTAGCAACTCAATCAGATAATAGATTGTAGGATCCGGAGATATGCCTGTAATAACAATTTCATTAGGGTAAACATAAGCCAAGCTTAAAGCATTAAAAAATGCGCCAACACTTTTGCAACCATCTGCATAACAATTCAATGATATATTTTTATTAAGAATATCCTTTTTTTCAGAATAATATATTTTTTCTATTTTATCATATTTGTAGCTTGCAATAGTCGATAGTATGTCTAAATGTAAATCTATCGGCCTATAGCAAAAACCATCGCCTCCGGGAAAAGCAAAAACAAGCTGGTGATTTTTGTATGTCAGCGCAGATATAAGACCAATACTTGCACGGCTTACCATGTTTAATTCCGAAATATCAAAGGGATATTTAAAAGATTCTATTGTAACGGAATCTTTATGCACGGACGTTTTAGCCCATCCTTGACATATGAATTTATCAATAACATTTTGGAAATCCAAAGCCGATGGGCAATTATTTACTGTTAGTCTTTTATTGATAAAAAACAAAGAAGATAAAAGCAAGTGAACACCAACAACTTTATCGCCTTCTATTTTTATATACTTTTTTCCTTTAGTGTCACCTTTTCTTCTACGTATCGTTAAATCCAAGTGATTTGGCAGGCTATGATTGGAATGCGTATATGATACATGTTTTTTTTCATTTTCATACTTGTTAATATGAACTTCTAAATCCTCAAAAGATATTTCTAATATTTTTGCATAAGCGATTAAATCATGAAAATGTATTTCTCTTGATCCATTTTCCCAATTTGAAATTGCCTGCCTACTCACATTTAACTTGCTTGCAACATAATCCTGTGTAAGTCCCATTGCGATTCTACGATTTTTTAAATAATAACCTAACATTGTAGTACCTTCCCAAATGAACTGCTTATATTTTCGCCCAGTCCCTTCTTTTATTCAAGCTTTTTTATGCAACAAAGCGTGTCATTTTGAATAAATATAGACTATTGCAATGGACTAAAAGTCCTTTTATAAAAACTTCCCACTTGCCAAGCTGGCGCCACCCCTTTGCTGTTGTGTAGGTACAGCCGTTTTATAAAGTATTTCGCGTTCATTGAAGGTG